>Ga0136621_1000450_pt1 | contig 16382 bp, 12 predicted proteins | sample AntDryUQ445A2306_FD_104673 | JGI IMG/M metagenome (GOLD analysis project Ga0136621, IMG submission 104673) | Polar desert sand microbial communities from Dry Valleys, Antarctica - metaG UQ445A (23.06) | ecosystem: Environmental > Terrestrial > Soil > Desert | place: Antarctica: Dry Valley...
ATTACCTATTTCCTGTTTTCCGTTTTTTTTAATTCTCAAGCCCAAACACTACAAACAGAAATTTTATGGGATAATTATGGCGTACCGCATATATATGGGAAGTCCACGGAAGAAATGTACTATGCTTATGGGTGGTCGCAAATGCAAAGTCATGCAAATTTAATTTTACAATTGTATGGGCAGGCAAGAGGCAGGGCAGCAGAATACTGGGGCAAAAATTATATTAATTCCGATAAGCAAATTCATCTTTTTAATTTACCCGAACAAGCTAAAAAAAATTATACCCGACAGGGGGCAGGATACAAACCATATCTCGATGCTTTTGTAAAGGGAATAAATGCCTGGGCAAAAGCAAACCCTAATAGTATTGGAAAAGAATTTCAGCAAGTGCTGCCGGTTACGTCTTATGATGTATTGGCGCATAGCACAAGAATTGTTTGTCTTGAATTTTTAGGCGGAGGTGATATAGCCATCAGTAAAAGAACAATAACACCCGGTTCTAATTCAATTGCGATTGCTCCATCAAGGTCAGAATCGAAAAATGCCATGCTGGTTTCCAACCCGCATTTGCCCTGGATGGATTTTTTTACCTTTTACGAAGCTCATTTGAATGCACCCGGCTTTAGTGCGTATGGTGTTTCCTTAATAGGATTTCCGGTGTTAACCATTGCTTTCAACGAAAACCTTGGCTGGACGCATACTGTAAATACTATAGACGCAAGCGACAGGTATGAACTTACCTTAAAAGATTATGGTTACCTGTTAGACGGCTCAACAGTTGCGTTTGAAACAAGATCTGTAATCATAAAACTTCGACAGGATGACGGGACTATTAAGGAAGAAAATGTAACATTCAAATATTCAAAACATGGGCCGGTGATAGGAGAGAAAAATGGCAAAGCCTATGCGGTTCGCATTGCGGGACTGGAAAATGCTTCCTTGGGAGAACAATATCATAAAATGGGAAAAGCAAAAAACTTTGCTGAATTTGAATCTGCTGTAAAAATGATGCAAAACCCTATGTTCAATATTGTCTATGCAGATAAGGCCGGTAATATTATGTATCTCTTCAATGGAAATGTACCCATAAGAAATGAGGGAGACTGGAAATTTTGGAATGCTACGATAGATGGAACATCCTCGAAATACATTTGGAACAAAACACATCCTTATAATGATTTGCCAAAACTATTAAACCCTGCTACGGGCTTTGTACAAAATGCAAATGACCCGCCCTGGACAAGTACATATCCTGTTGCTTTAGATCCAAAAAAATTTCCAGCTTACATGTCGCCGTTAGATATGGGTTTACGTCCGCAACGTGCAATAAATATGATAAAAGATGATGCTTCTATAAGTTTTGATGAACTGGTTGGTTATAAATTAAATACGGAAATGGAAGCGGCACACAGGTTTTTAGATGATCTGCTTGCAGCCGTGGAGCGATATCCTGATACCCTTAGCCTAAAAGCCGCAGCCGTTTTAAAAGCCTGGGATAAAGCCACCAATGCAGAGAGCAAGGGTGCGGTTTTATTTGAGCAGTGGGCTCTTAAATTAAACAGGAGCATGGTCGCAAAGCCTTGGAGCCTGGCAGAGCCCTTAACTACGCCTGATGGTTTAAAGGATCCTAAAAAAGTGGTGGAATTATTAGTACAGGCATCAGATGAAGTTTTAAAAAAATATGGTTCTCTTGATGTGGCGTATGGTGAAGTAAACAGGTTCAGGATAAATAATTTTGATTACCCCGGTAATGGTGGAACGGATAGATTAGGTGTTTTCAGAACCATGTATTTTAGAGAGGACAAGGATAAGAAAAACCGGGCTTATCATGGCGATACTTATGTGGCAATCACAGAATTTGGCAATAAAATAAAAGCAAATGTTTTGTTGAGCTATGGCAATGCATCACAACCCGGAAATAAACATGCCGGCGATCAGCTTCAGTTATTATCTCAAAAAAAGTTACGACCTGCGTTGTTAGAAAAAAATGATGTTATAAAAAACCTGGAGAAAAAAGAAACGCTTAGTTTACCAAAACTAAAATAAAAGGAATATTTCACGTAAAGGCGTTAAGATGCAAAGACGAAGGAAACTTTGAGTGAATAAAAAAACTACACGGCGCACTTCTCATGGTAATTGATCAATTGAATAATTGATTTTTGAAAAGTATAATCACCATATTTTTCAATTATTTCATCCAGCACTTCATCAATCAGTTCCGGTTCATTTAGTGTAACCAACCTTAAGCGAAACTCTTTAATGTTTGGGAGACCTTTTAAGTAATTGGTATAATGGCGGCGCATTTCATTAATGCCTACCACCTTGTCTTTCCAATTCACTGAAAGATGCAGATGTTGTTTGATAACATCTATACGTTGCTGAATGGATGGAGCCGGGAGATGTTCACCTGTTTGCATATAATGTTTGATCTCATTAAATATCCAGGGGTAGCCAATAGCAGCACGCCCGATCATAATACCATCTACCCCATACCTGTTTTTATATTCAACAGCTTTTTCCGGAGAATTTATGTCACCATTTCCAAAAATGGGAATATTAATACGTGGATTATTTTTTACCCTGGCAATGTTCAGCCAGTCGGCGGTACCCTTATATAATTGGCAACGGGTGCGGCCATGTATGGTCAATGCTTTTATACCTACATCCTGCAATCGCTCAGCCACCTCTTCAATATTAATAGTACTGTCATCCCAGCCTAATCTTGTTTTTACCGTTACGGGTAAAGAAGTAGAAGTAACCACAGCTTTTGTTAACCGTACCATCAGTTCTACATCTTTTAACACACCTGCGCCAGCACCTTTGCAAACTACTTTTTTTACGGGGCATCCAAAATTGATGTCCAGTAAGTCAGGGTTAACCGCCTCCACAATTTTAGCGCTCATAGACATAGCCTCTTCATCGCCGCCAAATATTTGTATGCCAACGGGACGTTCCTCTTCAAAAATATCGAGTTTCTTCCTGCTTTTTATAGCATCGCGAATTAGTCCTTCGCTGCTGATAAATTCAGTGTACATCAAATCCGCACCTTCCGATTTGCAAACAGCACGAAAGGGTGGATCACTTACATCTTCCATCGGCGCCAGCAGCAATGGAAAACCAGGCAATTCTATGTTACCTATTTTTATCAATGGAAGTGTAATGTTTTTATGAGGCATTATCTTGCAACCTCTTTTTATAAGAAATGCAAATCTACAATACAGAATTGAGCACTTATGCAAACATATCTTAAAACCCGCCCGGTATGGCTTCAACTACTGTTGTTTTTGGGAATGTCATTTGGCATTTTGATGGTTGTTTTTTTTATTGGCGGTATTATTCTTTCTAAAATTACCGGCATTAGTTTGCTGGAAATGGGAAGTATCAAGAACTGGGATGCAAGTGATCCAAATATATTGTTTATGCTCAGAGGCTTGATAGTGCTTCAATTCCTTGGGTTATTTTTAATCCCTTCACTTTTGTTTGCTTATTTTTCTGATCCGCATCCTTTACGTTACCTGGGATTAAAGAAACCATCCAAAACGATTTATTGGGTTTTAGGGATTGCTGCTATGCTGATCGCTATCCCATTAGTAGAATATACAGGGGTATTAAACAAACAATTTCCATTTGGCGAAGGCACGCAAAAATGGCTACAGGGTATGGAGGAGGAAGCAGCTAAAACAATACAATTTATGCTGGCAAAAAATACCGTTACTGATTTAATTCTTAATCTCATTTTAATTGCACTTTTTGCCGGCGTAGGAGAAGAATTATTTTTTCGGGGAGTGTTGCAGCGATTATTTATTAAAGCATTTAAAAATCCGTGGGCAGGCATAGTTGTAGCCGCTTTGCTCTTTTCTTTTTTTCATTTCCAGTTTTTTGGATTTATTCCCCGTTTTTTATTAGGCATTTTATTGGGTGCTGTTTATTGGTACAGCGGAAGTTTATGGACGGCCATTATTGCCCATTTTGTTTATGATGCTTTCTTTATTATCCTGGCCTATTTTCAGCCTCAATTAATTCAAAATACGGAAGTGACTTTGTTTGATCAATCAAGCTTGGCCATGCTGGCACTGGTGAGTGCGGCAATTGTTGTAGCAATTGTATGGTGGATGAAAAAAATGGCTGTCACTACTTATGAAAATGTTTACGCTGGTGATAAACCCAATACATCGGAAAAGGATTTTACTTTTTAGCATGGCATTTCAATGGCAAACATTCAGCACCCGGGCATTAACAGCTATTGTTTTTGTAGCAGTGATGGCTCTTGGATTGTTTTGGAGCCGCTGGTCTTTTTTTATATTATTCAGTGTTATACATTTTGGCTGCTGGGTAGAGTACCAACGTTTAGTTGCCCGTTTTAATAAAGATTATAGTCTCATCACACTGTTTCATAAAAATGGAGTAATGGTTGCTGGCTGGTGCCTGCTGCTTTATTTTACCAATAGCGAATTACAGTTGTTTGGCATACGGTTAAATGAAGCAGGCTGGTGGGGCGGTATCATTTTGTTGTTATTAATACCACTGATGATATTTATTGAATCCAAAAATTTCCTTTTAAAAAATATTGGGTATTCATTTTTTGGCCTGCTCTATATTTCATTGCCACTTGGTTTAATGGTTGACATGCGTAACCGTTGGATAGAAGAAGATTACCAGCTAAGCATGACCATTCCGTTATTGATCATTTTTACATTGTGGGTCAATGATACCATGGCTTACCTCGTTGGATCATTGATTGGCAAGACACCGCTTTCAACCATTTCGCCAAAAAAAACCTGGGAAGGAACATTGGGAGGAATTATCCTCGCTATCATTACAATGTGCCTGGTTGCGCATTTCACCAAAAGATTATCTATTGTACATACGGCCATTATTGCTGGTATTGCAAGCATTGCAGGAACCTATGGCGATCTTTTTGAAAGTAAATTAAAACGAATGGCAGGGGTAAAGGACAGTGGGCATCTCATGCCTGGCCATGGCGGTTTTTTAGACCGGTTTGATTCGTTGCTTTTTGCTGTTACTCCTTCGTGGCTTTATGCAGTAATTTTTATGTAGCCGGCTTTGTAATGCTATTGAATTTCCATTGCGGTGTATACTTGTGATATTGGTCGTTAAGCAGCTTCGCACAAATGCTATATCAGTCTTTACACGAATTAATCTGCGTTTATCTTTGATGCTCATTGTGAAAAATACTACTAAAGCGCACCTTGCTGTTTTACTTACTAACTTATTTTTTGCAGCTAATTACACCTTTGTAAAAATGATATCTCCCTCTGTGATCAAACCATTTGGTTTAAACCTCTTAAGAGTGTTTATAAGCATGGTTCTATTTTGGCTGTTGTGGTGGTTAGGTAAAACACCAACCCGTATTCAAAGCAAAGACATCGGACGTTTTATTTTATGTGGGATAACGGGTGTAGCCATTAATCAAATGTTTTTCGTTAAAGGGCTGACAATGACTTCAGGTATTCATGCCTCTTTACTAATGTTAACAACGCCGCTGCTTATTACCCTTTTTGCACTTTGGGTTTTAAAAGAATCAATGACTTTTGCAAAAGCCGGAGGTTTATTGTTGGGCATTAGTGGTGCTGTAATTCTTATTGCTACAAAAGAAACTTCTCCTCATGCGACCAATTATTTATGGGGTGATTTGTTGATATTGACCAATGCCATATCCTATTCTATTTATTTTATTTTAGTGAAACCACTTATGCAACGCTATAGCCCAATGCAAGTGGTAAGATGGATATTTACCATTGGTTTTTTTATCATCCTTCCATTTGGCTGGAATGAAACAACTCAAATCAATTTTGGCTCTTTTGAATATAAACACATTATAGCTTTAGCCTGTGTAATTTTAAACGGAACTTTCTTAGCGTATTATTTTAATGCGTATGGCATTCAGCATTTGGGTGCAGGAATAACAGGTTCATACATATACTTGCAACCTGTTTTTGCAGCCATCATTGCTGCGCTTTTTTTAAATGAATCCCTTACTTGGCAAAAACTATTGGCAGCTTTCTTCATTTTTAGCGGTGTTTACCTGGTAAGTTTTAAAAAAAATGTACAGAAAGTACCCACCTCATTTGCGTCCTGACGAATTTTTTGTAATTTGTTTTTTACAAAATCCTTATTATGAAAAACTCAAAACCCTTTTTGGCTATTGCCTTATCCGTTTCTTCTCTTTTTTTTATTAATTGCACACCCGATAATGATAACCTTACAGAAACGCAGGAAATAATTACCCGCGGTAACTGGGCCATTAATTATTATTATGCAGACCATGATAAAACAGCCCAGGTAAATAATTACCAATTCAGTTTTGAAAATGGAGGCAAGATAACCTGCACCGATAATAACACAACATACAATGGCACCTGGCAAATTGCAAAAAATGTAGGCGGGGATGTGTTGAACATGCAATTAATGACTCCGCCATTGGAACTGCTGCAATTAAATGATGGCTGGAACGTGACGGGCAAAAATACCAACAGTATTAGTTTGAAATCAGCAAATGTGCAACTACGTATAACCAGGCTCTAATCCTGCTTGTTCTTAGGGTAATCAAAGAATAAAAAGGCTGTGCTGCTATCTTTAATGCTGGCCCATTTGTCTGTATGAATATTTACTGCAAACACAGCGCAGGTAGGCATATTGTCAATATGCTCATTAGTGAGAGTATTTACAAATTCGGTAATACCGGGATTGTGTGAAAAAAGAGCGACAGTATTGTACTTATCTTTTAATGAATGAATTACATTATAAAAGTTTTGAACGCCTGCCCCATACAATTCATCTATTATTAAAATATCATCCTTTTTTGTATTGAATTCTTCTGCAAAATAATTTGCTGTTCTTTTTGCTCTTTTGGCCGGGCTTGATGCAAAGAGATCAATTTTTAAATCTCTATCTTTTAATCGCTTCGCCATTTCCGGCGCATCTTTTTTACCTCTTTCATTTAAAGGACGTTCGGCGTCATCCTGGCCTATATTAGCCCAACTGCTCTTTGCGTGGCGGACAATGATGAGTGTTTTCATTTATTAAAATTCGGAGATATTTTGCAAATTAATACCCTCTTTGATTTTTCCCTTCCATATAATTCATAAAGGCTTTATTTACTACACGGTTGCCACCGGGTGTAGGATAGTTGCCGGTGAAATACCAGTCGCCTAAATTATTAGGGCAAGCCTCATGCAGCGATTCTATGGTTTGATAAATAACATCAACAGGTATAGCTAAGCCGGGCGGCGTAATGAGTTGTGCTATTTTATTGGTGATCTCCTGGTTAGTAAAAGTTTTATAAACCTGCTTCACTACATTTATAGTATGCAATTGATTGTTGCGATGTAGTTCTTTACACTGCTCATACCAATCTTTCAGGTTGGTTTCCATTCCTTTTTCTTTCAATAATGCAATAGCTGCATTAAAAGCAATAAAATCCCCAAGTTTGCTCATATCAATACCATAACAATCGGGGTAACGTATTTGTGGAGATGATGAAACAATAATGATGCGTTTGGGCTGCAGGCGGGATAACATCCTGATGATACTTTCCTTTAGAGTTGTGCCCCTTACTATAGAATCATCAATTACTATTAGTGTATCCTCATCTTTTCTAACAGTGCCATATGTAACATCATATACGTGCTGCACCATTTCGCTTCGGCCCACATCGCCGGTGATGAACGTACGCATTTTTACGTCTTTGATGGCAACCTTTTCCATCCGTATTTTCCTGTTCACCATCTCTTCCAGTTTTTCTGGCTCTACATCTGCACCCCAGGAAAGGATCCGTTCAATTTTAATTTTATTGAGATAGTGCTCACAACCTTTTATTAACCCGTAAAAAGCAATTTCCGCTGTATTCGGTATAAAAGAAAAGATGCTGTTTTTTAAATCATAATCAATTGCATTGAGCACTTGCTGGCTCAGATGGTAACCTAACGCGGTTCTTTCTTTATAAATTTTTTCATCGGACCCGCGGGAAAAATAAATCCGTTCAAATGAACAAGCCTTTCTTTCTTTAGGTCCAATAATTTGTTCGATGCTTACTTCACCTGTGGGTTTCACAATTAAAGCATGCCCGGGCATTAGTTCCTGCACCTCGTTTTCACCTACGTTAAACGCCGTGCGGATAGCTGCTCTTTCTGATGCGGCCACTACTACATCGTCATCTACATAATAGTAGGATGGACGAATGCCATGTGCATCGCGAAATACAAAACCAATTCCATTACCTGTCATTCCACCCACATGAAAACCACCATCGAAAAGTGGCAGGGCTTTTTTTAAAATTTTAGTTAGATCAAATGCATCGGGCGAACTTTCATCGCTTTTTACTAAGAAGTGATAGATAACTTCCATCATCGCCGCCAGGTCACTCTGCTTTTGAAATTCACCGGGATCTATATTCACTAATCCAAAAAGTTCATCAGTATTTACTAAATTAAAATTGCCTGCCAACGCCAGGTTTCGTGCAGGAATGGTGTGGCGTTTAATAAAAGGATGACAAAATTCTGCGTCGTTTTTTCCCTGCGTGCCGTATCGCAAATGGCCCAAAAGTATTTCTCCCAAAAAAGAAAGATGGCCTTTCATTAACCCTGCATACTGACTTATTTCAGCATTAAATTTTTGCAGTTCAGTAAATTCTTCCCCCACCTGTCGAAAAATATCGGCAATAGGTTGATTATTATTACTGCGCATGCGGGAAAGAAAAGGATAACCCGGCTCAACATTTAATTTAACCGATGCAATACCGGCACCATCCTGCCCACGGTTGTGTTGCTTTTCCATTAAGAGGTAAAGCTTGTTAAGACCCCACATAACGGAGCCATACTTTTGCTGATAGAGAGAGAAAGATTTGCGGAGCCTTATAAAAGCTAACCCGCATTCGTGTTTAATAGCATCACTCATTGTTGCTTAGGAAGCCGCAAAGTTAGCCTAAAGGACGTTTAGCTAAATTAATAAATGACTAATGTTAGCTATTGCGAAACGTGCGGAACCATTACTTTATCAGTACATCCTTTGCCGAAAGAAGAAATTATTTCCATTTTACCTTCCAATAATTCTGCCCTGTTTTTTATATTGGCAAGCCCAATTCCATTGCGGATCTTCTGGTGTCAAATCCTTTTCCGTCATCATGTATCTCCACCAGTAGTAATGGTCTCTTATTTCTCAATGAAAATAAAAACCAGGGTTGCATCTGCATACTTTACAATACTATTTAATTGCTCTTGTTACAGAATGAAATAGCTTAAACTATTTTTTTTAAACACTACATGAAAACCTTTAGCTGTTATTATTGATAACATTAAAAAGGCTTTTTTGTTTGTGTATTTTCAGCAGTGCCAGGTATCCATTTTTGCAACTGCGTACAACTGGCTGCTGATGGATCCAACATAACATAATAAGCAGGAATTTTATTTTTCATCCATTTATCTAAACTGATAAACTTTTTTTCTTCCAGTGCGCTTTGTGCAATTTTGTTGTAATCATCACGAAGGTTCATACGGTGCGGTTCTGTGCGGGACTTAAGATATAAAATTCGAACGCCCTTATCGCCTCTTTCATTAACATACGTAGTTGGCTGTGAATATTCACCTATGCTTAGTTTATCGAGCATAGCCACCACATCTTTATCTAATTCATCAATAGTTACATAAGTAGCACCACTTCTCCCGGTTAAATAAGGTCCTGAAAACTTAGCCGCTTCATCCTCACTGTATTTGCCGGCAGCAGTATTAAAATCAATAGTGCCTGCAATTAACCTGGCACGCACAGAATCTAATTTCGCCACACCTTTTGCAATTTCAACATCGGTTACAGGCGCCCTGCGCAGTATATGGCGAACGATAGCCATATCACCATTTCGTTGCACCATTAGTATTATGTGGTAACCAAATTTTGATTTAATAACAGGAGAGATTTCTCCTTCTTTTAACCGGAAAGCAGCGGCTAAAAAAGTAGGATCCCATATTTTTTCTGTACGGTTTAGTTGGGGTAATAAACCACCAGATTCTTTTGCTCCCGGTTCTTCAGAAAATTGTTTAGCCAATTGATCAAATGTAGCAATCTTCATTTCTATCTGGCGTCTGTAATTATTCATTTCGTCAATTACATATTTTTCCAGGTCTTTAGATGCCTTTGGAAAAACAACAATTTGCCCGATCTCTAACTCCATTTCAAAAAAAGGCAGGCTATCTTTTGGTATGCGTTCAAAATATGCTTTTACTTCTGTAGGTGTAATGCGTACATTGTCAACAATTTTTTTTTGCATGGCCTGTGCCAATTTATTTTCTTTTACCGATTCACGGGCATCATCTTTTATCTGGTAAATAGTTTTTCCTGCAACTGTTTCTAATTGATCCTGTGAGCCATAGGCATTGATAAAATGCCGGATACGTTGATCCAATTCCGCTTCAATTTCTTCTTCGGTAACTACGAGTGAATCTTTTTCTGCCTGCAGCATTAATAGTTTTGAAATCATTGCCTGTTCCATTATTGCACATTCTGCATTTTCAGGAAGAGTACCACCCTGGCGTGTCATATCTGCCAACGCATTTTTTATATCGGATTGCAGAATAATACGATCGCCTACTATACCTACAATTTTATCAGCTACAATTTTTTGTGGTTGCGCCTGGGCGAAGTAAAAAGTAAAAAGTAAAAAGTAAAAAATAAAAATGCGTTTCATATAAGTGATATTAACAAATGTAAGGGTATCGAAAATTTATAATCCACTCCATAGCCCAATTAACAAAAGTTTGTAAGCATAAAAAAAGCCAAAACAGATAACTAATTTTGACTTTTGACTTTTAAATTTGAATTTATAGCGTTCGCTTGACTTCTTCAATTTCGTAAGCTTCGATAACATCTCCCGCTTTCATATCGTTATAGTTCTTAATGGTCAATCCGCATTCCATACCTGACAATACCTCTTTAACATCATCTTTAAAACGCTTGAGTGAGCCTAATTCTGCATTGGCGCCTTCTGCCGTTGGATAAACCACTATACCATCACGTATTAAACGGATTTTATTATCACGTTTAATTTTACCATCTATTACCTGGCAACCCGCTACTGTTGCTTTATCAAATTTGTAAACCTCTTTTATTTCTACGTTGGCAACAATTTTCTCCTGCATCTTCGGTTCCAACATTCCTTCCATCGCACTCTTGATTTCATCAATGGCTGTGTAAATAATTGAATAGGTTTTTATTTCTATCCCGGCTCCTTCTGCTAAACGATTAGCCTGCATAGAAGGGCGAACATTAAAACCAATAATAATGGCATCGGATGCCTCTGCCAAAACAATATCGCTCTCATTGATCTGGCCGACACCTTTATGAATTACACTGACTAAAATTTCGGGAGTAGATAGTTTTTGCAATGAATCGCTCAAAGCTTCTACAGAACCATCCACATCACCTTTAATAATTACTTTCAATTCTTTAAAGTTGCCAAGCGCCAAACGACGGCCAATTTCATCTAAGGTTATGTGTTTTTTAGCCCGCATTCCCTGCTCACGTAAAATCTGCGCCCGGCGATTAGCTATTTCTTTTGCTTCTGACTCATCTTCATACACTTTAAAGGTTTCACCTGCCTGCGGTGCGCCGTTTAAGCCAAGAATCAAAACCGGTGTGGAGGGGGGGGCTTCAGTTACTTTTTTATTCCGTTCATTCATCATTGCTTTTACACGTCCATAAAATTGGCCGCTTACCACAAGGTCTCCTGGTTTTAGTGTGCCCGATTGCACAAGAATAGTGGCCACATAACCGCGACCTTTATCCAGTGTTGCTTCTATGATAGTACCATTTGCTTCTTTGGCAGGATTAGCTTTCAGGTCAAGCAATTCAGCTTCCAGCAAAATTTTTTCTAATAATAAATCCACATTCAGACCTTGCTTGGCAGAAATTTCCTGGCTTTGAAATTTACCACCCCAGGATTCTACCAGTAAATTCATACCGGCTAATTGTTCATAGATCTTTTGAGGGTTAGCGCCTTCTTTATCTATTTTATTTACCGCAAAGATCATGGGAACATTCGCTGCCTGCGCATGACTGATTGCCTCACGTGTTTGCGGCATGATGGCGTCGTCCGCTGCTATTACAATAACGGCTATATCTGTTACTTTGGCTCCGCGTGCACGCATAGCTGTAAATGCTTCGTGACCAGGGGTATCAAGAAATGTAATTTCTTTTTCATTCGGCAATTCTACCTGGTAGGCGCCAATATGCTGGGTAATACCCCCGGCTTCTCCAGCTACAACGGTTGCACTTCGGATGTAGTCAAGCAAGGAAGTTTTACCATGGTCAACGTGGCCCATGATAGTAACGATTGGTGAGCGGAATAAAAGGTCTTCTTCGTTATCTGCCTCCGCCTCTTCATCCATCTCCATCTGCTTTTCCATATCGATGAATTCCACTGTATACCCAAACTCAGAAGCTACTAATTCAATTACTTCTGCATCAAGGCGCTGATTTATAGACACCATAATACCAAGTCCCATACATTTTCCAATAACCTCCGCAAAACTTACATCCATCAGGTTAGCTAATTCGCTAACCGAAATAAATTCTGTTACCTGTAGTTTTGTATCTTCCACACCTTCCATGGAATCAGCCATTTCCTGGCGTTTGCCCCGGCGTATTTTTTTCAGGCTCTTGCCACGGGCAGGCCCACCGCCACCCGATAACTTAGCTTGTGTTTCCTGTATTTTACGCTGAATTTCTTTTTCGTCAATTAATTTATCTTCTCTTGCTCCGCCAGAACGTTGACCGCCAAAACGATTACTACCTGTACTTTTTCCAACTGAAAACCTGCCACCACCTCCTTGTCCTGTTGATGTTTGTCCTGCCCCCTGCCTGGTAGGCTGAAAACGGCTTTGACCTTGTTGCCCAGGCTGGCGCTGTACACCCCCTCCTTTGTGAAAACCTTGTGGAGGCCCACCTTCTTTTTTCTCAATAGGTATGCGTTTGCGTTTGCGCCTTTCATCTATTTTAGGGTGTGTTCCATCATCTACAGGCAAATCAATTTTACCAAGGACTTTAGGTCCTTCTAATTTTTCTGCTTTAATATTTTCAATAAGTAAATCCGGGTCTTCTTCAACCTCCTCGCCAGTTTGTTCAGTTAATATTTCCTGAATTAGCTCGCCAGCCGGTGTTATAACTTTAGGTAGATCTGCTACCTCTGGCTGAAGTGTAGTTTCAGTTTTTTTATCTTTTACTTTAGCCTCAGTTTTGACCTCTTTTGCTTTAGATTTTTTTGCCGCTTTTTTTGGCCGGGTAGAAGAGTCAATTGCAGAAAGATCAATTTTATCTAAAATTTTCGGTGCTTCAATTTCGGGTGCTTCCAGTTTTACTATTTCAATTGGTTCTTCTTTCGCAGGTATCTGCTTCGGCTCTACTACAGGTGCTGGCACAGAAGGCGGTTCTATTATAATAGATGGTGGTTCTTCAATTGCTGCGCCAATAACAGATTCTTCTTTTTTAAACGTTCTCTTTTCTTCTTTGCGAAAGGTTATTTCTTCCTCGTCTTTTCTCTTTCTTGTTTCAGCTATAGCATTCTTTGGCAGATCAATCAGTTCGCTCTTGATCTTAGCTGCTTTATCTCCCTGAAACTCTGCCTGTAAAGCCCGGTACATATCATCTGTTAGCTTTGCCGTAGGTTTCAAATCATTCTTACTAAACCCCTTGGCTGCTAAAAAATCAACAAGGGTGTCCTTACCAATATTGAACTCTTTCGCTGCTGCCATTAACCGGGGTGTTGTTGTTTCTGCCATATAATTATTTGCCCTAAATCCCTAAAGGGACTTTAAAATAGTTTTATGTCAACCATACATTCGTCGAGTATGGTTTTATTAAGCAGCCCTTACTCCCATAGAGGGAACTACTCTTTTTCAAACTCTGCCTGTAATATTTTTCTAACGTCGGCAATTGTTTCTTTTTCAAGATCCGTTCTTCGCTCTAATTCTTCAGCACTTAAATCCAATACACTCCGGGCTGTATCGCAACCAATGCGCTTGAATTCATCTATTACCCATATTTCAATTTCATCGCTAAATTCTTCCAGGTCAATATCAAATTCTTCTACATCTCCCTCATTATCCCTGTACACATCTATCTCAAATCCTGTTAATTCGCAAGCCAATTTTATATTTACACCTCTACGCCCAATAGCCAATGAAACCTGGTCGGGTTTTAAATAAACACTTGCATGCTTAATTTCTAAATCCAGATCCATGGAAGTAATTTTAGCCGGGGTTAAAGAACGCTGTATTAATAATTGGGTATTATTTGTCCAATTTATAACGTCTATGTTCTCATTTTTCAATTCCCTTACGATGCCATGGATACGGCTTCCTTTCATTCCTACGCAAGCACCTACCGGGTCAATCCTGTCATCATAAGATTCTACGGCCACTTTTGCCCGCTCTCCAGGGTCACGTACAATTTTCTTAATAACAATAAGTCCATCGAAAATCTCAGGCACTTCTATTTCCAAAAGCTTTGCCAGAAATTCAGGGGATGTCCGTGAAAGAATAATAACCGGATTATTATTCTTCATATCTACTTTTTTTACTACAGCCCGGGTATTTTCGCCTTTTTTAAAATAATCCTGAGGAATTTGTTCGCTTTTTGGAAGAATCAATTCATTCCCTTCTTCGTCCAACATTAGAATTTCTTTTTTCCAAACCTGGTAAACTTCAGCATTGATAATTTCCCCAATGCGGTCCTCATATTTTTTGGCTAGTACATTCTTCTTTAAGTCAGATATACGGCTGGCAAGGGTTTGTTTAGCGGCTAAAATTGCACGGCGGCCAAAATCAACAAGGTTAACTTCCTCATATAATTCTTCACCGACCTGATAGTCAGGCTCCACTTTTATGGCTTCACTGTATTCAATTTCTTCATTTGTATTATATATGTCGCCATCCTCAACAATAGTACGCCTGCGAAAAATTTCAAGGTCACCCTGTTCAGCGTTTACAATAACATCAAAATTATCATCTGCACCATATTTTTTGCGGAGCAGGGTTTTAAATACATCTTCTACTACCCGCATCATTGTGGGGCGGTCAATGTTTTCGGCTTCTTTAAAATCCTGGAAAGCCTCTATGAGGTTAATGCTTGCCATATGGTTTAATTAGGTGAGTGGTGAGTAGTGAATGGTGAGTCCTCAGAATTAAACTCACCATTGACGATTGACCATTCACGATTTAAAACTTAATTTGAATTTTTGTGTTTTTTATATGATCAAATAAGATCGATTCCTGCATTATTTCTTTTTTTTTGCCTTTGCCTTTCTCAGTTTCTATTTTTATCCCTTCATCTGTTACTTCCAATAACTTTCCTTCCTTTTTCGTACCCTCATTCATCAACACTTCAACAAAGCGCCCTATGTTTTTTTTATACTGACGATCTATCTTCAATGGTTCATCCAATCCTGGAGAGGATACTTCTAGTGAAAAATCATCCACCGGAAGAATGCCGGATTCCTCTAATATTTTATAGAGGCTCCGGTTATATTTTACTAAAACAGATAAAGGAATGCCTTCATCTGCATCAATAAATACCTTTACATTATTGGTGGGCTTTATTTTCACCTCTACCAGAAAATGGGTAGGGTTAGTTTGCAGCAGCCCACTTACCTGGTGTTCAATCGTTTGAATTTGTGTTTCCGTTTGCATCATGGAAAAGAAGAAGGGAACGTTCTCGTTCCCTTCATTTAATCATTTACCATTGCAAAGGTAAGTGATACGTTAATTATCATCCAAATTAAGATTGCATTAATTTCAATTTATACCTTTGGGATGTGATGATAACTTATCTTTTTTACTTTTTTTTAGCTTACTTGCTTTATCAATTGGTATTTAAATTTATTCTACCTATCTATAGAACTACCAAACAAGTAAAACGTGGTTTTAGAGATATGCATGAACGAATGAATGGCCATGCGAATGCGAATGGTTCGCAAAAGAATTCCCGTTCACCTAAAAGTTCCGGTACAAAAAAAGCCGGAGATTATATTGACTTTGAAGAAGTGAAGGATTAGAGGTTGAAATCATTATTTTTGCCCTCCGATAATTTTTTGCAATATTTACGGTTAGGATCCTTAGCTCAGATGGTTAGAGCATCTGACTCATAATCAGAGGGTCGCTGGTTCGATCCCAGCAGGATCCACAAGTTAAAAGTCTTATCAGTAAAGGGTTTCAGAAATGCAACCCTTTTTTATTTGCGTGCAGTATCCAAAATTTGCAATCAATTTGCAATCAAATCCTAATTTTTTTGATTTGCAATCAACCAGAAGTAAAAGATCTATTAACCTTATAAAGTTACACTGTCTTCAAAAAATAGCAAAACTTAACTAATAAAGCCTG
>Ga0136621_1000452_pt1 | contig 16297 bp, 17 predicted proteins | sample AntDryUQ445A2306_FD_104673 | JGI IMG/M metagenome (GOLD analysis project Ga0136621, IMG submission 104673) | Polar desert sand microbial communities from Dry Valleys, Antarctica - metaG UQ445A (23.06) | ecosystem: Environmental > Terrestrial > Soil > Desert | place: Antarctica: Dry Valley...
CCCACGTTCCGCGCCGACCAGATGCCCTACGGCGGAGTCAAGGACTCGGGGAACACCCGTGAGGGACCGGCCTATGCCATTCGCGAGATGACCGAGGAACGGCTCGTCGTCCTCCAGCTCTAGTAGATGCGAATTGACGCGGAGCCGAGGGGGTCCACGACCGGAGCTGGGCGACGGGCTCACTCGTTCTCCAGGCTGGTGGCCGGCCGTGACTTTCCGATCGGGCATTTAGAGGCTTGATGTGTTAGCGCACGCGCGGTTGGGGACCTGCACCCGGCGCATCGCGGCCCGCTCGTTCGACGTCCAGGCAATCAAGCCTGAACGCCAAACGATCCGACCACGCTGCTTGGTGCATGCCCTCCCCGACACACGCCTAACCCGCATCAAGCCTCTAGGCTTGTAGCTCGTGCCAAGGCAACGAGAGATCGCCAACGCAGCCGGCCGCCCCGCCACCGCCATTACTCCACCCGTCCCCCGGGAGCTTCGGCGGGAGCGCAAGTCGTTGCTCCTGGTGCGCGAGGAGCGTCTGCGCGACCTCGGAGGACTGGCGCTCGAAATGTACAAGCGAGACCGCTTCAACGCAGGTCTCGTGGTCGAGCGCTGCGCGGAGCTCGTCGCTATCGAAGCCCGCGTCCACGAGATAGACGCGCTTCTCGATGGCAGCTCTCGGCTGCGACGTGGAACCGCGACCTGCGTCTGCGGCGCGCCGTTCCTGCTCGGAGCGCGCTTTTGCGCGACGTGCGGCCGGCCGATGGCCGAGGCGACGGCCGGGGCTCCGAACGACAGAGCCTCCAAATGAACGGCTGTCCCCGCTGCGGCGCGCAGGCGGCAGTCGGTCAGGAGTACTGCCTCGAATGCGGAGTGCCTCTCCCCGGCCCTGGCGCATTCGGCGCACGGCGGGGAGTGCGTTCGGGTTGGGTCATCCGAGCGACGCTGGCTCTCGTCGTCGCGCTCGCCGGCGCCGCGCTGGCCGTCGCCGCGACGAATGGCGGAAACGACACGGCTCGGCTCGTGACCGCGACGGGTGGCTTCGCGACCCTTCCCGCGTCCACCACCTTGCCACCTCCCTCGGAAGGAAACGCGGCGGGCATCGCAGACTGGCCCGCCGGCGATGACGGCTGGACGATCGCGCTCGCAACGCTTCCGCAGACAGGCGGCCGTCGGGCGGCTCGGGCTCGGGCTCGAATAGCCGCTAAGCGCGGACTCGCGACCGTGGGGATCTTGGATTCGTCGCAATACGCGAGCCTGCACCCGGGCTACTGGGTTGTCTTCACCGGCGTCTACGGATCCGAGGCCGAGGCGACGAGCGATCTCCAGCCCGCACGCAGGTTCGCCCGCACCGCCACCGTGCGCCGGATCGTCCCCTGAGTCTGCCCGCTTCGTTGTCTCATTCGACGACTCGCAACCCAGACTTTGTAACACGGCCGAAAAGACGCTACACTCCCGCTGCGGAGCTTCAAAGCAGTCCTTTTTCCGCCCACCGAGAGCGATCCTCCGAGAGCTGGAGCGTTCATTTGGAAGACCACATCGCGCAGTTACGCTCCTGTATGTATCAATACTCGCGAGCGATTTACCGCTCGATCAAGTCGTTGATCGACCCGTATGCCGACCGGAGCACGCAGCTCGAATACCGACGCGCGGTGCTTTGCGAGTGCGAGCAGACGATGGAGAGGCTCGCCGAGGACCCGCACTACTTCGCGCGTCCGGACCGGGCGCTGTTCGCCGACATCCGGCGCTACTTCCCGATCACCGCACAGGCGCAGGTCGCTTGGGCCGTTCGCGAGGGTGTAGGCGCAGCGACGGCGTTCATCGAGCACCAGATCGAGGCGGGCATGCTCGACGGTGGGGTGTCGCGTTGCCACGCGACCACACGCAAGGGCAAGGCGTGTCAGCGCACGCCGCTTCCGAGCAGGGATTACTGCCCCTCCCATCAGCATCTCGAGCAGCACGCCGCGGCCGCCGCCTGACGCCGCCCGCAGCCCTCGTCTTTCAGAGAAGGTCGCCGCCGCGAAGCGGACGCCCTTAGGAATTTTTGCCCGGCCGGAATCTGCGTTAAGCGGATTCCGGTCTTCCGCCAGCTGACAGCGGCTAAGCTCGCGGTGCGCATGTCGCACGACGCTGACAAGCTCATCCGCCAGCTCTCGCTCGTCGCCTTCCTCATGGCCGAGCGGCGTCCGCTGACGGCCAGGGACGTCAAGTCGAACGTCGAGGGCTACAGCGAGATGTCGGACGAGGCATTCGCGCGCCGCTTCTACTCAGATCGCGCGGAGCTGACCGCTCTCGGCGTGCCGCTCCAGTCCCAGCGCGACGAGTTCACCGGCGAGGAGCTCTACACGCTCCGCTCGGAGCACTACTTCCTCGACCGTCTGGAGCTCGACGACGGCGAGCTAGCAGCGCTCCAGACGGCTCTGTACTACCTCGAGGGGAAATTCGCATACGCCGAGCCGTTCCGGCTAGCTCTGCAGAACCTCGCCCTCGGCCGCTCAGGATTCTCGGAGCCGCCTACCGACACAGCGGAACGCGTCCGTGTGAGCGCCCCTGACTACTCGCCCGAGCTCGCGGGTCGGTTGTCGAAGCTCGAGTCCGCGATCTCGAAGCAGCGCACGGTCCGTTTCGGCTACTGGGGCCCGAAGCGCTCACGTCCAGGCGAACGCGTCATGAATCCGTATGCGCTCCGCTTGGACGACGGAAACTGGTATGTGATCGGCCAAGACCTCGATCGTGCCACCGTGCGCACGTTCAAGGTGTCCCGAATCCGCGGCGACATTCGCTTCGCCACCAGGCGAGAGCGCGACTTCCGCGTTCCTGCGGACTTCGACGTGGAGCAGCACCGTGTACCCCGACCCTGGCAGATCGGGGAGGTGGTCGGGACTGCACGGATCGCGGTCTCCGAAGACACCTCGTGGTGGGTGGAGCGCACGCTCTCCGACGCCGGCTCGGTCGAGGACGGCGTCTTCGAGACCGAGTTCGCAAACGTCGATCTGCTCGCGGGGTGGGTGCTCCGCCAGAACGGCCGCGCGGTTGTCCTCGAGCCCGAGGAGCTCAGAGACGCCGTCGCCGACGGGCTCACCGCCCTAGTGAAATCGCACGGAGGCGCTGCGCCCGTGCCGGCCGGGGCGAAGCGCAGGGACCCGCGACATCCGCTTCCCGAGCGCCCTGTGGGCCCGGTCGCGCCCGAACGCTTCGGTGTCCTCCAAGCGTTGCTTTATCAACTTCTGGCGGCCTGCGGCGAGGAACGGGCCGCCGTGCTGGACGCAGCCGAGCTCGCCGGTCGCATCTCCATCCCACTCGAGGAGCTTCAGGATCATCTCTCGCTCCTCAACCTCGTGAACTTTGGCGGAGGGTGCTACGCGGTGTACGCAATGCACGACGGCGACGTTGTGAGAGTCGACAAGGAGTTGTATGGCGACGTGTTCCGGAGGCCGCCGAAGCTGACCCCTCTCGAGGCGCGTGCAATTCGCCTCGCCATCGAGTACGTCGGCCCGACGATCGCCGCCGACGCCCACACCCAGCTCAAGCGCGTGCGCCGCAAGCTCGAGGAGACGTTCGGACGCTTCGATCTCGCAGCGACGCCCGAGCCGCGCGTGGCACTAGACGAGGAGGCGCTCGTGAAAGTGCTGAGCGAGGCCTCCGAGAAGCGCCGCGTGGTCGAGATCGAGTATCTGAAAGAAGGAAACGAAAGTCCGTCGATGCGCCAGGTCGAGCCGTACACGATCGAGCGCGAGCTACCGGTGTGGCGCGTGCACACGTGGGATCGAACGGTCGACGCCGCGCGTACGTTTCGACTCGACCGGATGCGCTCAGCACGGCTCACGGATGAGCGCTTCGAGCCTCGTGAGGGATTCGATCCGTCCTATCTCACGAATCCGCGCGTCGCGCGGCTGCACCATTCGCCGGTCATCGCGCGCTGGAAGCTCGAGCGGGGAGCGCGTCCTCTGACAGACGGGTCGGCGGTAGCTGACGTGCCGTACAAGACCGAGGAATGGCTCTTGTCGGAGGTGCTGGCCGACCGTGGCGAGACGATCGTGCTCGAGCCTCAGCGGCTACGAGATGCCGTGGCAAAGCGCGCTCGTCGCCTCCAGCGCGACTCGAGCCGGGTTCCGACGCGCGGCTGATCCTCACAAGAGTGCGCCGAAACGATGCCGACATCGGCATCGAGGGCACTCTCGTCCGACGGTGGGCGCTATGGTTGTCTTAATCGACAACAAGGAGCGCGAATGGACGAGATCCGATCTTCTCATTCGAGGCTGATCCGCGCCTCGGGCGTGATCGCAGGTGCTTTGGCCGGCATCGTCACGGTCGTCCTCGCCGGCACAGCTCTCGCGCATCGCATCGTTCAACCTGCGGCACAGCCGCTGCTGGAGGCGACCCATCTTCCCCCGCTGCTCACGACCCGCGGCGAGACGAACGAGCTGCGCTATGACGTCTACTGTGCGCGTTCGGAGGCGGAGGTCGACACACCCTGCACCGCGGACGGCACAGTGTTTGCGAGGGTCGGCGACACTGGCATGTTCCAGGAGATCGCGGTGCGCGAGGAACGAGGCGCGTCGAAGGGACGCTACGTTGCGCGCCTCCCGGAGTCCATCGCCCAGGCTTCGACGGGCTTCTCGTACTACGCGGTATTCCGGAGCAACGAGACCGGCATGGCCGCCACGCTTCCCGCGGGAGGCTCGGCGGCTCCTCAGCGGAGCCTGCCTCTCGGGAGGAGCATCGAGGTCGCGCTCGGCGCACATAGCTTCGGCAGGGAGCGCGAAGCCGTCGCGCGCGTCGCTGAAGCCGCCTGGGGCGCCGGTCCGGCGGAAGCAGGCCTCGAGCAGGGTCGAAACCTGACGCCGATCGGCGGCTCGGCGTTCGACATTGAAGAGGACGGCACGGTGGTCGTTCTGGATGAGGCGAACAAGCGTCTGCTTCGCTGGCGCGAAAGCGGAGAGATGCCCGAGGCTGTGCCCCTCGCGATCAACGGGACACTGGCGGACATGTCGATCGGCAAGGACGGCACGGTCTACGTCCTCGAGACGGCCGGCATACACGGGGAGCCGTTGCTGCGCAGCTTCAACCGCGACGGAGCTGGCAAGACGGCGAGCGCGGTGGCCGAGAGGCCGTCGCAGGTTCGCGTCGGCCCGGAGGGTCCGGTAGTGCTGCAGAGCTCCTCCGCGCAGTGGATGCCGGCGGCACGAGAAGGGCGACCCGTCGGCGTCTCCGGGCAGATCAGTGCGGCTGAGTCCGGCCGGCCGTTGCCCGACGGCAGGAACATCGTGATCCTGCGCAACGGCAACGAGGTGCGCGTTGCGCTGGTCGCGAGCACGGGAGTTCAGCGGGCATGGCTCGTGACGAGCGAGACGCCCCTCGCCGAGGTTCAGCTCGCCGAGCCGCATGGCACCGGAGTCGTGTTGGTGACGCGTGTCTTCACCGACGACCGGGACGAGTTCGTCGTTCTCGTCTTGGATCGGCGTGGAATCGTCAGGCGTTTCTCGTTGGACTCTGCGGACTGGGCGGAGACGGCTCCGCTCTCGCGCTTCCGCGTCCGCGGGTCGTTCCTCTATCAGCTCGGCTCGACGCCGGCCGGTCTGTTCGTCGACCGCTTCGACTTGGAGGTGGAGTGATGTCGTACGTCTGGAAGTTTCTCGTCGCATTCGTGGTCGCCTTCTCCCTGGCGGGTGCCGGCACCGCGGGCGCCTACCACACGCAATGGGTCGCTCAGAACTGCAACTACGCCGCCCCCACGCCCACGTCGTACATCACCCGCGATGGATCGATCACCGTCGCTTTGTACGCGCGGAACGAGGGGTATCAGTGGGCTGGCGGTTGCTGGAACGACAATGATGTCGACGACTCTCCGGGAGATCCGAAGTCCGATCCCAACACGGGCGGTGAAGGTGCTGACTGCTCGGGATTTACGTTCAAGGTCTGGCGCGAAGCGTTGGACGAGAGCAGCACGGCGTTTCATCAATGGTGGAGGCTCCGATACATCCACGGGCCGTACACCGCGCAGCGATTCAAGAACGGGGACGGGGCTCCCAACTATCCCCTGTCCAAATCGGCCGCGATCAAAATGGACGCCTATGCAAGCGCCACTCATATGGGGATGATCTACGTCACGAATCCGGACGGCACCGACCAGATCATCGAGGCATTGGGAGAGTCGTATGGCACCAACATCTGGACAAGGGCGTATCGAGGCAATTCGAGCTACAGCGCCGTGCGTCGCCTCGGCTGGAGCCAGTCGTAACGGCTCCCGGGAGCGGTGCGGATTGACGCCGCGCCGCTCCCGCGTCGTGCTCACCGCACTCGTGTCCTCGATCGCCTTCTCGGCTGGGTGCGCGGGCGGTGATTCTTCTCCCGATCGCTTGATGGATGGTTCGAAGGCAGACAAGCCTCCAATCAGACTGGAGGGCGTCGACGGACCATCCGTGCTGACGAGGGTGTGGGTGGTGCAGCCATCGGCGCGCGGACAGAAGACAAGATCGGCGTCCTGCCTCGACCACGGACGCGGGAGCGAACGCCCAAACGGGCCGTCAGTTGAAAGAGTCGGCGTCAACTCGGAGACAGTGACGTTCGAGGAAGCGTCGAGTGGCGCGATCTTCGGCTGCGACAACAGCCCCGGCACCCGAGAAGAGAATCGTCGTTGGTGCGGCAGTGCCTACGGCCGGCTATACGGTGGACGACTTCGCGATCCTCGTTTAGACATCCTCTGCGGCACCACGGAAGAACCGGTTGGGTTCGTCTGGGTGCACCCGGCACCCGAGGCACGCTACGTCTCAGTTGAGCAGCCTGGCTACGTCGAGGTTTACGAGACCGCGGCGCAACTTCCGGTCCGGGTTGCCACTATTAGCGGAGTCGAGTACGAACGCTTTCGGGCGAAGTTCGATCTTCGCGAGCACGATTCTCGCGGAAAGCTTATTCGAGAATACGAGCTCGAGGCGTTTGTGGCTGGCTAGGCATCGACAGGTAGTGCGATCGTGAATGTGGCACCCAGACCTAGAACGGACTCAACGGTCAGCGAACCCCCGTGCGCCTCGGCAATTGCGCGAGCGACAGCTAGGCCGAGGCCCGATCCCTGACCTTCGATGTCTAGTCGCACTCCTGTCTCGAAGATCCGTTCGCGCTCGTCGACCGGAACGCCGGGTCCGCTGTCGGCGACGGCAAGGAGAATCGCAACGTCCGCTTGCCGCACGCTGACCACGACTTCAGCGCCTGAGTCCGAGTACCTTTCTGCGTTTGAGACGAGGTTGTCCAACGCCTGACGCATGCGCACCGGATCGACCGTTACGAGTGGCAAGCCTGAGGTGACGTCCGCTCGCACGTTTCCACCGCCGAGCACGGCGGCCGCCACGCTCTCCTCGACCAGCCGGCCGATGTCGAAGACTTCCGGTCGTATCGATGCGACAGCTGCATCGCGGACCAGACGCTCGATTCCGCGACACGCGGCGATGGCGAGCTCGGCGAGCGGGCGACGCGCGGAGGTCTCGACTCGGCCCCCTTTGCACGTCTCTGCGATGGCCGCAAGCGCAGCGACGGGGCTCCGGAGTTCGTGAACGAGAATGGCCAGACGATCCCCGCCTGGATCGGTCATACGGATCGCTCGGCGTGCCGCAGGAGCGCCCATTCCGCCGCGTCCCGCAACACGGGATCGTCGCTGCTGGCGTAGTGCTCGACAATCGGTACGAGCTCGGGACTTCCCGAGTTGCCTGCGACGAGGAGCGCGTTTCTCCTCAGCCAGCGGGGATCGTTGCGCGGGACATAGAGGCGATCCAACTCGGCCACGAGCTCGTCTCCGTCTCGCTCGAGCCACTCCCTGAGCGAGATTGTGGGAGTCGATTGGACCGCCCGTGTGAGATCCTCGCGCCTTCGCTCGACTCCGCGGTTCCATGGACAGACGTCCTGACAGATGTCGCAGCCGTAGACGGTGTCCCCGAGCTCTGCACGGTACGGCTCGGGAATCGCGGACGGAGCCTGCGTCCAGTAGGAGAGGCACTTTGTCGCATCGAGCACGCCCGGCTCGTCGAGGGCGCCCGTAGGGCACGCGTCGATGCAGAGCCGGCAGGAGCCACAATCGAGCTCGAGCGGCGTAGTCGCCTCGATCTCGACGTCCGTCACGAGCGTTCCGAGAACGACCCAGGATCCGAACCGCCGGGTGATCGCCATTGTGTTCTTGCCGTAGAAAGCGACTCCGGCGCGGACGGCGGCTTCGCGATCGACGTGGTCGTTGGAGTCGACGAGAACGCGATACGCGCCTCCGAGGCGCCTGCCGAGCTCGTCGAGAGCGTCGCGCAACTCTGCGTACGTGTCACGCCAGGTGTAGCGTGAGAGTCGTCCCTCGTCGGCGCCAGGCTCGGGACCAGGCTCGTAATAGCAGAGTGCCGCGGAGACGACGCTTCTCGCCCCTTCCACGAGCACTTCTGGATGACACGAGATCTCCGGCCGCGCCATCGTGAAGCGCAAGTCCGCAAAGAGCCCACGTTCCTTGCGCTCGCGGATGTGCTCCTCGGTGTCCTCGTACGGGGCGACCGCAGCTGCGCCGAGGACGTCCAATCCGAGGTCCGCGGCCAGCCGAGTCAGCTCGGCGGCAGTCATGAGAGGATTCTGCCTCGTGCAGGCTGTTCGCATTCACGAAGACGGAGGACCCGAGGTTCTCCGCTACGAGGAGGCTCCCGATCCCGAGCCCCAAGCTGGTGAGGTCCTGGTGGCGCTTCGCGCAGCCGGGCTGAACCACCTGGACGTCTGGATTCGAAAGGGCCTCCCTTCCGTTCCCAAGCCGCGCATCTTGGGCGCAGACGGGACGGGAGTGGTCGCAGGTCTCGGCCACGGCGTCGAGGGCTTCGAGGTCGGCGATCGCATCGTTGTGAATCCGGGCATCGTCCACGACGGTCGCATCACCGTCATTGGCGAGCACACCGACGGGACCTATTGCGAGCTGAAGGCGATTCCCGCCGCACAGCTTTATCCGCTCGCCGAGCAGCTCTCGTTCGAGGAGGGCGCGGCGTTCCCCCTCGTGTTCGAGACGGCCTACCGCATGCTGGTGACCAAGGCCGCGCTGCAAGAGGGCGAGTGGGTGCTGATCTGGGGTATCGGTGGAGGCGTTGCGCTCGCGGCGCTGGAGCTCTGCCGTGCGCTCGGCGCGCGGACGATCGTCACATCCTCGAGCCATGACAAGCTCGAACGCGCGCGCGGCCTCGGAGCAGACGTCGCCGTACACCACTCGGACGAGGACGTGGTCGAAGCCGTCAAGGAGGCAACGGGCGGCGCAGGCGCAGCTGTGGTCGTCGAGACAGTCGGTGAGGCGACGTGGGAACGCTCCCTTGCCGCTGCAGGACGCGACGGGCGCGTTGTCGTCTGCGGCGCGACCTCGGGCCACAGCCCTCCCGCGCGCCTCTACCGACTGTGGTGGAAGCAACTCGTCATCTACGGATCGACGATGGGGACGCCGGCCGACTTCGAGGGCGCCTATGAGCTCATCCGCCAAGGACGGGCGCGAATCCACGTCGACAGCGTGTTCCCGCTGGCCGACGCCGCGAAGGCCCACGAGCGCCTCGAGTCGGGAGCGCAGTTCGGGAAAGTCGTTCTGCGAATCCCGGGATAGAACCTGTGATGCGGAACAGCAGACCTGCCGCCGCCAAGCGGTCCGCGCGAGCGGATTTCGAGCATGCGCCAACTGATGCGGCCGCGAAGCGGACGCCTTCAGGGGACTTCGCGCGATTGGAATTCGCGCTAGTGGATTCCGATCTTGCGCCGGCCCGCGGCCGCGAAGCGGACGCCTTCAGGGATCTTCGCGCGGTCGAATCCGCGCGAGCGGATTTCGAGCTTGCGCCAAACGAGTCAGCCGAAGCCGAGGATGAACTTCGCGTCGTCCGACATACGGTCGGGCGTCCACGGCGGATCGAAGGTGAGCTCAACCTCTGCCTCATCCACACCGGGCACGGACCGGGCTGCATCGAGGATGCCGTCGGCGATGATGGCTCCCGCGGGACACCCCATCGACGTGAGGCTGTACAGCACCTTGACCTTCCCGGCGTCGACCTCCACGTCGTACATCAAGCCGAGCTCGACGATGTCCATGCCGAGCTCCGGGTCCTCGACCTGGTGCAGGGCTTCGACCACGTCGTCACGAGTTACCACGGGGGCAAGTGTAGCCGCGAGCCGTAAGAACTCGTTTCACATGACGCTTCGTCGACGGGGTTCGCTCGGTGGTGCGAGGGTAAGGACGCAGGGAGCGCGCCCCGTTGACACGTATGCGCGCGACCGAGGGTGCCGCATCGCACCGCCGTGCGTGGGTGCTCAGAAGCTTCATGTGAAGCGCGTTTTACGGCGTCACCTGTCTCGCCTTCACCCGCACCCCTCGCTACGCCGTGCCGACGAGCTGGTCTGCGCGTCGCAGCACGAGATCCATGACGTCGCCGATCGCCTTGTCGAGCGAATCGTTGACGATGACAGGAACGTCGTGGCGACGCGCTCTCTCCACGAGGTAGTCCTGGATCTGCCGGATCTGCGGCAACCCGTCCAAGTACTTCTCGAGTGGACGAAGGCCCTCGGTCGCGTAGTCACGCACCCAGAAATGGCCACGATGCAGGTTCTCGTCCTCGATCGCGACCACGCATTGGACGACGAACGCCCCTGGGAACTCGGTCGCGATCATCCCGGGCACGAGATGGACACCCTCGAGGACGAGCGACCAGTGCTCCGTCGCCGCCCGCTCGAGCGCCGCTTGGACGCCGACGACGACATTTCTCGTCTGGTCGAGGAAGCCGAGGATCACGGCATCGCCCGACTCCTCTTCCTCGGCGCGTGTCAACGCGAGGCGCGCCTCGAAGCTGGAGTAGTGAACTGACGGCATGAACTCCTCGGAGAAGAACGCGCGCATGGTCTGACGGATGAAGTCGGTCGACGTCACACGGGTTATCCCGAGCCTGTGCGCCGCCTCCGTGGCGATGGTCGACTTTCCCGTCCCGGTCGCACCTCCCACGAGCAGGAGCAAAGGCTGGTCGAGCTGCTGGAGCGCGCTCAACCGCTTGAGACGACCGACCGTGATCGCGGCGTGCTCGTTACCGATCACATCGGCGGCGAGCTCGCCGAGCCGGTCGAGATCGAGGGTCGAGACCCCACGCTCGGCGAGGTCACGATCGGCGCGATGCGCGATGAGGTAGGAGCGCTCGGGGTCGAGCCCGGTGACGACCAGCGCACGGGCCATGAGCCCCTTCGAGAACGGAATCTCGTCGCCCAGCGGCAATGGTGTGACGTGACGGCGTTCGCTCATAGAGCTCGTTCCACGTCGACGCTTCGTCGCCGGAGTGCGCTAAACCCCAGAAAGTGCTGCGCACTTTCTGGGGTCCCCGAAAACCTCGGTAATGCGAGGCAAAAACGCAGGGAGCGCCCATATGAGTCATATGGGCGCGACTGCCGGGGCCTCGAGAAAGTGCGCCAGCACTCTTTGGGGTAGGGCTGAGGACGCCGCATCGCGCCGCCGAGCGCGACCCGGCGACACAAGGCTTCGACGTGAAACGAGCTCATAACCCTATTCGTGACATTTCCAGCACTATCTCGTCAAGGTCCGGATGACCGGGGAGTGGTTCGACATCGTTGGCCGCGAGCACGACCTCAATCTCGTTCGCGGAGCCGAACTCGGCCACGACATCGACCGCTGCGGCCTTCAACTCGACCAGGAACACATCTGCAGCGGTCGCTTCGAGCTCTCCCTGAAGCGCAGAACGGTCCGCGAGGTTGCCCGAGACATGGACGACATATGCGCCATGCTCGGCCTCGAGATGCTCCGCGATCACGTCATGCACTCCAGGCGGCGCAGTGCAGAAATACGCCACCTTCCGCTCGCGTACGCTCGTCATGGGCCGCGGCCGGAGCACCGTCGGGACGACGTCGACCTTCGAGGGAACGACGGTCTTCACCGCTTCGTACGTTCGCTCCCATTCCGATCCGGCCTCTGCCATGGTCACGACCACGACGTCGGCGAGGAGCAGCCGGAAAGCGTTCAGGTACCCCGCTGCGACGGCAGGACTTTGGTGCCCGCCGACGACCGCAATCGTCCGGTCCGTGGCGATCGGGGGCAGCGCTGCGCCACTGCCGTCGAAGACGACGAGATCGGGGGCGAGATCAGCCGCAACGCGCGCGCCTTCGAGGACGTTCGACGTGAAGACCGCTCCCGCGAGACCGCCGCCACAGCGTCTGCAGCCCACCGTCTCGACGCCCGCTAGAGCAGCCGTCTCGAGATGGTCGGACGCCGCATGGCGTCCTGCTCGCGAGAGCGCGAGCAGCGCTTCGACCGTAGGCGGCACGGTGATCGTCTCGGGCTCGGGAGGCCCTCCTCTCCCCATGGCAACGACGACAATGCGGCTCTCCTTCGCGAGCCGCCGTGCGACGTGCCCCGTCACCGCAGTCTTCCCGACACGCTTGCCCGTGCCGACGATCGCGATCGAGGGAAGGTCGAATGGCGCAAACGCGGGCGGCTCGAGCCGGAAATCCGCGCCGATGTAGGGAACTCCTTTGGTCAGGACGCGGCTGGCGAGCGTGAAGCGCTCGACGGGGCCGAGGACCGGCTCGTCGGAGAGATCGACGACGATCTCGGGCTGATACCGGGCGAACGCCGCGTCGATGTCCTCGGCGAGCGGTACTCCATAGCTCTCCTCACCGCGAAGCTTCTCCATGCCTCCGACGAGAACCGCAGCCACGAAGTCATAGGGGAGCTCGGCGAGCGCATCGCGGACGACGGGCGGATAGTGCTCGCCGTCGACAATCGCGAGAGCTCTCACGTCTTGGCGGTGATCTCGTCCTCGATCGCGCCCGTGAACTTCGCGTACTCGAGCGTGTCGAGCGAGAACGAGACGAGCTTGACCTCGCCGTGGAAGGGATGCCGGCGCCAGATGTCGACCTTGCGGTCGGCGATCTCGATGACGTTGTAACAGGGCCTCGTGTTCCCGCGCAGACGGAGCGACGAGACCGTTCCGGCATTCACGACGAAGAGATCCTCGAGCCGCCAGACGTAGGGCACATGCTTGTGCCCGGAGAGTACGAGGCGCACTCCCGATCGCTGCAGGCATTCGATCGCATCGCCCGCGTCGTAGACGACGTTCCGCTCCCTCCCGGTGCCAGGCACTGGCAGCAGATGATGGTGAAGAACGAAGATCTTCAAATCGGACGCCTCTTGTGAGAACTGCTCCTCGATCCAGAGATACCGGCCCCTTCCGATCTGTCCGTGGTCGAGATCCGGCTCGCTCGAGTCGACCGCGACGATGGCCACGCCGTCTTTTCGGAGCACCGAGTTACGCTCGCCGAACATCTCCTCGAAGTGCACGTACCCCACATTGCGGGAGTCGTGGTTCCCTGGCACGACGACGATCGACTGGCAGTCGAGGCGATCCATGTACTCGCGAGCGGTGAGGTACTCGTGCCGAAATCCGAAGGTGGTGAGGTCCCCCGAGCACACGACGACGTCAGGCTTCAGCTCGTTGATCTCGCCGATCGCGCGTTCCAGCAAGCTGACCTCGAAGTACGGACCGCCGCAGTGAAGATCGGAGATCTGGGCGATGCGAAAGGCGCCTGCCGAGCTCGACATGGCCGCAGTGTAAGCGAGCTCCATCTGGGGGAGCGGCGTCCGAGGTGGTTGGTACCGTGGCCAAGGTGCCGGTTGAAAGTCCCGTTTTCCAGGCGTATTGTGGGTCTGAGCCTCCGCGCTTCGCAAATCGTAGCGAGCTCGAGTGCGCCAAGATCCTCGACTACTACGGCATCCGCTGGGACTACGAGCCGCACTCGTTCGTCCTCGAACGCGACGACGAGGGCCGCGTCGTAAGCGCCTTCAGGCCGGACTTCTACCTTCCGGAACAGGACCTCTTCATCGAAGTCACTGTGATGAAGCAGTCACTCGTGACACGCAAGAATCGAAAGCTCCGCGAGCTTCGGCGGCTGTACCCGGAGGTCCGCGTGAAGCTCTTCTACAAACGCGACATCGAGCGCCTGGCACAACGCTATCGACTGCGACTCGCGTCGTAATGTCGGCGGCCCCATCCGAGAGCGGCGAGGTCGGCGCCGTCTATCTGACACGCCACCAGATCGCTGTGCGCGTCGCGGAGCTCGGAGAGGAGATCGCCCAGGATTACGAGGGGCTCAATCCGATTCTGATCGCGCCTCTCAAGTCGAGCGTCGTCTTCCTCGCCGACCTCACGCGCGCGCTCCCCATCCCGCACACACTCGACCTCGTGGAGCTGGCCGCGTACACCGGCGCCGACGACGGTGGCGTGCGTCTGCTGAAGGACGTGGATTCGCCCCTCGAGGATCGCCACGTGCTCATCGTCGAGGACGTCATCGACACGGGGCTGACCCTGCACTTCCTCTGCAGAACGCTGGCTCTTCGCAGTCCCGCGAGCCTCGCAGCGGTGACGCTCCTCGATCGCCCATACAGGCGGCTCGTCGACGAACTTCCCCTCCGCTACATCGGCTTCACCGTCCCCGACGACCTCTTCGCCGGCTACGGTCTCGGTCTGGACGAACGCTGGCGCGCATATCCGGACCTGCACAGCGTCATCCCGGGTGAGATCTCGGCCGCGCACATCGAGGCTGCGTAGGGCGAGCCTCGCCCTCGCCCTCGCCCTCGGTCGCCGGTGGAGCATGGAGGACGAGGCAAGCCTCACCCCTACATATAGAAAAGCGGATCCACGGCGGCGCCGTTCACCCGCACCTCGAAGTGCAGGTGCGGCCCGGACGAGTTGCCGGTCGAGCCCACGAGGGACAACGTCTCGCCCTGGGAGACCTGCTGCCCGACGCCGACCAGGATTGCGGACGCATGCGCGTACGCGGTGGCGAGACCGTTTCCGTGGTCGACGACCACGAGGTTGCCATAACCGCCGAGCCAGCCCGAATGGATGACAGTTCCGGCTGCAGCGGACCAGATTGGCGTTCCGCTCGAAGCGGAGATGTCGATTCCCTCGTGCATGCGCCCCCAGCGCCACCCGAAGCCGCTGACGACAGTCCCGTTTACCGGCCAGATGAAGCCCGAGGCCGACGGCGTGCCGGTGCCCGTGGAGCTGGCGCCTGCCTGAGCCTCCCGGATCGCTGCAGCCAGCGACGCGCTCTCGGCCGCGAGCGCGTCGACTTCCTGTAGGTATTCCTCCCGCGTGTCCCGCGAGGTCGCGAGAGCACTCTGTCTGAGCATGCGGGCCGCCGCGAGTGTGTCGCGATTCGACGCCAGCTCGTTGCGAACGGCGCGAGCCTGGTCGGTACGGGCTGCGATCACCGACACCGTGGCAGCCGTCAGGCGCTGCGTGTGCTCCGTCGCACGACGCTTCTCTGCCGCCCGTCTCTTGGCCGTCTCCACCTGGCCTGCAATCCGCTGATCCTGGAGCCCGATTCGGCTCACGAACTCGTAGCCGTCGATCAGGTCGCCGAACGTCGTCGCCGAGACGAGCACCGAGAGCGCGTCCGGCTCCTCCTCGATGTAGATCGCTCGGACGCGGGCTTCCAGGATCTCGACCGCGCGACGGTATTCCTCTTGGAGACGGTTGAGACGTCGGGTCTGCTCAGCCAGAAGCACGGTAAGGCGTTCGAGCCGGCTTTGCTCGGACGCGAGCTCTGCCTCGAGGAGGTCGAGGCTTCCCTCCGCATGCTCCACGGCTGACTGTGCCGCTCGAAGCTCGGTCACAACCGCCCCGAGCTGAGACGTGAGAACGCCCTCCTGCTGCTTCGCCGCCGAAATATCGGCCTGGAGCTCGGCGATACGCTGGTCGACCTGCGCTTTCTCGGCCTCTGGATCCTGGCCTGCGGCGGATGCCGCGAACACAAGAGCAAGCGCGAGCCCGAGAACGACCGGGAACCGTCGCATGTTCATGAGATTCGCTCACGGGTCGGACGTCCCTCTTCGATCTCGTCGACTCTGCGCTGCGCGCGGTCGCGTTCGAGCTCCTGCAGCGCGCCCGCAGCCTCGCGGCGAAGGGGACCTACGAGCGCTCTGTAATCGTCGTCGGAAACCGTGCCGGTCCTGTGATCGAACTCGAGCTCCTTGAGGGCGGAGAGAGCTCGGTCGCGCGTCTCGGCGAGCTCCAGGCGGCGTCGTTCATCGGGGTCGAGCTCGTCGAGCGCGTCAGAAACCGGCTCGGGATCCCTGAGAAACGGGAGCGCGACGACGACCACACAGGCCACGGCGAGAAGCGCAGCGAGAGCCAACGCCAGCGTCAATGCGTCGCGGGGACGCCGATCTCCCGCGTTCTCTCGACGAGGCGGCGCTGCTCACGCGCGTCCGGCCACAGGGTAATGAGGGAACCGAGGAGGAAGACGAGCCCGGCGAGCCAGATCAGGTTCA
>Ga0136621_1000455_pt1 | contig 16234 bp, 8 predicted proteins | sample AntDryUQ445A2306_FD_104673 | JGI IMG/M metagenome (GOLD analysis project Ga0136621, IMG submission 104673) | Polar desert sand microbial communities from Dry Valleys, Antarctica - metaG UQ445A (23.06) | ecosystem: Environmental > Terrestrial > Soil > Desert | place: Antarctica: Dry Valley...
CCGCGAGATCGGCTCCCACGTGGCCCGCGATATCTGCCGCCAGCTCGGCGTCCAGACGCCCACCGGGCTCCAATGAACGCCGACTATGACCGCGGTGGGGGAGGGGCGACCGAGCTTCTCCCTGGGGCCTGAGGGCTAACGCCGCTCAAACATCCGTCCGACGCGCTGCTACTATGCTCGCCCTTAACGGCTGGTTCCTTCCAAGTCCAGCCCGGAATTCCCTAGACCATGATCGACGGCGCACCTACTGTCTTGTTCTCGCTCACTGACCCTGAGCGCCGTCTGACTGCCCGTAAAACGGCGGGGCGCGGTTGGAGCCGCCCCCGCCACGACACCAGCGGATTGCCTTCCGCTGATGCACGGGCACCGTACCGCTAGCCACAGCTCCGACGACGTCTCAGGGGCCAAGGCCCCGATGCGCCGCTCGGCTGCGATCCCCAACGACAGGGGAGGAGCACGTGCGTCCGCTTCGCTGCGGCGCACGTACAAGTACCGCCTCTACCCGACGGCGGCGCAGGAGCGCGAGCTCGAGCGGCAACTGGGCGTGTGCTGCGACCTCTACAACGCTGCCCTTGAGCAGCGCCAGCGCATGTGGCGCGACCACGGCGTCTCGGTCGGCTTTCGCGAGCAGTCGGCCCAGCTGACCGAGGCCCGCCGTGAGCTCACCGCGCTCGCCGGCATGAACGCCCTCGCTCAGCACGAGGTCCTGCACAAGGCGATCGCCGACCGTCACGAGGTCGTCGCCATCGAGGACCTGAACGTCCGGGCCATGAGCCAGTCTGCCCGAGCGACCGTGATGACGCCGGGCCGAAACGTACAGGCGAAGGCCGGACTGAGCCGCGCGATCGCCGACGCAGCGTGGGGGGATCTACGCGAGCTGCTCGCCTACAAGCTCGAGCAGCGTGGGGGAGAGGTCATCGCGGTGTCGGTCGCCTACACCAGCCAGGTCTGCGCTGAGCGCGGCCAGGTCGACGCTCGCGACCGTCGCACGCGGGCGTCCTTCGTCTGCCGCGCGTGCGGTCACGTAGATCACGCGGACGTCAACGCCGCGCGAGTCATCGCGCAGCGCGGCGCGACAAGACTCAACGGCGCGCGCAAGCGGCGGGTGGAGGGATCGCCGTTGGGCGGCCCGATGACGCCGAACTACGACTCGAGGCGAGCCCCCGCAAGAGTCTCTGCGCGCGGTCGAGATTGCGACGACTACCTCTTGCCGTCAAGGGCGAAATGAAATCTACGTCAATCTTGTCGCTCGTCGTGCTGATCGTCCTCGTCTCGAGCGCTACGGCCGCCGAGCGTCGGCCTTCAGTCGTGCTCGGCTTCCACGGTGGTGGCTTTCTTAGGGGAACGCCCGCCGACCTCCGACTCGAGATGCAAGCGCTACGCCGGCGTGGTATCCAGGCCGAGTCCGTGGCCTATCCACTCGGCAAAGGCGTGCGGCCGGCATACGACTTCGCGCTGCGACGGGTGCAGGACTATCAGCGGCGCGGCTACCGCGTAGTCGTCTACGGCGGCAGCGCCGGCGGGACGATCGTGGCGTACCTGGCGGCCCGTGGTTACGTCGACGGCGCTGTCGCCTGGGCACCGCCGCTCGACCTCGTGCATTTCGCGGAGCCGAATAGTCCCGAGTCTCGCATCCTGCCACCGGCGCAAGCGATGGTCGGCCCCGAAGCCATTCGCAACGGCTACTTGTCCCCCGTCGTTCGCCTGACCGGGCAGTCCTCTCCTACGGTCATTTACCACTCGACCAACGACCAGGTTGTCGACTACTCGGATTCCGTGCGGTATCGCTATTGGTCAAAGGTGCTGCGAGCCGACACCAAGCTCGTTACGACTCGCAGCGGGCACTTGCTCACGGCCCGCGATCGGCCACGTGTCATCGCCTCGCTAGCAGAAATGGTGAATTCACCATGAGCACACCCGACGAAACCACACCCGACGAAACCACTCCGTCCCCTATGGGCCGGGAGCGCACCCTCGGCCAGGTGGGGCGCCGCGTCGGCCGCGTCGTCCTCTGGGCCTTCGTGGTGCTCGTCGTGGTGCGCGGCATCGGGGGGATTCTCTCGTCGCCCCCCGAGCCCCGAGCTCAGCCGGCGCCCAGCGCACAGCAGCGCTGGCCGGGCGACGACGCCCATGCCTACGCCGTCAGCTTCGCCAAGGCCTACTTGACGTGGACACCAGAGAACCCGGAGTTCCACGAGCAAGCTGTGAAGCCGTACCTCGTCTCCGGCCTGCAAGCAGGCGCTGGTCTCGAGGTTCCCGACGAGGGCCGCTATCAGGTAGTCGAGGAGGCGACGGTCGCGCGCGCCCATGCGCTCGGACGCGACCGAGCTCTCGTGACCGTTGCGGCGACGGTCTCCGGCCGTCAGACCACCAACCGCCACCTGACCGTGCCGGTAGCGCGCGACCGCCGCGGCGGGCTCGTGGTCTACGACTACCCCTCGTTCTCGGCGCCGCCGGCGCGCGCGGCCGTCGCCGACGAGCGCACGCGCAACCTCCCACGGGAGGACGCGCGAGCGGTCGAGGACGTCCTCGACCGCTTCTTCCGCGCCTTCCTCGGCGGTCGCTCGAGCGATCTCGACTACTTCTTGCCGTCGGGGACTCGGCTTGCCGCCGTCCGCCAGCGCTACGAGCTCGACGAGATCGTCGGGCTCGAGCAGCTCGCGACCAGTGAGCGGCGCGACCGCACCGTGCTCGCCGTCGTCAGAGCGCGCGACACAGCAACCGACGCCACCTATCTCCTGCGCTATCGCATCGACCTCGTTCTCCGGGACCGCTGGTACGTGGCCCGGCTCAATTCCAACTAGGGGAGGGCCCCATGAAGAAGTCCATCGTCTTGCTCACCCTGGCCATCGCGGCCATGCTCTTGGGGGCCGAGACCGCCCTCGCCCAGGGGGGAGAGGACATCGGCGGGAACGTCGGCAAGCTGCTCGGCGGCTGGGCCACCGAGCTCTACGTCGGCGTGATCGCGATCGTCGCGATCGTCTTCCTCTTCTCGAAGCGCTACGTCGAGCTCGCGGTCTTCTGCGTCGCTGCGCTCGTCGTCGGCATCTTCGTCACGTCGCCGGAGTCCGTATCCCAGGCCGCGCAGGGCATCGGCGACACCGTCCTCGGTAACTAGTCGTCGTGAGCATCACCGTCCGCTCCTACCGGCGTGTGTTCGACGTCGACCCGCGCATCCACCGGATCGACCGGTGGGTGCTGCCGGTCCCCGGCGGCCTGCCCCTGCGCACGCTGGGCTACTTCATGGGCACGCTCCTCGTGGTCCTCATCCTCGCCGGCCTGCCTCTCATTGGCGAGCTGATCGACGCGCTCAGCCCGCCGATGCGCTACGTCCTGATCCCCGGCGCTGTCGCCGCGCTCGGCTCTCAGGTGGCGCCAGACGGGCGCAGCGCGCACCGTTATGCGCTCACCTGGCTCGCCTTCGCGATGCGCTCGCGTCGGCAGTCCGTAGGACGAGCGGTTCCGCTCGAGGGCGAGCATGTTGCGTCGGGAGGAACCCTCCCGCTCGTCGCCGACGAGACGAGCTCGGTCCTTCGCCGCGCGCGCGTCCGCGGCCCTGCCCAGGTCGACCTCGCCGAGCCGATGGCTCTACGCGCGATCCGCGGCGGCTGGGAAGCGCGAGTCCCCGACGACAAGGGTGTGCGCGGCTCGACAACGCTCTCGGACGCAGTCGACCTCGAGCGCGACGAGATCCTCGAGGTGCGCCCATGAGCTCGCTGCCGCTGCGCTACGCCCACGGCAATGTCCTGTTCGGCCGTGGCGACGAGCGCGTCGCCCTGTTCCGGCTCGAGACCGTTTCCTACCCCTTCTTGTCCGAGCGCATGAAGACGTTGTGGTTCATGCGGCTCGCGAAGCTTGCCTTCTCCGTCGAGGCGGATTTCTCCCTCTGGCGCGTCAACCGTCTCTACCCCGTCGAGCAGTACGTCGAGCAGGCCGGCGGCCTGTTCGACGACCGCTACGGATCGGAGCTCGGCTGGCAGGAGTTTCTCGAGGGACACGAGCGCTACCTCGCGGGGAGCCAGAAGTGGGTACCCGAGCTCTACCTCGGTGTCTCGCTCAAGCCGCCGCCGCCACAGCGACTCGGCGGCAGCCTGTTGCGCCAGGCCGACCGCGCCCGGCGCCGGCTCGAGGACCTCGCCGGCGTGAACGCCGCACAGCCAGTTTCGGGAAGCGAGTTGACGGGGCTCCTTGCCGCCGAAGAGCGCATCTTCGAACGCGTCCGGCGCGCGCTCGGAAACCTGCGAGATCGCCCGGTCGCGCGTCGGGCGACCACGCGCGAGCTCCAGTGGCTCCTGCGGCGGACGCCCTGCCGCGGCGTCGCCGAGCCGCGCATGGACCCGCACTGGCGCCCAGGGGCGCTCGTGATCGAGTCCGAGGAGGACGACACCGAACGCCATTACGAGCCGCGCGAAACGGACTTCCTCCGGCTGCTCAACGCGCCGCGCCTCGAGGAAGAGCGCTCACTGGTCATCGACGCCGAAGAGTGTCGGACTCACCAGGCGATGCTCGCCGTGGGCGGCTTCCCAGAAGAGGCAATCTTCCCTGGACCGCGCGCCGAGCTGCTGTTCGCCCCGCTCGAGGGAGTCGACTTCCCCGTTGACGCGACGCTTCACCTACGGTGGACCGCGAATCGCGCGGCCATCTCCCAGGTGAAGAAGAAGATCCTCGAGGCCGACAACACCTTCGCCGAGGAGCAAAAGGGCCAGCACGGCGCGACGTGGCAGACCGAGGAGAACCGCGTGATCGCCCGCGAGCTGGACGCCTACTTGCAGTCCGAAGGACGCCCGCCGCTGCTCGAGGCCACCATCCTAATCGCCGTCGGCGCAGACTCGCCCGAGGAGTGCGAGCGCCGCGTCGAGGCGTTGCGCGGCGAGTACGGGACCGTCGAGCTCCACCGCCCGCTCGGCCTCCAGTCGGCGCTCTACGACGACCACCTACCGCGGGCGGGCGGCGCGACCGTCGGCGACTACTACGAGGTCGTGACGATCGAGCAGTTCGCAGCGACGATGCCGATCGCGAGCCACCACGTAGGCTCAGAGCGCGGCGTCTACATCGGCGAGGCCACCGGAGGCAGCGCACAGCCGGTCCTGTTCGACCCGACCGAGGCCTCGACCGCCGGCCGTGCGACGGCGATGCTGATGGTCGGCACGCCCGGCTCGGGGAAAACGGTCGGCTCGGAACTCTTGGCCTTCGTGGCCGAGCGGCGGGGGAGCCTCGTCGTGACCGTGGACCCGAAGCCCGACCACGGGCTCGACCGTGTTAAGGCGCTCGCAGGCCGCGTGTCGATAATCGAACTCTCCGGAGAGGAGCGCTACCGCGGCCTGCTCGATCCCCTTCGGATCGCGGCGCCGTCGCTCCGCGAGGACCTGACCGCGTCCTATCTGATGGAGCTGCTACCTCAGGCTCCGCCAGCGTGGGAGACCCACGTACGGCGGGCAGTCAAGGACGCGATCGCTCAGGACTCCCAGAGCTCGCTCGACGTGCTCGAGCGCCTCCGACTTCGGGGTCACTCGGACGCGACCGACGCCTTCGAGGCCCTCGAGGTCTGGGCCGACTCAGGCCTGGGCCGGCTGGCCTTCTCGCCCGGAGCCGTCCGCGGTCGAGACGACGCCGAGCGCGCAGTCACGACTATTCGCGCCGACGCGCTCACACTCCCGGTCCGGGAAGCCCAGCGCAAGGACTGGGCACCGTCCGAGCGCCTCGCGGTGGCGACGCTCAAGCTCGTCGCCACCTACGCGATGCGCCTCGCGTCCGATCCAAGCCGCCACGCAGTCGTACTCCTCGACGAAGCCTGGATGTTGCTCGAGTCCCAGGACGGCCGCCGGCTCGTCGACCGCCTGGCGCGGCTCGGGCGCTCCCAGAACGTGACCCTGATCCTCGCCACCCAGCGCCTCGGCGACGTGGGGGAGGTCGAGGAGCTCGTCGGCACGCGGATGATTTTCAAGATCGAGACGCCCGGCGAGGCAAAGCGCGCCCTGACGCTGCTCGGCCTCGACGAGGAGGACGAGGGCCTCGTGCAGCGGCTACGCGACTACGAGAAGGGACTCTGCCTCATGCGCGATATCAACGACCGCGTCGCCGAGGTCCAGATCGAGCTCGTCTACGACGATCTGCTCCACCAGCTCGACACCTCCCCGGGCGCGACACGCCTTCGTGAGGAGCAGGTGGAGGCCGCTGCGTGAGAGGCCTCACAACGACCCGCCGTGCTCTATCCGCTGAGCTACGGGGGCGCGACGGCCGAAGCCGCCGCCGGCGAGTGTATGAGCCTCTCGAGCGACTATCGGACGCTCGTCCGTTTGCGCGCCGGTTCGTGGCTGTCGGCGCCGCGATGGTTGTGTTGGGCGTCGCGGCGTGCGGTGAGCAAGGACCGGAGGAGGTAGCCGAGACCCTCTCTAAAGCCGCCTACGAGTGTGGGGAGGACGGCGCCGGCGTGATCTATGACCAGACGCTCCCAAGCACCCGCGAAATCACGCGCGAGGAGGCCATTGCCCAGGAGCGTCGACAAGGTTGTAAGCCCAAGGAGCGTCCTCCCACCGAGATCGTCTTGATCTGCGAGCAGAGCGATCAAGCCGTTGTCGACTCACGCTCGACAGAGGACCGTGACGCAGACGTCTACGTCAAGACCGAAGACGGGTGGCTACTCGACCCCGACACCAACACCACAGACGTCTGCGGTCCGGGAGCACCGCGCGGATGAGCCTCCGCATCAGACCCCTTGTCGCTGCCGTCACCGTGCTTGTGCTGGTCACCGGCGTCGGTCTCGCCGGCGCCGCCGACTCCGAGTACACCGGCTCCGATCCCTTCTCGAACGTCTCTCCCAGCACCAACGTCAAGGGCGACGACGCACTCGTCAACCGCCACCCGATCGGTCACTACTCGATCGACAACGACGCCGAGGTGTCGATCACCAACCTCGGCGACATCGTTGGTGCGACAGGGCACGCGATCGCGACGCTCGTCTGGGAAATCACCTACATGCTGATCAACGGCGTGATCTCCCTGTTCACCTGGGCCTTTTCGCTCGACCTCCTCGGCGCTGAGAGCGGCGACGGCGCCTTGGCGCCCGTCGCCGACTTCCTGCACGAGCTCTACTCGAGCACCTTCGGAGAGCAGTGGCTGATAACCGGAATCATCCTGGCCGGCATGTGGGGGATGTGGAAGGCCCTCGTTCAGCGCCGCTACTCCGAGACCGCCGGCGCCCTCGGACTATCCGTCGTCTTCCTCGTCGTCGCCCTCGCGTTCGTGACGCAGCCCGAGCAGACCGTGGGCCGCATCAGCTCGTGGACCAATGACATGTCGCTCGCCTTCATCAGCGTCGGCAACTCAGGCGACACCGCGAATCCCGAGGCCGACAAGCAGGAGATCGCCGACCGCCTCTTCGAGTCGCTGATCTACGACCCGTGGGTGGTACTCGAGTTCGGCGGAATGAGTCACTGCGTCGCCGGCGACGACAAGCCCGTCGCATGCTCCGAGGACCACACCAAGGAGATCAACCACAAGTTCAACCAGGGGGGGGCCGGCGGCTACGCCGAGGCCGTGCTCGCCCACCCACCGCGCTCTGAAGAGCGCGACAAGGTCCTCGACGGGATCGGTGGCGGCGAGACACCCGAACAAGATCAAGACGACAAGGGCAAGGCCGCCGCCCCAATAGGCAAGATCGGCGCCGCCGACAAGCCGGCGATCGACATCCAACTCGCGGCGCTCGGCTTCCAGCGAGCCGGTATGGCGGTCCTGATCTTCCTCGGGTCGCTGGGGGCAGCAGCCCTCCTCGGCTCGCTCGCGCTGGCGGTAATCCTCGCGCAGGTACTCGCGCTGCTCCTGCTCGTCTTTGCGCCCATCGCGCTCGTGGTCGGCGTCTTCCCCGGCCGCGGCCACGATTTTTTCAAGAAGTGGCTCGGTCGCATCATGGTCGCACTCGTCGCCAAGGCCATCTACTCGCTCGTGCTCGCCGCGGTGCTCACGGTCGCGAGCGCGCTCCTGGCCGCGACCGGCAAGCTTGACTGGCTGCTCGGCTTCGCCCTCGTCGCCGCTTTCTACTGGTCGGTCTTCCTCTACCGATGCCAGATCGCCGAGCGACTCATGCACGTCACCGCGCAGTCCGACGGCCGGTCGGCGCCGGCGCCGACCGGCCGTCGGACTGCGCGGTGACGTGCATGAGTCGCTCGGCGATCTGGCATCGGTAGAGGAAGACCGACCAGTAGAAAGCGGCGACGAGGGCGAAGCCGAGCAGCCAGTCAAGCTTGCCGGTCGCGGCCAGGAGCGCGCTCGCGACCGTGAGCACCGCGGCGAGCACGAGCGAGTAGATGGCCTTGGCGACGAGTGCGACCATGATGCGACCGAGCCACTTCTTGAAAAAATCGTGGCCGCGGCCGGGGAAGACGCCGACCACGAGCGCGATGGGCGCAAAGACGAGCAGGAGCAGCGCGAGTACCTGCGCGAGGATTACCGCCAGCGCGAGCGAGCCGAGGAGGGCTGCTGCCCCCAGCGACCCGAGGAAGATCAGGACCGCCATACCGGCTCGCTGGAAGCCGAGCGCCGCGAGTTGGATGTCGATCGCCGGCTTGTCGGCGGCGCCGATCTTGCCTATTGGGGCGGCGGCCTTGCCCTTGTCGTCTTGATCTTGTTCGGGTGTCTCGCCGCCACCGATCCCGTCGAGGACCTTGTCGCGCTCTTCAGAGCGCGGTGGGTGGGCGAGCACGGCCTCGGCGTAGCCGCCGGCCCCCCCCTGGTTGAACTTGTGGTTGATCTCCTTGGTGTGGTCCTCGGAGCATGCGACGGGCTTGTCGTCGCCGGCGACGCAGTGACTCATTCCGCCGAACTCGAGTACCACCCACGGGTCGTAGATCAGCGACTCGAAGAGGCGGTCGGCGATCTCCTGCTTGTCGGCCTCGGGATTCGCGGTGTCGCCTGAGTTGCCGACGCTGATGAAGGCGAGCGACATGTCATTGGTCCACGAGCTGATGCGGCCCACGGTCTGCTCGGGCTGCGTCACGAACGCGAGGGCGACGACGAGGAAGACGACGGATAGTCCGAGGGCGCCGGCGGTCTCGGAGTAGCGGCGCTGAACGAGGGCCTTCCACATCCCCCACATGCCGGCCAGGATGATTCCGGTTATCAGCCACTGCTCTCCGAAGGTGCTCGAGTAGAGCTCGTGCAGGAAGTCGGCGACGGGCGCCAAGGCGCCGTCGCCGCTCTCAGCGCCGAGGAGGTCGAGCGAAAAGGCCCAGGTGAACAGGGAGATCACGCCGTTGATCAGCATGTAGGTGATTTCCCAGACGAGCGTCGCGATCGCGTGCCCTGTCGCACCAACGATGTCGCCGAGGTTGGTGATCGACACCTCGGCGTCGTTGTCGATCGAGTAGTGACCGATCGGGTGGCGGTTGACGAGTGCGTCGTCGCCCTTGACGTTGGTGCTGGGAGAGACGTTCGAGAAGGGATCGGAGCCGGTGTACTCGGAGTCGGCGGCGCCGGCGAGACCGACGCCGGTGACCAGCACAAGCACGGTGACGGCAGCGACAAGGGGTCTGATGCGGAGGCTCATCCGCGCGGTGCTCCCGGACCGCAGACGTCTGTGGTGTTGGTGTCGGGGTCGAGTAGCCACCCGTCTTCGGTCTTGACGTAGACGTCTGCGTCACGGTCCTCTGTCGAGCGTGAGTCGACAACGGCTTGATCGCTCTGCTCGCAGATCAAGACGATCTCGGTGGGAGGACGCTCCTTGGGCTTACAACCTTGTCGACGCTCCTGGGCAATGGCCTCCTCGCGCGTGATTTCGCGGGTGCTTGGGAGCGTCTGGTCATAGATCACGCCGGCGCCGTCCTCCCCACACTCGTAGGCGGCTTTAGAGAGGGTCTCGGCTACCTCCTCCGGTCCTTGCTCACCGCACGCCGCGACGCCCAACACAACCATCGCGGCGCCGACAGCCACGAACCGGCGCGCAAACGGACGAGCGTCCGATAGTCGCTCGAGAGGCTCATACACTCGCCGGCGGCGGCTTCGGCCGTCGCGCCCCCGTAGCTCAGCGGATAGAGCACGGCGGGTCGTTGTGAGGCCTCTCACGCAGCGGCCTCCACCTGCTCCTCACGAAGGCGTGTCGCGCCCGGGGAGGTGTCGAGCTGGTGGAGCAGATCGTCGTAGACGAGCTCGATCTGGACCTCGGCGACGCGGTCGTTGATATCGCGCATGAGGCAGAGTCCCTTCTCGTAGTCGCGTAGCCGCTGCACGAGGCCCTCGTCCTCCTCGTCGAGGCCGAGCAGCGTCAGGGCGCGCTTTGCCTCGCCGGGCGTCTCGATCTTGAAAATCATCCGCGTGCCGACGAGCTCCTCGACCTCCCCCACGTCGCCGAGGCGCTGGGTGGCGAGGATCAGGGTCACGTTCTGGGAGCGCCCGAGCCGCGCCAGGCGGTCGACGAGCCGGCGGCCGTCCTGGGACTCGAGCAACATCCAGGCTTCGTCGAGGAGTACGACTGCGTGGCGGCTTGGATCGGACGCGAGGCGCATCGCGTAGGTGGCGACGAGCTTGAGCGTCGCCACCGCGAGGCGCTCGGACGGTGCCCAGTCCTTGCGCTGGGCTTCCCGGACCGGGAGTGTGAGCGCGTCGGCGCGAATAGTCGTGACTGCGCGCTCGGCGTCGTCTCGACCGCGGACGGCTCCGGGCGAGAAGGCCAGCCGGCCCAGGCCTGAGTCGGCCCAGACCTCGAGGGCCTCGAAGGCGTCGGTCGCGTCCGAGTGACCCCGAAGTCGGAGGCGCTCGAGCACGTCGAGCGAGCTCTGGGAGTCCTGAGCGATCGCGTCCTTGACTGCCCGCCGTACGTGGGTCTCCCACGCTGGCGGAGCCTGAGGTAGCAGCTCCATCAGATAGGACGCGGTCAGGTCCTCGCGGAGCGACGGCGCCGCGATCCGAAGGGGATCGAGCAGGCCGCGGTAGCGCTCCTCTCCGGAGAGTTCGATTATCGACACGCGGCCTGCGAGCGCCTTAACACGGTCGAGCCCGTGGTCGGGCTTCGGGTCCACGGTCACGACGAGGCTCCCCCGCCGCTCGGCCACGAAGGCCAAGAGTTCCGAGCCGACCGTTTTCCCCGAGCCGGGCGTGCCGACCATCAGCATCGCCGTCGCACGGCCGGCGGTCGAGGCCTCGGTCGGGTCGAACAGGACCGGCTGTGCGCTGCCTCCGGTGGCCTCGCCGATGTAGACGCCGCGCTCTGAGCCTACGTGGTGGCTCGCGATCGGCATCGTCGCTGCGAACTGCTCGATCGTCACGACCTCGTAGTAGTCGCCGACGGTCGCGCCGCCCGCCCGCGGTAGGTGGTCGTCGTAGAGCGCCGACTGGAGGCCGAGCGGGCGGTGGAGCTCGACGGTCCCGTACTCGCCGCGCAACGCCTCGACGCGGCGCTCGCACTCCTCGGGCGAGTCTGCGCCGACGGCGATTAGGATGGTGGCCTCGAGCAGCGGCGGGCGTCCTTCGGACTGCAAGTAGGCGTCCAGCTCGCGGGCGATCACGCGGTTCTCCTCGGTCTGCCACGTCGCGCCGTGCTGGCCCTTTTGCTCCTCGGCGAAGGTGTTGTCGGCCTCGAGGATCTTCTTCTTCACCTGGGAGATGGCCGCGCGATTCGCGGTCCACCGTAGGTGAAGCGTCGCGTCAACGGGGAAGTCGACTCCCTCGAGCGGGGCGAACAGCAGCTCGGCGCGCGGTCCAGGGAAGATTGCCTCTTCTGGGAAGCCGCCCACGGCGAGCATCGCCTGGTGAGTCCGACACTCTTCGGCGTCGATGACCAGTGAGCGCTCTTCCTCGAGGCGCGGCGCGTTGAGCAGCCGGAGGAAGTCCGTTTCGCGCGGCTCGTAATGGCGTTCGGTGTCGTCCTCCTCGGACTCGATCACGAGCGCCCCTGGGCGCCAGTGCGGGTCCATGCGCGGCTCGGCGACGCCGCGGCAGGGCGTCCGCCGCAGGAGCCACTGGAGCTCGCGCGTGGTCGCCCGACGCGCGACCGGGCGATCTCGCAGGTTTCCGAGCGCGCGCCGGACGCGTTCGAAGATGCGCTCTTCGGCGGCAAGGAGCCCCGTCAACTCGCTTCCCGAAACTGGCTGTGCGGCGTTCACGCCGGCGAGGTCCTCGAGCCGGCGCCGGGCGCGGTCGGCCTGGCGCAACAGGCTGCCGCCGAGTCGCTGTGGCGGCGGCGGCTTGAGCGAGACACCGAGGTAGAGCTCGGGTACCCACTTCTGGCTCCCCGCGAGGTAGCGCTCGTGTCCCTCGAGAAACTCCTGCCAGCCGAGCTCCGATCCGTAGCGGTCGTCGAACAGGCCGCCGGCCTGCTCGACGTACTGCTCGACGGGGTAGAGACGGTTGACGCGCCAGAGGGAGAAATCCGCCTCGACGGAGAAGGCAAGCTTCGCGAGCCGCATGAACCACAACGTCTTCATGCGCTCGGACAAGAAGGGGTAGGAAACGGTCTCGAGCCGGAACAGGGCGACGCGCTCGTCGCCACGGCCGAACAGGACATTGCCGTGGGCGTAGCGCAGCGGCAGCGAGCTCATGGGCGCACCTCGAGGATCTCGTCGCGCTCGAGGTCGACTGCGTCCGAGAGCGTTGTCGAGCCGCGCACACCCTTGTCGTCGGGGACTCGCGCTTCCCAGCCGCCGCGGATCGCGCGTAGAGCCATCGGCTCGGCGAGGTCGACCTGGGCAGGGCCGCGGACGCGCGCGCGGCGAAGGACCGAGCTCGTCTCGTCGGCGACGAGCGGGAGGGTTCCTCCCGACGCAACATGCTCGCCCTCGAGCGGAACCGCTCGTCCTACGGACTGCCGACGCGAGCGCATCGCGAAGGCGAGCCAGGTGAGCGCATAACGGTGCGCGCTGCGCCCGTCTGGCGCCACCTGAGAGCCGAGCGCGGCGACAGCGCCGGGGATCAGGACGTAGCGCATCGGCGGGCTGAGCGCGTCGATCAGCTCGCCAATGAGAGGCAGGCCGGCGAGGATGAGGACCACGAGGAGCGTGCCCATGAAGTAGCCCAGCGTGCGCAGGGGCAGGCCGCCGGGGACCGGCAGCACCCACCGGTCGATCCGGTGGATGCGCGGGTCGACGTCGAACACACGCCGGTAGGAGCGGACGGTGATGCTCACGACGACTAGTTACCGAGGACGGTGTCGCCGATGCCCTGCGCGGCCTGGGATACGGACTCCGGCGACGTGACGAAGATGCCGACGACGAGCGCAGCGACGCAGAAGACCGCGAGCTCGACGTAGCGCTTCGAGAAGAGGAAGACGATCGCGACGATCGCGATCACGCCGACGTAGAGCTCGGTGGCCCAGCCGCCGAGCAGCTTGCCGACGTTCCCGCCGATGTCCTCTCCCCCCTGGGCGAGGGCGGTCTCGGCCCCCAAGAGCATGGCCGCGATGGCCAGGGTGAGCAAGACGATGGACTTCTTCATGGGGCCCTCCCCTAGTTGGAATTGAGCCGGGCCACGTACCAGCGGTCCCGGAGAACGAGGTCGATGCGATAGCGCAGGAGATAGGTGGCGTCGGTTGCTGTGTCGCGCGCTCTGACGACGGCGAGCACGGTGCGGTCGCGCCGCTCACTGGTCGCGAGCTGCTCGAGCCCGACGATCTCGTCGAGCTCGTAGCGCTGGCGGACGGCGGCAAGCCGAGTCCCCGACGGCAAGAAGTAGTCGAGATCGCTCGAGCGACCGCCGAGGAAGGCGCGGAAGAAGCGGTCGAGGACGTCCTCGACCGCTCGCGCGTCCTCCCGTGGGAGGTTGCGCGTGCGCTCGTCGGCGACGGCCGCGCGCGCCGGCGGCGCCGAGAACGAGGGGTAGTCGTAGACCACGAGCCCGCCGCGGCGGTCGCGCGCTACCGGCACGGTCAGGTGGCGGTTGGTGGTCTGACGGCCGGAGACCGTCGCCGCAACGGTCACGAGAGCTCGGTCGCGTCCGAGCGCATGGGCGCGCGCGACCGTCGCCTCCTCGACTACCTGATAGCGGCCCTCGTCGGGAACCTCGAGACCAGCGCCTGCTTGCAGGCCGGAGACGAGGTACGGCTTCACAGCTTGCTCGTGGAACTCCGGGTTCTCTGGTGTCCACGTCAAGTAGGCCTTGGCGAAGCTGACGGCGTAGGCATGGGCGTCGTCGCCCGGCCAGCGCTGCTGTGCGCTGGGCGCCGGCTGAGCTCGGGGCTCGGGGGGCGACGAGAGAATCCCCCCGATGCCGCGCACCACGACGAGCACCACGAAGGCCCAGAGGACGACGCGGCCGACGCGGCGCCCCACCTGGCCGAGGGTGCGCTCCCGGCCCATAGGGGACGGAGTGGTTTCGTCGGGTGTGGTTTCGTCGGGTGTGCTCATGGTGAATTCACCATTTCTGCTAGCGAGGCGATGACACGTGGCCGATCGCGGGCCGTGAGCAAGTGCCCGCTGCGAGTCGTAACGAGCTTGGTGTCGGCTCGCAGCACCTTTGACCAATAGCGATACCGCACGGAATCCGAGTAGTCGACAACCTGGTCGTTGGTCGAGTGGTAAATGACCGTAGGAGAGGACTGCCCGGTCAGGCGAACGACGGGGGACAAGTAGCCGTTGCGAATGGCTTCGGGGCCGACCATCGCTTGCGCCGGTGGCAGGATGCGAGACTCGGGACTATTCGGCTCCGCGAAATGCACGAGGTCGAGCGGCGGTGCCCAGGCGACAGCGCCGTCGACGTAACCACGGGCCGCCAGGTACGCCACGATCGTCCCGCCGGCGCTGCCGCCGTAGACGACTACGCGGTAGCCGCGCCGCTGATAGTCCTGCACCCGTCGCAGCGCGAAGTCGTATGCCGGCCGCACGCCTTTGCCGAGTGGATAGGCCACGGACTCGGCCTGGATACCACGCCGGCGTAGCGCTTGCATCTCGAGTCGGAGGTCGGCGGGCGTTCCCCTAAGAAAGCCACCACCGTGGAAGCCGAGCACGACTGAAGGCCGACGCTCGGCGGCCGTAGCGCTCGAGACGAGGACGATCAGCACGACGAGCGACAAGATTGACGTAGATTTCATTTCGCCCTTGACGGCAAGAGGTAGTCGTCGCAATCTCGACCGCGCGCAGAGACTCTTGCGGGGGCTCGCCTCGAGTCGTAGTTCGGCGTCATCGGGCCGCCCAACGGCGATCCCTCCACCCGCCGCTTGCGCGCGCCGTTGAGTCTTGTCGCGCCGCGCTGCGCGATGACTCGCGCGGCGTTGACGTCCGCGTGATCTACGTGACCGCACGCGCGGCAGACGAAGGACGCCCGCGTGCGACGGTCGCGAGCGTCGACCTGGCCGCGCTCAGCGCAGACCTGGCTGGTGTAGGCGACCGACACCGCGATGACCTCTCCCCCACGCTGCTCGAGCTTGTAGGCGAGCAGCTCGCGTAGATCCCCCCACGCTGCGTCGGCGATCGCGCGGCTCAGTCCGGCCTTCGCCTGTACGTTTCGGCCCGGCGTCATCACGGTCGCTCGGGCAGACTGGCTCATGGCCCGGACGTTCAGGTCCTCGATGGCGACGACCTCGTGACGGTCGGCGATCGCCTTGTGCAGGACCTCGTGCTGAGCGAGGGCGTTCATGCCGGCGAGCGCGGTGAGCTCACGGCGGGCCTCGGTCAGCTGGGCCGACTGCTCGCGAAAGCCGACCGAGACGCCGTGGTCGCGCCACATGCGCTGGCGCTGCTCAAGGGCAGCGTTGTAGAGGTCGCAGCACACGCCCAGTTGCCGCTCGAGCTCGCGCTCCTGCGCCGCCGTCGGGTAGAGGCGGTACTTGTACGTGCGCCGCAGCGAAGCGGACGCACGTGCTCCTCCCCTGTCGTTGGGGATCGCAGCCGAGCGGCGCATCGGGGCCTTGGCCCCTGAGACGTCGTCGGAGCTGTGGCTAGCGGTACGGTGCCCGTGCATCAGCGGAAGGCAATCCGCTGGTGTCGTGGCGGGGGCGGCTCCAACCGCGCCCCGCCGTTTTACGGGCAGTCAGACGGCGCTCAGGGTCAGTGAGCGAGAACAAGACAGTAGGTGCGCCGTCGATCATGGTCTAGGGAATTCCGGGCTGGACTTGGAAGGAACCAGCCGTTAAGGGCGAGCATAGTAGCAGCGCGTCGGACGGATGTTTGAGCGGCGTTAGCCCTCAGGCCCCAGGGAGAAGCTCGGTCGCCCCTCCCCCACCGCGGTCATAGTCGGCGTTCATTGGAGCCCGGTGGGCGTCTGGACGCCGAGCTGGCGGCAGATATCGCGGGCCACGTGGGAGCCGATCTCGCGG
>Ga0136621_1000456_pt1 | contig 16230 bp, 13 predicted proteins | sample AntDryUQ445A2306_FD_104673 | JGI IMG/M metagenome (GOLD analysis project Ga0136621, IMG submission 104673) | Polar desert sand microbial communities from Dry Valleys, Antarctica - metaG UQ445A (23.06) | ecosystem: Environmental > Terrestrial > Soil > Desert | place: Antarctica: Dry Valley...
CACCACGGTCACTCGCCCGTCGCCCCCGAGACGCACCCAGGCGTACGAAGGCGGCCCGCCGCCGCCGTACCAAATCTGGCTCGCGAGGCCCACGCCGTAGCGCCACGGCCCCTTGGAGCGGGCGCGAACCTCGTGGCGGCGCTCCCAGTGGGGCTCGGCGCGCCGGTAGCACTCGAGGAGGTTCTTCGAGGAGAAGGGTCTGCCGTCGACGAGGTCGGAGTGGGCGTAGTTGCGCCGGCGGAACTCGAGTGGATCGATGTCGAGCTTCGCGGCGAGCTCGTCGACCAGGCACTCCAGGCCGAAGGTGCCCTCGACGAACCCTGGCGCGCGGAAGGCGGCGTTCGGCGCGGTGTTCAGCTTGGCGCCGTGCTCGACCGTCTGGAGGTTGTCGCAGGCGTAGAGCATCTGCATCGGCCCTCCGGTCGACGGCGACCAGCCGCTGAACCCGACCGCGTTCACGAACTCGCCCGTAAGGAGGGTGAGGGTGCCGTCCGCACGCGCGCCGGCGCGCAGGCGCTGGATGGTCGCGTTCCGGTTGCCGGTTGCGAGGTTCTCCTCGCGCCGCGTGAGCGCGCAGCGAACCGGGCGGCCGGTGCGGCGGGCGAGCTCGCCTGCAAGGAAGGTGTAGGCGCCTGCGTTGTTCTTCGCACCGAAGCCGCCGCCCATGTAGTGGCAGACGACGCGCACCTTGTCCGCAGCCAGATCGAAGTGCTCGGCGACCTCGTCACGCACGCCCCAGATGTACTGCGTCGAGATGTAGACGTTCAACGTGTCGCCCTCCCACGCGCAGACCGCCTGATGCGGCTCGAGCGCGTTGTGGAGCACGGTCTGCGTGCGGTACTCGGCCTCGACGATCGCGTTCGCCTCTGCGAGGCCGCGCTCGACCGAGCCGCGCTCCTCGGTGCTCGCCTCGCTCACGACCGAGCCGCGGGCGATCGCCTCGTCCGGGTCGAGGAGCGGCTCGAGCACCTCCCACTCCACCGCGACGAGGGCCAGGGCCGCGCGTGCCTGCGCGAACGTATCGGCGGCGAGCGCCGCGACCGGCGCGCCGGGATACCCGGGGTCGCGGACGAGCACGCTCGAGTCCTCGGGGCCGAGCGACGCGCGCACGCCGGGAGCCTCGAGCGCAGCGGAGAGGTCGAGGTGGGTGACGCGCGCCCGCGCGTGCGGGCTCCGCAGGACGGCGGTGTGCAGCATCCCCGGTAGCTGGATGTCGGCCGTGTAGACCGCCTCCCCGCGTGCTCGCTCGAGCCCGTCGACGCGAGCGGCCGGGCGGCCGACCACGCGGCGAGCCCCGGGCGGCCACTGGTCGAGCACGTCCTCCTCCACGACGATCCACTGCTCGGTGTAGCGGCCCTCGACCTCCTTCTCGGTACGGATCAGTCGCGCCACGTCCTGATCGCCTCCTCGATCTTCGGGTAGGCCCCGCAGCGGCAGAGGTTCCCGGCCATCGCATGCTGGATGCGCTCGTGATCGGGAAGGGGATCGGTCTCGACGAGCGCTGCGGCCGAGACGATCTGACCGGGCGTGCAAAAGCCGCACTGTAGAGCGTCCGAGCGGACGAACGAGCTGACGAGCGGGTGGTCGCGAAGGCCCTCGATCGTCGTCACCTCACGCGTTCCCACCGTGTGGACGAGCGTGATGCAGGAGAGCGTCGGCACGCCGTCGAGCTGCACCGTGCAGGCCCCGCAGTGACCCTCGGCGCAGGCCACCTTCGTGCCGGTCAGGCCGAGATCTTCCCGCAATGTCTCGGCGAGGGTTCGCCCGACGGGCGGGTCGAGGTCGTAGCGGCCGCCGTTGACGCGGAGGTCGATCCCCGCGCGCTCAAACACGAGTCGTGACCGCCCAGATGTCGGCCAGGTGGATCAGCCGGAACGTCATGCGGGAGACCTGGCGCTGCACGGTCTCGTCCTCCGCCTCCGGGAGCACGCGCCACACGTCCCGCGCATTGATCAGGAGCTCCTTGATGCGATCGAGCTCTTCCGGTCGCCCGTTCCGCTCCGCGCAGGCGTTCAGTGCGAGCCCGAGCACGCCGATCGTGTCCGCCTGCCTCGTCCAGAGGAGGGGCGTCGCCATCGACAGGTACTGGTGGATGCGCGCGAAGGCCATCGGCTGGGTGAAGGTCTCGCTGCCCTTTGGCGCGGACGGCTCGAGTGGCAGCTCGCCGGCGGCGATTCGGTCGGCGTTGCCCGAGAGCATGGCGCGGATCTGCCCTTCGTCCAGCCCTGCGTGCGTTGCCGTGCGCAGCGCGATCAGGAGTGAGGCGGGCTGCTGTCCGTACGGGTAGTCGGAGGCGTAGAGCACCTGCTCGGGCGGGATGTGCCGGTACATGTCGAGCAAATCGAGCGGGCTCCAGACCGAGGTGTCGTAGAAGACGCCCGCCTTGCCTGCGAAGCGCTCGGCGAGCGCCGCCATGTCGGCGATGCCTGCATGGGCGATGATCAGCTGCGACTCGTCGTAGCGCTCGACGAGGCGCGCCAGGTTGTCGGCGATCGGTGGTAGGCCGCGGCCTCCATGGATCAGGATCGGCACGCGGCGCTCGCCCGCTAGCTCGAAGACGGGCGCGAGTCGCTCGTCGTTCAGGAGGAAGCGCTGCGCGCGTGGGTGCAGCTTGATCCCGCGTGCGCCGCGGTCGAGGCAGCGCACGGCCTCGTCGATCGGCTCTTCGCTGAGGTCGAGGCGTACGAACGGAATGAAGCGGCCCTGCGAGCGCTCGCCGAAAGCGAGCGTACGGTCGTTGGGTGCGCGAAAGCCCGGATGGCGGTCGGGCTCGTCCATGCAGAACATGAACGACCGCAAGATGCCGTAGCGGTCGAAGATGCGCGTCAGCTCCTCGAACTCGCCCTGGAAGCCGTCGATGTCGTGCCCGAGGTGGACGTGCGCGTCGAAAATCTCGGCACCGGCGGGCAGCTGGCGCCGGAGCTCCTCGTCGTAGGTTGCGAGCACCTGAGTGGCCCGCTCGAGCGCGTCGTCCATCCGCGGCAGTCTACGTTCTGGGCCGCCCCCGACCCTGCGATTCGTCCGTGGGAAATCACCTGAGACGTCGCCGACCGGCGGATTCTCGAGCGGCTTGCGCGGACGCTAGGATTCGGCGTCGTGCCCGACGTTCTGATCTACGCGGACTCGATCCGCTCGCCCGAGCTTCGCCACGAGGTGCCGCTCGCGATCGGCGACCCCTTTCTCTACGCCGAGCGGAACGGCGAGCGGCACGTTCTGACAAACGTCCTCGAGGTGGCGAAGTTCCGCGACCTCGGCGGTCTGGAGCCTCACCTCCCCGAGGAGTTCGGTTCCGACGAGCTGATCGCCGAGGGGCGCGCGCCCAAGGATCTGCGCAACGAGCTCCTCCTTCGAGCTTGCCGGAGCTTCGGCATCGAGAAGGCGGTGGTGCCGTTCTGGTTCCCGCTCAGCCTGGCCGACTTCCTGCGCGAGAACGGAATCTCAGTCCGAGCCGACGAGGAGTTCTTCGACGAGCGGCGCCGCGTGAAGAACGACGCCGAGCTCGCGGGTATCCGGCGCGCTCAGAAGGCAGCGGAAGCAGGCATGGCTGCCGGCCGCGACATGCTCCGGCGGGCGCAGGCCAATGGCAGCGCGGTCACCCTGGACGGTGAGCCGCTGACGGTCGAGCGGATCAAGGCGGTGCTCGAGCGGACGTTCAGCGAGCACGACTGTGCCGCCGACGAGTTCATCGTCGCACCCGGCCCACAGGGAGCTTCTGGCCACGACATGGGCTCCGGACCGATCGTTCCCGACGTGCCGATCGTGTTCGACCTCTGGCCGCGGGACCGGGCATCGGGTTGTTACGCCGACATGACGAGAACCTTTGTCGTGGGTACCCCATCGGACGAGCTCGTCGAGTGGCAGGGGCTGTGCCTGCAGGCGCTCGAGCGCGCGGTCTCTGAGATCAGACCGGGCGCCGCCGGAAAGAACGTCTACGACGGGACGTGCGACATCTTCGAGCAAGCCGGATACCCGACGCAGCGCACGAAGACTCCAGGCCAGGCGCTCGACGAGGGGTTCTTCCACGGGCTCGGCCACGGAGTGGGGCTCGAGGTGCACGAGCAGCCCGGCCTCGGTCTGATCAGCGACAAGGAGCTCCTGGCTGGCGACGTCGTGACCGTGGAGCCTGGCCTTTACCGCCAGGGCTATGGCGGCTGCCGGCTCGAGGATCTCGTCCTCGTGACCGAGGGCGGCGCTGAGAATCTGACGGACTTCCCGTACGACCTGAAGCCGGACGCGTGAGCGTCCTCTCGCGTTCCACCGCTAGGTGACGGGGGCGCGAGCGATAGAGACGATGCTCCTCGAGGAGCGTCGGTACCCGCCGCCCGCGGACTTCGCGGCGCAGGCAAACGCGAAGGCGGACATCTACGAGCGCGACCCCGACGAGTTCTGGGAGACGGAGGGACGGCAGCGCGTCTCCTGGTTCCGCGACTTCGATCGACTCTACGAGTGGGAACCGCCCTATGCGAAGTGGTATCTCGGCGGGCAGCTGAACGTCTGCTTCAACTGCGTCGATCGGCATGTCGAGGCGGGTCGAGGCGACAAGGTCGCCTTCTACTGGGAGGGCGAGCCCGAGGACGAGCGCGAGGTGATCACCTTCGCCCAGCTCCAGGAGCGCGTCGTACGCTTCGCACTCGGCCTGCGGTCGCTCGGGGTCGAGAGAGGGACGCCCGTCGGGATCTACATGGGGATGGTTCCCGACCTGCCCGTCGCAATGCTCGCCTGTGCTCGCCTCGGTGCTCCCCACACTGTCGTCTTCGGCGGCTTCTCGGCGGAGTCCCTCTCCGATCGCTTGAACGACATGGGGTGCGAGCTCCTGATCACCCAGGACGAGGGCTGGCGGCGGGGGACCAGAGTGCCGCTGAAGCGAAATGCCGACGAGGCGCTTGCGAGCTCGCCCGGTGTGCGGAGTGTGGTCGTGCTGAAGCGGACGGGCGGCGACGTGGCGTTCGACGAGGGCCGCGACCACTGGTGGCATGACCTGGCGGGACATGCGCTGGGGTCTGACCCCGGGTCATGTCCCTGCGAGCCGATGGACGCCGAGGACCTGCTCTACCTGCTCTACACGAGCGGAACGACCGCGAAGCCGAAGGGGATCGTCCACACCACCGCCGGCTACCTCGTCGGAGTCGCGACGACGCACCACTACATCTTCGACGTGAAGTCCGACTCCGTCTACTGGTGCGCCGCCGACATCGGCTGGGTGACCGGGCACAGCTACATCGTCTACGGGCCGCTCTGCAACGGCACGACCGGCGTGATCTACGAGGGGACACCCGACTTCCCCGACCGCGAGCGCTGGTGGGCGATCGTCGAGCGCTACGGCGTCGACATCCTGTACACGGCGCCGACGGCGATCCGGACGCACATGAAGTGGGGGCCCGAGCACGCGCAGAAGCACGACCTCTCGACGCTCCGCCTCCTCGGTTCCGTTGGCGAGCCGATCAACCCGGAGGCCTGGATCTGGTACCGCGAGCACGTGGGCGGAGGGCGGACGCCGATCGTCGACACGTGGTGGCAGACCGAGACGGGGATGATCCTGATCACGCCGCTCCCGGGAGTGACGACGACGAAGCCGGGATCGGCCACGCGCCCGTTTCCGGGGATCGAGGCGGCGGTCTACGACGAGCAGGGCAACGAGGTAGGGCCCGGCAGTGGGGGCTACCTCGTCCTCAAACGGCCGTGGCCGGCGATGCTGCGCGGGATCCACAACGACCCGGAGCGCTACCGCGAGACGTACTGGAGCCGCTACGGCGAGACGTATTTCGCCGGCGACGGCGCCCGCATCGACGAGGAGGGCGATTTCTGGCTGCTCGGCCGCGTCGACGACGTGATGAACGTCTCGGGGCACCGGATCTCGACGATCGAGGTCGAGAGCGCTCTCGTCGACCATCCGAAGGTCGCGGAATCGGCGGTTTGCGGTCGCAGCGACCCGCAGAGCGGACAGGCGATCGTTGCATACGTCACGTTGAAGGGCAGCGAGGAAGGCTCGGTCGCCATGATGGAGGAGCTGCGGGCGCACGTCGGGCGCAAAATCGGCCCGATCGCGAAACCTGCGAACCTGGTCTTCACCCCCGAGCTGCCGAAGACCCGCTCCGGCAAGATCATGCGCCGCCTGCTGCGCGACGTCGCCGAGAACAGGCCGCTCGGCGACACGACGACGCTTGCCGACCCGGCGGTCGTGGGCGAGCTGCAGGAGCGCGCGGCTGCGGAGACGGCCGAGGAGTAGGCCGCGTGCGGCTGCTCGCCGCGCTCGCGCTCGCAGTAGCGCTCCTTGCTGTTCCGGCCGCCGCGGGGGAGCTCCAGACTCCGCGCGCCGCAGAAGTGTTCTTCGGACTCGTCCGTGCGAGTGCGCCGGTCACCGCCACGCGGGCCGAGCTCTTCGTCGGCGGCCGGCGCCTGGGGGCGGCGCGGGTCGTGCGCGGCCGCGTGGGCTTTCGCCTCTCGGCGCCGCCGGGGCGCTACGACGTTCGCGTGCGCTTCCGGCGGAGCGCGCGCGTGATCGGGCGCGACGAGTCGCGCGCCGTCTGGCTCCTGCCGCGCTCTGCTCGCGTCGCGCGGCGAGAGCGGCGCGCCGAGCGCCGCCTTGCGCGGCGACTCGGTACGCTCGGGCGGAGCTTCGACGGCTATGCCGGCTTCTGGGTCCACGACCTCCACACCGGGCGAACGGCGGGCTGGAACTCCGACGCGAGCTTCCCAGCGGCCTCGACGGTCAAGCTCGCCGTCCTCGTCGCCGCGCTCCGGCGATTCGGGCCCCGTCCCGAGCGGTCGACCGCGTGGCGCGAGATCCGGGATCTCGCGGTCTGGTCCTCGAATCTCGCCTCCAACCGGCTGCTCGTCCGTCTCGGGGGCACGGAAGCGGGCGGCACGAGGATCGCGCAGGCCGTGCTGTGGCGCCTCGGTGCCAGCTCCAGCACCTTCACCGGCAACTACCGGCTCGGCACCTCGGTCGCCTCGGCTGCCCGCGATGCGCCGAGACCGCCGCCGCTTCTCACCTATCGCCGGACGAGTGCCCACGATCTCGGCCGCATCCTCTTCGAGCTCCACGCGGCCTCCCTCGGGAACGGCCTCGCGCTTCGACGCACCGGGCTCTCCCGCCACGAGGCACGGGTCGGCCTCGCGCTCCTGCTCTCCAGCGACCCCGCCGGTGACAACCTCGGCCTTCTGCGGCCCGCGCTCGGTCCGCGGCTGCCGATGGCGCAGAAGCAAGGCTGGACGACCTCTGTCCGGCATACCGCCGCGATCCTCTACGGTCCGAGCGGCCCCCGGATCGTCGTGATCCTCACCTACCGCGGCCAGCTCGCTCTGAGCTCGGCGCGCGGGCTCGGCGGCAGGCTCGCTGCGCTCGTGCGTACGCTCCGCCTGTGACCGAGCTCCCGCGCCTCGAGACAGAGCGTCTCCGACTTCGCCCATTGGAGTTGGCGGACGCACCCGAGGTGCAGCGGCTCGCCGGCGACCGTCTGATCGCCGCCACGACGCTGAACATCCCCCACCCCTATCCGGACGGTGCCGCGGAGGAGTGGTTGCGCAGGAGTGCTGAGCGCGCGGCGGCGGGGGAGGTGCTCTCTTACGCGATCGAGCGCAGACCCGACGGTGCGCTCGTCGGCTCGGTCTCCCTGAGCATCGAGCGTGAGCACGACCGAGCCGAGCTCGGTTACTGGATCGGAGTGCCCTACTGGGGTCAGGGCTACGCGACCGAGGCGGCGGGCGAGCTCGTGCGGCATGGACTCGAGACGCTCGGCCTGAACCGCATCTACGCGTACCACTTCCCGGCGAACCCGGCCTCCGGCCGCGTGCTCCAGAAGATCGGCATGGCCTACGAGGGCCGGCGCCGGCAACACAGTCTGAAGTGGGGCGAGTACCTCGACAGCGAGAGCTACGCGATCCTGCGCTCGGACGCCCGCGCGTGATGCCGCCCGAGGCTGCGCGGCGACCCACCGTGCTGCGCCACGGGGGCGACGAGCGCATCGACGCCTGGTACTGGCTGCGCGAGCGCGAGAACCCGGAGGTGATCGCCTACCTCGAGGCCGAGAACGCCTACACCGAGAGCGAGCTCCAGCACACCGGGGAGCTTCAGAAGCGCCTGTTCGAGGAGATTCGCAGCCGGGTGCAGGAGACCGACGCGACCGTGCCGGCCCGGAAGGGCGACCACTGGTACCTGCGGCGGACCGTCGAGGGCCTCTCGTACCCGATCCACTGCCGCAGGGCGGGCGGCGAGGACGGACCGGAACAGGTCATCCTCGACGAGAACGAGCTTGCGGGTGGAAGCGAGTTCTTCGCGCTCGGGGCCTTCGCCGTCAGCCCGGACGGGCGCGTGCTCGCCTACTCGACGGACCACACGGGCTCCGAGCGCTTCACCGTCCGGGTCCGCGACCTGGAAAGCGGCGCAGACCTCCCGGACGAGATCCCGAACACCTACTACGGGCTTGCCTGGGCGAACGACAACCGGACGCTCTTCTACACACGCCCGGATAGGGCAATGCGCCCCTGGCAGCTGTGGCGCCACGGCCTCGGGACCGCGGCCGACGACGATCTCTGCCTCTTCACCGAGGTCGACGAGCGGTTCTACGTCTCCGTCCGTCGAACGCGGAGCGATGCCTTCGTCATCTCGGTCTCGGAGAGCATGGTGACCTCGGAGACGCGCCTCCTCGCGGCCGACGACCCCGCCGGCTCGTTTCGGGTCGTGGAGCCCCGCCGCGACGGCATCGAATACACGGTCGACGACGGGGGCGATCGCCTCCTCCTCCTGACGAACGACGCCGCGCCCAACTTCAGGCTCGTCGAGCGCCCCCTCGATGCGTCGGGGGAGGGCCACTGGCGCGAGCTGATCGGCCACCGCGAGGAGGTGCGGCTCGAGGACATCGACGCCTTCGCGACTCACGTCGCCGTGTACGAGCGCGCAGAAGCCGTCCGCCGGATTCGGCTCCTGGACGGCGAGGGAGCCGCAAGTGTGATCGACCAGCCCGAGGCTGTCTACGCCGCGGCTGCGGAGGAGAACCTCGAGTTCGGCTCGGGCGCGTTCCGGTTCCGCTACAGCTCGCTCGTGACGCCCCCGAGCGTCTTCGAGCTCGATCTGGACTCGGGCGAGCGAAGGCTGCGGAAGCAGGAGCCTGCGCTCGGCGGCTACGACCCGGAGCGCTACGCCACGGAGCGCCTGTGGGCAAAGGCACCCGACGGCGCCCAGGTTCCTATCTCGCTGGTCTATCGACGCGACCGCCCGCGCGACGGCACTGCGCCCGCGCTCCTCTACGGCTACGGCTCCTACGAGGCGAGTATCGACCCGGTCTTCTCGTCGGCGCGCTTGAGCCTGCTCGACCGCGGCTTTGCCTATGCGATCGCGCACGTCCGCGGAGGCGGCGAGCTCGGCCGCCGCTGGTACGAGAGCGGCAAGTTCGAGCACAAGCCGAATACCTTCAGCGACTTCATCGCGTGCGCCGAGCACCTGATCGCCGAGGGTTGGGTCTCGCCCGAGCAGCTCGTGGCGCGCGGCGGTAGCGCGGGCGGCCTGCTGATGGGCGCTGTTGCGAACGCGAGGCCCGAGCTCTTTGGTGCGATCGTCGCCCACGTACCGTTCGTCGATTGCCTGACGACGATTCTCGACGAGTCGCTTCCCCTGACGGTGCTCGAGTGGGAGGAGTGGGGGAACCCGAACGATCCCCGTTTCTACGCGCTCCTGAAGTCGTACTCGCCCTACGACAACGTCGAGGCCAAGGCGTATCCGCCGATGCTCGTCACCGCGGGGCTGAACGACCCTAGGGTGAGCTACTGGGAGCCGGCGAAGTGGGTGGCGAAGCTGCGCGCGACGAAGACCGACTCCAACCGGCTGCTCCTGCGGACGAAGATGGGAGCCGGCCACATGGGCCCGTCCGGACGCTATGACGCCTGGCGCGAGGAGGCATTCGTCTACGCCTTCATCCTGGACACACTCTCTCTCGCGGAAAGCTCTTGACTCTCCCCTTGGCGGAGGCTCTACGGTGAGTCGCGTGAACCTCACGACCCATGATTTGCTCTCGATCGGCCGCTTCTCGCGTGTCAGCGGGCTGACGGTCAAGGCGCTTCGGCACTACGACGAGATCGGGCTGCTCTCGCCCGCCCGGGTCGACGAGGACACCGGTTACCGCTACTACTCCCTCGCCCAGGCGCGCGACGGGGAAGCGATCCGCCGCCTGCGGTCGCTCGCCGTTCCCCTCGATGAGATCAGAGCGCTCATCGGAGCCGATTCCCTCACCCTGCGGGAACGGCTCCTGGCGCACCGGGCACGGATCGAGGGGCGCGCGGTCGAGACCGCGAGGATTCTCGCCGAGCTGCAGCCCATCATCGACGGAAAGGAGTCACTCGTGCCCGAGGCACAGGAGGTCAGCGCTCGCTTCGAGCTGCATGTCAAGGAGGTGCCTGCGCAGTGGGTCGCCGTCGTGGGACAGCGCTCGCGCGTCGACGAGATGAGCACGGCCGTACCGCGTGCGATCGACGAGGTCGGGGAATACCTAGTTTCACTAGGTATAAAGCCGGTCGGGCCGCCGGTCTGCATCTGTCCGTCCCCGGACGACGAGGGAATGATCGAGCACCAGACCGGCTGGCCCGTAGCCGAGGATGTTCCTGCGAAGCCCCCGATCGAGGCCAGGTTGCTCGCCGCCACGCGCGCGCTCGTGATGAAGCACGTCGGCCCCTACGCCGAGCTCGGTCGCTCCTACCGGCTGATGGCAGAGGTGATGGAGGAGAACGGGCTCGGCTCGGCCGACGATCCGCGGGAGCTCTACTGGTCCGATCCAGAGGAGGTACCGGACCCGAAGGATTACGTCACCGAGATTGTCTGGCCGATCGGGCCCGAGGGCGAGCTCGACGAGACTCGTGACGTCTTCGCCCGGCGAGCTCTGCCATGAGGCGCCGCTAACCGACAGGCGCCTCGAGCGTCATTGCTCACACATGCCGTGCCCACGCTCGATCGTGTTCGGCCTCCCCTTCGCGCTGCTACTGCTCGGTGCGCCGGCAGCTGCGGCTTCCGAGCTGAAGACCGGCGGAACGCTCCGCGTTGCTGGCCTGAACGAAATCAGCCACGTGGATCCGGCGGTTGCCGACAACCCGGTCGCCCTGCAAGTGCAGTACGCAACCGCGCTGAAGCTCTTCAACTACGTGGGCGGGCCTCGTATCAAGGGCACGCGCCTGGTGCCGGAGGCGGTCTCGAGCTACTCGGTCTCGAGGGACGGCACGGTTTACACGTTCACGATTCGCAGCGGTTTTCGTTTCGCGACCGGCGAGCGGGTCACCGCCAAGCACTTCCGGCACGCGATCCGACGAGCTCTCGATCCTCGGATCGGATCGTCGGCCAGGTTCATGATCTCCGGTCTTAGCCGCGTACGGGTCACAGGCGCCCGCACCACCGGAAACCGGCTGATCCTCACCCTTGCTGAGCCTTCCAGCCGGCTGCTCGGCGTCCTGGCCACTCCATTCTTCCAGGCCGTCCCCCTCTCGGCAGGTGTTCCCGGCCGCGCGCCCTCGCAAGCCGACGTGCTCCCCTCGGCAGGCCCCTACTCGATCGCCACGTACGAGCCGAGGAAGCGCCTCGTGCTCGTACGCAACCGCTTCTACGGCGGCCGGCGGCCGCAGCGGCTGGACGCGATCGAATTCAGCTTCGGAATCGCGCCCGAGCAGACCGTCCCTCTCGTGGAGGCTGGACATGCCGATTACACGACTTACCTGCTCCCGGCAGTGCATGGGGAGCTGGCGCGGAAGTACGGCGTCAACGGGGGGCGATTTCGGGTGAGCGCGTCTGAGTGCGTCGAGTACCTCACCTTCAACCCGGCGAGCCCGCTTTTCCAGGACAACCCGGCTCTCCGCCGCGCGGTCGGCTACGCGCTCGATCGAAGGCAGCTCGCCACCGCGTACGGCACGTTTCATTCGCGGCCGCACGACCAATTCTTTCCGCCCAGCGTTCCTGGCTTTCGCGATCTGAAGCTCTTTCCGCTCGGTGGGCCGGATCTCGCGACCGCGAACCGGCTTGCGTCCGGGCACAAGCGACACGCTCACGCGACGATGATGCACGGCGCAATCGGACCCTCGCCCTGGCACCTCGCGGTGCAAAGAGCGCTGGCCTCGATCGGCATCACGCTCGACCTGCGCATGAGCTTCGGCCTCCTCATTGCCACCGGCGACCTCTACTGGGACGGCTGGTGCAGCCGAGAGGATCTCGGCGATCGCGTGGACGGCCTGGAGACCTGGGCGTATTACGCGAAGGAGCCCAGGTTCGAGCAGAAGGCGCGCGCTGCGCAGCGTCTCCGCGGAGCTGCCCGCCGAGCCGCGGCCGACAGGCTCGAGCGGGAGCTGACGAAGGATCGGGCCCTGATCGTTCCGTGGGGCATCCGGAACGTGCACGAGCTCTTCTCGGCGCGCGTGGAACCGGGCAGCATCAGGTTCCAGCCGATCTACGGGGCCGTCGACCTCGCGGCGCTCGCGCTGAAGTAAGCGCGGGCTAGCGCTAGCCCAGCAGCTTCTCGAAGCGCTCGGCCCCCTCGAACGGCCCGATCAGCGCCAGATTCAACCCGTTCCGCCCGATCACGTCCTGGGCGACCCGCTGGACGTCTGCGGCGGTCACCGCCTCGAGGCCCGCGAGCACCTCGGCCGGCTCCGCCGCGCGGCCCTCGAGCACCTCGCGGCGCAGGCCGAACATGATCAGCCCCTGCGGGCTCTCGAGTTGCAGCACGAAGCGGCCCTTGGCGTAGGAGCGCGCCTTCTCGAGCTCGTCTGCTGGAACCGGCTCGTCGGCGATCTTCTTGAGCTCGCCGACGACCGTCGAGACAGCGTCGTCGATCCGGTCGATGTCGACGCCCGCCTGGGAGTAGAGCGAGCCCGCGTCCGTGTAGCTGTGGTTGATACCGAAGACGTAGTAGGCGAGCCCGCGGCGCTCGCGCACCTCGGTGAAGAGGCGCGACGACATGCCGCCCCCGAGCACCGTGGCGAGCAGCTGCAACGCGTAGCGGTCGGGGTGCTCGAGCGGATAGCTCGGGACGCCGAGGCAGAAGTGCGCCTGGTCCGACTCCTTCGTGTGCACGCGCACGCGCTCATCGGCGATCTTCGATCGATCGAGCGGCTCGGGCGAGAGCGCGCCGTTGCCGTGCAGGTCTCCGAGGAGAGACTCGATTCGTGGCAGGAGCCCCTCGCCGATCTGCCCGCCGACGCCGATCACCAGGCGGTCCGGCTTGTACCAGCGGTCGAGGTAGGCCTGGAACGTCTCCCGGGTTGCCGCGCGCACCGTCTCCTTGCGACCGATCACCTCCCAGCCCAGCGGCTGGTCGCCGTAGAGGAGCTCCTCGTAGACGCCGTCGATGTAGTCACGCGGCGTGTCGTAGTACATGTTCATCTCCTCGACGATCACGCCCTTCTCGCGGTCGATCTCCTCGGGATCGAACTTCGAGTGGCGCAGCATGTCGACGAGCACGTCCAAGGCGGTGTCGCGCGCGTCTGCGGCGCAGCGGACGTAGTAGCCCGTGTACTCCTTGCCGGTGAAGGCGTTGAACTCGCCTCCGATCCCGTCGATCTCGCCCGAGATGTCGCGGGCGGTCGGCCGGCGCTCGGTGCCCTTGAAGAACATGTGCTCGGCGAAGTGGGCGATCCCGTTGGTCTCGGCGGTCTCGTAGCGGGAGCCGGCCGCGAGCATCAGGAAGCACGTCACCGACTGTGCCTGGGGCATTGCCGCGGTCAGCACGCGCAGCCCGTTCGGGAGGACGTGACGCTCGTAGACCTGGCTCATGCGGAGAGCTCCTTGTCGGCTCGGGAGAGAGGCATGCTATAGACCCTCTCGTGGCGGGCGAGGCGACCAGAGCTGCGATCTTCTCGCAGCCGCAGTGGCTCTCCTGCGTGGACCGGGATCGACGCTTTCCGGACGGCAGGATCCTGCTCACGGGCTGCGGCACGTCGTTCCACGCCGCCCAGACGGCCGGAGCGGCCATGCAGGCGCTCGAGCTCGTGCTCGAGCCGCCGGCCGCCGATCTGCTCGTCCTCGTGAGCCACGAGGGCTCGACCCGGTTGACCGTGGAGGCGGCGCATCGCTTCGCCGGGCCGAAGTGGCTCGTGACGGGCAATCCCGACAGCGAGCTCGGCCGGCTCTCGGACGAGGTGATCGTCTGCACTCCGAGGCTCGAGCAGAGCCTGTGCCACACCGCGAGCTACACGTGCGCGGTCGCCCAGCTGGCCGCCCTGAGCGGCGAGGACGTCTCCGGACTCCCGGGAGCGGTCGAGACCGAGCTCCGCCGGCCGCTGCCCGTCTCAGAGCATGAACGCTGGCTCGTCGCGGGCGCGGGGCGCGACTGGCCGACCGCGCAGGAGGCGGCGCTCAAGCTTCGCGAGGGCGCCTTTCTGGCGGCCGAGGCGCACCAGACCGAGCAACTGCTGCACGGGCAGCTCTCGGCGGTCGACGAGACCGTTCGCGCCTTCGTGCTCGAAGGAAAGGGACGGGCTGCCGAGCGCTCGCGCGATGCGGTCGCCGCGCTGCGCGAGCTCGGCTGCGACACGACCCTCGTCCCCACCAGGCATCCCGCCGTCGACATCGTTCGCTTCCAGTTGCTGATGCTCGACCTGGCAACGGCCCGGGGCGTCGACCCGGATCTGATCCGTCGCGACGATCCGCGCTGGGCACGAGCGCGAGCCGTGTATCGCTAGCGGCGATCCCGATTGCGCGGGTGCTCCTTCGCCCGTCGCTCGTTGCCGCGCTTGTAGTTCCCGGTCACCCTTGCCATGAGCGCCTGCGGGTCGCCCGCCTTCACGTCCTCGAGAAAACGCTCGGCAGTACCGCCGCGGAGGACCGTCGCCTTCTTGCCGTGGTGGGTGATCACGATCTCGTCTCCACGCGCTACATAAGCGAATGCCTTGCTCATCCTGAGCGGGCCTCAGCGGTCACGCTAAGCGAACCGCGCTCCAGGTGTCGTCGATCGCGCGTCTCGCTGGAATCGGGCATCGCTAGGGTGGCCGCGTGCGGTACGAGACGGCAATCGTAACCGGCGCGTCCCGCGGCCTGGGCCGGGCAATCGGCCGAACGCTCGCGGCGCGCGGGCTCAACGTTATGCTCGCTGCACGCTCCGAAGACGCGCTCGCGGAGCTCGCCGGGGAGCTCGAGCGCGAGCACCCGGGCCGGGTCGCCTATACGGTCGCGGATCTCGGCTCGCCGGATTCTGTCGAGCCGCTCTTCGAGGCGACGCGCCGGCGCTTCGGGCCCGCAGACGTGCTCGTGAACAACGCCGGCATGGGCCGGGAGCGAGCACTCGTCGCCTCGACGGAGGCGGAGATCGGCGAGACGATCGCCCTCAACCTCACCGGTCTCATCCTCTGCTCGCGTGCCGCCCTGCCGGACATGCTCGAGCGCCGCCGCGGCTACATCGTCAATGTCGGCTCCGACCTCTGCCGCTATTTCAACCCGGGGATGGCGGTCTACACGGCGACGAAGTTCGGCGTGCTCGGCTTCTCGGGATCGCTTCTGCGCGAGGTGAAGGACGAGGGCGTGCGCGTGACGACGGTGATGCCGGGCGTCATCGACACCGGCTTCGGGGATTTCGCGGCCGAGGGCAGCTTGCCGCCCGAGACCGGACTCGAGCCGGACGAGCTCGCAGAGCAGATCGCGGCCCTGCTCGAGACGCCCGGGCACATGATTGTCGACGAGCTGATGCTGCACCCCTCGGCGCAGCGGTACTAGCACTAGCGTCCCCGCAAGGCCACGTGCAGCTCGGCTTCGCGTTCCGGTGCGAGCCCCGCCTCGTAGTCGCGCGGGGTCTCCCGCGCCCATTCCAGCGTGTCCCGGACCGTCTCTGCGAGCGGCCGGAACGAGAGCCCGGCCTGGAGCGCCGCACCGATCTGGACGGCCAGCATCCCCGCCCACTCCTCCCCGGCCAGCCAGAGCGGTAGCTCCATCCACGGCTCGACGCCACGGGCGACAAGGAACTCCTCGTCGGCCCAGACGAAGTGAGCGTCCGCCCCCGCGATGGAGCGACACGCCTCCAGCAGTCCTCCCATCGTCAGGCGCTCGGCCGGCCCTGTCGCGTTGTAGGTGCCGGTCGCTCCTCGCTCGGCCAGATCGAGAATCCAGGCCGCGAGATCCCGGGCGTCGATCAGCTGCACCTGCCGATTCGGATCCCCAGGAGCGAGCACGTCCCCGCCACGGGCCACCCGTAGCGGCCAGTACGTAAAGCGGCCGGTGGGGTCTTCGGGACCCACGATCAGGCCCGGCCGAATCACGAGCGAGCGCCCCGG
>Ga0136621_1000458_pt1 | contig 16160 bp, 16 predicted proteins | sample AntDryUQ445A2306_FD_104673 | JGI IMG/M metagenome (GOLD analysis project Ga0136621, IMG submission 104673) | Polar desert sand microbial communities from Dry Valleys, Antarctica - metaG UQ445A (23.06) | ecosystem: Environmental > Terrestrial > Soil > Desert | place: Antarctica: Dry Valley...
CAATTTATTTAAGGATAATACAAAATATTAATTTATTTTTCTCCGAAAAAACGTTGAATCCTGTCAAAGTCTTTATAATAAAAGATCCTGAGCCTTCTCTCCCTGGAGAGCCCCGTTAGCTATCGGGAGGAGGTTAGGTCTTACCAGGAGTTTAAACAGTTTTGTCGAACAACAATGATAAATTTATTTTCTTTTTCTGTCAACACTAAAATCAAAAATATCCAGGCGGTTATAATGTCCTGATGTATCCAGGGTCATTTTTTCTTTGATGGCTTCATCAGTGTTTTCAATGTCGCAATATAAAATTTCTTCTTTGTCAAACTGTGGCGGCAGCAGGTATTCGCCGCTTGCATCAATGACACAACTTCCACCATTCAATATATATTTTTCAGGAGTATTTTTTAAATGGTTTGGTAATGTAAGAGCGGTTGGAATATCTTTTGCCTGCATCATTTGCCCTGCAGCAATCACGTAACATCTTCCTTCAAAAGCATAATGACGGCTTGCCACCTGGTGCATTTCATGAACGGTTGGCCACAAAGCAATATGGATGATCTCTGCTTCATTGTGCAAAGCTTGCCGGCTCAATGGCATCCAGTGTTCCCAGCAGATCAGGCCACCGATTTTTCCCCATTTTGTATCAACCGTTTTCAATCCGGCTGCATCACCCTGGCCATATAATAATTTCTCAGTAAAGGTGGGAACGAGCTTACGGTGATGATTTACAATCTCACCCTCTTCATTTATCAATACAAAAGAATTATAGATGGTGCCGCTGCCAATGCCATTTGAAATCTTTTCATTGAACCCAATGCAAACAATAACCTTATATTCTTTTGCCGCTGCGCAAATAGCCGCCATCTCCTCACCATCAAGGGCAACACTGTTCTTGTGCAATTGCATAAAAACTTCTTTGGTCACTTCATTATTCCATATCCCTATCTCAGGACAGTGGTCAAGCCAGGCAGGATAACCGCAGAGCCAGGTTTCACCAAACACAATTAACTGAGATTCTTTGGCAGCTGCTTCAGCTATGTATAAAATAACTTTTTCCAGGCTTGCAGTAAGATCGCCATAGATCGGCTTCTCCTGGATGATGGCAACTTTTAAAGGTTTCATATTATGAAGCTAAAGAATGTATTAAACAAGTTACTCCTTATCCGCTTTGAATCTCTTAGAAGCTGTTTAAAAATGATTCGATGAATTTCTTATTGTGATAATAGTGGTCGGTGGGGACACCGGCCACGGCCGACCGCCGCCGTTCGTGTCCCACGAACGGCTTGGATGGCGAATCAAAATTCTATTTTTAAACAGCTTCTTACTGCTTTGGATAAGTTGGAGATGTAAAATGGTTTGTTCAATCTTTCCCAAATAATTAATTATTATACCAATTTTCAATTACTTGCAATGCTGGTCTTTCCTGCGGTGTAAAGTCAATATCTCTTTTGCGATGGCGGGATTTTTCTACATACCATTTCCATATATATCCACCGGCAAACCATTTCTTACCGGCAAAGCTTTGGTAAAAAGCCTCTAAGGCATTTGCCTGTGCATGGTTATTTTGATTTCCTTCATTTTCTTTCCACGGTTCTGCACCCGTATAATCTACATTGCGATAGCCATACTCGGTAAATAGGATAGGGCGATTATGCTTTGAACTTATTCTTTGAAGTTCGTCGCTGTATTTTTTCCAGCTTTTATTCAGAGAATTTATTGATGGAGTTTTATCATTAGCTAAAGGAAAATAGGCATCCACTCCAATATAATCAAGCTTTTCCCAGAAAGGAACATTTTTATAATCATCCCAGTTGGCAGCATAAGTGAGTTTGCCGTGATAGACTTGTTTTAGTGTATCTATAAACGAATTCCAAAATTGAGGTCGCTCCTTAATGCTTGCGCCTAATTCGGTACCAATGCAAAATATTTCAGCTTTCATACTATCGGCAACCGCTGCAAAATGAAGCATATATTTTCGGTAGCTATCTTCCCATAACTTCCAATCTTCTTCTGTATTTAACCTAAATGCTCCTGTGTACATGCCGTGTCCTATCCATAAATGTGGTTTCAACATTACAGACAAATTCATTTTGTGTGCAAGTTGAATACAGCCAATAACACCTTCAATATTTTCTCCCCAATGCTGGACATGCTGATTGTATCGTACCTCCGGATTGTCAATGGTGAAAAATGCATAAGGCATGATAGCAATGCTGTTGGCATTTACATTTATAATGGGTTGTAATTGTAGTTCGTCAATATGTTTTACAGGTGCTACCATGCTTACCCCTTTGAAAATAAAACCTGGCGACCGCACAATATGCCTGACGGTTGTTGTATCAGCATTGGAACAGCTAATAGCATAAACAATAAAACAGGCTGTTAATGAAAGTTTAGAGATGTGAGAGAGCAACTGAAGTTTCATTTTTTCTTTATAAGATTAAATAAAAAAGCCAAAAATATTTAAACTTAATAGTTAACGACCGGTCTTAGGCTTCCAAAACCTTTAAGATGAATAAAACTACACTTTCCCTTTTTGGGTTGTGGATTGTAGCTGTTACCACCGCATCCTGCAAAAAGAATATAGAACCCCCACCAGGTTCGGAACCTTTACTTTCAAAGCCACTTCCCCTCGGAAAGTATGTAGCCAATTCAGAAATAGACCCTACTTGTCCCATAGGTTATACCTGTTATGGATTTGAAGTTCAGGCACCCGGCGTAACCAAAAATGAACGTGGATTTCTTGCTGTTGCACCTTACCGGGGGACAGCCCGTGGGTTGGTTATGTTTTTTACAGGCGGTGGGGGTGACGAATGGTGGAGCAGAGGTCCTTCATCAGAACAACACCAAATGGCAGAAGAATTACGCACACTTGGTTTTACCATTGTTCAGCTACGATGGAAAATTAACTGGCTCATCTCCTCTCCAGGAAATGATGCCGGTACTGCCCATTTAGGTTGCCGGCCGGCAACAGTTATAAAATATGTTTATGACAACTTTTATCTGCCCCTTGGTATAACGAAGCAAACAGGAAAAGCAGGCTTTTGTATTACAGGTAACAGCGGAGGTGCTACTCAGGTATCTTATGCATTAAGTCACTATGGATTGGAAAATATGATTGACGTTGCCATCCCAACCGGCGGGCCACCCCATTCTGTATTAAGCAAATCATGTATGAACAGGCCAAACGAACAGGCGTATTGGTTTTCATTAGATACCCGCAAGTTTATAGATCAAGGTTTTGGTTTCTTTGACGGCAACGGTCCTGCGGCACGTAATGATTCCAGCTTTGTTTCAAGATGGCTGGCTGAAAGTGTAACCACAGGTGGGAGCGATTATAATCATCCAACTACCCGCATTCATTTTCTTATAGGACAAACTGACCTGAACATGCAACCGTTGTCCAGGGATTACTTTGACAAGCTTAAAAATGCGGGTACACCATTTCTTTCGTATGATATTGTTCCAAATACAGGTCATGGCGTTCAAGGTACGCCTGAAGGCAGGGCAGCAATAAAGGCTGCTATTCTAAATTAAACTATGCATTCTTTATATCCCATTGTTCTCCCCCATGTTTCTTTCTGAGCTTAAGTGCTTATGAACAGGACATGGGGTTCCCTTTACTCATGATATAAACTAATTGTAATAGATCTGGCTTTGATTAAATATCTTGAAAGTATAATGGTTACCAAAATCAGCAAATCCGGGGTAACTGTTCACCCGTCAGCATATTCAACATCCGTCTGCCGCCGATGCTGCTGGTTAATATCACCTGTTTTGGATGATCGTTTGTAATTGTTCCTATTATGGCTGCATTTTTGTCTATGTCTGAAGTTTTCAAAACTTCAATTGCTTGCTCTGCTATTTCTGCTTTTACAACTGCAATAAAAATTCCTTCGTTAGCAACATACAATGGATCCAATCCCAACATTTCACAAGCACCTTCTACCTGTTCACTTAATGGTATATCTTTTTGAGAAAGTTCAATCCCTAATCCGCTGTCTTTTGCCAACTCATTTAACACAGTTGCCACACCACCTCTGGTAGGGTCGCGCAAAAAATGTATGTCTACTCCAAAAGCATTAATCAAACTATTTACAGCAGGCCATAAATTACGGGTATCACTTTCCAGTTCTGTTTCAAAAACCAATCCTTCTCTTACCGACATAATAGCCACACCATGAGTAGCCACATTCCCGCTCACGATAATTTTATCCCCGGCTTTTACATTAGCGGCTGCAATTTTTGCTTTCGGATGTACTTCACCGATGCCGCTGGTGTTCACAAAAATTTTATCACCCTTACCTCTTTCCACTACTTTTGTATCGCCGGTTACTACTAAAACATTTGCTTCTTCGCAGGCAAATTTTATGGAAACCAAAATGTCCCAAAACTCCTTTACCGGCAAGCCTTCTTCAATAATAAAACTTAAAGAAAGATAGCGTGGTGTAGCACCACACATCGCCAAATCATTAATAGTTCCATTCACAGCCAATTCGCCAATATTCCCACCTGGAAAAAATATTGGTGTGATTACGAAACTATCAGTTGTAAAAGCAACAGCATTTTTTAATTGCAGGAAAGCACCATCGTGATGCTGGTTCAAAAAATCATTTTTCAAAATATCAAACACACCACTATTAAGCAGTTTATGGGTTAATACACCACCGCTTCCGTGCCCAAGTGTAATGATGTCAAAGTCCAGTTGTGGCATCGGGCACTGGAGTTGCATTTTTATTTTTTTAGATAGGCTCCCTGTTATTTCCATTAATGTTATTTGCACCAGCTTGTGTATTTCTGTCACATTCTTTTGCGCTGAATTAATTCATATAGCTATCAATTCCTGCGTTATTATTTCATATACAATCAGGCTTCCACTTTTTTCGTTTCGTTCAATGCCGAATAAAAATGATAATACGTTGCACAGGAGCCTTCAGATGAAACCATGGGAGCGCCCAGCGGATGGGAAGGTTTGCAGGCTGTTCCAAAGTTGGGGCAGTCCAACGGTTTTTTTAACCCTTTCATAATTGCGCCTGCAATGCAGCTTTCATTTTCTTTTGTGTCTTTCAATGGTACATTGAATTTTTTGGTTGCATCAAAAGCTGCATATTTTTCTTTTACTTCCAGCCCACTTAACGGAATAACATCCATGCCCCGCCACATGCGGTTGCTGATTTCAAATATTTCCATAATAGCCTCTTGCGCAGGCAGGTTGCCTCTTTCACGTACCACTCTTGCATATTGATTTTCCATTTTATGTTCGCCATTCTCTAATTGCCTTACTGCCATTAATATTCCCTGCAATAAATCAATCGGTTCAAAGCCCGTTACAACTATCGGCACTTTATATTTTTCAACTATTGGATAATATTCACTGTTGCCCATAATAGTGCAAACATGACCTGCGGCAAGAAATGCCTGCACAACCGTCTCCGGGTCGCTCAATAAAGCTTCCATAGCAGGTGGCACAAGCACATGCGAAGCAATAATAGAATAATTTTTCAATCCTAATTGATGCGCTTGTATAACCGACAAAGCATTCGCAGGAGCAGTGGTTTCAAAACCCACAGCAAAAAACACCACTTCTTTATCGGGATTTTGCTGTGCAAGTTTTACTGCTTCCAGCGGAGAATATAAAATGCGTACATCGGCGCCTTCGGCTTTTGCCTGCAACAAACTTTTTTCGGAGCCGGGCACCCGCAACATATCACCAAACGAACATAGGATGACGTTGCATTCTTGTGCTAAATAAATTGCACGGTCAATCAAATGCGTGGGTGTTACACAAACCGGACAACCGGGACCATGAACCATTGTGATTTCTTTGGGCAGCATTTGAAGTAAACCATATTTTACCAAACTATGTGTTTGCCCCCCACAAACCTCCATGATAGTCCACGGCTGCGTGACCGTTTTTTTTATTTCTTTTAGGTATTCCGCTGCCAATACGGGGTCACGGTATTCGGTTAAGTATTTCATGTGTTCATTTTTGAAATAATTGCGTCGCCGATTTTCACTCTTTCTTCTTTAGTTAAATCTTCTTCTGATGGCGAGTTATACAATTCATCCAGCTCATTCATTTGTTTTAAAAATTCAAGTGAGCTTTTGGCTTCTGCTTCATCCACTATGCTAATGGCTACACCTACATGCACCAATACGTAATCATTTTCTTTAGCATCAGGCACTAGTTGCAAATTGATTTCTTTAACAATGCCGCCCAATTCCACTTTGCCCATGCTCATATAACCTTCTTTAAAAGGTTCAATTGATTTTATTCTTCCGGGGATAGCTAAGCACATGTTTTTCTGTTTATGAAGTATAAAACGATCTAAAATTTCTATAGCAGCCTGCTAAATTTACGTTATTTTGTTGATGCGCCTTTCTTCATCATAGTAAACCACATTAATTGTCCAAACGAGATATTTTCATCATTAGGAGACATATCCTTGTTGAAATACAATTGATATTTTTTTCCCACAAGAGCAATTAGCAAATCGATCAGTAATCCGTTTTGAAAAACACCACCACTAAAACATATTTTTCGGCATTGATGAAAAGCTGCAATGCTTTTAACTGCTAAAACAAGTTGCACATGAAACCAAGCAGCAATTTCCGGTTTGTCATTTCCATCTTTTATCTTTTTTGCAATCTCTCTTACTAAAGATGATGTGGATAAAGGATTTTCCAGCGCATCCTCATTTAACCAGGCGTCAGGAACATCCAATTTGCTATTAAAATAGCCCAAGGCTTCTTCTTCCAGCAGCATAGCGGCTTCGCCTTCATAACTTGCTTTATCAATTAGCCCAAGCAACGAAGCAACCGCATCAAAAATTCTTCCAACGCTGGATGTTTTGAGCTCGTTCGTTTTGATTAGCTGATTATAATTATTCCATTCCGCTGCCGAAAATTTTGGTTGAAGAATAGATGGTGCTTCTTCTATTTCATGGCAAAGAGAAAAAGCGGAGAGCCGTGGTTCCGTTGCCATCTTATCGCCAAGAAAATGGTTGAAATAATCAAAATGAGCAACCCGTGAAAAACGATAGCGATGATAAACAAAAAACTCTCCACCCCATATCTGTCCGTCATTTCCAAAGCCGGTGCCATCCCACACTACACCTAAAACCGGTTCAGTTTCGTTAAGTAGGTTATGCTCACCTAATACCGAAGCAAAATGCGCTTTATGATGCTGCACTTTAACCAATTGACTGTTCCATTTTTTTGCGAGTTGTTCTCCAAGGCCCGAAGTAAAATAGCCCGGATGTTTATCTATCAATATAACTTCCGGAGTGGAACGAAACAGATGCAGGAAATGATGAAGTGTTTTTTCAAAATTCTTTTGTCCATCATAATTATCCGTATCGCCTAAGTATTGGCTGATATGAATATTTTGCTGATGCAATAAAGTAAAGCTGCTCTTCATCACTGCACCTGTTGCTAATATAGTTTCTCCAGGAAGCGGCAATTTACTATTGAAATAGAAAGGAGCAAAACCTCTTGCACGTCGCAGCACTATCCGTTGTTGGGAGTAAAGGCTGTAAGTAATTACACTATCATCCTGCGGTGAAATTATTTCACGATTATGAACAAGAATATAATCAGCAATGACATTTAATTCATTCAACGCTGTTTCATCTTCAAATACTATTGGTGCATTGCTAATGTTACCACTTGTGGCAACGATTGGTTTTGAAAATTGTTGCAGTAACAATTCGTATAACGGCGCATAGGGAAGCATTACTCCAACCTTTGAAAGTCGCGGGGCAATTTCATGTAATGCCAAACTGCTGTCTGCATCTTCTTTCAATTCTAAAAGAACAATGGGTGCAGCGGCGCTTTGTAATTCTTTTTGTTCCTGTTCATTTATATGGACAACACTTTGCAAAAGAGTTATATCAGGAAACATCAAAGCAAATGGTTTTGCCGGACGATGTTTTCTTAATCTTAATTCTTTGATTACCGTTTCATTTGATGCATCACATGTCAGCAAATATCCACCAATACCTTTGAGGGCAACTATCTTTCCGTCGTTCCATAGTTCACAAATCTTGCTAATGATTTCTTTTGTGAATTGTTTTTCTTCAGCCATTCCACCTGCTTCTTTGCTTCCTCGTAAGTAACGGGCTGTTGTTTGGATAATTTCTCCTTCGCTAAATTGCTTCTTTCCAGAAATGATATTTTGGAGTTCATTTTTTGTACTGTGTTTTATAAAATTACTAATTTCTATATTCATTGCCTTTTTCTCATCTTCAGATAAATTCAGCTCCTGAACTCTTTTTTCTAAAGTCCAGTTATATTTATCCCCCGTCCTCCAAACTTCATCTGCCCCGGAAGATTTGAGTAGCCTTATGGTTTTTTCTATTACGCCTTGATTACTATAAAGTAACTTCATCAACACACCACAATCGGGACATGAATTGGTTTGTGAAAAATGTCTGCGATTGGTTGGGTCTATATATTCTTCATTGCAGATGCTACACATTTCCAAAACATCCATTGTAGTTTTATCTCTGTCGTATGGGAGTAGTTTTATTATTGAATAACGTGGACCACATTGTGTGCAGGTAGTGAATGCATAATTATAACGTCGGTTGTTTTTGTCCGAAATTTCTTTGCGGCAATCCTCACACATAGCAAAATCCGGAGAGATAAGAAGAACAGAATTGCCCTGATTGCTGCTTGAAATAATTTCAAAATCTTCATAAGTAACTGAAGAAATTTTCTTCAAGCTATGCGAAGTAATATGAGCTAATTGAGGAGGATTGATTACAACTTCATCATAAAACTTCTCTGCATCAACTCTATCGGCATTGAAAGCTATGTGAATGCCATCAGCAGTATTCTTTATCCAACCTTTTAATTGAAATTTTTGTGCAAGCTGGTAAACAAATGGACGAAAGCCAACGCCCTGGACCTGCCCTTTGATTTGTATATGCCAGGTGCTGCTCTTTTTCAAAGTAATAAACAGGTTATTAAAAACGCAGGTTTGAATTAATGTTCAACATCTTCAATTCCTCATGCGCCTCTTCCGTAAGATAAGGTGCCATTAATGACCAGAGGTCAGCGATAAAATCATCTTCATTTAAATGGGCAAGCCCTTTGATCTGGCGGGCATACATCCAGTTATCCATCGTCATCCAAAAGAGCCAGGCCAACTGGTTATATTGATTATCCTTTGTGGGCGATTGAAATGAATTTCTGTCCACATTAAAATTAAACATCCATTCTATCTGCTGTATTTGCCATGTAATATGTTGCTGGTGTTTTTCTTTGATGGTTGGATAGGCACGTAACACTTCCAATGTATCAAGGTAAAAAAACAGGTATTGTTTCTGGCATTGAAAAATATGCCTCAACTGACGGTTGATGTCTTCAAACAGGTGTGCCATTCTAAATTCATACAAAGATTTTTCCTGTGCTTCCTTTAACTGGTCGTACAATGCTTCTACAATGCAATCCTTATGTTTAAAGTGGTAAGCCAAATGTCCAACGCTAATGTCGCAATAGTCGGCAATGTGCTGCAGGCGCACATTCACAAAGCCGTTTTTATTGAAAAGCTTTAATGCCCGGTCAAGTATATATGTTTTTGTGTGCTTCAATTCTATCTGTTCAGTACAACTTCCTAAATAATTTATTTTCTGACAAAAGATACCAACTATTAGAAAATGTTTTCTATAAATAAATAGACGTGCTCTCAGTAATGGTTTTAACTTCAAATAAATAACCATATTCCATGGTATCCATACAACCTGAAAAAGGTGATTTTCCACAACCGGCTTTCAAGCTCAATGGTTCATCCCAACCAACTTTAGCAGCAGATGCGCTTGACGAAATTCATGTGTTCTGGCTAGCTGGAATGAGTTGTGATGGATGCTCCGTTTCTGTTGTAGGGGCTACTGCACCATCTGCGGAATCTTTAATGACAGGCAATATGCCTGGCTTACCAAAAATTAATTTGCACCATCCCGTTTTATCTGTTGAAGCCGGTGAAGAATTTATGGCTCCATTTCATTTAGCTATTGAAGGGAAATTGGGGAAGCAATTTGTTGTGGTTTATGAAGGTTCTATTGCGGATGAAAGATTAAATGATGAGAATGGTGGATACTGGGTGGGGTTGGGTACACGTATGGTTGATGGCGAGCCGCAACCCTTTCCTACAGCGGATATGCTAAAGCTTATGTCGCCGCATGCTGCTGCAATAATTGCAATTGGAACCTGTGCTACCTGGGGTGGTGTTCCTGCTGCTGCAGGAAATGTAACGGGCTCTATGGGGTTAATGGATTTTCTTGGAGAAAATTACCGGAGCACATTTGGATTGCCTGTAGTAAACATTCCCGGCTGCGCACCACAGGGTGATAACTTTACTGAAACCGTTGCTGCTGTTTTAATGTTTTTGCAGGGTATTGGTCCTTTGCCTGAGTTTGACAGCCTTGGCAGGCCTGCATGGTTATTTACCGATACCGTCCACCAAACCTGCACCCGTGGCGGATTTTACGAAGAAGGCATTTTTGCAAAAAACTTTGGCGATAAACAGTGTTTGGTAGAAATTGGTTGCTGGGGACCGGTTGTTCAGTGCAATATTAATAAGCGTGGAGCCCTTAATCATGTGGGTGGTTGTATGAATGTAGGTGCTCCTTGTATCGGTTGTACCATGCCGGGCTTCCCTGATAGTTTTTCACCTTTTTATACCAAGCCACCCGGCACTATTGTATCATCCACTACATCTAAAACCACAGGCTATTTTATTCGCAACCTTCGAAGGTTTTCCATGATGTATGCTAACCGTACCGGGTTATGGAATAAAAATAATCATGTGCCTTCTGGCTGGGGCCACGTTGAAGAAGCAAGCACCTTACAAAAAGTAGCTCACTATTTTTATAACAAAATACAATTTCAGAGTAGTGTTCGCCCTGGTTCCAAGCCAAAAACACAAAAGTCTTCCAAAGCAGCTATGGAAGAAGTAAAACAACAATAATATGAATGATGCCGCATACTATAATGAGTTTTATATTGGACTTGCAATTGCGGGCGCCATAGTATTAATTGCCGCTACCCTGCTCATTTTAATCCTTATTGCCGCACGACGTATTTTGAAATTGGCAGGTGCGGCTTTAGGTATTGTTGTCAACATAAAACAAAATACCTTAAGCATTTGGGAGTTGCAAAACACTAATCATACAGCCATTGATATACTGAACGAAGCTGATACAATATTATCTAACGCTGGTGCTGTGGCTACAGCACTTCATGAAACCGAAAAACAAGCCTAATGGAAAATGTAAGTGAAGAAGCTATTACAAGGGCCTGGATTATTTCTCTTGTGTTAGGCCTGGTCGTTACCATCGTGGTAGCCATTTTACTAATACTGATTCGCAACACGGCACGTAAAATTTTGTCTGGAGTTCACCAGATATGGACGGAAGGAAAACTGGTAGCTAACAACACCATACAAATACCAATATATTTAACAGTTACCAACCAGGTGGTATCAAAAATATATGATACTGCTGTAAAAATTATTGGTGGTGCTGCAGCTATTGAGCAGCATGCAACCGGTTGCCCTGGTTGCCCTGCCTGCGTTTTGAATAATAAAAAAACGGCTTAATATGTCTTATACACTGTTAATGGTGCTTACGGTTTTGCTTGTACTGCTTTTCGTTGGTGCTTTAATTTATTTTGTCGCAGGCATCCACCGTTTATTGGTAAATATCGGTGGCGGCGGCAACAGCTTTCTTGCAAAACTAAGGTTAGGATTAAGAGCTATTGAGACCGAGACCGGTCATCTGCCTGTACAGGCTACAAAACTGAATGAGACATTGACCAACACCGGGGCTGGGTTGAAAGTGGTCAACGGACATTTAGAGGGAACTATACAGGCAGCTTTAAAACAAAAAAATATTTAGCCATGCCCCAAGTCGTATATATTTTATGGATCATTGTTTTGGCAGTTGCCTTAATATTGTTTCCTTTTATCATCAGGCTCTTGCATAAAACATTGATGGCTGCAAAACACATCGAACGTTATTTGAGAGAAATGAAAGAAGCCGGTTTGGGGATTGCAGGAAACACAGGTTATATTCCTGCCCTTGATAGCACTATAGAAGTGGCAGTTGACATCTTAGACAGCGCCGGAAAAATAAACACTAACGCTGAAACCATAAAAGGAGTAATGGCTGACAGGGCTGCAAAATTTAATTAATATGGGAGATTATTTATTTATCGCCACACTCATAGTTGTTGCACTCGTTGTACTTGTGTTAGTGGTATATCTTGTAGGAGTAATCATTTACCTTTTTCGGGGTGCAGCGCATTTGAAAGCATTGGCTGGTGGCCTGCAAAAAATAGAAAATGATACTGCACCTTTAGCAGGAAAACTGACCACCATTAATGGCGCTTTGGGTACATTGCACGGAGGATTGACTTCTGTCAATTCACATCTGGGTGCTATTGCAAAGGTTTTAAAATTGTAATTAGGAGATTGAGTGTCACGATTAACTCATGAAAACCGAAGTTAAAAATTGCAGGATAGTAGTACATTTAGACAGGCTAATAAATTAAGTTTAATCAAAGGGCTGCTAAACAAAACAAAATATGTGTTTTAAAAATCTTCCGATAGAGTTTGATGAACAGGGCAATGCTACTTTAAAAGAAGGGGTTGCCAATCCATATTCTTACAATGTGGTTGACCTGGGTAAGCATGAGGATAAGTTGAAAGACCTTTTGGGCAAGAATGGGTTTTTGAAAAATGTGGATTATGACCCGGTGACAAGGATTGCCGGTGCATTGGCGTTTCACAGCGTGGTTGATTTGAAAGAAAAGAAGGTGATTTCAAGTAACTCTATGGCGACATTGTTTCGTGGTTATGAAATTATTTTAAAAGGCAGAAGTCCGCTTGATGCGGCATATATCAGCAGCCGTGCATGTGGTGTTTGCGGCGGTGTGCATGCAACTGTTAGTGCATTGGCTATTGAAATGGCGCTTGATATAAAGCCGCCGCCATTAGCAATTGTAATGCGCAACATGTTACTTGCTTTGGAATATTTATACGACCATCCACTGCATTTGTTTCTTCTATCCGGGCCCGATTATTCCGAGCAATTAGTTAGCGAAACCAATCCTGAAATCGTTGAAAGAGCAAAGACAACTCCCGCAAAAAACAAGGCGGTTCATGGTTATGAAAAGATGATTGATATCATGCATGACCTTAACCCACTTACGGGTAAGTTATATATTGAAGCCCTTGAAATGACCCGTGTTGCCCGTGAAGCTTATGTGCTCATTGGCGGTAAATATCCGCATCCGCAATCGGTTATTCCGGGTGGACTTTCGGTGACCATGAACATCACTGTGTTGAATGAATTATATCAACGCCTTATTAAGTTTTTTGATTACGGACAAAAAGTTGTTGGACTTTGGGACGATGTGTTTGACTTCTTCCTGGAGTGCAATCCTGATTACGCAAAAGTGGGTGCCCGCCCTGCTACCATGATTGAAACCGGTGTGTGGGACCATCCCGATTATTATGATGCGACTTATAAAAATTGCGACACCTGGGGCAATGCCCGATGGTCAACCCCCGGTGTGTTAATTAATGGTGAATTGGTGACAACTAACCTCAAACAAATCAATGTAGGGCTGGAAGAATTTGTAGAACATTCTTATTATGAAAAATGGGATGGTCATCGTTTTAAAACAGATAAAGAAGGAACACCGCTTAGTCCTCATCACCCCTGGAATAAAGAAACCATTGCCAAACCCGGCAAGCAAAGCTGGCGAGACCGTTACACATGGGATACCTGTCCCACATGGGACCGCAACAGTGTAGAAGCCGGTGCTTATGCACGGTTGTATATTACAGCGAAAGCTAATAAAGTTGTGTCACGCAGGTTTGTTGAGCCAACGGGTCACAGCATGATTTTGCACATGCCCAAACACAACCTTCCCGCCACTACAATGGAGTGGCACATCCCTAAAGATTGGAATGCTTTTGAACGCAACAGGGCAAGGGCTTTCTGCATTCCGTATTCCGCATTGGTTGCGCTTGACAATTGGTACATGGCTATGGATTATTTGCGCAAAGGCGAAGTCAGCATGAGCACACCGTTTACCATTCCTAAAAAAGGCACACAAATAGGCGTTGGTTTTTGGGGTGCCGGTCGCGGCTTTTTAACGCATCATCTCATCATTGATGACGGCGCTATTTCCAACTACCAGATACTGACACCCTCGTCTATGAATGCTTCGCCTAATACACCCTGGGGCACACCGGGTCCTTATGAAGAAGCGGTGTTAAACACACCAATTTTAGAAAACGTGGACTTGAATAATCCCGATAAAAAATTCAAAGGCATAGACATCTTACGAGCCATCCGCAGCTTTGATCCCTGCATGCCATGCACTACTCATATACAGGTAGAGAACAGCGACTACATGGTTACACGTGAGGTGACTACTTGTGCTTGCGGGTTGGAATAGGACTTTTATTTTTTTTGTAGTCGGCGGGGGAATGTTATGGGGCTGCTATTGGCCGAGTAGGGCAAGGTATTACAACTTCACCCTCTCACAGAACCGTACGTGACAGTCTCCCGTCATACGGCTCTTACCAGTCTTTTAAGTTCAAAAAGATGTTTGTCCCCAGTACCAGTGTATAAACAGGTAGCTGTGGTTTGTTGCGATTTGTTGCACCTTTTCATTTGCTTCTATGTAGCCGCACTTGTGCTTCTTTGCATACCATCTTCCTATTTGCCTGTTGATTGGCATAAACACTTTGCTCAACTCCGATGGTCGGAACTTGCCATAGTAGTTTATCCATCCTCTGGATTGCAGCTTTATACGCTGGCTTATTTCCATCAGCGTTTTACCCGTGTCTTTAAACACTTTGTTTTCTCTTAGCCATGTCTGTATTCGCTTTACTGCTTTGCTGCTAATGCCCGGTGTAAACGTTCCTATTATCCGTCCATCTTTTGTACTTGCTTTGCGTGGCTTGAAGCGGTATCCTAAAAAGTCGAAACTTTTATTTGGATGCTCATCATCGCTCCCCCACTTCTGACACTTGACAATCTTTGTTTTCTCTGGATGCAATGTTAGTCCGCAATCTTCCATTCGCTTTCTTATCTGTTCAAGTAATTGCTCTGCCTGTTGCAGGCTGCTGCAATGTACTATCACATCATCTGCATATCTTTCAAATGGATTGTTTGCATGATGTTTCTGCATCCATTTATCAAATACAAAGTGAAGGAACATATTGGCTAATACAGGACTGATTACTCCGCCCTGTGGTGTGCCTTTCGTTCGCTGTTCAATGTTTCCTTCTGCCTTGTGTGTAGCTGTGTTTAACCATCGCTTCACGTACATCAATATCCATTTCTCTGTAGTAAAACGTTCCACCGCTTTCATCAGCAACTCATGGTCTATGTTGTCGAAGAACCCTTTGATGTCAAGGTCTATCGCCCACCCGTAGCGGAAACACATTTCCCTGCATTGTGCCAACGCATCGTGTGCACTTTTGCCGGGACGGTAACCGTATGAGTTTGGATGAAACTCTTTTTCCGCCATTGGTTCTAAGATGTCCACTACCACCTGCTGTGCAATCCTGTCAAGCAATATTGGTATGCCTAACCGCCTTTCGCCACCACCAGCTTTGGGTATGATAACTTCTCTGGTTGCCTGCGGAAAATAACTGCCGCTTGTCATTCGGTTCCAGAGTTTATACAGCAACTCTTTGTGCTGCTTGTCAAACTCCTCCCACGACATGCCGTCTATTCCGCCTGCTCCCTTATTGCTGCGTACTTTTTTGTATGCTGCTGTTACCTGTGCCATGCTGATGGCGTACCTGCCATCTTCTTTCTTTACCGTTGGTTCCATCTTTCAAATTCTTTCCTCTTTTAAAAGGTTGTTCTAATTGATTTTACCCGACTGGTCAAGTCCCTTCGCTCTGTTTTGCTTTCACAAAACGTCTTCACTACTACGAACTTGTCCGCCCCTGACAAATGCTCATCGGCTACTTTTGACCTCGCAATTTGTGCTGCTTGTGTCTTTTCACCCGCCTTGCTTTCGTACGCTTTCACTTCGTTTCCAGTCGCTTTTACCTATTCGTTTGGCTTGGCTTCTGTCAGGTTCTCCTGTTCCATTGTTTAGCCTGTGTAAGTGTCTTGCCTTCTCTATAC
>Ga0136621_1000459_pt1 | contig 16151 bp, 17 predicted proteins | sample AntDryUQ445A2306_FD_104673 | JGI IMG/M metagenome (GOLD analysis project Ga0136621, IMG submission 104673) | Polar desert sand microbial communities from Dry Valleys, Antarctica - metaG UQ445A (23.06) | ecosystem: Environmental > Terrestrial > Soil > Desert | place: Antarctica: Dry Valley...
ACGACGCCGACGACTCCGACCACGACGACGCCTGCCGAGACCGGGCCGAGCGCCCCAGGCGCCATGCCGCCGACGATCCCCTAGGGGGCGACGGGGACGAGCCGTCCGAACGGCCGCCAGGCGTTCTTGCGATAGCGCAGAAGCTGGACCTGCGAGAGCGGGTAGTAGTCGCGGGGGGAGGTCTTGACCGTGATTCCGCGCCGCAGAAACGGGTTGTCGCGCTCGTCGAGATGAGTTGCGGCGCGAAGCAGGCGCTGCCGGGTCAGGTCCTTGCCGGCTCGTCGCAGGGCGTCGACCATCGTGAAGGCTACGGCCATCCCGTAGAAGTGCGCGGCCGCCTTCGGATCGCCGCCGGGTAGGAAACGGCGCATGATTTGCTTGTAGAGCCGAACACCCTTGTCGGAAGCCAGCCGAGCGTCTGTGGGATCCTTGAGGAACGCCATCCCGAGCGCGCCCTCGGTCGTCCGGCCACCGGTGTTCAGGCGCGCGATCGCCATCACGATCGGATCGATCGAGACCGACGTGACGAAGATCTGCGGCCGCCAGCCCAGCTTGTCCGTGGAGATGAAGGCCTGAAGCGCCTGCTTGGGGAGCGCCAGGATCATCAGCGTGTCCGCCCGCGAGCTACGCAGCTTCGCGATCTGCGAGCTCACGTCGACGTCGGTCACGTCGTAGGTCTGCGTCGCGACGATCTGGCGGCTGCGCGAGGCGAGACCTTTGCGCAGCCCGCCGATCAACTCCTTGCCGTAGTCGGATGCCTCGTAGAGCACGGCAATCCGGGCCCGAGGACGCGAACGGACGATGTAGCGCCCGTACACCGCCCCCTCGCCGGCGAAGCTCGGCAGGTAGCCCATCGTCCACGGATAGCGCCCGCGCTCGCGCGCGATTGCGCCCGCCCCGGAGCCGACGAAGAGTTGCGGCACCCTGAGCTGGTTGAGAAACGGGCGGACGGCGAGGTTGTGCTCCGTGCCGACCGAGTTGAAGATCGCGAAGACCTTGTCCTGCTGGACGAGCTCGCGCGTCGCCTGCACGGTCCGGCCGGGATCGTAGGCGTCGTCGACGAGCTTGTAGACGATCTTGCGCCCGTGGATGCCCCCGCGCGAGTTGACGTACTTGAAGTAGGCCTCTGCACCCCGCCCGACCGGAGCGTAGGCACTCTCGGGCCCGCTCAGCGGCACCGTGCCGCCGAGCAGAATCGTCGTCGGGGTCACACCGGGATCGCCGGTTCGCCGATCCCCGCCTCCCGAGGCCGTCGAGAGATAGGCGGCCGGCGCCGCGGCCGCGGCGAGCACAATGAGGACGATCCGCCTCCGCATCGCGCGAATCCTACGTCTCGGCCTTCGTGATGGCCTCGACGAGGGGTCGCGGCATGCGTATGGGCCGGAGCGCCTGCGCGTCGACGCAGGCATGTGCCGTCCACGCTTCGGCGATCGGCCGGCTGCCGAGCTCGAGCGAGTACTCGAAACGAAAGCGGGCCCCACGGATGGCCCCACAGCGCGCGTAGATACGGACACGGTCGGCGAACCGAGCCGGGGCCAGGTAGCGGACGTAGGTCTCGAGCGTCAGCGCCTCGACACCGCGCGCGCGGAGCGCCGGGTACCCGCCGTCGAAGCGGGCCAGGTACTCGACACGCGCGACCTCGAGCCAGACGAGATAGACCGAGTTGTGCGCGACCGCCTGGGCGTCGGTCTCGGCGAAGCGAACGGAGACCTCGGTCGAGAAGCGAAAGCCCTCCACCCGATGGACTCTAGAGCGACCGGGGCGCTAACCGCGAGACGTGGCATTGTTCGGGAGGACATCGACGCCTCGCAGGAAAATCGCCTCCAGGCCCTGACCGACGAGCTCGGACGGCTCGCCCGACGGGTCGAGCGCCTCGAGCAGGGAATCGGCTCGGATGCAACCCCACGCCCGAGCCCGGGCCGGCTCCCGCCGGCGCCGGCGGAAGGGAGTGCCGGAGAATCCCGATCGGCGGGGCCGCCGCGTGTCGAAACCCCCCGGCCGGCACCGGGGAAGGCTCGTAAGGCCTCGTGGGATCGCCCGGCTCTCGATCTGGAGGACCTGCTCGGCGGTCGGGTGCTCGCCTGGATCGGCGGCTCCGCGATCGTCCTCGGCGTCGTCCTCTTCCTCGTGATGGCTGTCTCCCGCGGCTGGATCGACGAGCCGACCCGCGTCGTGCTCGCGTTTCTCGGCTCGAGCGCGCTGCTCCTCGTCGGCCTCTATCTGTACGAGCGCCAGGGAAAGACGCAGGCCGCCCTTGCTGCCGTGGCGAGCGCGATCGCAGCGCTGTACGCGTCCGTCACGGCAGCGACGCAGCTCTACGATCTGATCTCGCCGGCCCTCGGGCTCGGCGTCGCGGCGCTCGTCGGAGCGGCGGCCACGGCGATCGCCGTCCGCTGGAGCTCGCCGCTCGTGGCTGCTCTCGGGATACTGGGTGCGCTCCTCGCTCCCATCCTCGTCGAGGCTCCCACGTCCGGAGTCACGCTGGCCTTCATGGCGATCGCGCTCGCCTCCGCGACGGGCGTGCTGCTCTGGCAGCGCTGGGACTGGCTCGCGAGCGGTGCTTTTCTGATCAGCTCTCCGCAGCTCTTCAAGTGGGTTGACGAGAACTATCGTGACCAGCTCGGGCTCGCGCTCACCGTGCTCGTGCTCTTCTGGGGCCTCTGGGTCGTCGCCGCCATCGGCTACGAGCTGCGCGTCCCGATCGCGGCGCTTCGCCTGTCGTCGGGTCTTCTGCTCTTTGCCAACGCTGTCCTCGTAACCGGCCTGGGCTACTGGATCCTCGACGAGCAAGGACACGAGACAGGAGCGACGACATGGGTCCTGCTGCTGGCTCTCGGGCACGTCGCCCTCGGAGTATCCGGCTTCCACGGCCGGATGAGCAACGAGATCGGAGCACTCCTGATCGCGGTCGGTACGGCGCTCTCGGCGATCGGTCTCGCGCTTGCCCTCAGTGGCCCGGCGCTCGTCGTGGGCTGGGCCGTCGAGGCGGCGCTGCTCAGCTGGATCGCCCACCGCAGCGGCGACCGCAGGGGGCACGTCGGTGCAGCCGCCTTCCTGGCTCTCTCGGCGGTCCACATCCTCTTGTTCGAGGCGCAGATTACGAGCGCGCTCCGCGAGGGCGTGCCCGAGCTCGGCGAGGCGGCCGTCGCGCTCTTCGTCTTTGCTCTCGCCACGTTTTTCGCCGCTCGCTTCTCCGAGCGTCAGCCGACCGAGTGGCGGTTCGTGCTCGAGGGCGCGGCCGCGGGTGCGCTCGTCTATCTGGCGTCGATCGCCATCGTCGACGCGCTGGCGGCGGATGCGGACGCCGTCCCGGGGCAGACGCCCCAGGTTGCGCTCAGTGCCTTCTGGAGCATCACCGGTCTGGTCGCGCTCGTGTACGGACTGGCCCGCGACGATCGGCGTTTTCGCCTCGGTGGCCTTGGCCTGCTCGGGATCACGATCATGAAGGTGTTCGTCTACGACCTCGCCGAGCTCGATTCGATCTACAGGGTGCTCTCGTTCATCGCTCTCGGTCTCTTGCTCCTGGCCGGCGCCTTCGCGTACCAGCGGCTCCGCCTGTCTGCCGGCGGCGAGGAAGCGCCGTGAGACGCCGGGTCGCTGCGGCGGGGCTTCTCTTCGCCCTCACCGCGAGCGTTGCGGTGGCGGCCGACGAAGACTCGCCGTCCAGCTTTCGTTACATCCGGGCCCTCGAGGCTCCCGGCTCGGGCCCCGTTCGTTTCGAGCCGGACCGGCTCCTCTACGCCCATGCGAAAGCCGACTTGAGCGACCTGCGGATCTTCGACTCGCAGCTGCAGCCCGTTCCCTGGCGCCGGCTTCCGCCGGCACCGCGTGAGCCGGAGCGGCCCGTCCTGGTGCTGAACAGCGGTCGGCAAGGCTCTGCCACGAGCGCGCTCGTGGATCTCGGCCCCCGCTCCGGCGTTCATGACCGGCTCGAGCTCGAGATCCCGGCCCGTGGCTTCGTCGGGCGGGTCGAGGTGTCCGGCTCGGATGACCGGAAGACGTTCACGCGCCTGTCGAGGACGCTCGTCTACGACCTGGCGGGGGCGCGGCGAGCCCACAGCACCGTCGTCGTCTACCCGGAAAGCGACTTCCGCTACCTCTCGCTGAGGGCGACCGGGGTTCCGCCCATCCGAGGCGCGACCGTCTCCTCGAGAGCAGCGCGCCCCTCCCTCCTCAGACGACCGCTTCGCCGCCTGACACGCACGGAGGAGTCGCGGGAGACCGTCTTGCTCGTCGATCTCGGCTTCGGAAAAATTCCCGTCGACGAGCTTGCCCTCTCGGCCGCCTCGGGGACCTACGACCGTTCGCTCGAGATCGAGGGCTCGAACGACGGAACGACCTTCGCGGCACTGACGAGCGCGCGCATCTTCCGCTTCCTCGGCGCCCGTTCGGCACCCATTCCGCTACCGGCCCGGCACCGGTATCTCAGGATCACGATCGCGAACGGCGACGACGAACCGCTCGGCCCCGTCGAGGTGGCCCCCTTCGCGCGTCTCCGGACACTCCTGACAGCCCCGACGAGCGAGCGTCCGCTGCGCCTCTTCTACGGCAACCCGCTGGCGAGGGCGCCCCGCTACGAGCTGGCACGCTTTCCGCGCCGGGCCCTTCGGCTTCAGCTCGCGCGCGTCGGCACGCTGGGGCCCGAGCAGCGAAACTCGGCGTTCGAGCCGCCGGCGGATACGCGCTCGTTCGCGCGGCGTCACCCAGCCGCCCTCCAAGCGGCGCTCGCGGTCGCAGCGCTCGCCATCACCCTCGGCGGCTTCCTCGCGCTTCGGCGCAGGACGTGAGGGAGGCGGCCCGCCTCGCCCGACTAATCGCCGAGCACCAGCCGTGCGTGGCGCTTACGGGAGCCGGCATCTCGACCGAGAGCGGCATTCCTGATTTCCGCTCGCCGACGGGCATCTGGGCGGGAGTCGATCCGCTCGAGTATGCCTCGCTGCGGGCCTTCCGGGCCGACCCCGAGAAGGTGTGGCGTTTCTACGGGCCCCGCCTGCAGATGCTGACCGCCACTGCGCCGAACGCGGGCCACCTGGCCCTCGCAGAGCTGGAACGCATCGGTCTTCTGCGCGCGGTCGTGACGCAGAACATCGACCTGCTCCACGAACGAGCGGGTACTCGTGAGCTCCTGGAGGTCCACGGCTCGATCAGGACCTCGAGCTGTCCGGCCTGCGGCGCGGTGTACGGGCTGCCGGAGGTGCAACGACAGCTCGAGACTGCCGCCGCCCCCCGCTGCCCCGCGTGCGGTGCGGTCCTCAAGCCAGACGTCGTCTTCTTCGGTGAGCTCCTGCCCGAGGCGGTGGTCGAGCGGGCGTTCGAGCTTGCGCGGGAGGCGGCACTGCTACTCGTCGTCGGGTCGTCGCTCGAAGTTCACCCGGTTGCCGGGCTCCCGGGTGAGACGATCGCCCACGGCGGTCAGGTCGCTCTCGTGAATCTCACTCCCACCTCTCTCGACGGCGCGGCGGTGCTGAAGATCGAAGGCGCAGCAGGCGAAACGCTCGGCGCCGTCCTCCAAGCCCTCAGGCCTTAGAACTCGTTTCACAATGACGCTTCACGTCGGGGTGCGATGGACGGCGTGAGGCAAGGACGCAGGGAGCGCGCCCGGCGGCACAAGGCTTCGTTTGAAACGAGTTCTTAGCTACCTAGCTAAGCAGCTGCGCGGCGGAGCGGTCGCTCGTTCAGGATCCGCCGGCAGTCGCAGCAGATCTTCTGCTCGACCTCGTACGGAACTCCGCCGCGCTGCCGAAGGACGTGGATCGTGCCCTCAACGTGCCGGTGGTCTCGAGCTTCGTTCGTCGGAGAGTCTTTCATCTCGGAATTCAGCCTAGCCAGGGGCTCGGCCGGTAAGGCTCGAAAAAGGTAAAGATCCTGTGAGAATTTGGGTCGCCTTGCGGAAAGCCCTGCCGGTCGGCTGAACGGTAGGCTCCCCGCAATCGAAGAGGAGGCGATATGTCCGAGAGCGGTGGCGGTAAAGACTTTCTGAGCAAGCTTGCCGAGCGAGGCGAGGAGGCGATGGAGCGCATGGGCGATCTGCCTGGAGCCGGCCGGGTGATGGACGCGATGACGAGCATGCGCGACCGGGTCGACGAGCTGCAGAAGCGTGTCCGTGGTCTCGATGCCCTGGAGCGCCGCGTGGAGTCGCTCGAGCGGCGCGTGGACACGCTTGCCCCCAAGCCCGGGCTTCCCGAGCCGATGACCGTGAGCGGCACCGGCTCCGAGGCAGCGGGGGAGCAACCCCCGTCCTAGGGAACGCGGACCCGCAGCCCCCCCGTCACGACCCCGAAGTGCGCCGGGGTCGTCCCGGGCTGCTCGCCGTCGAGCTGAATCGGCACGTGCTCCGCCGCCTCGACCGAGACGCTCGCGCCGCGGAGGAGCTCCGCTTTCGGGTGTGGCAGATGGGTGCCGCGGTAGATCTTCGGAAGGGCGAGCGCGAGGTCACGCTTCGTCACGTCGCCGATCAGCAGAACGTCGAGGAGACCGTCGTCAGGGCTCGCCTGCGGGCACATCTTCATGCCGCCGCCGAGGTAGGGCCCGTTCGCGACGATCACGTCGGACATGAGCGCGCTGCGCCGCTCGTCGTCCACCCTCACCGTCAGCTCGCCGTTCCGCCACCGGGCGAACACCGCCAGCGTCGCCCACAGGTACGAGGCCTTCCCGCCGAGGGCCTTCGAGGTCTTGTTCGCCCGTCTGGCAACGGCGCCGCTCATGCCGGCGCTCGCGACGTTGGCGAAGTACGCCGTCTCTTCCCTTCCGGCCCACGAGCGAAAGGAGACGCGCCCGAGGTCGATCGCTCGCGCGCGCCCGTCGCGGGCAACTGCGACCGCGTCCCGAACGCCGTGCGGAATGCCGAGCGAGCGCGCAAAGTCCCAACCGGTACCGCGCGGGATGATCCCGAGCTCGACTCCTTCCCGGCCTGCGATGCCGTTTGCGACCTCGTTGACCGAGCCGTCGCCACCCACGACGACGAGGAGCGAGGCGCCGTCGGCGAGAGCCTGGCGCGCGAGCGCTCCGAGGTGGCCGGGGCTCTCGGAGACGTAGGCCTTGCCCTCGAGGCCGAGCTGCGCGGCCAGCTGCGAAAGCTCGGGCCAGCGGCGGCCCGTCGCGCCCGCCGCAGAGGCGGGATTGACGAGAAACGCCGTCTTAGCGCTCATAGGAGAATGACGTATCGTTCGGCGCGGCTTGACGGCTCGAGGCTCGTTTCGCTGGCGCTCCTAATGGGGCTGCTTGGGTTCGGCCGTGACCGTCGCTAGCGCGACGCGCGTCATGCGGTCGACCGCGTCCCGCAGGTCGTCGTCCGAGATGCGCTTGAACTCGCCCTCCACGACCACATCGCTGACCGTGAGCAAACAGCCTGCCTGCACCTGCCGGATCGCCCCGATCGTGAACAGGATCGCCGCCTCCATTTCGACCGCGAGCACGCCCCGCTTCGACCAGCGCTCGTACTGCCCCTCGTCGGGGTTGTAGAAGAGATCGCTCGAGACGATCGGGCCGACTCGCATCGGCTGGCCGATCTCCTTCGCCGCGTGCACCGCTCCGTGGATCAACTCCCAGTCGGCTGTTGGACAATGCGGCTCGCTCACGTACTGTCGCGCGGTCGCGTCAGCGGGGACCGCTGACAGCGCAACGATCAGATCGCCCAGCTCGAGGTCGGGCTGAAGGCCGCCGCACGTGCCGACGCGAAGTAGGCGCTTGACGCCGAGCTGGACGAGCTCCTCGACGACGATCGCCGCCGACGGGCACCCCATCCCGGTTGCCTGGACCGAAACCGGGCGCCCTTGGTAGGAGCCCGTGTAGCCGAGCATGCCGCGCTCGCTGTTGCGCTCGACGGCATCGTCGAGGTACGTCTCCGCGATGTACTTGGCGCGGAGCGGGTCACCCGGGAGCAGGCACGCCTCGGCGTACTGCCCCGGCTCGGCACGAATGTGAATCGGCATGGGTAGAAGCCTACGGTTTCTGTCAGAGGAGCCGACTCCCTCCGACGAAACCAGCCTGGTGGCCCCTTCCACTTAGAGTTTCCCGGCATGCCCGAGAAACTCTGCGAGCCGAAGCTGGGCGAGATTCTCGACTTCTGCGCCGAGGCGCCCGTCGAGCGGGTGCTGCTCGAGGACATGGCTCGCCGCCGGCTCGGAGCCTTCAGAGCGTTGAGGCGGGGCCGGCGGCTGACCGCGCTCTGCCATGCCGGCGTGAACGTCGTGCCGGCGGGGGACGGCTGCGCGGCCTTCGCGTCTCTCCTCAGCCGTGATCGCGCGCGCATGGTGCTCGGGGAGGATCGCGCCGTCAGCGGGCTCTGGAGCGCTGCGTGCGCACACATGCCGGAGCCGCGTGCAGACCGGCCCGGCCAGCCGGTGTTCGTGCTCGAGAAGCCGCCTTCGGCGGGCGACTCGGGCCTGCGCCCCGCGAGGGAGGACGATCTCGAGCGCCTGCTGCCCGCCTGTGCCGCCGCGCATCGCCAGGAGCTCGGGGTCGACCCGCTGGCGCGCGATGCAGAGGCCTTCCGGGCGCGTACGCGGGCGCAGATCGTGGAAGGCCGGTCGTGGCTCTGGCTCGAGGGCGACGTGATCCTGTTCAAGGCGGAGGCCTCCGCCTTGACACCGTGCGCCGTGCAGCTCCAGCAGGTGTGGACCGACCCCGCCGCGAGGCGGCAGGGATGCGCGAGTCGCGGTCTGCGCGACCTGTGCAGGGCGCTTCTTGCGTGCTCCTCGGCCGTCTGTCTCTTCGTCCGGACCGAGAACGAGGCCGCGATCCGCCTCTACGAGACGATCGGCATGCGCCGCGCGGGCTCCTACCGGAGCCTGCTTTTCTAGGTGCGTCGAGCGCTCCTGCTCGCTGGACTCCTCTGGGTCGGGCACTGGGGTTTGCGCGAGCTCGCCTCCTTCGCCGCCCGGCGCTTGCTCTCGCGCGGGCCTGCGCCCAAGGACTCGAGTCGCGCCCCGGGGCACATGCCTGGCCCGTTCGATAGCTGAGCGGTTGCAACAATGCCCTCATGCAGGAGCCTGAGAAGCTGCGTGCTCGGATCGAGGCGCACATCCGCGGAAAGGAGCTCGTTTCTCCCCGCAGCGACGTCCTCTGCCTCGTCTCCGGTGGCGCCGACTCGACCTGCCTCTGGCACGCGCTGAAGGCGCTCGGCTATCGGGTCGGGGCGTTGCACGTCGATCACGGCCTGCGTGGCGACGAGTCCCGCGAGGACGCGCGTTTCTGCCGTGAGCGGCTCGGCGCAGACGTGGTCGAGGCCCCGTCCGCGCGTACGGAGGCGGAGTTGAGGGCGCTCCGCTACTCGTTCGCCTCCGACCGGCTGCGCGCGACCGGGCATACGGCATCGGACCAGGTCGAGACAGTGCTTCTCCGCCTCGTCTCGAGCGGCTCGACCAGGGGGATCAAGGCCCGCAGAGAAGACGGCGTCGTGCGGCCGCTGCTGACTCTCTGGCGCACGGAGACCGAAGCGTATTGCCGCGCCGAGGGTCTGCCGTTCCGCGTCGATTCCTCGAACGCGGAGAGCAAGCGCGGCCTCATCCGGCGGGAGATCCTACCCGCCCTGCGGCGGCTTCATCCGGCCGCCGAGACCAACCTCCTGGCGCTCGCCGACGAGCGTGCCGCCTTGCCACGCGGGCTCGAGAGCTCGCTGTTATCGTTGCTCGCCTCTCGTGAAGGGTCGAAGCGAATCGACCTCGGCTCGGGGCTCCAGGCAGTCCGGGAGTACGACAACGTCTGGCTCGAGCAGGGCCCTGCCCCCCTCACGGGGCCGGTGCGCTGGGGGCCCTGGACGATCGAGGCCGACGTGAGCGGTCTGCACGTCCGCGGCTGGCGACCAGGTGACCGGCTTGCGGGCCGGCGCAAGAAGGTGCAGGACGTCTTCGTCGACGCGAAGGTGCCACGGTCCGAGCGCGAAGGCTGGCCGCTCGTCGTGCGCGGCGAGGAAGTCGTCGCCGTTCCGGGCATTCTCGAGGCCGAGGGCGTGCGCGCGACGAGGACGCAGGAATGAACCAGGCCGAGCTCGAGCTGGCAGTCTCCGAAGTGCTGATCGACGAGGACTCGCTGCGCGCTCGCGTAGCCGAGCTCGGGGAGGAGGTCTCGACGGATTACGCGGGCCGGGACCTGCTCTTGATCGGCGTCCTCAAGGGCGCTGTCTTCTTCATGGCGGATCTCATGCGCCACGTCACGGTTCCGTGCGAGGTCGACTTCATGGCCATCTCGAGCTACGGCGCAGCGACCGACTCCTCCGGCGTGGTGCGGATTCTCAAGGACCTCGACATCAACATCAAGGGTCGTGACGTGCTCGTCGTCGAGGACATCATCGACTCTGGCCTCACGTTGTCCTACCTGATGCGGAATCTGGCCTCTCGCGACCCCTCGTCGCTCGAGGTCTGCGCGCTGCTGACGAAGCCCGAGCGCCGCCGCGAGGAGGTACCTGTTCGCTACGTCGGCTTCGAGATCCCGAACCGATTCGTGATCGGTTACGGGCTGGACTTCGCGGAGCGCTACCGCAACCTTCCGTACGTGGGCGTTCTCAGGGAGGAGCTGATTCCCGAAGGCCACTGAACGTGCTCTGGGCGGCGGATGGAGGCTGCTACCCTGGCGAGAGTGATCGCGTGAACCGCTTTTTCCGAAGCGCACTCTTCCCCCTGATCGTGATCGTCCTGCTCGTCTACCTGGCGAGCCAGACGCTGATGGGCCAGGACGACAAGAAGCGGGAGAAGAAGACCTCCGAGCTGATCAGCGAGATCGAGAACCGGCCCGGAGAGATCGCCGAGGTGCTCTTCGTGCCGTCGAAGAATCAGCTCAAGGTCAAGTACCAGAATGGCGAGACCTCGGCGGTGCACTACCCGAGCGAGCAGTCCGTCCCGCAGCTCGAGCGCAAGCTGCGGGAGAACGAAGTCCCCTTCAATTCCAAGGGAAGGGGCTCGTCGCCGTGGTGGTCGATCCTCACCTCACTGCTCCCGTTCGTGCTCCTGATCGGCTTCTGGATCTTCCTGATGAACCAGATGCAGGGTGGTGGCTCGAAAGTGATGAGCTTCGGCAAGAGCCGCGCCAAGCGCATGACCCCGGACTCGCCCAAGATCGGCTTCAAGGACGTGGCGGGCGTCGACGAGGCGGTGGAGGAGTTGCAGGAGATCAAGGAGTTCCTCGAGAACCCGAAGAAGTTCCAGGCGCTCGGGGCGCGGATCCCCAAGGGAGTCCTCCTCTACGGGCCTCCCGGCACCGGTAAGACACTGCTTGCACGCGCGGTCGCCGGTGAGGCCGGCGTGCCCTTCTTCTCCATCTCGGGCTCGGACTTCGTCGAGATGTTCGTCGGCGTGGGCGCTTCGCGCGTGCGCGATCTCTTCGAGCAGGCCAAGCAGGCCTCGCCCTGCATCATCTTCATGGACGAGATCGACGCTGTCGGGAGGCACCGCGGCGCCGGCCTCGGGGGCGGTCACGACGAGCGCGAGCAGACGCTGAACCAGCTCCTCGTGGAGATGGACGGGTTCGAGCTGAAGGACAACATCATCCTGATCGCGGCCACCAACCGGCCTGACATTCTCGACCCGGCGCTCCTGCGGCCCGGGCGCTTCGACCGTCAGATCGTCGTCGATCGCCCCGACCGCAACGGAAGGCGCAAGATCCTCGAGGTGCACTCGAAGGGGAAGCCGCTCGACTCCGAGATCGACCTCGACACGCTCGCTGCCGGCACGCCGGGGTTCACGGGCGCCGATCTCGCAAATCTCGTCAACGAGGCCGCCCTGCTGGCCGCGCGCCGCGGCAAGAAAACGATCGAGCAGGAGGAGCTGGAGGAAGGGATCATGCGCGTCATCGCCGGGCCAGAGAAGAAGACGCGTCTTCTCTCGGAGCAGGAGCGCAAGATCACGGCCTACCACGAGATGGGTCACGCTCTCGTCGGCCACTACCTCGATCAGGATGCAGAGGTGCACAAGATCTCGGTCGTGAGCCGCGGGCAGGCGCTCGGATACACGATCTCGCTGCCGCGCGAGGATCGGTACCTGACCACGAAGTCGAACCTCATGGACCGACTCGCGATGACGCTCGGCGGACGCACGGCCGAGGAGCTCGTCTTTCACGAGGTCACGACGGGCGCCGCGGACGATCTCGAGAAGGTCACCGGCATCGCCAAGCAGATGGTGATGCGGTACGGCATGAGCGAGAAGCTCGGCCCGCGCGTGCTCGGGCGCAATCACAACATGCCGTTTCTCGGCCGCGACATGGGGGCCGAGCCGGATTACTCGGAGGAGATCGCCCGGGAGATCGACGACGAGATCCGGCGCGTGATCGAGGAAGCGCACACCCGCGCGACGCAGGTGCTCGAGGAGCACAGCGACGAGCTGAATCGGCTATCAGCGATCCTGATCGAGCGCGAGACGATCGACAAGGATCAGTTCGACCGGCTGCTCGCCGGCGAGGCGGAGGAGGACGTCTTTCGGGTCGAGCCTCCGGCCGTCGAGGTGCCGAAGCAGACCGAGGAGGAGCGCGGGCGCCAGCTCCAGCGCAAGCCGAAACCCTTCCCGCTCCCCGGTGCGACGATGCAGCCTCCGCCGCCTGAGCCCTCGCAGAGCTAAGGGCGTTTCCGAGTCTTCTGAGCGATGCTCGAGCTCGAGCCGATCGAGCAGCGCTTTCCCCGCCCGTCGGTGATGGGGATCGTGAACGTCACGCCGGACTCCTTCTCGGAGCGGGGCGTCAACTTCCGCCCCGAGCGCGCGATCGCTGCCGCGAGGACGATGACGGGCGAAGGCGCAGCAATCGTCGACGTCGGCGGCGAGTCGACCCGGCCGGGGGCAGAGGCCGTCGGCCTCGAAGAGGAGCTTCGCCGTGTCCTGCCGGTGCTCGAGGGGCTCTCTGGGCTTGCGGCGACGGTGTCGATCGACACCGCGAAGGCCGAGGTCGCCCGGCAAGCGCTCGAGCTCGGCGCCGAGATGGTGAACGACGTGACGGCCCTGCGCGGCGATCCCGATCTCGCCGGTGTGGTCGCCGATGCCGGCGCGTATCTGTGCCTGATGCACATGCAGGGTGAGCCGAGGACGATGCAGGCCGACCCCCGGTACGACGATGTGGCCGTCGAAGTCGCATCGTTTCTGGAGGAGCGGCTCGAGGCTGCCGTGGAAGCAGGAGTCAACGAGGAGCGCATCTGCCTCGACCCGGGCATCGGCTTCGGCAAGACGGTCGAGCACAACTTCGAGCTCGTGCGCCGCCTCGACGTCCTGCTCGAGCTCGGCCGCCCGGTTCTGGTGGGCTTCTCGCGGAAGAGCTCCCTCGGACGGCTGCTGGGCGACCCGGATGCGACGACGGGCTCGACAGCGGCAAGCGTCGGAGTCGGGGTGGCCGCCTGCGCGCGGGGCGCGACGATCCTCCGCGTGCACGACGTCCGCGAGCACGTCGAGGCGCTGACGGCCGCCCGAGCCGTTCTGGACTGGGGCTCGCAGTAAGAGCTCGTTTCACAACGAAGCCTTGTGCCGTCGAGCCACGCTGAACAACGCGAGCACTTCGTCCTCAGTCGCTTCCATGTGCCTGCACATGGGCGCTCCCTGCGTCCTTGGCTCGCGTCGCCCAACGCACCCCGACGACGAAGCGCCATTCTGAAACGCGCTCTAAGCTCGCGAACGATGGGAGACTCGTGTCGATAGCGGTCGAGCTGAAAGGTGTCGAGCTCCGCGGCCGCCACGGCGTCGAGCCGGACGAGCGCGTGCAGGAGCAGCTATTCGTCTTCCACGTCCTCTACGAGGTCGGCGACGACGCGGCCTCGGACGTGCTCTCGCAGACCGTCGACTACCGCGAGGTCCTCGCGTGCGTGCGCGAGACGTTCGAGTCCCGGTCTTTCCGGCTGCTCGAAGCGCTGGCCTCGGCGGTGGCGGATGCGATCTGCGAGCGCTTCGCTGTCGAGTGCGTGCGAGTCGAGATTCGCAAGCCCGGGGTCGAGCTCGGTGTTCCCGTCGCGTACTCCGCGGCCGTCGCCCGGCGTTAGGGGTGCTCCTCCTGGGACGGAGCACGAGCTAGGCGTGGCTCGGGCCTATGTGGGGTTGGGCTCGAACCTCGGCGATCGCGGCGCGACGCTTCGTCGAGCGCTCGACTTCCTCGGGGGCGACAGGGAGCTCGAGCTCGTCGCAGTCTCCAGCTTTCGCGACACCGACCCATGGGGCCCCGTTCCACAGCCTCGCTTCCTGAACGCTGCCGCAGCGCTCGAGACGGCGCTCGCACCGCGAGAGTTGCTCGAGCGTTTGCTCGAGGTGGAACGCTCGCTCGGGCGATCGAGGGGCGCTCGGCGGTTCGGGCCGCGGACGATCGACCTGGACCTCCTGCTGTACGGCGAAGAGATCGTCGACGAGCCGGGCCTGACCGTTCCTCATCCGCGCCTCCACGAGCGTCGCTTCGTCCTCGAGCCGCTCGCAGAGCTGGAGCCCGGGCTCGTCGTCCCGGGACGCGGCGCGGTGGCGGGCCTGCTCGCGGGGCTAGAATAGGTGCACATGTCGCACCTCGATGAGCTAGACGAGTTCGAGGCAGAGCTCGAGCTTCGGCTGAAGAGGGAGTACACGGCTGTTTTCTCCCTCTTTCGCTACTGCGTCCTCACCCAGGACGCGACCTACCTCTGCAGCAAGCTCGACCTGAACCACGTGTCCCAGCCGAGCTATCCGTTCTTCCACCTGAAGATGGAGGACGTGTGGGTCTGGGACAAGAACCGGCCGACGCGCATCATCCCGCGGGCCGAGGTCTACACCTCGAGCGACGTCACGGTCGAGGAGCTGCGCGGAGAAGGGGACGAGCCCAAGCTGACGGCGGAGGCCCTGGCCGAGAAGATCGGCGAGTCCCTCTCGAGCGACGACGAGTAGCCCCGTGCCGCTGCTAGCGGTCGACGTCGGCAATACCCAGACGGTGTTCGGGCTCTTCCAGAACGGACAGCTGGCGGGGCAGCGCCGCGTGGCCACCGACGCGCGCCGGACGGGAGACGAGCTGGGCGCGCTGCTCAGCCGCTTCTTCGAGGTCGCGACGCTGGAGGGAATCTGCCTCTCCTCGACCGTTCCCGCCCTGATCCGGGAATACGAGTATTTCGCCGAGCGCTGGGCAGCGACGCGGATCCTGGTCGTGCGCCCGGGGACGCGTACGGGCATCGCGATCCGTCATGACGACCCGCACGAGGTCGGTCCCGACCGGATCGTGAACGCAGTCGCCGCCAAGGAGCGCTACGGCGCGCCCTGCATCGTCGTCGACTTCGGCACTTCGACGAACTTCGACGCAGTCTCTCGTGAGGGGGAGTACGTGGGCGGCGTACTCGCCCCCGGCGTCGAGATCTCGATGGAGGCGCTCTTCGCGCGTGCGGCGCGGCTCGTGAAAGTCGACTACGTCGAGCCTCCGACCGTGATCGGCAAGACCACCGCGACGGCGCTCCAGTCGGGGCTCGTCTACGGCTTCGCAGGCCAGGTCGACGGGATCGTCGAGCGTATGCAGGCCGAGCTCGGCGGCGGCGTGCGGGTGATCGCTACGGGAGGGCTCGCCGAGCTGATCGCGCCCCACGCGAGGACGATCGAGGAGGTCGATCCGTATCTGACGCTCGAGGGGCTGCGCATCGTGTGGGCGCGCAACCAGATCTAGATGTAGCGCCGGGATTATCTGCCCCAGCTTCCTCGTTGATCAGGGGGTGAGGTCTCTCAGGCCCAACCTCCCGCGCACTGGGCCGCTCGTCTGGGCGGCGCTCGCGACCGTGTACCTCGTCTGGGGATCGACCTATCTCGCGATCCGGGTGCTTGTAGAGACGATTCCGCCCCTGATGGGTGCGGGAAGCCGCTTCCTGCTCGCAGGCGGCATCGTGTACGCGTTCCTGTGGCTGCGTGGCGGCCGGCAGCGGTTGCGAGTCCGACCCCGCGAGGTGCTCGGCGCCGGGCTCATAGGCACCTTGCTGCTGCTCGGGGGAAACGGTCTCGTCACAGTCGCAGAGCAGGAGGCTCCGTCCGGATTGACGGCGCTCATCATCGCTGCCGTGCCGCTATGGGTGATTCTGCTTCGCCTCGTCTCGCACGAGCGCGTGCCGATCGCAACGCTCGCCAGCGTCGCGATCGGCTTCGTCGGTGTCGCTCTGCTCGTCGTACCCGGTGATCGCCCGGACGGCGCGGCTCTGTGGAGCGTCCTGCTCGTCCTGCTGGCGAGCCTCTCCTGGGCGATCGGATCGTTCATCTCGG
>Ga0136621_1000460_pt1 | contig 16151 bp, 17 predicted proteins | sample AntDryUQ445A2306_FD_104673 | JGI IMG/M metagenome (GOLD analysis project Ga0136621, IMG submission 104673) | Polar desert sand microbial communities from Dry Valleys, Antarctica - metaG UQ445A (23.06) | ecosystem: Environmental > Terrestrial > Soil > Desert | place: Antarctica: Dry Valley...
CGAGCGCACGGCCGGGCTTATGCTCACGAACCCCTCGACGCTCGGTCTCTTCGACGAGGGGATCGAGGAGGTCGCGGGGATCTTCCACGACGCCGGTGCGCTCCTCTACTACGACGGCGCGAACCTGAATGCCGTCGTCGGGATCTCGCGCCCGGGCGACATGGGCTTCGACATCGTCCACTACAACCTGCACAAGACCTTCTCGCAGCCCCATGGTGGAGGCGGGCCGGGCGGCGGGCCGGTCGCGGTGCGGGAGCGGCTCGAGCCGTTCCTCCCGGTTCCGCGGGTGGTTCAGGAGGGTGATGTGTATCGGCTCGACTCCGACCATCCGAAGTCGATTGGCCGCGTTCGAGGGTTCGCGGGGCCGTTCGGGGTCTTCGTCCGCTCGTACGCTTTCATGCGTGCTTACGGGCCCGCGCTCAAGGAGATGTCGGAGGTCGCCGTGCTCAACGCGAACTACCTGCTTGCACAGCTGAGGGACGCCTACGACCTGCCATACGACCGTCTGTGCATGCACGAGTTCGTTCTGTCGGCGCGTGCGCTGAAACGGGAGCACGGAGTCACCGCGCTCGACGTGGCGAAGCGGCTGATGGACTACGGGATCCATCCGCCCACGATCTACTTCCCGCTCGTCGTCCCCGAGGCGCTGATGATCGAGCCCACCGAGACCGAGCCGAAGGAGCGCCTGGACGACTTCGTCGACGCGATGCACGCGATCTCCGAGGAGGCCGCGAAATCTCCCGAGCTGCTGAAAGATGCGCCGCGGTCGAGACCGGTCAGGCGGCTCGACGAGGTACGGGCGGCGAAGCAACCGATCGTGCGCTACGACTTCGGCGCGCGAGTCCACGTGGAGGCCACCGCTGCACCGACCATTCCCGAAGACAGGGGGCAGGCTGAAGCCTGACCCCGGACGTCCAACGGTCGGTATTTAGCTCCACGACCGCGTCAGGGGTCAGGCTTCAGCCTGACCTCGTAGTCGAGGTTGTCGTTCTCGGAGCTCGGAGCGGTTTCCCTCGCCCGACTCCCGTGCCGCCTCATCTAGCGCACCGAAGCCAGCTGTCCGCACGCAGCCTCGATGTCGCGCCCGCGGGTGAGCCGCACGGTCGCAGGGATGCGGGCGCGATCGAGCTCACGCTTGAAAGCCTCGATCGTCTGGCGCGACGATCCTTCGAAGGTCCCGGTCGGGTTGTACGGGATGAGATTGACCTTGAACGTCCTCGGATCCAGCAGGGCCGCGAGTGCACGTGCCGCGGCCGGTGAGTCGTTGACGCCGGCGAGCATGACGTACTCGACGAATACCTTCCTTCGCCTGAGCTCGAAGTAGCGGCGGCACTCTGCGAGCACCTCGTACAGTGGATAGCGGTCGTTCACCGGCATGAGCTCCGACCGCAATGCGGGATCGGCCGCGTGGATCGAGAGCGCAAGCCGGATCGGCTCCTCGACCTCGTCGACGAACCGGCTTAGACCCGGCATCCAGCCGACCGTGGAGATCGTCGTCCGCCGGTGCGTGATCCCGAGATCCGGGAGCCGGCGCGCGGAGTCGAGCACGGCCTCGTAGTTCACGAACGGCTCGCCCATGCCCATGTACACGGCGTGGTTGACGGGCGCGATGCGCCGGAAGTGCAGCGCCTGGTCGAGGATCTCGGAAGCGTTCAGGTTGCGCCCGAAGCGCATCGCGCCTGTGGCGCAGAACGTGCAGGTCAACGGACAGCCGGATTGGGACGAAAGGCAGAGCGAGCGGCGACCGTCGCGGTAGCGCATCAGCACCGCTTCCACCGCGTGCCCGTCCTGCGTGCGGAAGAGCACCTTGAGCGTGCCGTCGCGCGACTCGCGCTCGGTGACGACCTCGAGAGTCGAGAACGGCACGCCCTCGGCCAATGCCAGGCGCAAGGGCTTCGCCAGCGTCGTCATCTCCTCATAGGAGGCCGAGCCGCGCGCCGTCCATTCCCAGACCTGCCGCGCCCGGTAGCCGGGCTCGCCGCGCTCGGAGAGGGTGCGGTCGAGGAGCACGAGGTCCATGCCCGGACGGTAGCGTCTCGGCTCGAAATGATCGATCTTCGGTCCGACACCGTTACGCAGCCCACATCCGGAATGCGCCGCGCGATCGCGGATGCGGCTGTCGGTGACGAGCAGAAGCGAGAGGACCCGACCGTAAGCGATCTCCAGCGGCGGGTGGCGGAGCTGCTCGGTCACGAGGCTGCAGTCTTCGTACCGACGGCGACGATGGCGAACCAGATCGCTCTCAAGCTGCACAGCCGCCCGGGAGATGTGCTGCTGGCCGAGGAGACGTCGCATGTCGTGGTCTACGAGTACGGAGGAGCCGCTGCCCATGCGGGGCTGATGACCCTCGGTCTACGCGGCGTCGACGGGCGCATCACCCGTGAGCAGATCCTCGAGGCCGCGGCGCCGAGCACGAAGACCGCCGACCAACGGGCGGCTGTCCTCTCGCTCGAGAACACGCACAACAACGCGGGCGGGAGGGTGTGGCCGCTCGCCGAGCTGGAGGACGTCGTCGCGACCGCGCGCGAGCTCGGGCTGGCGGTGCACCTCGACGGCGCCCGGCTTCTCAACGCCTCGATCGCGCTCGGCGTCGCGCCTGCGACGATCGCAGGTCGCTTCGACACCGTCACGCTGTGCCTCTCCAAGGGGCTCGGCTGCCCGCTCGGAGCCGTGCTCGCGGGGTCAGGAGACCTGATCGAGCGAGCGTGGCGCGAGAAGCACCTCTTCGGCGGCGCGATGCGCCAGGCGGGGATCGTCGCGGCTGCGGGCGTCTACGCGCTCGATCACCATGTCGACCGGCTCGCCGAGGACCACGCGCGCGCACGCCGTCTCGCGGAGGCGCTAGTCGAAGTAGGTATGGCAATCGACCTCGATCGAGTCGAGACCAACTTCGTCCAGGTAGACCTGGCGCCTTTAGGACTCGATCGCGCGGCCGCGCTTACCTCTCTCCGCGATGCGGGAGTGGGCCTCTCGGCGACGATTCATCCCACAGTTGTCCGCGCCGTCACCCATCTCGAGATCACCGACGAGGACATCGAGCGCGCCGCCGGGTTGATCCCGCAAGCCCTAGGGATCGATGCACGAGTCGCGGCGGGCTAGCGGACGGCGAGAACCGGGCTCGCCAGCCGCAACACCGGGGACCACAGCCGCAGCTTCGAGCCCTTCGGAGCGCTGACAGTCCGTCGGAGGTACCCACGGCGATCTGTCAGGGCGCTCCCGCCGACCGCCACCCACCGCCCACCACGAAAGTGCTGCAACACATACCGCTGCGGACCGTCGCCCGGGCGTACCTGACCCCACACGCTCGTTTTCGTCCCGCGTCTCGCCACCTGCGCGAGCGGGAGCATCGTCGCGGCGAGCGCCGGCTTTGCCAGGCCCCGAACCGTCTCCAGCCCGCTCTGGAAGCGGCTGATCTCCGGCTCGTCCCGGTAGAGGTAGTGGATCAGCATGTCGACCTTCGGAGCGAGATACACGCGGCGCGCGGCCTCGCCGATAAAGCGCGCCTGGTCGCTCGGGGATACGCCGAACGCATCCGGCGGATTCGTCTGGTAGGCGTACTCCGTCAGCCAGATCCTCGCGCTGGGAAAGGCCCGCCCGACGAAGAGCAGCAGCCGATCTAGGGAGGCCATCGTCAGCGTCTCGCAGACGCATCCGCCTGTGAACGGCGTGTCTCCGGGAAAGACCGGGTACGGGTGGTGCGCGTAGACGTCGAGTCGCGCGCCAGCGCCGTCCATCGCGCGGATGAAATCGACCGGTGAGACCCCGCCCTTGCCGGCGCGCGGGCCGGTGACTCCGCCGGCTACGCGTGCCCGCCGGTTGACCGCCTTGATGCCACGGTAGCCGGGGTTGAGGATCTGCGACACGTATGTCTTCGCCGAGGCCGGCTTGAGCCAAATCGGCTTGTTGGGCTCGTTCCACATGATCCATTTCGAGACGAACGGGTAGCGCTCGGCCGCGGCCTCGGCGAAACGCTGGAAGTCCTCCCCTCGAAGCGGCGCGACGTTGGGCGAGGCGCCACCGTTCGCCCAGCCGGGGGTTCCCCAGAGAGTGACGACGGGCTCGAGCCCACGCGCGCGAAGCGCATTCAACAGTCGGTCGGCCCGCGCCCAGCTGTAACCGCCCTCACTCGGTTCGACGCGGTGCCAGTTGAGCGTGACCCGCACGACGTCGATGCCGAGTCGATCGAGCTTCGCGACGCGGTCGGAGAGCTTTCCCGGTCCGAACTCGAGCCACGCGTCGTCTTGGATCCCGAACTGTACGCCTGGCGCGCCCTGCGCCTGCCCCGACCAGAGGCCGAGTGCGCAGGCAGAGACGATGACGACGGCGAGGGACCTCATTCGTGCACGAATACCCGGTCCGCGGCGCTTCCGAAACGGTGCTTCAGGGCTTCCTTACAACCCGCACGGACTTCAGCGATCGCCCGCGAGTAGGAAGGCCAGAACCGCGATCGCATAGGCGGCGATCAGCAACACCCCACGCAGGCGGCTCGAATGCCCGGTGAAGAGGACGAGGATCGTGAACGCGACGGAGCCGCCGAGAGCCGCGACCTCGACGGGGCGGAAACTGAGAGCGAGCGGCTCGATGAGCCACGAGATGAGCGCGACCGCAGGGATCAGAAAGACGGCAACCTGCGCCGCTGACGAGAGGGCGATCTCGCCGGCGAGAGCGATTTTCCCGCGGAACGCGACGACGACCGCCCCGCCGTGCTCGGCCGCGTTTCCGACGATCGCCACAATGACCGCAGCCACGAAGAACTCAGTGAGCCCCGCCTTCTCGGAGAAGACCTCGAGCGAGCCGACGAGGATCTCGGCGACGACCGCGGTCGTAATGGTCGCCAGTGCGAGCGCGACGAGCGCTGCTCTGAGCGACCAGGCGCCGATCTCCTCGTCGCTGGCGATGTGGCGGATGCGGTGGCGCCGCAGCGAGTACCACGTGACGCCGACATAGACGATCAGGAGCACGATCGAGACGGGCACGGACAGCGCGGCGAGCGAGTCGCGATCGGGGTTCCCTTCCCAGCTCGGGATCGCAGGAATCAGGAACACGAGGGTCGCGAAGCCGAGAAGCCCGAACGCGAGAAAGCTCGAGAAGCGGTCGAGCTGGCCGCGTCCACCCGCGATCAGCGACGCCCCCAGCACCAGCAAGAGATTGGAGACGACGCTCCCCGTCAGCGAACCGCGCACGACTTCCGTCAGGCCTTGGTTGACCGCGATCAGCGCGATGATCAGCTCGGGCGCGTTGCCGAACGTGGCGTTCAAGAAGCCCCCGACTCCAGGTCCCGTGTGCACGGCCGCGTGCTCTGTCGCCTCGCCGATGAGCCAGGCGAGCGGAATGAGCGCGAGCGCCGAGAGGACGAAATCCCAGGTCGGCGGAAGGTCTAGGAGGTAGTGGATCCCGATCGCGATTGGTGCGACGGCAAGAGTTGCGAAGAGAATGCGGCGGACCACGGACGCAGAACCCTAGACGAGGTCGCGGCGGCTGCCGCCGGACCTCCCGGTTCCCCGAGACCCCTCCACTGGTCCGCTACGCGGACACCGGTTGCACCTGCTGGGGAAACCTCTCGGTTCCCCCAGACCCCCTCCACTGGTCCGCTGCGCGGACACCGGTTGCACCTGCTGGGGAAACCTCCCGGTTCCCCCAGACCCCCTCCACTGGTCCGCTACGCGGACAAGCGCTACTCGCGCTTGCCTGAAAACTCGCCGTTTGTCAAGTCTTGCGGTCGAGGGCACCAGAGGAACACAATCCGCGCATGAGTGAGACTGCAGCGGAGGTCGGACTTCCTCTCCGGGCCCAGGACGAGGTCGAATGCCGCCACTGCGACGTCCACTGCGAGAAGGTCGTCTACCCCGGCGCCTGCCTGCGCATGGCGTGTCCGTTCGTCTACGCCTACGAAGCGTGGGGCCGGACGTACATGGGGTGCCTGCAGAAGGTCTTCGACGTGGAGATCGATCTCTCGCTCCTCGAGGCTGCGGAGAGCGAGCAGGGCGGCTTCGGCGCGGTGCGCGCGCGTCGCGCGCCGCTCCCCATGTGCGAGACCGAAGTGATCTCCACCTACAGCGGCCGCGAGGACGATCTCGGCTGCCGGAACCCTGAGTTCCACGAGCTGCCGCGCGAACGCGCGAGCTTCCGCATCTTCGCCCGTATCAGCGGCATCAGCTAGGGCGCTTTCTCCGTCGTCCGCGGCGGTGCAGCTTGCGGAGGAGATCCATGTCCGCGGAGCTGAGGCCGTCCTCGGGCCACGTCTCGATCACTGCGGGAAGCTCGTAAAACGCTGGGTGGCCGAGGAATGTCGCGAGCCCGTTCCCGAGGAGCCCTTGGGCTACGACGTCGTGGCGATCGCGGTTCGACCCGAGCGGTGTCTTCGAGTCGTTCACATGGAGGACGCGAAGGCGCTCGAGTCCGAGACCTGTGTCCAGCTCCTCTAGCGCCTGGTCGAGCGCCTGCGCATCGGTGACGTCGACGCCGGAAGCCCACCAGTGGCAGGAGTCGAGGCAGACGCCGAGCCGTGGGTGGGCGCCGAGCGCGTCACAGAGAACCGCAAGCTCGTCGACCGAGCGGCCGATCGTGCCACCCGCGCCGGCGGCGTTCTCGACGCAGAGCCAGAGCTTGTCCGTCGTCAGCTCGAGGAGCTCGCGGAGTGCCGGTGTCACGATCTTCACCGCCTCGTCGAAGCCGTACCCGAGATGCGAGCCGACGTGGAAGACGACCGCGTCGGCGCCGATCTCCCGTGCCGTCTCCATCGTCGCCTGCAGCGCCTGGAATGACTTCGAGCGGATCTCCTTGTCCCGGCTCGCGAGGTTCACGAGATAGAGCGCGTGACACGAGACGTGCCGCACCCGCGCTTCACGCCGCCGCACCCGAAAGCGTTCGAGCTGCTCTTCCGAGTGCGCGGTCGGCTTCCACATGCGCGGGCTCTGCGTGAAGACCTGCACGGCATTGCCGCCGATCGCCTCGATTCGGTCGATTGCGTTCGAGATCCCGCCTGCTGCTGACACATGAGCGCCGAAAAGCACGCCGATACGCTACGCGCGTGCCTGTCCGCGTTCGCATGGCGCCGTCTCCCACCGGCTTTCTCCATATCGGAGGAGTACGCACGTTCCTCTTCAACTGGCTCTACGCGCGCGGACGCGGGGGAGAGTGCCTGCTTCGGATCGAGAACACGGACACGAGCCGCGAGGTCGCCGAGTCGGTGGCGCAAATCGAGCGCTCGCTCCGCTGGCTCGGCATCGACTGGGATGCCGAGACGACATTCCAGCTCGATCGCCTCGAGCGCGCGCAGAAGGAGGCGCGGAGGCTCGTGAGCGAGGGAAGCGCCTACGAGGACGAAGGCGCGATCCGCATCCGCATGCCCGACGACGGCTCGACGGGCTGGGACGACGCGATCAAGGGCCGCATCGAGTTCCCGAACGAGCAGCTCGAGGATCTCGTCCTCGTTCGCTCGGACGGCCGCCCGACCTACAACTTCGCCTCGCCGCTCGATGATTGGCTGGACGAGATCACGCACGTCATCCGCGGTGACGACCACGTCTCGAACACCCCGAAGCAGCTCCATGTGCTGCGTGCGCTCGGCGCCGAGCCTCCCGTGTACGCGCACGTCCCGAGCGTGTTCGGAGAGGACGGACGCAAGCTCTCGAAGCGCCATGGCGCGATCTCGGTAGACGAGTTCCGCTCAGCGGGCTATCTCCCCGAGGCGCTCATGAACTTCCTCGCGCTTCTCGGCTGGGCGCCCGACGGGGAGACCACGATCATGAGCAGAGACGAGCTCGTCGAGCGCTTCTCGCTCGAGCGCGTGGGCTCGAATCCGGCGACGTTCGACTACGCGAAGCTCGACTGGATGAACGGCGTCTACCTCCGCGAGCTGCCGCCTGACGCGTATGCGGACAGGCTCGTCGTGTACCTCGCCGAGCAGGGCAGCGAGTGGCCCGAGGAGCGCATTCGCGCATCAGCGCCGCTCGTGCAGGAGAAGATCGGCCGCCTTGGCGAGTTCGCGGACTTCGCGGGGTTCCTCTTCCACGACGTCGAGCCCGACCCGAGCCTTCTCGACGCGCGCATCCTCGCCGCCGCGGCCGCTGTGCTCCGCCAGACCGAGCCCTGGTCCGTCGAGGCCATCGAGAGTTCACTCAAGCAGCTGTGCGACGAACTGGGCGAGAAACCGCGAGCGGTGTATCCGCCTATTCGCGTGGCCGTGACCGGCTCGCGGATATCGCCCGGATTGTACGAGAGCCTCGAGCTCCTGGGGAGAGACGGCGCGCTCGAGCGACTCCGGAATGGGTTGACAGCCCTCTCTTAGAGAAGTAGTTTCCACCACCGGTTGAGAGAGGCCTCGTCCAACTGAGGAGGACGCTCCGGCATCGTCGAAGCTCTCGGAGTCGATCCCACGCGGGTGTCGTACCTCGACGACACGGGACACATGAGTGGGGTCGACCCTCTGCTCGGCCTCGACCGAGCCGTTACACCTGGGCCGCGACCGTGCTGCGCTGGGGGCCCGCGTGAGTACGTTCTCCGATCTCCTCGGCGTCGAGCTCGGGCCGTCGAGCTGGCTGGACGTCTCGCAGGAGCGGATCGAGCGCTTCGCGGAGGCGACCGAGGACTCGCAATGGATCCACGTCGATGCCGACCGAGCAGCTCAGGGTCCGTTCAGGACGACCATCGCCCACGGCTTTCTCACTCTCTCGCTCTGCGTGCCGATGCTGTACGAGGTGCTTCCGCGCTCGGGTGGCATGGTCGTGAACTACGGCGTCAACCGCGTGCGCTTCCCGGCCGCGGTGCCTTCGGGCGGACGCGTGCGAGGACGGTTCCGGGTGCTCTCGGTCGAGGATGTCTCGTCCGGGGAGCGCGCGACGATCGAGGCGTCGGTCGAGTGCGATCATGTCGAAAAGTCCGTCTGCGTGGCCGAGCTCGTCCTCTTGACAGTGTCCTAACAAGCCCCTGACGTCGTCAGACACGTTTGCTACCGTGCCTAGCCGCGTGAGCCTCCGGCGCCTCCTTATCGTGCTCGTCCTTGCTATCGGAGTTTCGATCGTGGTCGTCCCTGGTGCAAGTGCTGGAGGCATCCGCGACTGGGAACCCTGTCCGGACGACGCGGGAAACCTGGTCTGTCCGACCGGGACTACCGGAGTGCCGTACTCGATCAAGTTCCGTGCAGTCGAGGAGCCGCCCTGCCGGCCCGGCGACGATACGTGGCACATCATCAACGACGCGCCGCCGACGGGCCTTACGCTCGCACAGGACGGCACGCTCTCCGGCACACCAACGCAGGCAGGGACGTTCGGGTTCTGGGTGGAGATGCGGCTGCCCGACATCGTGGGCGTCTGCAACGGGACCGCGGATACCACCCAAGAGCGGTTCGTCATCACCATCAACCAGGGCGCGCCGGTCGCGCCGTCTCTGCCGAGGCTGATCATCGGCCCCGAGTCCGTTTCACCCGGGACGGTAGGAACCCCGTACATGGCGGCGATGACCGCCAACCTCCCGGACGCGAAGAGCTGGTCGATCGTCGCGGGAACATTGCCGGCCGGTCTCACGCTCGGGACTAGCGACGGAGTGATCTCCGGTAGCCCGGCTGGCCGCGGCTCGTACTCGTTCACCGTTCAGGCGACGATCGCCGACGGTCGGAGCGACACGAAGGCGCTCACGCTCGAGGTTCGGAAGCGGCTGGTGCTCGCGAGCGCCGGCGCGCTCGAGACACGCGTCGCTCGAACAGAGGTCGGGATCGCCTTCGACGGTGGGCTGTTCGCGACGGGCGGCTTCGGCGCCTATACCTGGTCGGTCGACGGCGATCTGCCGCCAGGCCTCGAGCTCGACGCGGACGGCAGTATCAACGGGAGGCCGGAGCTGGCCGGGACGTATCGATTCACTGTGTCGGTCACCGACGCGGAAAGTCGCCGCGCGACCTATCCCGCGAGGATCATCGTCGCCGAGCGCCTGAGGATCGCGCGAACGATTCTGAAGCCCGGAAAGGTAGGGTTCTTCCTCAGTCGGAAGGTCGCGACGCTCGGCGGCGTCCGCCCGACGACGACTAAGGTGAAGCGTGGCCCGCTTCCGCGCGGAATCTTCTTCGACCGCCTCGCGGGAATCTTCGTCGGCACGCCCACGAAGGCGGGCACTTGGAAGATCCGGGTCGAGGTCATCGACTCGCTAGGCGCGAAGTCGGTGGCCACGATCGTGCTCGTCGTTCGCGCGAAGTAGCCGCCGCAAGCTCGCGACCCTCGCATGAGGGATACCCATCTGGGGGATGAGGGCCTAGTGTCTTAGGTATGGCCAGCGTCAGCGTGGTTGTTCTCGATCCTCGAATCGCTCCGCGCGACCAGACGGCCTGGGCGTTCACCGACGATGCAGATGCGCAAGCCGTCGCGGGATTCCTCAACATGCGGCTGAGCGACGGTGAATCGATCGCGTGGGTCGAAAGCGTCCGGCTCGAGCGCAAGCTGAGCAAGCGAGTGTTGCGGTATCTGGATCGCTGGGCGGACCTCGCCGAGGAGACGCTCCCGGACGACTACCTCGAAGAGTGAGCATGGTCTCGCGCTGGTAGCGCGGTCGGCTACGAAATCCGTCGACCCGCCATCTGCGTACAACCCTCGTTATAGACCGTTCGAACGACTCTAAGGACTCTAAGGAGGGGCTTTTATGAAGTTACCTGTTTCGAGTGCGGCCGTTGTCCCACTCGGTCTGGTTCTCGCCGTCGCCGGCGCCGCGAACGGCGCGGCCGACCACCATCAACCTCGCAACGACCTTGAACGCCTCGCAGGAGGTGCCCGCGCCGAACGGCGACGTCGCGGTCGCCCGGGGGACGTTCACCGCAACCGTCAATGCTTCTGCGACAGGCGCAACGGTTGCCTGGGAGCTGACGTTCAGCGCCCTGACCGGCGCAGCTGGCGCCGCGCACATTCACATCGCTCCACGCGGCACGGCAGGACCGATCGCCGTGCCACTTTGCGGCCCGTGCCAGAGCCCCGCGAGCGGTACTGCCAATGTCAGTGCCACAGTGCTGGAGGCCCTGCAGACAGCGGGTGCCTACGTCAACGTTCATACGGCAACAAACGCACCGGGTGAGATCCGAGGACAACTCGGCGTCAGGGCCAACGTGACTACAGCGCTCAAAGCGCGCCAGGAAGTCTCGATCTCTTGGCGTCTCACTTTCAGCAAGTTGACGGGTCGCGCCACGGCAGCGCACATCCACACCGGCGCAACCGGCAGGTCCGGCCCCGTCGCGCTTCCGCTCTGCGGGCCGTGCAGGAGCGGAGTCCGCAAGGCTGCGACGGTGCAGTCCTCTCTTCTGGCTGCTCTGGAGGCCGGGCGTGCCTACGTGAACATCCACACGGCACGCAACCCCGCCGGCGAGATTCGAGGTCAAATTCGGGCGGTGCCGCTCAGTATCTCGTAGTCAAAAACCCACTCACTGATGCAAATTGCGCACGGCACCTGCCGTGCGCCGTTCGCTTCCTGTCGCGTTACCGCCGAGCTGACGGCAGGGATCTTCCTTTCACGGTCTTGCGCCGGACCGTCTCCTCGCTGTTGCGAGACTGGGCGGCAGTCTCGTGAACGGTCGGAAGCTTCCAAAAGGGGCGCTTTCTGGTCATCTGGCACGCCTATCGGAGAGCCCTGGCTGGGCAGCTCGATACGCCGAAACGCATAGACTCGACTCGTCGACCCGAGGAGGAGCACGATGTACGTTCGTATCGCAAGGTTCGAAGGCACGGAAGACAATTGGGACGAGCGAATAGAGGAAATCAGAGGGCGAATGGCCGGACAGGGGGAGGATGCAAGCAGGCCGCCCTACAAGCGTGCATTGATGCTAGTAGACCGGGAGAACAGTCGAGGAGCGGCCGTCACGTTCTGCGAAACCGAGGATGACCTGCGCAAGGTCGACGAGTACATGAACAACATGTCTCCGCCTGGCGGTACAGGCACTCGGTCTTCGGTCGAGATGTTCGAGGTCGCGGTCGACTCCGAGCAGCTCTAGGAGTCCGCCGGCCGCTAAGACCGGCACGAGAGCCTCGCGGTTGCCGAGGCTCTCGTGCGATTCGAATACCCCTACGGGCTCGTCGGATCAGCCGCGCTGCCCTGCGGGTTGCCGCACAGGCCGGAGTTGTTGAACCCGGTCTGCTGACCATCCGCGCCGCCGGCGAAGTTGTAGTCCTTGCCAAAAGCGCCGAACGCCCCATGTCCTGCGCACGGTGTGTTGGCGTTCGCCTTAGCGAATCCCGGCTGGGTGCCGTAGTCGCTGCCGTCGCCCGCGTTACCCGCGACTCCGACGGCCGGGAGCGCCAAGACAGCGCAGAATCCCCGCCAGTGCGATCTTGTTCTTGGTCATTTGGATCCCCCATCTGTTGGATCCCAAGGGTTTCGCAAGCCCTTCTTGGGCTAGATCCCTCGATCCGAGGAAGCGCCTCGCGTGCCGCTGCGTCCGGACGAAACACCAACGACCTCCAGGCGTCCAGCTTTCCGACATCGGGTTCCAAGGCAGGTCTCGCACAAGAAGCCCTCCACCAGCGTACGCACGCGTCGGTGTAATACGGACTTCATGGTTAGCCCGCCTGACTCGCGTAACTAAGCCAAATCCGCCTAGCTCACGCGGGTCGGGTCATGCGCCGCAGGCCTCTCTCCATCACCGGCGCGAGTCGCTTGCGCATGGTCTTGTGGACGACCCGTACTTCTGGGATGGATACGCTCGACTTGGAGGCGAGCAATGGGATGAGGACTGCGAGCACGAAGCTGACGCCACGCGTTGCCTTTGCGCTGCTCTACACACTGGTGCTCGCGCTCGGCGTCGCGCTCGGGGTTCGGATCATCGTCGACGGGTACTCCCCTGTCCCGCACTCCGACCTGTGGGGTCTGTTTCCGTTCATCGAGCGCGGCTTGCGTGGGGACTTCGGTCTCTCCGACCTGTGGGCGCAATGGAACGAGCACCGATTCTTCCTCGCTCGTATCCAGTTCCTTGTCGACTACCGGTTCTTCGAGGGCACGAACATCTATCTCTTCGTGTCGGTCGCGACGTCGTGCCTGCTGCTCGCCGGAACGTTTGCCGCCGCAGTCTGGTTCGACGCGCGCGACTGGCTCCTCACTCTGGGCACCCTCGCCGTGGCCGGAACATCGGCGCTGCCTCTGGCCGGAGTCGAGAACCTCACCTTGGCCGTCCAGGTGCAGTTCGTCCAGGTGTTTCTCTGGGCGACGGTCTCGATTCTCAGCGTCGTGATGGCCACGCGCAGCACCGTGGCGTTCGGTTCGGAGGCGGTGAACTGCGCGCGCTCTGACATGGCGCGATTCGAGCGAAAGCCCCGGTGAGGCGCGATGGTTTCACGCCCCGCGGGTCGGACACGGTCCAGCTCTCAGGTGCCGACTCCGCTTGCGGCAAGGATGGTGAGCGTAAGCGTGACAAGCCCGAGCACTCCGTGAAGAACGACGACGGGCAGCGGAAAACTCGTTTCCGCGGGCACGAGGGTGTGCTCGCGCCGATTGTGACCGCGAAGCCAGATCGCGAACATCGTCATACCTATCAGGGCGACTGCGACCAGCAAGGCGACGGCAGCCCATGCCAACGTGCCCTCGTCAGAAAGAAGAAACCCAACCCAGAGTGCCAGGCCGAGAACTGCGAGCCCGGCATGCATGAAGAGCCTCGGCGCACGTATCCCCTCGCGCTGAGAAAGACCCGCATGACGCAGCCATTGAAGGAACAAGCCGGCGCCGCCAAGCGCAGTCGCCACCCACGCAATAAGTGCCGCCCACTCCAACTACTGCTGCTCCGTGGATGAGATGCGTTCGAGCGCACGGAGGGCAGGGCCGTGAAGGACGGCTCCGTCGGGCGCGAAGCGTGACCCGTGGCAGGGGCAGTCCCAGCTTGCCTCAGCGGGATTCCACGAGACCTTGCAGCCCATATGCGTGCAGATGGCCGATACCGCATGGAGTGTCCCATCGAGGTCCCGGTAGGCGGCAACGTCACTGCCGTCGACGTCGACCACTGCAGCTTCTCCGGTGCCGAGATCAGCCGGTGAGCCGCTACTCCCGCGAAGTACCCCGCCGACCTCTTGCACGGCGATGTTGACGTTCTCTCGCACGAAGTCCGTCGCAGAAGCGCGCATCGTCCGTCGATCCAACGCGAACACCTTCGCCCACGGCGGCGGCGATCCCTTTATCTCACCGGCGATCGCGAGTGCGGCCGCGCTGCCGTTCGTCATCCCCCAGGCCGCGAAGCCCGTCGCGACGAAGAGGTCCTGATCGTCGGCGATCCGTCCGATGAAGGGAAGGCCGTCGATGCTATACGCGTCCTGGGTCGACCATCGGTAGAGGGTCTCTCCCACGTCCAGATGCTCTCGCATGAAGCGCTCGAGCATTGCGTAACGCTCCTCCGTATTCGCTTCCTGGCCCACGCGGTGGCCCTCGCCACTAACGATGACGAGCCGGCCGCCATCGTCAAGCGGCGCGGTGCGAACCGAACGAGTCGGGCTTCCCGCGCTGATGAACATGCCGGACGGCGTCGAGCTGCCAGACAGCTTTGCCGCGACCACGTAGGCGCGCCATGGATGGATGCGAGTGGCAAAGAACCCCGGCTCGATAATCGGGTAATTGGTTGCGACGACGACTGTTGCTGCGCGTACTTCCCCGTTTTCCGTGCGCACGACGTAGGGCCTGTCGCCCTTCACCTCGAGCACGCCCGAGCGCTCGACGATCTTGCCGCCGGCTTCGGTGAACGCATCCGCCAGCCCCAACAGGTAGCGACGGGGGTGGAACTGGCGCTGATCCGTGAGCTCCATCCCACCGACCGAAGGGAACGGCTCATCTGAATCGGACACGACGCGTGCTTCAAGACCCGCTCGCCGTGCCGCCGCTGCCTCTTTCTCGATGGACTCAAGCTCATCCTGAGTCTGCGCCAGAACGTAGTTCGGGACGGCCTCGAGGTCGCACACGATGCCGTACCTCGTAACCAGAGCGCCGACGAGGGCGAGTCCCGCGAGCTGAGCCTCTGCATAGCGGCGAGCTACATCTTCGTCGTGATCGCTCTCGAGGCGAGAGTAGGCGAGGCCATGGCTCGCTGTCACTTTCGCGGTCGTGAAACCTGAAACCCCGGAGGCGAGCCGCGCACCTTCGACGACCAGCGTGCTACGCCCGGCCTCAGCGAGCAGTAGAGCTGTCGTGAGTCCGACGATTCCCCCGCCGACCACGGCAACGTCGACCTCCTCGGTACCGGTGACCGACGGCAGATCGGGACCGTGAGTGGTGTCGAGCCAGAATGAGGTGCGATCGGCCCGCGAGGGCAGCACAGCGCGCTCAAAGGCCGATCCCATCGTCTAGACGTACCCGGCACGCGCTCGTTCACAAACACCGACATCACTGTCGACGGTCGACGAGTTGGAGCGGACGGACACGCTCGAGCACTTCGAGCGGTGCCGGTGAGCACACTCCGGCAGCGGCGCTAACCGGCCTGCTACTCGCGAACGAGATCGCCGAGCTTGTCGACAAGAGCGCGCGCGTCGGCGTAGTGCTCGCGTGACGCCCGGAGCAGCTCGGGACCGCTGCCGGTGTGCATCTTCTGATCGAACAGCACACCCCCGAGGCGGTTGAGCATGTTCTCGATCACCACCGTTAGTTCCCGTGCCGCTGCTCGCACGTCCACCGAATCGCCTTCGGCAAATGTCGCGAGCTCCTCACGAAGGCTGTACCAGCGCTTCAGGACGTCGGGCATCGCGGCATCGCCCACACCGTTGATGTTCACGACCAGAACGTCAGGGCTGGCATCGAGGAGAAGTAGTCGGATGCGTCCGATCACGCTGCCTCCACGAGCTCGACGATCCGCCCGCTCGGCGGCCCTGCGCAAATCGGCGGCGTTCTTGTTGAGCATCCAGGTGCCTCCAAGCGTTCCGGCCACGGCCACGATGGCCAGGAAACAGCGAGTGCGATCGTCGCCTCGGAGCTCACTCGCCGAGAGTAGGTACGCAGTCGGACTGCGAACGGGAAGCCGCCGTGTCACGCGCCCGCCATTTCCGTGGGAGCACCCGTGGGAACACCGCATGAGCTTGCGCGGCGTTTCTGACACGCCTGACCCGCATAGTTAAGCCAAATCCGCTCAGCCACGCGCCCCCGAAAGGCCCATACGGGATTCGAACCCGTGCCGCCGCCGTGAGAGGGCGGTGTCCTAGGCCACTAGACGAATGGGC
>Ga0136621_1000461_pt1 | contig 16135 bp, 20 predicted proteins | sample AntDryUQ445A2306_FD_104673 | JGI IMG/M metagenome (GOLD analysis project Ga0136621, IMG submission 104673) | Polar desert sand microbial communities from Dry Valleys, Antarctica - metaG UQ445A (23.06) | ecosystem: Environmental > Terrestrial > Soil > Desert | place: Antarctica: Dry Valley...
CGAGAGCGTCCCGGCGCGCCGAGGGCAAGGCGCGAGGAGTCGAGCGTACCTGGAGGTACGTGAGCGACGAGACACGCAGCCATCGGCGATGTAGGGGCGCTCGAATGCGTCGGTAATTTGCGCGACGAGGCACTAGTTGCTCAGTTTGTCGCGCAGGGCGCTCAGGCCGGCCCAGCGAGGATCGAGCTCTTCCTGGACGCATCCGCAGGGCCCCTCGTTGAGGTCCTGCCCACAGCTTCCGCACAATCCGGCGCAAGCCTCACGGCACAACGGCCGCAGGGGCAATGCCAGCGTCAACGCGTCCCGCAGCATCGGCGCCAAATCGATGACCTCACCCTCGACCGCATAGGCGTCCTCGTCGGCCGGTTGCCCGGGGCCGTCCGCAAACAGCTCGCACACCTCGACGCCCACCTCGGAGGAGAAGGCGCGCAGACACCGGGCGCACTGCAGACGCGTGGCACCCTCCACCGCTCCGCTGACGAGGATGCCCTCGACCACACTGTCGGCCCGCAGCCGGGCCTCGACCGGCGTCTCGGCCACCGAGGCCAGCACCGTCTCGACTCCCTCGACGGGCCGGGACAGGTTGATGGTCCGGCCGGCGCCGGGCCGGCCGAGTATCTGAGCCACCGAAACTATTACGTCTTGCACGCGCGCGTCTCTCGATCCCTCTAGCTTGGTTTCAGGTTCTCCGGGGGCAAAAACCCCGGATTTCCCTTCACCAACGATACCAGCCGCTCGGCGGATCCCGGCTAACCCATCCGTCCTGATCCGGCGCCCTGATCCGGCCCGGGTCAGACGGAGCTGCCGCCCAGCCGGGCTGCGTCGAACGGGGCGACCGTCGTCCGCTCGTCCAGCACCACTTCCTCGGGAGCCGCCGACCGCTTCTCGGCCTCGAGCTGCGCCCGGCCCCGCTCGACGGCGGCCAGCGTCTTGTTGAGCCACAGCTCGAACGCGTTGAGGCGTCCATCGATGTACTCGTCGGCATCCGCCGAGAGCTGTGCGGCGTGGTCCCGCGCCGCCTGGGTAATGCGCTCCGCCTCGCGCTGGGCGTCCTGCATTATCTGCGTCTGGGACAACAGGCGATCTCTCTGAGCGCGCGCCTCGGCGATTATTCGCTCGGCCTCCTTGTAGGCGCGGGCCAACAGGTCATCCCGGTCCCGGGTCATCCAGCGGGCCTGACGGACCTCGTCGGGGATCTGTTGCTTGAGCTGGGCCAGCAGCTCAAGCACCTCTTCCCGGTTGATCACCGCGTTGTTCGACAAAGGCACCGCCTTTGCCTCTTCGATCACGAGTTGTAGCTCGTCAACCCCTTCGATGAGATCCATCTCCGTCACCTTTCCCGGCCGTAGCGTTCGCTAAGGGCCGTCGCCACCCCCGGGGGCACGAGCCCCTCGACAGAGCCGCCATATCGGGCCACTTCCTTCACGAGGCTTGAGGACAAAAAGGCCCATGACGGCTTCGCAGTCATGAACATCGTGTCGAGTCCCGGCGCCAGGGTCGTGTTCATCTGCGCCATCTGCAACTCGTACTCGAAGTCCGACACCGCACGCAGGCCCTTGACTGCCAGCGTAATCCCCCTGGAGCGGGCGAAGTCAACCAATAGCCCGTCGAACGACGCGATCTCGACATTGCCGACGTGGGCGAGCGCGTCCGCAAGCAGGCCCTTTCTCTCCTGCACGCTGAAGAGGGGCTCCTTGGAGGGGTTGGCGATGACTGCGACCACGACCCCTTCGAAGTAACGGGAGGCCCGTTCGACCACATCGACGTGGCCCTTGGTGGGAGGGTCGAAGGAGCCGGGGCACATGGCAACCGGCATCAAGGTTCATTCGCTTCGTGGCGGTAGACGATCAGCTGGGATTGCCCGATGGCCCGCTCCCACGCCACCTCCAGTCCGAGTGGCTTGAGGCCGGATTCGCGGGCGGGCCGATGAACCACGATGCGGCCGTCGTCTGCCAGGAATCCCCCGGTCACGAGCTCTTCGAGGTCCTCCTGAACCCCCGTCTTCGCCATCGAGTACGGCGGGTCGATGAAGATGAGATCGAGCCGCTCGATGGCGCCCTGCGCCAGGGTCGACTCGACGTCGGCCCAGAGGACCTGGGCGCGGTCGCCGAAACCTGTCACGGCCACGTTCTCCTCGAGCTTGAGGATCGCGTCGCGCGCACTTTCGACGAACGTGGCGGTGTCGGCGCCCCGGGACAGCGCCTCGAGCCCCAGCGCCCCAGACCCCGCGTAGAGGTCGAGGACGGTTGCGCCGGTGACATCGCCCAGGGACGAGAACAGGGCCTCCTTCATCCGGTCGGTCATCGGGCGGGTTCCCATTCCAACCGTTTTCAGCCGCCGGCCCTTCGCCTCTCCTGCAGTGACTCTCATGGAGACAGGTTAACTAGACGAATGGCGCCCCGGAGGACGCATGCCGCTCGGCTCATCCCGATTGCACCACGTCGAGATCCCGGGCGTCCCAGCGGGAGCGCATCTCCCGGCCCAGGTTGATGTTGGCGAAGTGGGTGACCTCCGGATCGTCGGCCAGGATCGAGACGGCCAGACGGCGGGCCATGGCCACGACGTCCTGATGCTCGAGCACCCGCGCCATCTTGAGCTGTGGCACCCCCGACTGGCGCGCTCCGAAAAGCTGACCCTCCCCCCGGTAACGGAGATCCGCAAGCGCCAGCTTGAATCCGTCGGCCGTGGCCGCCACTGCCTTCAGGCGATCGTGGGCAAGCGCAACCGCCGGCTCCGACTCGGCGCGTTCGAGCAGCAGATTGGTGGCAAGGACGCAGTGGGAGCCGTGACCCCCTCGACCTATCCGGCCCCTGAGCTGATGAAGCTGTGCCAGTCCGAACCGTTCGGCGTCCTCGATCAGCATGACGCTTGCGTTGGGAACATCCACCCCCACCTCGACCACGGTGGTCGCCACGAGCACCTGGGTTGCGCCGTCTCTGAAGGCGGCCATGGCGGCCTCTTTGTCCGCACTTGCCATGTCGCCGTGCACGAGCCCCACCTGGAGATCGGGGAACACCTCCGAGGCCAGCCGCTTGGCCTCCGCTTTGGCGCTCCTCAGCTCGGTCTTGTCGGAGTCCTCACGAAGGGCATAGACCACGAACGCCTGCCTCCCCGCCGCTACCTCGGATCGGATCAAGCCGTAGGCCTGCAGGCGGTCCGAATCCCCCGCCGCGATGGTGGTACGTATCGGCTTCCGGCCCGTGGGCAGCTCGTCCAGGATCGAGACATCGAGGTCGCCGTAGATGGTGACCGCCAGGGTGCGCGGTATGGGCGTGGCGGTCATCACGAGGATGTCGGGCTCGCCCCCGGTGCTCTCTGTGCCGTCTGTCCCTCCTCCTCCGTCTGTCCCTCCTCCTCCGTCTGTCCCTCCTCCTCCGTCTGTCCCTCCTCCTCCGTCTGTCCCTCCTCCTCCCTCTGTCCCTCCTCCTCCCTCTGTCCCTCCTCCTCCCTCTGTCCCTCCTCCTCCCTTTGCTCTCAGTTTCTTGCGCTGGTGCACCCCGAAGCGGTGCTGCTCGTCGACGACCGCAACTCCCAGACGGGCGAACCTCACCGAGTCCTGTATCAGCGCATGGGTGCCGATCAGCAGATCGACCTCGCCCCGGGCGGCCGCTCTCAGGATCTCCTCACGCCGGCGCGCCGGCGTCGAACCGGTGAGGAGCCGCACCACGGGTCGCCGCGAGGTGGCGGCAAACAGGTTGCTCGCCTCTGCGGAGCCGAACGCGCGCGTCAGGAGCTCATCGACCGTTAGGTGGTGTTGTTCGGCGAGTACCTCGGTTGGGGCCATGAAGGCCGCCTGATGGCCGCCTCCGATGGCTATCAGGCAGGCGTAGAGGGCCACGACCGTCTTGCCGGAGCCAACCTCGCCTTCGATGAGCCGGTGCATCGGAAAACGACGGCCCATGTCGCCCTCCACCTCGTCACAGGCCCGGCGCTGGGCCCCGGTGAGCCCGAACGGCAGGGCTTCGATGAAGCTGGATGCAAGCGACTCGCCGTCCGGAGCGGGATGCGGGATCCCCCGCACCGTGCGCTCGAGCTTTCGCTTGCGGTAAACCAGCCCGAGCTGCAGCGTGAACACCTCGTCGAACACGATTCGTCGCCGGGCCGCGACCACCTGATCTTTGTCTTCGGGAAAGTGGATTGCCCTCAGCGCAGCGCCCCTCGAGATGAGGCCCAGCTTGCGGCGGAGGTCGACGGGAAGCGGATCCAATATGGGACCGACGCTCTCGAGTGTGTCCCACATCACCCTGCGGAGCTGGTCGGTGGACAGCTCTGCGGTGGCAGGGTAGACCGGCACGATCCGGCCGACGTTGAAGGGCTCCCTGCCGGTCCTCACGATCTCGAACCGGGGAGCTGTCAGCTGTGGCCGCCCCCCGAACAGACCCAATCTGCCGTAGAAGAACGCTTCGGTGCCCGGCTTGAGAGCCCGAGCGACCCAGTCCTGGTTGAACCAAGTAACGGCCAGCGACCCCGTCTCGTCGCCGATGCGGCCGGTGATCATGCGCTTGCCCTTGCGCGTGTTGAGTCGAGCGATCTTGAGGACCCGCGCGTGCACCTGAACCTCGCCGGGCGGAAGGCCGTCTGAGCCCCGCACGAGCTCGGCGATGGTCTTGAGCCTCGTGCGATCCACGTGATGGCGCGGATAGTGCTGCAGGAGGCTCTGCACGGTGTGGATCCCGAGCTTGTCCCACCCGGGAGCCGAGGAGCGCGGCACCCTCAGCGGCGTCTGCAGGGCCGCCGGAGCGAACAGCTCGAGACCCCGCTCGAGGGCAACAACCGTATCGGCCATACCGCTGAGACTACGTGCGCGCCGGGGCCGGCCCGGGCATTTGGTAGGCTTTGCGGCGTTATGGCAGTATGCGACATTTGCGGCAAGTCCCCACAGTTCGGGAACAACATCTCGCACTCACATCGGCGCACGCGCCGGAGATGGAACCCGAACGTGCAGAAGCTGCGCGTCCGGGTCAACGGCACGCCCAAACGCATGACGGTCTGCACGCAATGCCTCAAGGCCAACAAGGTGTCCCGGGTCGGCTGAGCACGCTCTTTCGCATCGCACATCACAAGTCGCCGGGTGCAACTCAACCGTCGGGCCCTTTTCTTCCTTGACCGCCCCTGTCCTGGTAGCTTCGGGGCAGGCGGGACGGCGCGCCGCGCTGAGGGGCCGGAGCGCCGCAAGGAGATCTGGCCGCGGGACGGACAGCAGAAGCTAGGGAGGGGTTGTGACAGACGAACCTATGGATCGGACGCCGCCACCGAGCGAAGGGCCCGGATCCGAATCGAGCTCGGCGCGCGTCGGCGCCGTAGCCTCGAGTGCGAGCTCAACGAGCCCGCCCGTCGGCGGTGCGACCTCCACCGGGGATGCGACCTCCACCGCGGGCCGTCCGGGAACATCCGGCGACGGCGGAGCTGCCCAACCGGGAGCGTTTTCTTCCTTCGTGAGCTCGAGACGCTCCAACAAGTCGGCCGGCCAGCTCATGAAAGAAGTCAGCGAGGACTTCTCGACGCTGTTCCGCAAGGAGATCGAGCTCGCAAAGCTCGAGCTGACCGAGTCGATCTCGACCAAGGCCAAAGGCGCCGCAATCATCGCGGTCGCCGCGGTATTCGGCTTCTTCGCCCTGATCTTCTTCCTGTTCGGACTCCGTGACGGCCTGGATACCTTCTTGTGGAAATGGGTGGCCGACCTGATCACCGCCCTGATCCTTCTCCTGCTCGGCGGCATCGGAGCACTGATAGCGCGCCGTCTCCTGGGAACGCCCATCAAGACCGACATGACCAAGAAGACGATCAGAGAGGACGTCGAATGGGCCAAGACCCTCGGCAAACGCTAGAAGAGATCGAGGCAACCCGTGAGGACCTCGGCAGGAAGGTCGACGAGCTGGTGGATCGGGCCAAGGTCGAGGCCGGTGAGCTCGGTAAGAAGCTCGGCGTGGGGGCCGCAGGCATGGCGGTGTTCGCACTGCTCGGCTACATCGCAAAAAGACGCGTGAGATAGATCCAGGTGCGTTCCGAGCCCGCCTCGACCGGCACGGATGCTTTCGGGCTTCCGGCCGAGCTTCGGTTCTCGGGCGTCGTCACTGCTTCCTGGCGCCTCTACCGGACCCACTTCGGGGCGCTCATCCGCCTTTACCTGGCGATCTTTCTGCCTCTTGCGTTTCTCCGGGTGGGGATACAGGTGCTGTTGAGGCTGACGACCTCTGCGCTGGCCGCACAGGTGATATTGACGCTTACCTCCATAGTGCTGGTCGCCCTCGCAGGAAGCTTTGCCCTCCATTGTGCGACGGTGATCCTGGCGGACGGCGTAAGCGGCCGGGCCATCTCGGCGGGCGCTGCGGCAGGCTCCCTTCGAGGCCGGTCCAGGGATCTCGTCAGCGCGGGCCTACTCGTCGGGATGCTCTCGGTCGCCGCCCTGTTCCTGCCATTTGGCCCTCTCGGCTCGATGGTGATCGTCCCGATGCTCTTGGGCCCCCCCGTCCTCGCCCACGTCATCGCCGGCGAAGGGAAGTCGTTCCCCGAGGCGGTTGCCCGCGCCCGAATGCTCCTGAAGGGCAACTGGGGGCGCGTGCTGGTCACCTTGCTCAATGTCGCTTTCGTCCTCGGGATCCTGCAACTGGTGCTGTTGAGCTTGTCGGTGGCCCTGCTGGCCGGCGCCGGAGGCCTCGCGTTGCTCCTATTGACCCTCATCCAGACGCTCATCGCAGCGATCGCTCTCCCCTACCTTGCGGCGACCGCGTTCGTGGCCTATCTCGACCTGAGGGTTCGCAACGAGGACCTGGACTGGGCCGGCTTGGCCGCCGAACGTGCCGGGGCGCCGTCGCCCCAGCCCAGCTAGCTACCTAGGGCACATCTCCGCTTCCGCGCAGCAAACGCCAGCCGGGGTTGACCGGGCCGAAGCCGCCGCCCAGCCGGAGTGAGTGCTCGATTGCGCCGGACACAAACTCTTTGCCTGCAGTCAGGGCGCTCAGTAGATCGTCCCCCCAGGCCAGGCGTGCGGTGACCGCCGCGGCGAGCGTGTCACCCGTTCCGTGCGTGTCGTCGGTGGCCCAACGCCGGGAGGTGAGCTCGACGACCTCGCCACCGTCGTAGAAGACATCCACTGCCGTCGCCCCCTGGAGATGGCCTCCTTTGACCACGACGCTGTGAGGTCCCATCGCATACAGGGAACGTGCCGCTGCCTTCATGCCATCCAGAGAGGTGATCGGTGCGCCGAGCAAGGCGCCGGCTTCCTCCAAGTTGGGGGTGATGAGGGCCGCCAGCGGGAACAGCCGCTCGATCAGCGCCTCGACGGCGTCGGCCGCGAGCAACCGGTGACCGCTCTTGGACACGAACACGGGATCCACGACAAGCCTGGTGATCCCGTGAGCCGCTACCGATCTGGCTACCGCCTCCACGATCGGCGCCGAGGCGAGCATCCCCGTCTTGGCCGCATCGATTCCGATGTCGTCGGCCACCGCTGCAATCTGAGCCTCCACGAAGTCCGGGGGAACCTCGTGGATGGCGTTCACTCCGAGGGTGTTCTGGGCGGTGAGCGCGGTGAATGCGCTCATGCCGTGACATCCGAACGCGAAGAACACCTTGAGGTCCGCCTGGACTCCCGCCCCGCCGCCCGAATCCGAGCCTGCAATCGTGAGCGCTCGAGGCACCCCCGTCACCGGGTGCGAAGGTGATCCCATCCGCCCTCCCCGGCCGCGTCTAGGGGGCCGTCGCCCAGGAGGCGCCGGCTGCCTTCCTGGGTCGCTCCGATCCGGGTGACGGGCGTGCCCAGCTCGGCAAGAGACTCCCGGGCGCGTTGGACGGTGTCCTCGGCGAGCGTGAACAACAACTCGAAGTCCTCACCCCCGGTCAGCGCCGCCTCGAGGGGGTCAAGGACCTCCCGAAGCGGGACGAGGTCGGGATCGACGGGCACCGCTTCCGGGACCACGCTGCAGCCGAGCTCACTTGCATCGAGCAGGTGGACGAGGTCCCCGATGAGCCCGTCGGAGACATCGATCATCGCGGTTGCCCCGAGCGCAGCGAGCCGCCGGCCTTCCTCGAGACGCGCTTCGGGCCTGAGCTGCCGGGCGACGAGCCGCCGGCGCGCCGCTTCCTCCACCGCAGCGCCGGCCCTCAACAGCGCCAGTCCCCCGGCAGCGCCACCGAGAACCCCGGTCACACAGATCGCATCTCCCGGGCGGGCCCCCGAACGGCGGATGGGCTCGGCCTCGGCGACCCCGATGAGCGCAACATACAGAACGAGGGCGCTCGCGCTGCTGATGTCACCGCCCACGAGTTGAACGCCCCACCGGGACGCGGCGGACAGGAGTCCGTCGAGTATCCGGTCTGCGGTGTCGAGGGGGCAATCAGCCGTCAGGCCCAGGCCGACGACCGCGTGATGGGGCCGTCCACCCATGGCTGCGATATCGGACACGTTTACGGCAAGTGCCTTCCAACCGATGTCGGCGCCGGACGCGTAACCCATGTCGAAGTCGATCGCTTCGATCAGAAGGTCGGTGGTGTACAACAACGTCGATCCCGGTGCCCTCAGCACGGCGGAATCATCGCCTGCCCACGTCTCGCCCTCGGGCGGCGCGCCGAGCCGCGCGGCAAACCGTTCTATGAGTCCGAATTCTCCGATGTCGGCAACCGTCTGTCGCTCCTTCAACGCCAACCGACACTACCCGGCCCCGATCGGCCTGCCTGCTAGACTTCGGAGCTTCTTAGGGACCGGGTGCCTTCCGCTCGAACAAGGCTCGGTCGGGAGAGCCAGACAAGGGAGGGATCGTGGCCGACGTTCAGTCCTACATCCTGATTCAGACCGAGGTCGGTAAGGCGGCGCAGGTTGCACTGGAGGTGCGCAACATCGAGGGCGTTGACGCCGCCGAGGATGTCACCGGGCCTTACGACGTCATCGTCCGGGCAAGCGCTCCCAACGTAGACGACCTCGGCAAGCTCGTGGTTGCAAAGATCCAAGCGGTCGAAGGCATCACCCGCACACTCACCTGCCCGGTGGTCCATCTCTAGCGACTCTTCCGCCCGGAGACCGCGCGCGCTCGAGACGCGCGCCGTCCACCCTCCCGCGCCGCCCCCCCAAGAGGGGCGACCCATGGCGCCACCGCTCGATTCCTCATCGACCTACTCTTTTTCGGACACAGAGACTTTTGCGCGCGCAAGCCGCGCCAAGACCGGGGCCGGTTACGTCTACTCACGCTGGGCCAATCCGACGGTGGACGCTTTCGAGGGTGCGGTGGCAGACCTCGAAGGCACCGAGGGGGCCGAGGCATTCGCCAGTGGAATGGGAGCCATCTCTTCGATCTTCCTGGCGCTGTGCTCCGCGGGCGACCGAATCGTGGCCACCCGCCAGCTCTACGGCAACTCCTACTCTCTATTGCAGGGGCGCCTGCCGCGCTACGGGATCAATGCGACCTTCTGCGATCACGACGACCAGACCGCCATCGCAGCGGCGCTTGACGGCGCCAGGTTGCTCTATTGCGAGACGATCGGCAATCCCAAGGTGCAGGTGGCCGATCTCCCCCATCTGGCAGGCTTGGCACACGACGCGGGCATTCCTTTGGTGGTGGACAACACCTTCGCAAGCCCCGCGCTCTGCCGCCCGGTTGAACACGGCGCGAGCATCGTGGTCCACTCGGCAACCAAGTTCATCGGTGGCCATCACGACCTCTTGGGCGGAGTCGTGTGCGCGTCCGTGCAGTTGCTCGAGCCGGTGGCGGCGGTGGCGCGTGATCTCGGCCCTACCCTGGCGCCGTTCAATGCATGGCTGGGCCTGAGGGGTATCGCAACACTCCCTCTCAGGGTGCAGCGATCGAGTGCCACCGCGCTGGAGGTCGCCCGCGCCCTGCAACGATGGGAAGGAATAGATGCGGTCTACTACCCCGGCCTCGAGTCGAGTCCCTCCTACCCGCTGATCGGCGCGCTGTTGGACGGGCACGGCGGAGGCACGCTCGCTTTCGAGGTCCGCGGCGGGCGTGAGCGCGCCGGCGCATTCCAGGAGGCACTCGGGCTGATACGTCCTGCGGCGTCCCTGGGCGGCACCCATTCGCTCATCGTTCATTCGGCCGGGGTGACCCACACTCAACTGGGGCCGGAGGAGCTTGCTTCGGCGGGGATATCCGAGGGTCTCTGTCGCCTGTCGGTGGGCCTGGAGGACCCGGGCGACCTGATCGACGACCTGGCCGGCGCACTTGCAGCCACCGGCTGATCTGCCGTTACCCTCCGGCGGTCAGCGCAGCGACCAACTCTTTGCAGAAGTCGGGGATGTCCTCCACCACGCGCCCCCACACGATGTTGCCGTCACGAAACGCCGGCCTATCGACCCACTCAGCGCCTGCATTGACGAGGTCGTCCTTGATACCGAGGCTGCCGGTTGCCTTTGAGCCCCTGACGATTCCGGCGGAGATTCCCACCAGCCCCGCATGGCAGATGAGCCCGATGACCTTGCCCTGAGAGTGGGCCCGGCCCACAAGCCCCGTCATGGCTGCGTGGCGCCGCATCTTGTCGGGCGCCCAGCCGCCGGGGACGACCACGGCATCGAATTCCTCCGCCGACACATCCTCGGCCGCAACGTCACTCGACGCGGTCAGGCAATGCTTGCCGCGTGCCGTCACCCCCGCTTCGGTGCCCACCACCCTCACCTCGGCGCCCTCTTCCCGCAGGCGCATCACGGGCACCCAGAACTCGAGGTCCTCGAAACCGTCCTCGAGCAGCACCGCAACCCTCACACCGTGAAGTCGCTCTCCGGAGCCGCTCATGTACCGCTGTCGCGGCGAACGTCTGGGTCGGCCTCGTGCGGTCTCCGCTCCATGCCGGTGCTGAATTCACCTTCCTTGAGCTCGTCCGGATCGTCCGGCGTCACTGCCTGGCCCTCGGCGAAGGTGCCGACGTCTTCTTTCTCGGCCGTCTCGCCGGTCGTCTCCTGTCCCTCGCTGAACCTCTCCTTGTCGTCATCGGTGCCTATCCCTTCCGCATTCTCCTCGCCACCTCCATACTGCCCGGCGGTGTCGTCGTGCGATCTCGACGGATGGCGGTGCTCCGAATCCTCTTTCCGGTTGGGATCGTCGTGTGAAGTCATTCTGTTCCCTCCCTCTCCCTCTCACTCTCACTCTCCAAGAAGCGGCCCTGATCGGCCGACCCCGACCTTAACTCTCGCACGCTTTGGCGGCCGCAGGCCTCCATGGATTAGGCTCTCGCCTGGTGAGAGAGACAGGGTTCGTTTTCGAGGGTGGGCCGACCGTGTGAAGGAGGGCGCGAGCTACGACACCGAGTGGGCGCGTCGCCCCGTGGCCCGCACAGTCCGAGAAGTAATCTTGAAGAAGGTGCTGAGCCCGGCCATCGACCACTACACCGACACCCGCATCTCGGGCGAGGAGGTATTCGGCTCGGTTGCGCCCCCCGTGCTCTTGGTGTCGAATCACTCGAGCCATCTGGACACCCCAATCATCCTGAAATCCCTTCCGAGAGACTGGCGCCGGCGCACCGCAGTGGTTGCGGCGGCCGACTACTTCTACAAGAACCGGGCGGTTGCATTGCTTGTGTCGCTTGCGTTCGGGACCATCCCAATCGAGCGGGCGCGCCTGTCACGAGACTCCGCCGGGCTCATAGACCGGCTCATAAGCGGGGGCTGGAACCTGCTCATGTACCCGGAGGGCACACGGTCGCGCAACGGAAGCATGGGCAGACTTCGATCCGGCGCAGCTTTTCTGGCGGTTGAACACGCGATACCGGCATTGCCGCTCTACGTGGAGGGAACACACGAAGCGATGCCACCCGGCCGGGGGTGGCCCAAGCATCACCCTGTCACTCTCCATGTCGGCTCGCCGCTCCGTCCTATGGCCGGAGAGGACCATCGTGCCTTCACCAAGCGATTGCAGCAGTCACTTGACGCCATGGTGACGGGGGCGCGACCGCCACCCAAGGCAAACGTCCGTTAACTTGTATCCAGTTCGGTTGGATCCAGATAGCGCCTTGGGGGCGACGTAGCAGGACAAGACTGGGAGGTGGCATGAGCATATTCACTGCCGAGCTCATAGGCACAGCAATACTGATTCTGTTGGGTGACGGAGTGGTAGCGGCGGTTCTGCTCAACGAGTCGAAGGCACAGAACGGCGGCTGGATAGTGATTACCTTGGGGTGGGGATTGGCAGTCGCCGTAGCAGTCTTCGCCGTCGTCGCGTTTACTGGGGCGCACATCAATCCCGCGGTGACGATCGGTTTCGCAAGCATCGGCTTGACTGAGTGGGGAGATGTCCCGCTCTACATCGCGGGTCAGTTTGCCGGCGCCATCATCGGCGCATGCCTTGTCTACCTCGCCTACCTCCCCCACTGGGGCATCACCGAGGACCCCGGGCTCAAGCTGGCGGTCTTCTCGACCGGGCCCGCGATCCGCAAGTACGGCGCCAACGTGATCACGGAGGTTATCGGCACCTTCATGCTCGTCCTGGGAGTGCTCGCAGTTACGTCCGATCCCGGCTTGGCGGACAGCGGGCTCGGCCCGCTTCTTGTGGGTCTCCTGGTAGTCGGCATCGGCCTTTCTCTGGGTGGTCCCACGGGTTATGCCATAAACCCGGCCCGGGATCTCGGCCCTCGCATCGCCCATGCGGTGCTGCCTATTGCCGGCAAAGGCGGGTCCGATTGGGGCTACGCTTGGGTACCGGTGTTGGGCCCGATCATCGGCGGAGTGCTGGGCGCAGCTTTCTGGTACAACGTCTTCCCGCAGTAGCCGGACCGGCCCTAGCGGATCGCAGCACCGGAAGGAAAGTGAGGCAAGATGAAGAAACTCATCAACAATCCCGAAGACGTCGTTACCGACGCCCTCGAGGGAATCCAAGCCGCCCACGGTGACGTCCTGAAGGTCGCCATCGATCCCCATTACATCTGCCGAGCGGACGCGCCCGTGCAGGGGAAGGTGGCTCTGGTATCGGGTGGCGGCTCCGGGCATGAGCCAATGCACGGCGGATTCGTCGGCCCGGGAATGCTCGACGCCGCCTGTCCCGGCGAGGTGTTCACCTCTCCAACGCCCGACCAGATGCTCGAAGCCACCAAGGCCGTGGACGGAGGGGCCGGCGTGCTCCACATCGTCAAGAATTACACCGGTGATGTTCTCAACTTCGAGATGGCCGCCGACCTCGCTCGAGAAGAGAACATCAAGGTCGAAGCGGTTGTCGTCGATGACGACGTGGCCGTTCAGGACAGCCTTTACACCGCCGGGCGACGCGGCGTCGGCGCCACAGTTCTCGCCGAGAAGATCTGCGGAGCGGCCGCCGAGGACAAACGATCGTTGAAGGAAGTCGCGGACCTGTGCAGGAAAGTCAACGGGAACGCCCGGAGCATGGGGATGGCGCTGACGTCGTGCATCGTTCCGGCAGCCGGGGCCCCAACGTTCGATTTGGGCGAGGACGAGATGGAGATCGGCATAGGCATTCACGGGGAGCCTGGTCGCGAGCGAATTTCTCTGGCGCCGGCCAAGGAAGTCGTGGAGCGCCTTGCGGGGCCGATCGTCGACGACCTGTCTCTGCAACAAGGAGACAACGTCCTGGCCTTTGTCAACAGCATGGGCGGCACGCCCTTGATCGAGCTCTATATCGTGTTCAACGAGCTCAAGAAGCTGCTGTCGGGTCGCGGCGTCAACATCGCCCGCAATCTGATCGGGCCCTACATCACGTCGCTCGAGATGGCCGGGTGCTCCATCACGCTGCTGAAGCTGGACGATGAGTTGACGAGGTTGTGGGACGCTCCGGTGACCACCCCCGGGCTCACATGGGGGGCATGATCACAGCCGAAGCAACACCGAGGCGGGGTTTTTGACGATGCCGGTCCAATATGCGGACGTGGTCGCGTGGGTGAAGGCCTTTGCCTCTGCGATCGAAGAGGGCAAGGACTATCTGACTCAACTCGATTCGGCCATTGGTGACGCCGACCACGGCACTAACATGCACCGCGGCTTCCAAGCTGCCGTCCAAAAGCTCGAGGAATTCCCAGGCGACGACATCGGGGCCGCTCTGAAGGGCGTCGGTATGACCCTCGTATCAAAGATAGGAGGCGCCGGCGGGCCGCTGTACGGCACCTTTTTCATGCAGATGGGCACCGCGCTGGCGGGCAAGTCCGAGCTGGAAGCAGGTGACTGGGCAACGGCGGTCGAGGCTGGGGTCAAAGGGGTCCAGACACGAGGCAAGGCGGAACCGGAAGAAGCGACGATGCTCGATGCGTTGCTCCCGGCCGTCCAGGCGCTCAAGGAGTCCGTCGGTGACGGGTCCTCCTTGGAAGCTGCGCTCAACGAGGCCACCGAAGCGGCCGAGGGGGGCATGAAGGCAACTATCCCGATGATTGCCCGCAAGGGCCGTGCAAGCTATCTGGGCGAGCGCAGTGTCGGCCATCAGGATCCCGGAGCAACCTCGTCTTACCTGCTGATGAAAGCTGCTTCAGACGTGTTGGCAACAAAGAATGCCTCGTGAGCAAGAGCCGGCGGGCCAAACGCTCACGGGGTTGGTCAAGACCGCGTCATAGAGGGCGCGGAAGGGAGGGTATGTAATGGCGGACTACGTCGCAGCAATAGACCAAGGGACGACCAGTACACGATGCATGGTGTTCGATCACAGCGGACAGGCCGTGAGTGCGGACCAGAAAGAGCACGAGCAGATCTACGCGAAGGCGGGCTGGGTCGAGCACGACGCCAACGAGATCTGGGAGCGCACCCAGGAGGTCGTGCGGGGGGCGCTCGACAAGAAGGGGCTTGGACCGGACGACATCGCCGCCCTCGGCATCACCAATCAACGAGAGACAACTGTTGTATGGGACAAGAACACGGGCGAGCCGGTCATGAATGCAATCGTGTGGCAAGACACCCGTACGGACAAGATCTGCCAGGAGCTCAGCAAAGACGGAGGGGACGACCGCTTTCGTCCCAAGACCGGGCTGCCACTTGCAACCTACTTCTCGGGGCCCAAGATCAAATGGATTCTCGACAACGTAGACGGGGCACGCGAGAAGGCGGAGAACGGTGATGTCCTCTTTGGAAACCTCGATGCATTCCTGATCTGGAAGCTCACCGGAGGCCCCGACGGCGGTGTGCACATAACCGATGTCACCAACGCGAGCCGCACTTTGATGATGGATCTAGAGACCCTCGAGTGGGACGACGAGATTCTTTCCACTCTGGGCGTTCCGCGCGCAATGCTCCCGGAGATCCACAGCTCGAGCGAGGTGTACGGAGAAGCAGGCGACTTCGGTGGACTGCAGATCGGCGGAGCGCTGGGCGACCAGCAGGCGGCCGTGTTCGGCCAGACCTGCTTCTCGGTGGGCGAGGCCAAGAACACCTATGGGACGGGCAACTTCCTGCTGCTCAACACGGGGAACGAAGCCGTCCAGTCCAAGAACGGCCTGCTGACGACGCTCGGCTACAAGATCGGCGATGAGGCACCCGTCTATGCCCTCGAGGGTGCGATCGCAATCACGGGAGCCCTCGTCCAGTGGGTGAGAGACAACCTCGGCATGATCGGCGCGGCGCCGGAGATCGAAGACCTCGCAAAATCCGTCGAGGACAACGGCGGCTGCTACTTCGTGCCGGCCTTCTCGGGCCTGTTTGCTCCTTACTGGAAGGGCAGCGCTCGTGGTGTGATCGCAGGGCTCACACGTTATGTGAACAAGGGCCACATTGCGCGTGCCGTCCTCGAGGCAACCGCCTGGCAGTCCAAAGAGGTGGTGGACGCTATGAACGCCGATTCCGGAGTCGACCTCACCGCGCTCAAAGTCGACGGCGGCATGGTTGCCAACGAGACGTTGATGCAGTTCCAGGCCGACGTGCTCGGCGTACCCGTCATACGGCCCACCGTCGCCGAGACAACGGCACTGGGCTCCGCCTATGCGGCAGGACTGGCGGTGGGCTTCTGGAGCGAGCTCGACGAGCTTCGGGACAACTGGGGCAAGGACAAGGAATGGGAGCCTCAGATGGAAGAAGACGAGCGCGCCAAGCAGTATGCGATGTGGAAAAAAGCCGTTACCCGGACGTTTGACTGGATCGAGTAGTTGCTCCGAGACGGCCCCCTCCTCCAGATCACGCAGGCTTTTAAGTGATCGTTCCGGAGGGGGCCGTCTCTCCGCCACTGAACCAGGCAAAGGTAAGCCCGGGTGAGATGGGAGGAAGGGCAAG
>Ga0136621_1000462_pt1 | contig 16095 bp, 16 predicted proteins | sample AntDryUQ445A2306_FD_104673 | JGI IMG/M metagenome (GOLD analysis project Ga0136621, IMG submission 104673) | Polar desert sand microbial communities from Dry Valleys, Antarctica - metaG UQ445A (23.06) | ecosystem: Environmental > Terrestrial > Soil > Desert | place: Antarctica: Dry Valley...
CCGTAGGACAAGCTGGCTCTCACCTGATGCTCGAGTCGGTCGGAGGCGGCCCGGAGGTTGTCGTGGTCAGCTCCAAGCCGATCGAGCCATGTCTCTGGTGATCCGCGGAGATGCGGCTCTGCGTCTTCAATAGGCCCCAGGAAACATTCCCGTGGCGGCGCTCGTTCATGTCCGCTCCTCTCGCCGCGAGCCGCTCCGCACCGGAGGCCCCGATCGTCTCGAGCATCCAGTAGCGCTCGTTCGTGAATCGCAGGAGGCTCGTCTCGACGAGTGATCGCAGTGCGTCGAGGTCGGCGTCGCAGACCTCTTCGGCTGCCTCGACCGTGCAGCCGCCGGCGAAGACGGAGACGCGGGCAAAAAGATCCTGCTCCGTCTCTGAGAGGAGGTCTTAGCTCCACTCGATCGTCCCACGCAGCGTCTGCTGACGGGGATCAGCGTCGCGACCGCCCTTGAGCAGGTCGAGGCGCTGGGACAAGCGCTCGAGGATCTGGGAGGGGGGAGAGCGCCTTGACGCGGGCGGCTGCCAGCTCGACAGCGAGGGGGAGCGAGTCGAGACGGGCGCAGAGCTCGGCGATCTCCTCGGAAGGCCCAACCTGCGCCCGCTCGCAGAAGAGGGAGACGGCCTCGGGCTCAGCGAGCGGAGCACCGGATACTCAACCTCTCCCTGCACGCGCGGGAGCTCGCGGCTCGTAACGAGGAGCGTCAGGTTGGGCATGCGAAGAGGAGGGCGGAGAGCTAGGCGCCGCTCCGATCACCTGCTCCAGGTTGTCGACGAGGAGGAGCAGCTCGCGTTCCGCGATGTGCTCGGCGAGCCCCTCCTTCGCCCCGAGCGTCTGAGCGATGGTTTCCGCGACGAGCGCAGGGTCGCGCAGGGAGGCGAGCCCCATCCAGAAAAAACCCCCGCCTTGTAGTCGGGGACGAGCAAGGAGGCGGCCTCGAGCGCGAGCCGGCTCTTACCAGTACCGCCGGGACCCGTCAGCGTGACCAGGCGTGCTCCGCTCTTGAGTCTCGTGAGTACCTCCGAGAGCTCGAGCTCCTGCCGACGAACGAGCTCGCCGGGCGCGGGAGGTTCGTGTTCGCGATCGTCTTCAGCGGCGGGAAGCTCTGCATCCGGAGCTGGAAAATGGGCACCGCGTACTGGATGTCCTTTAGCCGATGCTCGCCGAGGTCGGTGAGGACGGCATTCACGAGTCCAGCGCTCGCGCTTGAGACGACCACCTGACCGCCGTGCGCACAGGCCGCGATCCTCGCGCCCAAATGGACGTCGTCCCCGATATAGCCCTCGTCGGTGAGAAGTGGCGTCCCCGTGTGCGGGCCAATACGCACTTGGATCGGCCCCGAAGCGAGTGCCTCCGTCATGTCCCAGGCCGCCTCGAGCGCGCCGGGAGCACTCGGGAAGGCGAAGAAAAAGGCGTCCCCCTGCGTGTCCACCTCGACGCCGTCGTGCGATCTACAGGCCTTGCGAATCACACGCCTATGCTCGGAGAGCCCATCTGCATAAGCATCGGCGCCGAGTTCGTGGAGGAGCTTCGTCGAACCTTCGGAATGGCCACGAGTCGGTGCTCGATGTGCCAGCGGAGGACCACTTGTGCCGAGGTCACGCTGTGACTCTCAGCGATTCGTACGAGCCGCGGGTCGCGCAAGTATGGTCTGGAGCGTGCTATAACCGGAGTCGCGGCGCTGACTCAAAGCAGTGTTTGAGAAGTGGCAAGCAAGCGTCCGGATGTCCTACTACCAGTAGAGCGGCGTGCGCGGGACCCTAAGCACTGCCGCGGAGCTCGGACGATTCCACGCTCGCGAACGTCAGGTGCGAACCTCCCATCACACGTAATCATTCTCGAGCCTGCGGGGTGCTCACCTTCAGGCCGGCATGATCAACGCTATGTAGGGTGCCCGAAAGCGGCGAGGAGGCGACGTATGACAATTGCGGTCGGGGTCGCGTGCCCGGAGGGTCTTGTGCTCGCTGCTGACAGCCGCGCCAGCATGTTTGGCGAGGGCTACGCACGTGTCGCGACCGACTTCAGCCACAAAGTGTTCGACATCGGCGGGCGGTTCGGCGCCGTGACTTTCGGATGGCGCTTTCTCGAAACGAACACCGTCGCTGGCGTCATGGAAGAGTTCGCCGCCCAGACGAAGCTCCGGGACGATGTGACCGACGTAGCCGAAAAGTTACGCGATTACTTTCGAGACCGTGTGCAGCGCCACATCAAAGCCGGAGTCGACGAGGCTCCTCCCGAAGGAGGCGACGTGCTGGGTTTCATCGTCGGTGGCTACGACTCCAAGGGCATCGGCCATCTGAAGACGGTCTACCTGCCGAGTGGGGACATCATCGACGGATCGTCGACCGCCGCCGACGGCGCCGGCGCGCATTGGCAGGGCGACATCGAGGCGATCCTGCGTCTCATGAACGGTTTCGACATGATTCGTACGGACGTCAGCGCGTGGCCTGAAGAGCAGCGCGAGGCGCTCGACCGCGTCGCATATCTCGTGCCGTGCTACCGCATGGCTCTCCAGGATGCGGTCGACTTCGCCTGTTTTGTCATCCGGACGACGATCGACGTGCAGCGCTTCACGGATGGAACCGTTGCCGAGCCAGGAGGGTTTGCGACCTGTGGCGGTCCGATCGAGCTGCTGACCATCACCGGGCGCGGACTTGCCTGGTTGCGCCGGACGACGCTTACCATGGCCTCCGCGGCGAGCGAGACGCAAGGTTCACCGGTCTAAAGTCTCCGTCAGGACCTTGAACCGACAACGCGAGACGCCTAATGTAGTCCAACTGCGGATTCGCCCAGGGGGAGATGGCGTGCGTAGACGGGCGGTGTTTCTGGCGATCCTCGCATGCGGGCTCGTGATGGTCGCGAGCGGCTGCGGAAGCGACGATGAGGCGGCGGACGACGAAACGACGACCGAGGCTGAGGCGTCTGCCTCGACAGCTCAGCGCGACGATCCGGCAGCGAACATCGCGAGACCGCCGGCCGGGGAGGTCTCCGAGTCGGAGCCGGACGAAGGGGAGCCGACGAGCGAGAGCCTCGAGTCGCAGCGAGTGCCGGCCGCCGTCCGAGAGGACAGCTCGGGCGCTCGCGCCGGAACCATTCGCCCGTCGTGCTCGGATTGGTATACGACGAACCAGAACACGTACGAGAAGTGGTGTATCTGGCGATTCGACGCCGGCTGGAACTTCCAGGTGTACTACTACTACGGGACGGATCGCCGCTGGCATCCGTATCGGAAGTGCTGGTGGCCACGCGGGACGAGCCAGCTCACCTGCGACAGCTACTAGGCGTCACCCGTCTACTAGGCGTCACCCGTCGTTGCGTCTCCGTGCGGGCGCCAAGCGCCACGGACCAGGCTCGCCGCCCCGGAGGCTGTCCGAGGTTCATCGCCGCAGAAAGCGGCTGCTCCGCGTCGAGGAGAGATCCGAGATGACGCCGGCTCAGGTCGACCGGCTCGTTGCTCCAGAGCAGATGGGGCGCGCTCAGGCGAGGCCCCTGGCGTGAGTTTCCATACAAGCTCGGTTCGGGCATGTGTACTCCTCTACAGTACCGACCGAGGCCGAATGGCAGGCCGATGCGAGTAGCGAAGGCTCGTCGCACCCGGCGCGGGCGATTGCGCCCTCCATCCTCCTGATCGCGTCAGTTCTCGCCGGCTGTAGCGGCGAGGAAGCGTCTCGAGTCCGGGGGCGAGCGAGCGACGCTATCCGCACTTCCGGCGTCGAGCGGTCCTGATCCCAGCATCGTAGGTGGAGAGCCGGCGCCGAACGGACGCTGGCAGTCTCGGTCTGTCTCGGTGGGTCTGGTGACCCCATCGGGGCACCAACATCTGACGGGCGTGGCGGCTCGACTTTGAGTCGAAGTCAGGCTACGCCAGCGCACAGAAACGCCGCTGCGCGAAGCGGGGAACGGGGCGGGCTATGGGAGCCCTATCCGGACTTGATCACCTTGTACGCGCCATGGCGTGCGGGCAGGCTCACGAAAAGACCTCTCGCAGCAGCTCCCTGCTGGACGTGTATGGCGGGGGCAACTGACCGGCCGCGATCATCGCGTCGCGACGGGCGATGACGTCCTCTAGGCGCCGCCGGTGCTCGGCGGATCCGGCGACATCCCGGCGTGCCTGCGCTCGAATCTGCATTTCAGTTCTCGTGTCGAAGGACAGCCCGCCCGTGACCGGTGTTGGGGGCGCCGAACGCTGTGTGGCCGTTGTCATCTTCTTGATCAGATCGTCCAACGGCATCATCGCAATGCGCTGCACCCGGGGATCGACAGGCTCGTCGCGTTCGGCCTCGGCGAGCTTCGCACCCGCTGAATCGTCTTCGCCGTCCGCCTCGGAGGCTGTGTCGGCGGATCCCTTGTCCGGGCGCTTGCGGTCTAGGAGCCTCTCAATGTCGTCGACCAACCTGGCGATGTGTTGCTCGAGCGGCGGTGTCATCGCGTCGAGCCAGTGCACGGTCGCGAGGTGGTACTCCATCGACCCCGTCGGCTCGAAATCCTCGATGCGGAACGGCAGGATCGGAACCTCTCTGCGAACCGCACGCTCGACCTCTCGGAGAACTTGCCCCGAAGCGTTCGACGACGACGAGAACACGACCACCAGCACACGACTCGCAAGGATGGCGTCCATGATGGCCTTTCCCCAGTCCTGGCTCGGAAGGACGTCCCTGGGTGCCATCCAGCAGCGGATGCGCGCCTGCTCCATTCCCGCGCACACTGCATTGGCGATGGCTTTGTCCCTTGTTGAGTAGGAGATGAAGACGTCGTGTGCCATGAGTGATGCTCCGCCGATTGCCTGGCCACCTTCCCCTCGGTCCCGCTGCTTCGATCCTGGCTCCGGCCGCTCGCGCGAATGCTTAAGTGAATGGGAGGGATCGAACCGTCAAAGCCTTCCCGTTTGCTGCCGTCTCGGCAGGCATGGTGCCCCACTTTGGTCCGACGCGCGTAGGGCCACGCTGATGGAGCCGACCGGCATGCGCTTTACCGTCCTCGAATGGCACCGCGGCGCGAGAAGGAGTGGGACGCGATCCCGTAGCCTGGAATGATGCGCCCGGCCTTCGAACGCGCCGAGGAACGTAGCGGGTCAAGAGCTCCTAGGCGGACTCAATCACCTCGACCTTAGAGCCTGCATCTAGCAACCTCTTCACTGTGATGCCGAGGGCGTAATCCGCCGAGCGCTAGCCATCCGAGCGCACAAGAGCGTCGGGTAGCTTCGCCCGCCATAGGTAGTACTGCGAGACACGTTCCGCGCCCGAGCAGCCCGAGCCCGAGGAAGTTTGCCATCAGCGGATGCCTGCGAGAATGCGCCGCACGAGCTTGTCTTCGGCAGGTGTTGCTGCCGTTGCGACCGCCCAGATGACCGGCGCACCCTGGTCGGGCATTGCTCCCACGTCGTACAGGGTGGCGGCTGCTCGACCACCGCATTTCGCATAAAAGCTCTGGAATCCCGATAGGCGGCGCTGCTCATAGATGGCGGCAGGGAACCGTTTGAGACACGCCGGATGCCCGTCTATCGAGCCGTGCCACTCCGCCAGGCGGTTGAACGCGGTGGCATAGTCCGTCCCGGCGGTCTTGATCGTCTTCGCGATCTTCTTCGAGACGACCAGACCGATGCCGGGGATCGTCCAGTCGACATTCTTCGAGCCCGGCTGCTCGTAGCTTGCCAGCCAAAGCTTGAGCCACCCAGCGGGATCGGGACTCGCTGCGACTCTCAACTCGAGCCCGTCCTTCGTCCTCACCCGCGTGGGTCGCGTCCATCAGCTACTCGAACGTATCGGCCTCACCGCCGTACCTGCCGGCGACGATGTCTACCACGCCTTTATCTCGTACAGCCATGCCATCGATGGGAACCTCGCGCCGGCGCTCCAGCGAGGACTGCAGCGATTTGCTAAGCCCTGGTACCGCGCGCGCGGTACGTATCTTCCGCGATGAGAGTTCACTCTCGGTCACGCCGGAGCTTTGGCCGTCGATCGTCAGAGCGCTCAACTCCTCCTCGCACCTCATCCTCCTCGCCTCCCCCGCCGCCGCGCAGTCGAAATGGGTTGCGGACGAGGTGGATCACTGGTGCCGGTCGAAACCGAAGGAGAACGTGCTCGTGGCGCTCACGGAGGGCGAGCTCGTCTGGGACGACACCCGGTCGGATTTCGACTGGGAAGAATCCGACGCATTGCCGCCAGCACTTCGTGGCCAGTTCGCACACGAGCCGCGCTACGTCGACCTCCGGTGGGCCCATTCGAGCGACGATCTCTCCCTTCGCCACCCGCAGTTCCGCGATGCCGTAGCGGATCTCGCGGCGCCGCTCCACGGCGTACCAAAGGACCTGCTCGCGGGCGAGGAGGTGCGACAGCACCGCCGAACGGTGCGCGTCGCCCGAACCGCCGTCTTGGCACTCGCCTGTTTGACTGCCGCAGCTGCCGGGTTCGGCGTGCTGGCGCTCCAACAGCGCGACCATGCACGCCAACAGCTGCGGGTGGCGCAGTCGAGGCAGCTCGCCTCACAGGCGATGACGGATCTCGACCAACAGCCGGCCCGCGCGGTCTTGCTCGCGATCCAGTCCAAGCGCCTCTCGGACACGCCGGAGGCGAGAGCCGCTCTGGTCGCCGGCGTCAGTCGGACAGCGGAGATCGACGGCCTGCTCCACGCCGTCTCTACCGCGAACGACGTCACGTCCAGCCCGGACGGGCGCACCGCCGCCGTTGCCCATCAGGACGGAGGCATCAGACTCTGGGATGTCCAACACCTCGGGCGCAAGCCGCCGCTGCGGCTCTCAACGGGAGCAGCCGGTGTGATTCCAGTTGCCTTCAACGAGAACGGGACGCTGCTGGCCACAGGCAGCCTTGACGGATCGGTCAGGGTGTGGCACCTCGAAACAGGCCGGCAGCCGGCCGCGCCGACGCAGCTCCAGGCACCGGCAAGCGTCCACGATCTCGTGTTCACCGGCAATCGACTGCTGGCGGTAGGCACGGGCGCCGGCACCGGAGGGGGAGGTGAGGGAAAGGTAACTGTGTGGGACGTCTCGAAGCCACGGACTCCAATCGGCACCCTGGCCTCGCCAAAACCGATCGACTCGCTCGCGTTCGGCAAAGGCAAACTGGCGGCCGGAAGCCGTGACGGAATAGTGACGGTCTGGGACCTCGCCCAGGGCGCACGCCAGACCGTGCTGAACGGGTCGACCGACGCGGCAGTAAGCGACATCGCCTTCGCGGGGAACGGCGCACTTTTCGCCGCAGGTCACCGCGACGGCGTCGTCACGGTTTGGGACGTCGCCAACCTTGCCGCGCCGCTCACAGAACTTCAGGACGATTCCGTGAACGGACTTGCATTCAGCCCGGACAGCCGAATGCTGGCGATTGGGAACGGAAACGGCAGGGCCCGACTCTGGATCCTCGGCGCCGCAGGCGCCGAGCCGCGGACCGTCTATGTCGGGATCCCTATTGGTAAGGTCGCCTTCAGCCCCGATGGCACGCACGTCGCGCTCGCGACACTCCGCGGGAGCACGTTCCTGTGGAACGTGGCCGGTCCGCAGGCAACGTTGACCGCCGGCTCACGATTCGAGGCGCTCGCGTTCGACGGAACGAACCTCGCGGCCGGAAGCCGGGACGGCTCGGTCCGGCTCTGGTCGGTACGGAATCTCGACAAGCCACCGCTGATACTGCCCACAAGCGCCCGGGTCGGAGCCCTCGCCTTGAGTCCCGACGGTTCGACGCTGGTCGCAGGCAGCGAGGACGGGACCGTGCGATTCTGGAGCACCAACCGCGGCGACGGGATTACGCGGTTCCTGCCCACAACTGCGACCTCGCCGGTGGTCGGTGTCGCTTATAAGCCCGGCGGTGAACTGCTCGCAACGGCGAGCATAGACGGCACGGTCAGATTGTGGCCGGCGACGCCTGGCGGCTTCGGCTCCCCACGGACTCGGAACGTTCCCGCAGGCCCCTACTCGCTCGCCTTCAGTCCCGACGGACATTCGCTCGCGGTCGGGAGCGACGACGGAGCTATCCGCATCCTCGATCTTCTCGCCCGAGAAAAACGTCCGTTGCTCCTGCGCGGGACGTCGACTGCCACGGTCTTCAGCGTTGCCTACAGCCCGGACGGAAAGACGCTCGCCGCAGGGACGAGCAACGGGACTGTCGATCTCTGGAGCGCCGGCGAGGCGTCCCGAGAGCCAAGCGATGTCCTGACCGTCTCGTCGGTCGTGCACGGCGTGGCGTTCAGCCCCGACGGACGGACGCTCGCTGCCGCGGGCGGTTTCGTCCACCTTTGGTACGGATCCGATCACGCCGCGCTCGGCCGGCTCAGCGACCCTGGGCAAACCCTCCTCGAGGGCTACAGCGCCGTCGCGTTCAGTCCCAACGGAGCCACGGTCGTCGCGGTTAATGTGGGCGGCAACATCGGCATCTGGAGTCCGCTACCGACTGCGCGCAACATCGACACAGTCACGGCCCACCTGTGCGCCATCGTCCAGAGCAACCTCACGCGTGAAGCATGGCGGCGGCTTCTGCCGGGGCGCCCCTACAGCGAGACGTGTCCAGGTTTTTCGGCAGCGATCGACTAGCAGCGCGCCGAGCCGGCACCCGCGCGACTTACCGTTCGCGCGTCTTGCCACTTGTACCACCTACTGGTACAACCCGCTTCTCTTGCGTCGTGCGGCGGGTGGAAACCCATTCGGAGCTCTTGTGCGTTAGGACGGCGGCGACCAGTGGCGGCGCCACGCCAGCGCCCAGGGGCCGACTTCCTGGGGTATGACGAATGCGCATGCGAAACCACGAGCCGTCCGGCAGGGCGCCGGTCACAGGAATGCCAGCCGGCGGGCGCGAGAGGGACGCGTTGCCTGCAGCGCCACAGGCTCCGGGAGCATCGCCCGCGGGAGAATCCGCCGGGGCTGATGCGCGCGCGAGCGCGGTGCGGCTTGCGTACTTCGGCTCGGATCTAACCGATGGTTTCCGAGTGCCGCGAAGCCGCTGGTGGCGCCGCTTCAACGTGCCGCTCCTCACGCTTCTGGCTGTTGTGGCGTTCGTGCTGGCAGTCATCGGCTACGAGGGCTCGTTCGGGAGCCGCCTGCTTGACGCTCTACGTCTGTTCCCGAGTGGGTTCCCCGGACGCCCCCCGCCCGGTGAGGACTGGACGCTGACAACCGCGCGAAACCTGGCGGCAGTCCTCTCTGCCGCCGGGCTGATCGCAGCGATCCTGGCGCTGTACTCGCGCCAGCTGACGGGCGTGCGTGCGCGGTCACGCCAACGGCATGCCGTCGTCTGCGGCCTTGGCGAGAAGGGGATTCGGACGGTCAGGGCCCTCCGAGCCAGGGGCCTGAAGGTCACCTGCATCGACCTGGACGGCCTGAGCGATGCGGCCGAGGATGCCCGCGCGCGCGGAGCCATCGTCGTCGCGGGAGACGCCACAGCCTCAACGTCGCTTTCTCGTGCAGCCGTCGCTCGCGCTTCGATCGTCGTCTGCGCCTGCGATGACGACCGGGTCAACGCGCGAATCGCGGCGCGCGTTGTCGGACTGGTCGACCCACGGCGCAAGAGCCGTCTCACCGTCTTCGTCCACGTGTCGGAGCCCGAGCTGAAAGCGTCGCTCGACGCGCTCTCGCACAGCATCGCCTCGGTGCGGATGGAGTTCTTCAACATCTACGACCTCTGGGCCAGGGCGTTGGTCGATGTGGCGGATCTCGGCGCCGACGGCCGGCCGCCTCACATCGTCGTCGTCGGCTGCACACCGCTTGGCCATGCGGTCGCGGTTGCCGCCGCACGTGAGTGGCGATCCGTTCGCGGCGGTCCCGACGAGCGTGTGCGCGTCACCCTGCTCGACCCGAGCGCGGGCACGAACGCGGCGAGGCTCTCGAGCCGCTATCCCGCGCTCGCTCGCAGCGCAGAGATCGTCGCCGTCGAGCAAGTCGTCTCGTCCGGCAACCCGGTCGACTTTGCAGTTTTGATCGCTCAGGCCCCCGCAACGGCGGTCTTCCTGTGCCTTACCGACGACGGAGACAACCTCGCTCTCGCACTCGACGCCCGAAATCAGCTCGGGACTGACGTGGCAGTAGTCATCCCGGGCACGGCCTGGGCAGGCGCGTTTACCTCACTGCTACCGCCGCACAGCGGCATCCTCGCAGTCGGTTACGCAGAAGAGGTGGATGCACTCGATCTTCTCGACACGAGCAACAGAGAGGAGCTCGCGCGGGAGGTCCACGCCCACTACCGGACGAGCGATGACCCGAGTTCCGTCGCCGATGTCTCCTGGGCGGAGCTCAGCGAGGATCTCAGGGAGGCAAACCGGGCTCAGGTCGACGGGTTGGAGCGTGGGCTCCGGGCGCTTTGGTTCCGCATCATGCCCGCCTTCGACTGGGACGTGCCCACCGTCGATCTCACTGATGCGCAGATCGAGGCTCTCGCCGAGGTCGAGCACGAGCGCTGGTGCAGGGAGCGGCGCGCCGCCGGCTGGCGCTTCGGGGACGAACGCGACGTTACGGCTCGACGACACCCTGACCTTGTCGCCTGGGCCGATCTCTCAAACGCGTCCCGAGAGAAGGATCGAAGAGCCGTGCGCGAGTGGCCTGCGATCCTAGCTCGCGCCGGACGTCGGCTCGCGCCGAACGAGCAGCGAGAGCGCTTGGCGAAGCAGATTCACGCTCGCCACCGAGCAGCCCGCGCGGCTGCCGGCGAGCTCGCACCACCCGAGTGGGAGGCACTCGACGAGTCGACGCGCAGACAGAACCGGGAGAGCGCCGACGACATCGCGCTCAAGCTCCTCCGGGTGGGCTGCACGCTGGCTCCCGCCTGGGACGACGCGCCGACGACCTCTCTGAGCACGCACGAGATCGAGGTACTGGCCGAGCTGGAGCACGAGCGCTGGTGCCGGTCGAAGGTTGCACACGGCTGGCGATTGGGGCCGCAGCGTAACGACGCGAGCAAGGTGCACCCCGACCTCGTGGACTGGGAAGATCTTCCCGATGGCCGGCGTGAGATTGATCGCGAGCACGTGCGTGCGATTCCGGAGCTCCTCCACGACGTCGGTCTGAAAGCGGTGCGGGACAAGCCTAACTCGCTTCGCCGCGACTGGCGATGGGCGCGGCACCGGTGATGGTGTTCAGCGAAGACAACGGTCGTGTACCCACCCGCGCACCGGCATTTGACCTCTATGCGGCGCGTCCAGAAACGGGGCGAGGACGATCGCCCCTACTACGTGGGGACCAACAGCCGGCGGCATCCTATACGAAAGTACGCGTGCACTTGAAAACGGCGTATTCGATTCCCCCAAGCTCTCCGTTCCGCTGCACCTGTCAGCTTCCGCAGCGCCGCCATCGAGGCTTTCACGGACGGTTCACACCTAACCTATCCGAACCGTTGCCTTCCTTAGCGTTCCTTTTTTGAAACTGGCACTTAAGTAATGCCTCACCGCGATGTTCTCCGTCCAGGCCCATTTGACCCACCAGCGCTGAAATCCCGCCTTCCGAAGTCGAAACTTTCGGAGATCGCGGTCCTCGAAAATCTCCTCGCCAGTCGGCGTAACGCTGTATGTGAAGACCTGTACAAAGCCACTCTTAGGCGTCCGGAGACGCCACCACAGCCAATATGACTTCCCGCGCGGGACGACGTACTCGCCGTTCCGTCGCGGATATTCGTCCTTGACAAGGCAGTCGCCGCTTGCTCGGAGTCGTTTGCACACGACCAAGTCGACGACGTTGGGGTCGAGGGCCAGCTCACGAGTGGTAACAGCGGTTGCCGAAGAAGTCACGAATGCCGCAAGAAGAGCGGTCACGACCGCGACGGCTGTGCGCGTTCGAGCTCCTCCGGCAGACCCCGAAAGCGGCCGACTTGGCAGACGCTGTCCCATCGGAGACGATATGATAGATGAACCTTGTGAAGGGCGAGCCTGCGGCCAATTCGGCGCCCCCACCTGAAAACGAACCGCGCAAGCGGGCGTTCCTGTCAACGGGCGTTGGCGTAATCACCGCCGCCAGTGGGCTAGTCGGAGCGGTCGCGACACTCGTCGCCGTACTGGTGCAGATAGGTGCTCTCGGCGGCTCGAAGGAGGAGCCGCCTGCCTCTGCCGCGCTTGAACGACGAGCGATGCCGTCGGTCACGTTCTCGCGGGCTATCACGCTTGCAGCGTCCAGCGACGTGGAGGGTATTGAAGCTGCGAGTTCGCGAATTTTCGAACGACTGTCACGGCGCCGAGTTCTGCGAGTGCCGTTCCCGTCGCAATACGAGGTCAAGACGCCTGGTGCCAGGGGACTGCGCTTGGCCTACGTGTGGCTCGTCGTAGAGGTCACCGGCGGGAGCGATTGCATTTTGGTAGAGGCGCTAGAAACCAAGGCAAACTTCGGCCGAGCCCCCGAACTCGCCGTCGGGATTGTGGACAAGCAGGTTAAGCGGTCCTGGGGACGACCGGCGGGGGCGACCCACCTCTGTCGAGGGCAAGGGTTGTTATTGCCGGTTTTCAGTCTGTGGACTAATTCCCGTTCAGTCGGCTCCGCGAAGGAATTCATTGACGACACCTCGTTGATCCAAAGGTGCGTACTTGAGTACACGACCAAAGTCTCCGAACGCTCCTTGAGCGTTAGCTGCCGCTCAGCATTTCCGTCGCACACGTCAGTGCACTTCCCGCCATCAACGGGCCGCGAGTCGCCGGGAGTGCGCACACCGCCATGACGTCTCGGGGGCACGTCTTACTACCGCCGCGGCTTACGCCGCCGAAGGCGCGCCCCCGCGGTAGCGACGGATCAGCCCCGAACGGACGAAGGCGACGGAGGCATCGAACGCCGCGCCGCGGTAGTTCTTCTCCACGAGATATTCATGCGGGTTGTACGCACCCATCGTCTTCGCGAACACCCAGTCGACGGAGGCGATGAAAGTCCTCGGGTCCTAGCGCTGGCCTGAGCGCGACATACCGCATCGACCACGTCACCGACGGTGACAGAAGAGGCCAGAGGTCTCCTTCCTGACGTGGAGCAATACGCTCACAACTGGCTCGAGGAGGCACCGGCGCCCTCGCCGCTATACGTCGAAAGCTCCTTACGCCTATGACAACGTCTTCATTGACGAGGTGTTAAAGGTGCGATCTTGGACGGCTTCGCGGTGAAGCCGAAAGCCGATGACATTTCCCAAGGGGGAGAGCGCCCGACGGTTAGACAGACGCTGCCAGGCCGAGACCGTCTGCCAGATCCAGCGACCGACGCGAACCTCGACGAGTCCGTTGCTGCGTCACCTTCAGATGAACAACCGGAACTTCGGGATGTCCCGAGACGAGCTTCAGTGATCGGCATGTCTGTCTCCTGGGCACAGCCCACAATTTTCTCTGGCACCTATGCGTGAGGTTGCGCGTTGCGTACCCTCCGATCGATGTCGGAGTGGGAGTTGATCGACAGTCTGCGCGCCGCGGTTGCGACGACTCCGAACGACACGGTCCTTCGCGTTCATCTGGCGCAGCTACTGATCGAAGCGGGCGATTACGACGAGGCCCGTCGCCATCTTGGTCAGGTACTGGTTCTCGACCCGGGCTCCGAGCTCGCGCTCGCGCTCCTTTTGGCGAGCGAACCAGGAGAGGACTTGGCACCCGACGTCGATAAGTCGGACATGACGAGCGAGAGGGTCCGGGCGAGCTCGACTGGAAAGAGCTTGATCGGGGTTTCGCCGACTTTGTCGAGCCCATGTTCGTCGAGAGTCAGCCCGAGGAAGCGCACGCGGACGTATGGGATCTGACGCGAGAGACCATCTCGCTTGCCGACGTAGGCGGCCTCGCTGAGGTGAAAGAGCGGCTCGAGCTCGCCTTCCTGGCGCCGCTGCGCAATCCCGAGCTTCGGCGGCTTTATGGCAAGAGTCTTCGCGGGGGTCTCGTTCTCTACGGTCCGCCCGGCTGCGGGAAGTCCTTCATTGCGCGCGCACTCGCGGGCGAGCTCGGTGCCGGGTTCCTCTCCGTCTCGATCGATGATGTCCTCGACAAGTACGTGGGGCAGAGCGAGGCAAACCTGCACGGCCTCTTCATGCAAGCACGCCGCAATGCCCCGTGTGTCCTCTTTTTCGACGAGATCGACGCACTCGGCAGACGGCGCGCGCACCTCTCGAGTGACGTGCTACGCACAACCGTGAATCAGCTCTTGCTCGAGCTCGACGGCGTCGAGCACGGAAACGAAGGTGTTTTCGTGCTCGCCGCGACCAACCACCCGTGGGACATCGATCCGGCGCTTCGACGGCCGGGCCGGTTCGATCGCATGCTGCTCGTGCTTCCGCCCGATACGGAAGCTCGCAAGGCGATCTTCCGCACCCACTTGCACGATCGCCCAGTAGCCGGCATCGATCTCACCCAACTTGCGATGCGGAGCGACGGCTATTCCGGAGCCGATATCGCCCATGTCTGCGACAGCGCCGCCGAGAAGGCGCTGATCGACTCCGCACGAAGTGGCGAGGTGCGAATGATCGAGATGCGCGATGTCGAGGCTGCGCTCGCGGAGGTTCGTCCCTCTCTCGGGCCGTGGTTCGAGATGGCCCGAAACGTCGTCGCCTTCGCCAACCCGAGCGGCGACTACAACGATCTCCGCGACTACATGCGCAGCAAGCGACTGCTCTGATGGAGGAGCAGTCGGTGGAGCGCGCCCGCGCGTTGATCGACCTCGGACGCGCCGACCGCGCGCGAATCATTCTGACCGGGATCCTCGCTGTCGAGCCCGAGCACGTCGAGGCGTTGCTCGTGCTCTCGCTGGCTCAGGCAGACGACGAGCCTCGAGCTTCGCTGGAGAATGCGCAACGCGTCCTCTCGATCGAGCCGGAGAACCTCCTCGCGTTACTGCTTTGCGCAGATGCATGCCTCGAGCTAAATCGTGTCACCGATGCGGAGCGCTACGCGCGCCTCGCCCTCGACAAGTCACCTTGGCTGGGGGCTGCGCACGCGGTCCTCGCACAGGCACTCGGCCGCCGTGGTGGACGGTACGAGGAGTCGCGACAGAGCGCGCAGCGGGCGATCGAGCTTGATCCTGAAAATGCCATCGGCTATGTGGCCGCGGGTTACATCGAGATGGCTCGAGCCGAATGGAGCGAGGCAGACCGCTGGTTCCGCAAGGCACTTGAAGTCGACCCGTCGGACCGCACTGCCCAAGTCAACCTCGTAACTGCTCAGGAGGGGCGTGGCAGGATCTCGCCCGCCTTCAATGAGGCAGCTGTCCTCCTTCGAATTGACCCGCGTGATAAGGACGCGCTGCAGGTGCTGCACGAGACGGTGTACACGACACTCGTCCACTTGCTCTGGATATCGACCCTGCTCTTCGTTATCGCGTGGGCGACCGGGACAGCGTGATCGCGATACCGCTGATCGTCGCCGTGATCGTTCGCTTATCACGTGCATTTGCTGCCACTTTCAACCTGTTGAGCGACTGGGCGTTGCTCCGCACGCTCCCATGGCGCTACATTGCCAGGCTTCCCTTCCACCACGGCTGGGTCGCGGTCGTCACCTGGAGCTTGCTTCTGACCCTAGTCTGCAGCGTGCTCGTGCTCACTCTGCCGGGCAAGGACGCTAGCGCCGTCGCGGGCGGCGTGGGCGGGATCGCCGCGACGATCGGGCTGGTGAGCTCCTGGGCGCGGGCTGGTCTCACCTGGTTGAGGCTACGCGGGCACCTGCGTGCTCGCTGACGCGCGTGACCGACATCCGCATACTGTGCACCCCATTGGTCCCGCCTGCGCTGCTTTACACGGAGGTGGCAAGCAGGTTCGGGTCCTCCTACACGGGCCTCTAATTCGTGGAACTGAATGTGGAACAGTCCCGTAGCGTCTCCAGAGAGCCGAACGCGTCTCGACACCGTTCGCGAACGGCTTCGCCTGCGGAAGACCTAGTCCCATCCCCTCGCGGTCGTCACCTCGCGACGATCAAGGCCCGTGGTGCGCGAGAGGTGCAGGAACGCTGTGACACTCCGGAACGCGGGGCGGCGGAGGCGAACGCCGCCTAGCTTTCCCTGGGGGCAAAACGGCAGGAGCTCGCCGCAGCCGTCCGACCAGAAGCCCCACCGGTCCGCGATGGCGGTGAACTCGTCCACCTCTCGTCGGCACTCCGAGCAGCGGATCGGAACCTCGCCGGGGAGCGAGTCGGCACAGGCGGCATCCTACGAAAGGGCGGCCTAGAGGAG
>Ga0136621_1000464_pt1 | contig 16082 bp, 16 predicted proteins | sample AntDryUQ445A2306_FD_104673 | JGI IMG/M metagenome (GOLD analysis project Ga0136621, IMG submission 104673) | Polar desert sand microbial communities from Dry Valleys, Antarctica - metaG UQ445A (23.06) | ecosystem: Environmental > Terrestrial > Soil > Desert | place: Antarctica: Dry Valley...
CCCCGGCCACGGCGATCCGATCCAAGACCCGGCAGGGCGCGCGCGTGAGCTCCAGGAGCACCACCGCCTGCGCCTGGAAGAGGCGGTCGCGGCCCTCGGAAAGGAGCCTAAGAGCGGGTACGAGCTCTCCTTCGCGCTCTTCGGAGACGACCTGAAGCCGGCGAGCCGCCGCTTCGCGGTCGCCGAGACGCTGTCCCACGCCGAGCGGCTCGTCAACGAGGGCGCCGCCCTCAGGCACCAGGACGACAGCACGGTTTCCTATACTGCGGCCTGATCGATGGTGGACGACCACCCGCCTAGTACCTACGCCCCCTCGGGGGCGTTTCCCACCTTTGGGCTCCACCGAGCGGGAGCTGTAACCGGCCAGGGCAGCGCGTGAGCACCTTCCTTCGCATCCTGATCGTGTTCCTGCTCGTGTTGGGGAACGCGATCTTCGTGACAGCGGAGTACGCGCTCGTCACCGCGCGGCGGAGCCGGCTCGAGGAGCGTGCGCTTCGCGGAGGCCGCGGGGCAAAGACGGCGCTGCGCCTGATGGACGATCCTGTGCGCTTCATCTCGACGGTTCAGGTCGGAATCACGATCTCGGCGATCCTGCTCGGCGCCATCGGTGAGCCGCTCCTCTCCGGCCTGATGGACCCGCCGCTTTCGAATACGGTCGCCTTCCTGATCGCGTTCGCGATCCTGACGTACCTCTCCGTCGTTGTCGGCGAGCTCGTCCCGAAGGCGGTGGCGCTTCAGAAAGCGGAACGGCTCGCGATCGCGCTCGCGGTGCCGCTCGACTGGCTCGCCCGGCTCACGCATCCGCTCGTGTGGACGCTGCAGAAGTCGGCGAACGTCTTCTTGCGCGCACTGCGGGTGAAACCGGCTCCGGCGGGAATGATCGCCTACACCCGCGAGGACATCCGGCACAGCGTGGCGGCGGCCGAGGACGTGGGCGAGTTTCAGGAGGCGGAGGAGGAGATGCTCTACAAGGTCTTCGACTTCGCGTCGAAGGAGGTCGATGCGGTGATGGTGCCGCGGCCGGACGTGGTCGCGATCTCGGCGGACATGGCTCCGGAGGAAGCGCTCGCCACTGTTGTCAACTCGCCGTACACGCGTTACCCGGTCTACCGTAACTCGCTCGACGAGATCATCGGCATCCTGCACGTGCGCGATCTCTTCGCCGCCATGCACGACATCGGCATCGCCGCGGTCCGGCTCGACACGATCGCTCGTCCCGCCTACGTCGTGCCCGAGACCAAGGATCTGGCAGCGCTCCTCGCCGATTTCCGGCGGGAGAAGCAGCACATGGCCATCGTCGTCGACGAGTACGGAGTGGTGGACGGGATCGTCACGCTCGAAGACCTGATCGAGGAGATCGTCGGCGAGATCGAGGACGAGTTCGACCTTCCGGACACGTCGGTCGAGCGGCTGGACGAGACGCACATCCGCGTGGACGGCTCGTACACGATCGACGACTTCAACGAAGCGTTCGGCTCGGACCTCGATCAGGAGGACTACCACACGCTCGCAGGTCTCGTCTTCGGCGCGCTCGGACGTGCCGCCGAGGTCGGCGACGAGATCTTCGTGGACGGCCTCCGCCTGACCGTGCTCGAGATCGAGGGCTCGAGGATCTCGCGGCTCGAGATCGAGTTCGAGGCCGGCGACAAGCCGAAGCCTGCAGGCGAGTCGGAAGCCGCCTGAGAAGCAAGAGACGTCGGCTGTGATAGAGCAGCGACAGCGGCCGCGAAGCGGACGCCTTCAGGGATTGCGCGCGACCGAGATTCGCGCGAGCGGATTCCGGTCTTGCGCCAGATGAGGCTTCGCGAGGATTCCGCATTCCGTCACCGCGACTTCGCGCTCTTCTGGGTTGCGCTGGTCGCGTCGAGCTTCGCCGTGAGCATGGCGACCGTTGCCGTCGGCTGGCAGGTGTACTCCGTCCGGGAGAATCCACTCGATTTGGGGCTCGTCGGCCTCGCTGAGTTCCTTCCTCTCCCGTTGCTCGCGCTGCCGGCGGGCCAGCTCGCAGATCGGGTTTCGCGCCGGCTCCTCTACCTCTTCATGATCACCGTCGACATCGCCGTCGCCCTCGGGCTTCTCGGGATCACGCTCTCCGGCGCCGACCAGGTGTGGCCCTTTTTCGCGCTCGCGTTCCTGATGGGAGTCGGAAGCGCAATCGGCGCGCCGGCGGGCCGGGCTCTCACACCCTCGCTCGTCCCCCGGGAAATCCTCTTGAACGCCCTTGCGCACCGCTCCGTCGCCTTTCAGCTCTCGCTTGTCGCCGGACCGGCCGCGGGGGGTCTCTTGTTCGCGCTCCGGCCAGAGCTCGTCTACGTGGTCGGGATAGGGCTCTCGCTCGTCGCGTTCGGTTGCGTGCTTTCCCTCCAGGGTGGGCGCGGCGCAGCGGCTGCGGGCGCCGCGGGTCTCGAGGAAGTGCTCGCCGGGGTGCGTCTCATCCGCCGCACGCGGGTCCTGCTGGGCGCGATTTCCTTGGATCTCTTCGCCGTTCTGCTCGGCGGCGCGGTCGCCCTCCTGCCGATATTCGCGAAGGACATTCTCGAGGTTGGCCCGACCGGCCTCGGGTTGCTCCGCGCCGCTCCGGCGGCGGGATCGTTCGCTGCGGCGCTCTTCCTCGCGCGGCGTCCCCTCAGGCGGAGGGCGGGGCGGACGCTGTTCCTGGTTGTCGCGGCGTTCGGCATGTGCATGGTCGTCTTCGGCCTCTCGCGCGAGATGTGGCTGTCGATGCTCGCGCTCGCGCTCGGCGGGGCGTTCGATCTGGTCAGCGTCGTCCTTCGCTCGGCGATCCTTCCTTTGGTAACGCCGGACGAGCTACGAGGACGCGTGAACGCGGTCGAGATGGTCTTCATCAGCGCCTCGAACGAGCTCGGAGCGTTCGAGTCGGGAGTCGCGGCCGCGCTCGTGGGCGCCGCTCCGGCTGTCCTCTTCGGCGGAGTCGCGACGATCGCGATCGCTGTTCTGTGGTGGCGTCTGTTCCCCTCGCTGGCGCAGGTAGACCGGCTCGACGAGCTCCGGCCCGTTTCGGTCGAGGCCGCCTAGGCGATGGCGAAAAGTGCCACCTTGCGAATCGAAGAGTCACCGGGCACCATTGAGCACATGGAAGACGATGAGGCGACCACACTGATACTCGAGGCGTTGTTCGATATCAGGGTCGCTGTCTTCGACATTCACGCAGTCGTGTTTGGAGCGGACGATGAAGAAGAGGAAGAGGAAGAAGAAGACATCTGAAGAGCTCGCGGCGCGCGCGCGGCAGGACGATCTCACACGCCGCCTTCAGCTTGCCATCGATCGCTCTAGGTCCCGTTTGGACGAGCGAACTCCGCGTGAGGAATCATCTGGGGCCAATCGCGTCGATCCGCCGATGAGGAAGCGCTGGATCGAGATGAGTCGGGCGGAGCGACTGGCCGAGCGGGCGCGGTCTCGGGAACTCGACCGGCGGCTGCTCGCGGCCATCGAGCGCTACCGCGAGCTCACCGCAGAGAAGCGCCGCCGGCGCGAGGCCGAAGCGTCCTAGCGCCGCGCCCGGCTGAGCAAACGCGCGGCGCCCACGTTCCGGATCGACGCGTCGACGAGCTCGATCGGATGGAGCGCGGGAAGAGGACGGCGCACTCGTCGGAGCGCCTGCGACACCTGCACCAGGCAGCCCGGATTCGCGCTCGCGTACGCCTGCGCGCCCGTGGCCAGGACATGCCCGGCCTTGCGGTCGCCGAGCTCGCGGGCGGCCTCGGGCTCGACGATGTTGTAGATCCCCGCCGAGCCGCAGCAGAGATCCTGCTCGGCGGGCTCCACGACGTCCAGCCCCGGAATCCGGCCGAGGGCGCTCTGCGAGGCCAACGGGAGTGCTTGTGCGTGGCGAAGGTGGCAGGAGTCCTGGAGGGCGACCTTCATGGGAAGCGGGTGCCGTCGCGCCTGCGGCCGAACTTCCGCGAGAAACTCACCGACGTCTCGTACTTTCGCGGCGAAGTCGGCCGCGCGCTCGTCAGCCAGCAGCCAACCGAGCTCTTTGAGATGCGAGCCGCATCCGGAGGAGTTGACCACGATCAGCTCGACGTCGCCGAACGCGGTGATGAGCTCCCGCGCGAACGTCTTGCCCTCCTCGAGCCGGCCGGCGTGCACCGAGAGCGCGCCGCAGCAGCCCTGCGGCGGGGCGGCGACCTCGTAGCCGTCGGCCGCGAGGACGCGTGCGGTCGCAGCGTTTACGTCAGGGAAGACCGCGCTCTGAACGCACCCGGTCAAGAGCCCGACGCGCCCTCGCACGACACCTTCCGGGCGTGTGACGCTCTCCACCTCGCCGCGGCCCCGCCACGGAGGGGCGACGTCGACGAGCGGACGGAACCGGCGCGGCAGTGGAACGCCGCGGCCGAGCTCGGCGAGCGCGAGTGCCGCGCGCATGCGCGAGGGGTAGGGAAGCACGCGAAACAGGAGCCCGCGGAGCAGGCGGTCGCCCCAAGGCCGGTCGTACTCCGCCTCCACTGCTGCGCGGGTCGTCTCGATCAGCCGGTCGTAGCGAACCCCGGACGGGCATGAAGACAGGCACGCCATGCACCCGAGACAGCGGTCGAAGTGTGTGGTGACGGTGGTGTTCAACGCCACCGTTCCGTCGAGTCGCGCATCCATCAGATGAATGCGTCCACGAGGCGAGTCCATCTCCTCGTTCCAGAGGACATAGGTCGGGCACGTGGGCAGGCAGAACCCACAGTGGACGCAGTCTGCGGTCAGCTCGCGGATCACGCGGCGAGGACTCTGTTCGGATCGAGCTCACTCCGAATCCGCTCGATGAGCTGATCGATCCCACCTTGTGACACTGTGTCACTTGGCTGCTCGTCCGCTGTGTAGGCGACGCCGGCTGACGGGCGGACTACCGCTTCGGCCAATCCGCGTAGCGTGTCGTCGAAACGCCCGGGATCGAAGCGAAGGCGGCCCCTTGCTCCGCTCTGCCGGCGGCGCGAGACATCCCACGCTTCGAAGTCGACCTCGACGCCGCCCACGAGCCCCTGGGCAGCTGCGACCTGCGCCTTGACCGCGCGAGGAGAGCCCTCGAACAGCACGAGGATGCCACCTGGGTGGAGGACATCGAGAGCGCTCGGCTGCAACTGGGAGCCGAGGAGGGCGCGGACGACGCTAGCGGCACCGTCGGTCTCGATCGCGAGCGACTGCTCGGCCTTCGGGAGCGGATGCAGGCGAAGGCTGACGCGCGCGATCAGAGCGAGTCGTCCCTGCGAGCCGCAAACGAGGCGGGCGAGGTCATAGCCCGCGACGTTCTTGACCACCTTGCCGCCTGCGCTCGCGATCGTCCCATCCGCGAGCACGAGGGTGACGCCGAGGACGAGATCGCGAGGCGCGCCGAAGCGATGTCGGAGCGGGCCGGACTGGTTACGGGCGAGGAGCGCTCCCACGGTCGGGTCCCCGGGAGGGTCGAGCGAAAGCCGCTGACCGTGCTCGGCGAGGGCGTGCTGCAGGGTGGAGAGGCGCAGCCCGGCCTCGACGGTGCACGTCAGGTCGCCCGCCTCGTGCTCGAGAATCCGGTCGAGCCCCTCGGTGCTGAGGCTCTCGCCGATCGTGAGCCGTCGCCCTTCGGCGTGGGCTGTCGCCAGCACCTCTGCCGCCTCGGCCAGGCTAGAGACGCTCGGCAACGTCCATCCTCTCGAGCGGATGCACGCGATATGGCCCTGGCACCTCGCCGCAGAGGCGTGGCGTGGGGATCACCTTCCCGGGATTGCAGATCCCCTCGGGGTCGAAGGCGCGACGAACGCGCCCGAAGACCTCGAGGTCCCGTTCCGAGAACATGCGCGGCATCGAGCACGCCTTGTCCATTCCGACTCCGTGCTCGCCTGTCAGCGAGCCGCCCGCGTCCAGGCAGGCGTCGAGGATCGCCTCGGCGAGGTCTCGCGCACGCTCGGTCTCGCCCTGCTCCGCGTCGTAGAGGACGAGCGGGTGGAGATTGCCGTCCCCCGCATGGAAGACGTTCCCGACCCGCAAGCCATGGATCTCGGACAGCTCCTCGATGCGGCGTAGAACTCCCGGGAGGCGGGTTCTTGGCACGACGCCGTCCTGGACGTAATAGTCGGTTGCTACTCGCCCCATGGCCGCGAACGCCGACTTGCGCCCTTTCCAGAGGAGCGCGCGAGCGAGATCGTTCGTCGCAGTGCGGATCTCGAATGCGCCACAATCGGCGCAGATCCTCTCGACCTCGACAGCGTCCTCCTCGACCTGTGCGGACACGCCGTCGAGCTCCACGAGGAGGACGGCTCCTGCTCCGGCCGGATAGCCGGGGGCGACGGCGAGCTCGGCGGCCTCGATCGTGAGCCGGTCCATCATCTCGAGCGCTGAGGGGAGAATCCCCGCGGCGACGATGCCGGACACGGCCGCTCCGGCCGCATCGGTCGTCTCGAACCCGGCGAGGAGCGTCTGCACCGCCTCCGGCGTTCTGACGACGCGGAGCGTTACCCGCGTCACGATGCCGAGGGTGCCCTCCGACCCGACGACCATACCCAGCAGGTCCGGGCCTTCGGGGTCGAGTGCCTTGCCGCCGAGCTCGACCGTCTCGCCGTCGGGTAGCACGAGCGTCGCGCCCGTGACGTGGTGGACGGTGAAGCCGTTCTTCAGGCAGTGCGCTCCACCCGCGTTCTCGGCGACGTTCCCACCGATCGTGCAGACCTGCTGACTCGAGGGATCGGGCGCGTAGAAAAACCCCTCGTCCACTACTGCACGGGTGACGTCGAGGTTCGCGACTCCCGGCTCGACGATGACGCGCTGGCTGGCGAGATCGACCTCCAGGATGCGATTCATGCGGGCCAGAGACACGACGACGCCTCCCGCGAGCGGCGTTGCGCCCCCTGAGAGCCCCGTTCCCGCGCCGCGAGCGACGAACGGCACGTGCTCCCGGCTGCACGCGCGCAGGATGACCTGCACGTCCTCGGTCGAGCCGGGAAGGACGACGAGCTCCGGAATCGCCCTGTGTCCGGTGAGACCGTCGCACTCGTAGACCCGGAGCTGCTCCGGCTCGGTGATCACGTGCGTCGCTCCCAGAGCGCGTTGCAGCTCCAGCACGAAGGAAGCTCTGAGCGCCATCGACGCGAGTCTACGCCCCGCCGCAGGAGCTCATCCCGCCGCCCAGAACTCCTCGAACACCTCCGGGTCACTCGGGAGAGCCAGAACCTCACGCACGAGCCCACCTTCGATGGCGAACAGAAGCACCTGCTCCAGGTCGAGGCTGCGTCCGTGTCGCGTGCCGCGCGCGATATAGATCGCTGCGGCCCGCCCCTCGCTCGCCAGCACGTCGTGGAGCTCGGATCCGTACGTCCCTCCGGTCTCCTTCGACAACCGGCCGAGAAAGCGGAAGATCTCCCCGCGGCCCCGGTGGGCGCCGGCCATCACACCCCGACCCGGAACCGTCCAGACTGCGTCCTCGGCGAAGAGCCCGCGCAGCCCGAAGCCCTCGCCGCGCGCGAACGCGTCGAAGATTGCGCGAACGAGAGCGTCGTTCTCGGCTCTGGAGCTCCCAGTCATGTCTCGATGCGGCGCTGGGCGCCGTGATGCGGCGTCCTCAGTCTCGCCCATATCTCCCTCGATGGGCCTGTCCGGAGAGTGGTCGCGTCGGATGGCACGCGACACGTGCCGCGAGGCAAGGACGCAGGGAGTGCCAATATGCAGACAATTGGCGCGACTTCTTGGGGGACCCCAGGAAGTGCGTAGCACTTTCTGGGGTAGGACTGAGGACGCCGCATCGTGGTGCGTGGCGCGCGCCAGGCGGTCTGACCCACTTTCCGGACAGGCCCATAGGTGAGCGCTCCTTGCGTCCTCGCCTCGACGTCCATCATCCGCCTCGCGACGGGCGATCGTCTCGAAGGGAGTTCTCGCTCCCACTGGCCTTCTCCCAGCGGGCGATCAGGCCGTCGACATGGCGGTGCTGAGCGTCGGTGAACGGTATACGAGACACTAGTCGCCGCGCCTCCGCGGGATCGTCGTTGTCGACGGCGGCCTCCAGATGCTCGCGAAGCGGATTCGGCTGCCGGAGCTGGCGGCGTAGCCAGCGAAGCAGGCTCACCGTGGCCTGATCGGTCACGGTTGCAGGCTAGCGGGCCTGTCCGGAAACTGGCTCAGAGCGCCTGCCACATGCGACGCACCACGATGCAGCGTCCTCAGTCCTACCCCAAGAAGTCGCGCCGATATGGGGGCGCTCCCCGCGTCCTTGCCTCGCGGCACGTCTCACGTGCCATCCACCGTGACCACTTCCCGGACAGGCCCAAGCATCTAGTCCGAAAAGAGCTCTTCGTCGTCGGTGTCGGCAGGCTTCGGCTTGACGTCCTGAGAATCCGACGACGGCGGTTCGTCGTCCGCCAGGCTGTACGCGCTGAGCCGTGACGACAGGCCGTCCATCCAGCTCACTGCCTCCGGCTCGTCGCCGGGGTCCTTCGCAGACCGCTCCCGGCGCCCCTTGCGACTGGATACGGGGGCGGGGCGCGGGCGCCTGTCCTTGGGTGCGCGCTCGGGGTCCGGCTCGGCGCCGTCCTGACCGCTGTCTTTGACCAGAGAGGGGAACGCGGCGAGCGGCGGAAGACCGAGACCCGCGATCGACGGCGCCGCGGGATCCGGGCCGACACTCTTCTCCGCCTCGGCCCCGAGAAGGGGAGCCGGACGCGGCAGGGGCTTCTTCTCGATGCGCTCGCGAGGCCTTTCTGGATCGACCACATAGTCGGGCAGGGGGCCTGGATCCGGCTCGGGCTCGAGCGCCGACACCGGTTTCGGAAGAGCTTGCGCAGCGACCGGCGCCGAAACCACGAAGTCGGGCAGGGGCTCGGGAGGAGTGTCCGGAGCCTGTTCGGGTTCCGTCGCCAAGATCGGCTCCGGCGCCACTGCGGGCTCTGGCTCGGCGCTGAACTCGGGCATATGGTTCGGCTCGAAGGCCGCGATCGGCACCGGTTCGGGCGTGGGCTCGGGCTCGGGCTCGGGCTCCGGCTCGGGCTCGGGCTCAGGAGCCGGCTCCGTGACCGGTTCCGGCTCGACCGCCCACTCGGCAACGGGTTCTGGCTCGGGAACGAGCTCGACGACAGGTTCCAGTTCGGGCGCTGGCTCGAAAATCGGCTCCGGCGCCGATGCCGCCTCGGTCACGGGCTCGAGCTCCGGCACGGCTTCTGCGACGGGCTCCGGCTCCGGCTCGGGCTCCGGCGTCGATGCCGCCTCGGTCACGGGCTCCAGCTCCGCCTCCCACGCCGATGCCGCCTCGGTCACGGGCTCTAGCTCCGGCTCCCACGCCGATGCCGCGTCGGTCACGGGCTCCAGCTCCGGCACGGCTTCTGCGACGGGCTCCAGGTCCAACTCCGGCTCCGGGTCATTCTCGACGACCGGCTCCGGTTCGGGGGTCAACTCGACAACAGGCGTAGGCTCGAATGCTTCGAAGTACGCGACCGGCTCGGGCTCGGGCTCGGGCACCACGACGTAATCGGGGAGCCTCTCCGTCTCCGTCTCCTCCACCAGCTCGGCAGCTGTGCCTGGCAGTGTCCACCCTCCGACTACGCTGTCCCACGCGGGCGTCGGCTCTGCCGGCTCGAGGAAGCCCGGCTCGAGCTCGGTCGTGGGTGGCATCTCCCAGAGTGGTCGGCCGACGATGAGCCGTTCTCGAAGCTCGAGGCGTCGAACCTTGCCGCTCGACGTCGTCGGCAGCTCGTCCACGAACTCGATCTCGCGTGGGATTTCGTGTTCGGCGAGCAACTGCCCCACGTCCTGGCGGATCTCCGCCTCGAGCCCGTCCGAGCCCTCGACACCGGGCGCCAGCACGACGAATGCCCTCAGGAACTGTCCGCCGCGCTCGAGGTCGCGCACGCCCACGACGGCGCTCGCGGTGATGGCGTCGTGCAGGCGAAGCGCGCGCTCGCTCGCGAACGGGCTGAAGCGCTCGCCGCGACTCGTGAGCATGTCCGCCGCTCGTCCGAGGAACCAAAGGAATCCGTCCGCGTCAGCCGTCGCGATGTCGCCGGTCGTGTACCAGTCCCCGCGGAATGCCTCTTTCGTCTCGTCCGGCGCTTCCCAGTACCCCGCGAACAACGTGGGGGTTCGTGCGCGTACGGCCAGCTCGCCTTCGGCGCCTGGCGGGACCTCGTTTCCGCCTTCGTCGATCACCGCGACCTGGTGTCCGGGCAGCGGCAGGCCGAGCGATCCCGGCTTGAAACCCGCCTCCGCGCCGTTTCCGACGAAGACGTTGGTCTCCGCCTGGGAGTAGCCGTCGTGGATGACCAGGCCCCATGTCTCCTCGAAGACCGCGCTCACCTCAGGATCGAGGTAGTCGCCCGTCGAGACCAACCTTCGCAACTGGGGCGGGCGGAAACGGCCGAGCTCGGAGTGTTGCGCCAACGCCGCGTACTCGGCAGGGGTCTGGTTGAGAATCGTCGTGCCGAAGCGGTAGATGAGGTCGAGCCGCTCCAATGGCTCGAACTCGCCCTCGTGGAGCAACGTCTCGGCGCCGCGCGACCATGGGCCGAGGAGAGCGTGCCAGACGCTGTTCGGAGATCCGGACGGAGCGGTGGACCAGACGGCGTCACCACGGCCTGCGTCGAGCCAGTACTCGGCCGCCACGCGGGCGGCGAACGCCGACGCATTCGTGTGGGCGACCAGGTGCGGCCCACCTGAGGTTCCCGCGCTGGTCAGCACGAACGCGAGATCGCGCGGAGAGGAGTCATGGGTCGGCGCCTGCTCGGGCGCGCTGAGAAGAAGCGGTTGCGCCTCGTCGACGTAGAGGACGTGTGGACGCTCGACCATCCGCACGATCTCGGGCTCTGCGGTTCGCGTGGCGACGACGAGCCGTGCGCCCGTGGCCGCCATTCGATCCTCGAGCGTCGCCGCAGACATGGTCACGGGTGCGGGGACGACCACGGCGCCCACCTTCAGACAGGCGAGCACGATCTCGAGCCAGTCGACGTTGGTTCCCACGAGCACCAACACGCGATCTCCCGGCCTGACCCCGCGCTCGCGCAGAAGCGAGCTCCAGCGCGCGCTTCTCTCAGCCAGCTGGAGGAAGCTCCTCGGCTCGATGACTCCGTCCTTCCCAAGCATCGTGACCGCTTGCCGTTTCGGGTCGTGGGCGAGCGACTCCACCACGTCGCGGGTGAAGTTGAACCGGTCCGGGACCTGCCAACGCCCATCCGCGACCGCGGGGTAGAGCGCGAGCTCGAGGGGTGAGGACGGAAGCTCGCCTCGCTGCGCGCGGCGGCCGATGCGAAGCTTTTTCACGGCGAGACCATTATCGACCCGAACCAGCCCATACCTAAAGCGCGTCCACCTGATTGGGCGCACGTCGGAATCCGCTAGCGCAGATTCCGATCGCGTGCACGCCCCTGAAGTCTGCCGCTGTCGCGCCGGCTACGTCTCGATTTCGCCCCACTGCCGGATGGAAGACCGAATCCGCTAGCGCAGATCCCGACCGCGCAAGATCCCTAGAGGCGGCGGCTTCGCGGCCACGTGGTCCGGGGTTCACGTCAAGCATCCACGAGTCCGTGCTCGATGCCGAACGACTCGTCGGAAGGAAGCTCCTCGGGCAGCCTGAACCCCCCGGCCTCTTCGAGCGCCTCGATGCGCGACTGGATGGGCGGATGCGTGTTGAAGAGACTCGAGAGCGCGAGAACTCCGCGCCGGTCTGAGTCGAGCCGGTCGGTCGGGCTCTCGACCCACAGGTGCGCTGTCGAGGCGTCCGCGTACTTGATCGTCGTCGAGTCTCGCTCGAGACGACGCAGCGCCAGGGCCATCGCCTCGGGGTCGTTCAACATCTCAGCCGCGCCCGCGTCTGCGAGGAACTCGCGGCGTCGCGAGAGGCTCAGGCGGAGGAGCAGCGCAGCGTACGGCGCGAGCAGGAAGCCGACAAGCGCGAGAACGAGCACGATCACGCCTCCTCTCCGAGAGCGTCCGCCGTACGCGATCGAGCGGAAGCCGATGTCCGCGATCAGCGCGATGACGCCGGCGAAGACGAGCGCCATGGTCATCAGGTAGGTGTCGCGATTTCGGATGTGAGACACCTCGTGCGCGAGGACGGCCTCGAGCTCCCGTTGCGGCATGGTCGCGAGCAGCCCGGTCGTCACTCCGACATAGCTCGTCTGGGGGCGCAGGCCGGCTGCGAACGCGTTCGGCGCCGCGTCCTCGACGATCCGAACCTCGGGAGTCACCGGCAGGCCGGCTGCGATCGAGACGTTCTCCACCAGCCTGCGCAGGGGTCTGATCGCGTCAGGAGCGACTTCCTGCGCGCCGGTCAGGCGGGAGACCATGCTCCGCGAGCGGACGAGCGCGAAGATTCCGTACAGCACCGCGCCGACGATGGCGATGACGCCGAGCGAGATGTCGAAGGCAAACCCGATCAGCGCCGCGAGGACGAGCAGGAGCAGGACGAAGCCGAAAACCACGATCGCGCTCTTGAAGCGGTTCGCCCGAATCTGCTCTTGAAGCGTCATGTCATCAGTAGCTTGATCGAAATCGCAGCGACCCGGCGCGAAGCGCCGGCTTCAGGGATCTTGAGCGAACGGAGTCCGCGCTCGCGGACTCTGTTCCTGCGCCAAGTCAGCCGAGCGAGACCTGCGGTACGGCGGTGTCGCCGTGGGCGGAGAAGAACTCGCGCGCATGGAATCCGAGGGGCGACGCGACGAGGACCCAGGGGATGCTCTGGACGGCGGTGTTGAAGCGCATCACGGTCGCGTTGTAGTAGCGGCGTGCTGCCGAGATCTTGTCCTCGGTGTCCGTTAGGTCCTCCTGGAGCTGGAGGAAGCTCTCTGATGCCTTGAGCTCGGGATACGCCTCCGCCACCGCGAAGAGTCGCCCGATCGCAATCGTCAGGCCTTCGTTCGCATCCGCCGCGGTCCCCGGTGTGCCTGCCTGCCGGAGGGCGGCTCGCGCGCGCGTGACCTCCTCGAAGACACCCCGCTCGTGGGCTGCGTACGCGCGCACCGTCTCGACCAGGTTCGGGATCAGGTCGGCGCGGCGCTGCAGCTGCACGTCGATGTTCGCCCAGCCGGTGTCGACTTCGTTTCGGAGCCGGACGAGCCGGTTGTAGCCGACGACGGCGAAAAGTACGACGACGCCGACGACGCCGATCAGGATCCAGAGCCAGAGCACCGCCGCTCGAGTCTACGGTTGCGTCAAGGCCGCGGCGAGCGCACTTCGTCCGTTGGCCAGCACGGGCTCGCCGTGTGACACGAGGATGCGCTGGACGGGGAGCTCGAGCAGTGGCCGCAGGGAGGCGGCAAGCTTGGGATGGCCGGTCTTGCCCGATAGCCACGACTCGGGGCACATGCGGACGCCGCCCGCGCCGTCTCCGAGCAAGACGTCGCCCGGCACGAGCGCGCGATGCTGCGGGATCCAGAAGACGACCTCGGTGCGCCGTGCTGAGCGCGCCGCCTCGATCCCGCCCGGCAGGTTGTCTCCAGGCCGAAACACGTCGGTGACCACGCCTGAGCGCCGCTCGACTGCGGCCCGCGAAGTACTCGGAGCCCACACACGCGCCGAATAGCGCCCGACGACGGCCGCCATGCTGCGAACGTGCCAGAAGACGGTCACGAGGACGTGTACCTGCCCGCCGACTCGTCGGACGTCGCGGTCGAGCGCACGCCAGAACCGGTCCTCGTCCTCGGGCGGCACGAGCGGGTCGATGAGCACCACGCCGTCGTCGGTCTCGCAGAACACGGACCCGACCTCCTCTTTCCACTCCTCGTGGTGCCCGGTCCAGCGCCACAGGCCGGCATCGATCTGGGCGACCTCCATTTTCGGAACGGTAGACCGAAACCGAACGCCCGCCCGTCACGTATCGTCGAGGCGAGTCAGTTATCGAGAGAAGGAGATCGCATTGACAGCTCTGCGCCTTGTACTGATCGTTGCGCTCGCCGTGTTCGCCCTCGCAGCCACGGGCTGCGGCTCAGACGACAACGCGGCTACCGACACCACCACGCTGACCGATACCACCGGCACCGAGACGACCGATACGGCGGGGACGACCGATACGGCCGAGACGACCGGAAGCGCGCTCCACGGCACCGTGGGCCCGGGCTTCGACATCAGCCTCGACGAGGCCTCGGGGACGATCGCTCCCGGCACGTACGAGCTCGAGGTCGAAGACCTATCGGACATCCACAACTTTCACCTCACCGGCCCTGGTGTCGACGTGACCACCGACGTTGCGGCGGAAGGCACCGAGAGCTTCACGGTCGAGCTGCAGGCGGGGACATACGAGTTCGTCTGCGACCCGCACGCGGGCCAGATGAACGGGACCATCGAGGTCGGCTGATAGCTGGCGCAAGGCCGGAATCCGCTCGCGTGGATTCCGGCCTTGCAAAATCACTGAAGGCGTCCGCTTCGCGGCTGCGGCGCTCCCTTTCTGCCGCTCAGTCTGCCTTCGTCTCGAGAGGCAGCGGCTCGATCATCCCGTCCAGGATTCGCCACCCTGCGAGCTCATCCGTGCGAAGGGCGTAGATCAGGTACGGCCGCCCGGCCCAGAGCCCGACGTTCTCCACGTCGGTACGCGAGGGCCGCGGCGGAGAGGAGAGGTGCGAGTGGAAGACGGCGAGCTCGTACCCCTCGTCCTCCAGGAACCAGGTCTCGGGATCGACGTCGAGCTCGAAGCGGTAAGGCGAGGCGGCGTCGTTGCGGCCGGAGATGTAGCGCTCGGCGATGCCATCGCGGAAGGCCACGAGCCCGCAGGCTTCGTTGGGCGACTCCGCCCGCGCGTGCTCGGCGAGCTCGGCCCGGACTTCCTTCGGCACTACCACCAGACGGATTTCTCCATCGCCGCGCCGATGTCGCTCGACTCCCAGAAGTCGGCGGAGAGGTATTTCCAGCCGCCGTCCGCGAGCACGCAGACGACGACGCCTTCGTCGAGCTCCTCCGCGAGTCGCAAGGTCGCGTGAATCACCGCCCCGGAGGAGACCCCCGCGAAGATCCCCTCTCGCTCGAGGAGCAAGCGGAGCCCGAGGATGGACTCCTCGTTGGTGACAAGCAGCTTCCGGTCGAGCTTGGAGACGTCGAGGATCGGGGGGACGTAACCGTCCGCGAGTGAGCGCAGGCCCATCACCTCGTCCCCGGGAAGTGGCTCGGCCGCAGCGACGACGAGGTCGGGGAACGACTCGCGGAGACGCGCGCCGGCGCCCATCAGCGTCCCCCCGGTGCCCAGACCGGCCACGAGGACGTCGACGCGGCCGAGGTTGGAGGCGATCTCCGCGCCGGTGCCTTCGTAATGCGCGCGCGGGTTCGCCTCGTTCGCGTATTGAAACGGCATGAAGAACGAGGGGTCGCCTTCCGCGAGCTCCAGGGCCAGCCGGACGGCCCCGTTCGAGCCCTCCTCGCCTGGCGAGTCGACGATCTCCGCGCCATAGAGGCGGAGCATGCGTCGACGCTCCTCGGTCACGTTCGCGGGCATGACGCAAGTAAGCGGGTAGCCCCGGAGCTTCGCGACGAGCGCGAGCGAGATGCCGGTGTTGCCGCTCGTCGGCTCGAGCAAGGGGCGTCCCGGCGCGAGCTCCCCGGAGCTCTCGGCGGCGTCGATCATGGCCTTCGCCACCCGGTCCTTGATCGAGCCGGTGGGGTTCTGGCCCTCGAGCTTCGCGTACAGGCGGACCGAGGGTTTCGGCGAGAGACGTGGGAGCTCGACGAGCGGCGTCGAGCCGATCAGGTCGAGGAGGGAGGGCGCGAGCGCGCGGCTCATGAGGTCAGACCCGAGGGGTCAGACCCCGCCGGCCATCGCCGGCAGGAGGATCACGGTCTCACCGTCGTCGACCGGTGTGTCGAGCCCGTCGAGGGTGCGGATGTCCTCGCCGCCCAGGTACACATTCACGAACGACGCGAGCTCGCCGTCCGCGTAGAGCTGGCCCGCGAGCGGCGGGTAGCGCTCCACCAGATCATCGATGACCGCGCCGACAGTGTCGCCACGCGCCTCGAGCTCGCGAAGCCCGCCGACCTCGGCCCGGAGGGTCGGGGGTATGCGAACGGCCGCCATCAGCTACGTCCTACCGGCGCGCTGCAGAACTCGACGTAGTCGACGTATTCCGTAATGGTGGGACTGTCGCCGCAAACAGGGCAGTAGGGATCACGCCGCACGTTCACCTCTTCGAGCGTCGTCC
>Ga0136621_1000465_pt1 | contig 16079 bp, 18 predicted proteins | sample AntDryUQ445A2306_FD_104673 | JGI IMG/M metagenome (GOLD analysis project Ga0136621, IMG submission 104673) | Polar desert sand microbial communities from Dry Valleys, Antarctica - metaG UQ445A (23.06) | ecosystem: Environmental > Terrestrial > Soil > Desert | place: Antarctica: Dry Valley...
CGGCCGGGTGCTCCCGCGGCCGATGAGCCTCTGCCTGGCCCCGCCGCGAGAGCTCGCGTTCCTGATCGACCCGATCGGCTCCGGGACGCGCGCGCTCTGCGCGCTCGAGCAGGGGGATGTGCTGCACGTGCTCGGTCCGCTCGGCCGCGGCTTCGACCTCGACGTCGTCCGCCCGCTGCTCGTCGGCGGCGGCATCGGTGTCGCACCATTGCCGTACCTCTCGGAGGTGCTTGGTCACCCGCCCGCACTCCTTGGCTTTCGCACCGACTGGCACGCGCAGGCGGCCACGCTCCTCCCGAACGCCGAGGTCTGCATCGAGCCCACGTACGTGACCGAGCTCCTGCCCGAGGAGCCTCACGATGTGCTCGCGTGCGGGCCCGAGCCGATGCTCGAGGCGCTCCGGGCGCTCGTGCCCGACGCACAGCTCGCCTGGGAGGCTCCGATGGCCTGTGGCTACGGCGCCTGCCATGGCTGCGCGGTCGAGATCGACGGCGAGCTCAGGCGCCTCTGCCTGGAAGGACCAGTTCTCCGCGCGACGCGACGGGAGGAGTTCGTCGGTGTCAGCAACTAAGTGCCCATGAGCGCTCCTCTGCTCCTCAACGCCTCCGGTTGCCTCGACGCGCTCGCCACACCTGACGTCGCCAGGTCTCTGGACGGCTTCGTGACGAAGACGATCACGCCCGAGCCGCGCGAGGGCAACTTGCCAGTCCGTATCGCCGAGACGGAGGCGGGCATGCTCAACTCGATCGGGCTCGCAAACCCCGGGCGGAAGCGCTTCCTGGCGCAGACACTGCCGCGTCTGCGCTGTCTGGAGAGGCCGATCTGGGTCTCCGTCGGTGGGTTCTCGGCCACTGATTACGCAGAGACATGCGCGGCGATCGACGGCTGCGACGGAGTCGCGACCGTCGAATTGAACCTTTCGTGCCCCAACGTGGACGAGGCTCCCGAGGGCGCCGCCGAGATCGTCGCAGCCTGTCGGGCCGCGACGTGCCTACCGCTGTATGCGAAGCTTTCTCCAGCCGCCTGGGACCTCACCGAGGTCGCGCGCGCGGTCGAGGCGGCCGGTGCGGACGGGCTCTCGCTCGTCAACACCATGCGTGGGCTCGCGCTCGACCCGAGGACGCTGCGCCCTCGGCTTGCCACCGGCGGCGGGTACTCCGGACCAGCGCTGAAGCCGATCGCGTTGGCGGCCGTGTACGCCTGCGCGAGGGCCGTGGAGCTGCCGATCGTCGGGATGGGCGGAGTGCGTTCGGGGCTCGACGCGCTGGAGTTCATCGCCGCGGGGGCAACTATGGTCGGATTGGGGACGATCCTCTTCTCAGACCCCGGCGCGGGAGCACGGATCCGAGGCGAGCTCGCTCTCGAAGTTGCCGAACGAGACATCGCTCATCCGCTCGAACTGCATCGCGCTGCGCATTCCTCCCTGCAAATGGCCGGTTCCAGTTTTGACAACGGAGAACAACAAATGCCTGGAAACAGGCAACAATCGACCGCTTGACCCGACCGCCAAGGCTGTTAGTATCCCGCGCTCATGGTGACGTCTAAGACGCAAGCCCAGGCTCCGCTGCGATCGCTCGACCAACGGATGGAAGCTCTCAAGCGGGCGAACGACATTCGCGTCCGCCGCGCCAAGCTGAAGAAGGACTTGAAGGATGGACGAGTCCAGATCGAGGCGATTCTGCTGGATCCGCCGGAATACGTCTCGACGGCGAAGGTGTTCGACATGCTGATGGCGGTGCCGAAGTTCGGCCGCGTGAAAGCGGCCCGGCTCCTGAATCAGTGTCGCATCAGCCAGTCGAAGACCGTGGGTGGCCTGTCGGAGCGCCAGCGGGCCGAGCTGGTCGGGCTCTTCAACCGCTAGAGATTCTCGTGCCGAGAATCTCTAGGCCTGTGTTCGTCGTCACGGGACCATCTGGAGCGGGAAAAGGAACGTTGATCACGCGTCTTGTCGAGCGGCTGCCGGAGCTCGAGGTGGCCGTCTCCGCGACGACGCGCGATCGGCGAGCCGGCGAGGAGAGTGGACGCGACTACTGGTTCCTGTCGGAGGCGGAGTTCGCCGCGCGCGCCGAGGCCGGTGGGTTCCTCGAGCATGTCGAGTACGTCTCCGGCCACCGGTACGGCACCCTTGCCTCCGAGCTCGACAGGATCGCCGACGAGGGGCGGGTATGTGTCCTCGAGCTCGAGATCGAGGGCGCCCTGCGCGTGCAGCAGCAGGTCGAGGGAAGCGTGACGCTCTTCATCGCGGCCGACGTGCCCGAGCTCGAGCGGAGGTTACGCGCGCGCGCGACCGAGAGCTCGGGTGAGATCGGGGAGCGGATCGTGCTCGCGCGTCATCAGCTCGAGCAGGCGTATCGCTTCCGCTACATGGTGCGAAACGACGACGTCGATCGCGCCACGGACGCGCTCGCGGTGCTGGTCGAGCGAGAGCTCCAGTTCACCGCTACCATGAGCCGACCATGATTCACCCCCGCATCGACGAGCTGCTGGATACCGAGAACGGTGGGGTCGACTCGCGCTATGCGCTCGTCATCGTCGCCGCCAAGCGGGCCCGGCAGATCAACAACTACCACCATCAGCTCGGCGAAGGCATGGGTTTCGAGGAAGCTCCGCCGCCGCTCGTCGAATCCAGGTCGAAGAACTACTTGACGATGTCACTGGAAGAGATCGCCCAGGGCAAGATCAAGTACGACTACGCGAAAAAATAACGCCGCGAGGCGTCTCTGCTCGGGATCGCTAGGCACAACGCCAGGCACAATGTGCCGGTGGCTCGGATCCTGCTCGGTGTGACCGGCGGCATCGCCGCCTACAAGGCCTGCGAGTTGCTGCGGCTGCTCGTCCGGGCCGGGTACGACGTGCTGCCGCTGCCGACGCCCGGCGCGGAGCGGTTCGTCACGGCCGAGACCTTCTGCGCGCTTGCGCGCAAGCCTCGCTCGGAGGATCCGTATCCGCACCTCGCCCGCGCAGATGCGCTCGTAATCGCGCCGCTCACGGCGAACACGCTCGCGAAGCTCGCCCACGGCCTCGCCGACAACGTGCTCACGGAGGCCGCTCTCGCGCATAGCGGGCCCGTGATCGTCGCCCCGGCGATGAACACGCGCATGTGGGAGCACCCGGCCACGCAGGCGAACCTCGCGCTCCTGCGCGAGCGAGGAGTAGAGGTCGTCGGACCTGCCGCGGGCGAGCTCGCCGAGGGGGAGACAGGTCTCGGCCGCATGAGCGAGCCGGCCGAGATCGTGGCCGTGCTCGAGAGAGCGCTCGGCGACGGAGTACGAGCCACCCTCGCCGGGAAGCAGGTGCTCGTGAGCGCCGGCGGGACCCGCGAGCCGATCGATCCCGTCCGCTACCTGGGCAACCGCTCCTCCGGTCGGATGGGCGTCGCGTTGGCGGAGGAGGCCCGGCGCCGCGGCGCCGAGGTGACCCTCCTCGCGGCCAACCTCGCCGTGCCTGTGCCGAGGGGCATCGCGGTCGTGCAAACGCCGACCGCAGCCGATCTCGAGCGGGAGACACGCGGACGAGCAAGTGGAGCCGACGTCGTTCTGATGGCGGCCGCTGTTGCCGATTACCGTCCGGACGAGATGCTGCGGGGGAAGCGCGCGAAAGGAGAGGAGTGGAACCTTTCCTTGCGTCCCACGGTAGACATCCTGCGGATGCTGGGAGAGGAGCACCGGAACGGGCGAGTGCTCGTGGGCTTCGGCGCCGAGATCGGCGAGGCCGGGCGGCAGCGCAAGGCTGCGATGCTGGAGGGCAAGAACCTCGATCTCGTCGTCTACAACGATATTGGGAAGCCGGGAATCGGGTTCGATGCACCGGACAACGAGGTCGTGCTGATTTCGAGGAAAGGTATGCGAACAGTGCCGAAGGCGCCGAAGCCCGTCATCGCCACAGCCGTCCTCGATGAGGTCGAACGGCTGCTCGAGGAACGACATGGAGGCCCGTAGGGTGGAGGCCCGGCGGGACCCTGCGGTCGCGACTTCCTCGGCAGAGGTGGTCGACCGCGTGGCCCAGAATCTCGCTCGGGTCGTCCACGCCCGTGAGGAGACGCTTCGGCTTTGCACGATCTGCCTCGTGGCCGAAGGCCACTTGATCATCGAGGACTTTCCGGGCGTCGGGAAAACGATGCTCGCCAAGGCGCTCGCCCGCTCGCTCGACCTCGAGTTCTCGCGCTTGCAGTTCACGCCGGACCTGTTGCCGTCGGACGTGACGGGAGTCAACGTCTTCAACCAGCGGACGAATGGGTTCGAGTTCCGCCCCGGGCCTGTCTTCGCGAACGTCCTCCTCGTCGACGAGATCAACCGCGCCTCGCCGAAGACGCAGTCCGCGCTGCTCGAGGCGATGCAGGAGATTCAGGTGACGATCGACGGCGAGAGCTACCCGCTTGCGCCGCCGTTCATGGTGCTGGCGACACAGAATCCAATCGAGTACGAGGGCACCTACCCGCTGCCGGAGGCGCAGCTCGACCGCTTCACGATGCGCCTGTCGCTCGGCTATCCGGCTCTCGCGGATGAGGCACGGATGCTCGCCGAGCAGACGACCGCGCCGCCGCTCGAGACTCTGCAGCCGGTTGCAAGCGCCGCTGACCTGAGAGGAGCGATCGAGGAGGCACGCTCCATCTTCGTGGAGGAGAGCCTCAACCGGTACGTCGTGGCCGTCCTCCGGCAGACGCGCACGAGCTCCCGACTGGCGCTCGGGGCCAGCCCTCGGGCGGGGATCGCGCTCCTGCGCGTTGCGAAGGCACGGGCGCTTGCCGACCGGCGCGATTACGTGCTTCCGGACGACGTCAAGGCCGTGGCGGGGCCTGTGCTCTCGCACCGGCTGATCCTCTCCCCGGAGGCACGCTCTGCAGGCATGACCCCCGCGGACATCGTGCAGGAGGCGGTCGACCAGACCCCGGTGCCCGTTTGACGCAAAGGGGCAAGCTGACGCTCGTCCTCGGCCTGCTCACCTACCTCGTCGCATGGCTGTTCGGCGCGCAGGTGCTCTACCCGGCCGCCGCCGGCCTCGTGCTCGCACCGCTCGGGGCGCGGACGTGGGTCAGGTTGGCGGCGGGGCCGATCCGGCTGCGCCGTGGCGCCGGGCGGGGGGCGATGCTCGAGGGGGACGACGTCTGGGTCACTTTGGAGGCGAAGCCGATGTCGAGCGTGCCGCCGCCCGGGCTTGCGGTCCGCGAGCGGCTCGCCCGGCTCGGCGACCGACACACCCAACTGCGCCGCCACGGACGAGGACACCGTGGCACCTACGTTCTCGAGCGCGTTCCCCGTGGCCGCTACGTCGTCGAGGACACCGAAGCCGTGATCGAGGATCCGTTCGGCCTTGCGCGTTCCGCGGTCGAGCTGCCCGCGGGCGGCTCCGTCGTCGTCTACCCTCGCCTCGTCCAGCTCGGCGGGCTCTTCTCCGAGAGCGGCGCGCACGCACAGGACGGCAAGCGGCTCCTGCTGCAGAGGCAGTCCGGCTTCGACCTCCATTCGGTGCGCGAGTACGAGCAGGGCGAGTCTCTGCGCAAGGTGCACTGGCCGACAACGGCCCGACGGGGACAGCTGATGGTGAAAGAGCTGGAGGATGCGCCGCGGGACGAGATAGCGATCGTGCTCGACGCCGATGCCGGCGCCGTTACCGGTGGCAGCTTCGACGCGCAGGTGCGTGCGGCGGGGTCGATCCTGCACACGCACGCGTCCCGGGGGCGGCGAGCGGTGCTCTCGCTGAATGCGGGTCAGCCCTCGAGCGTGCGCGTTTCCTCGCTCGAGGGCGACTGGCAGGCGGCGTTCGAGGCGCTTGCCGCAGTGGAGCCCAACGGATTCCGTCCCGTCGTCGAGCTGCTCGGCCGCGAGAGCCCGGCTGCGCGGGCACTCGAGCTCGTCGTCGTCACGGCTCGCCTCTCGCCGGCCCTCGGAACGAAGCTTGTTCAGCGAGCCCTGGGAAACCACGGCGTCTCTCTCGTCTGGGTTGACGCGCCGAGCTTCGCCGGCCGGCCGACACGGGTCGAGCCCGAGCTGCTACGCCTACAGGGGGCGGGCGTCCCGGTGGCGGTCGTCCGGGCGGGCGAGGACCTCGGCCGCGCCCTCGCGGCGGCACGCACGGCCAAGAGGATCAGTGCTTAGGACCGTCCTCGCCTTCAGCCTACCGGCGGCAGTCGTTGCGTTCTCCTGGGGGCGCCTTGACGAGGACGGCGTTCCCGTCTACGCCGTCCTCGCGCTCGCCTTCGCTCCGGCGCTCCTGCCGAGGCTCGTCCTGCGACTCGCCGCGCTGGTGCCGGCGGCGGTTGCGACGATGTGGCTCGCCTTTCGTGTGTCTCCTCTGGAGGCGCGCCCGAGAGACGAAGCTCACGCCTTCTTCGGTCCGCTCTGGTCGCGCATCTCCGATGGCCTCCTCGGCTTCTATGACGTCCGGCTTCCGTTCCCCGGTGCCGAGCAGCCCGAGATGCAGGGTCTCCTGCTTGTCGCCACCTTCGGCTTCTGTGCAGCTCTCGCGCTCGCGGTCGCCGCCCGCAGGCCGATCCCGTCGCTTCTCGCGCTCCTCGCAGGAGCCGGGTGGCCCGTAACGCTCTACCCCTCGGGTGGCGTCCTCTACGGGGCGGTCGTGCTGACTGCGGCGCTGTGGCTGCTCGCCGCGCTGAGGGTCGAGCGGCCGACACCCGCCCTTGCCGCCGGGGCGTTCATCGTCCTCGTCGCCGCCGGGCTCTCCTCCTCGCCTGCGGTTGCGAAGGACGCCGTGCTCGACTGGGAGCGGTGGGAGCCGTACGGGCTCTCCGACAAGCCCGTGTCGGTGGATTTCGTCTGGGCTGCGAACTACAGCGGGATCCAATTCCCTCGCAAGAAGACGATCGTCCTGCGCGTCCGGGGCCCCAATCGCAGCCTCTACTGGCGCGCCACGACCCTCGACCGCTTCACCGAGGACCGCTGGATCGAGGACCTGAACGTGAGCGCGATCCGCATCCCGAACGGGCGGCTGCAGTCGGATCCGCTGCTGCCGCCTGGTGCGGCAGCGCTGCTGCCGCCGGCCGCGGCCGCGCAGGCCAACTGGACGCGGCAGGAGATCGAGATCGTCGGCCTTGCGGATGAGCACCTTGTTGCGGCGACGACCCCGGTCGCGCTTCAGCAGGACCTCGGGCAGGTCGACCTGCTCGGCGATGGAATCCTGAGAGGCCGCGAACGCCTCCAGCGTGGCCAGCGCTACGTGGTGCAGAGCTATGCGCCGCGCCCGCCGCCGGCCGAGCTGGCGACGCTTCGAGCTGACTACCCCGCGGGCCTGCATCGCTTTCTCGAGGTCGGTCGAAGGAGCATGTCGCCGTTCGGCACCGCCGGCCGTGGGGAGGATGTGGAGTCGCTCTTTGCCGACGAGCGGTATCTGCCGCTCTGGTCGTACGAAGGCCTGTACCGGCAGGCGGAGCGGCTGGCCACGGGCGCGCGTGGGCCCTATGGCGCGGTCGTCGCGATCGAGACGTGGCTGCGCACGACCGGTGGTTTCTCCTATGACGAGCAGCCGCCGCCGTCCGCGGGAGTCCCGCCGCTCGCCTACTTCGTCGACGAGGGCCGGCGCGGCTACTGCCAGCAGTTCGCGGGCGCAATGGCGTTGATGCTCCGCTTCCTGGGGATACCCGCGCGCGTCGCCGCCGGCTTCACCAGTGGCTCCTACCGCAACGGAACCTGGACGGTGACGGACCGAAACGCGCACACCTGGGTCGAGGTGTGGTTCCCGAAGTACGGATGGCTCTCCTTCGACCCCACTCCAGGGCGGGGGGAGCTCGGCGTCAACTACAGCGCCTCGTCGGATTTTTTCAACGCCGGCGACGCCGCCGACCAAGCGTTTGACCGCGCCAACGCGCCGACCGGGTTCGACGCCGGCGGCGCGAGCGAGCTGCGCCTGACGGAGGTCAAGGAGCGCCTGATCCGGAACCGCGGCATCACAGTGCGCGACGAGGGGATGAGCACACTCTGGGTGCTGCTCGGGCTGCTCCTCGCAAGCGGGACGGCGCTCGGCCTCGCGAAGCTCGGCTGGCGGCGCTCGCGCTACTTGACCAAGGACCCGCGCGTCATCGCCGGCGCGGCCCGCCGAGAGCTCGCCGACTTCCTCGTCGACCAGGGGCTCTCGGTCAGCTCCAGCGCCACTCCCGAGGAGCTGCGCGCGCTCGTGCGTGCTCAGCTGGGCATCGACGCGGAGGCGTTCGCGACCGCCGCTGCCCGCGCGCGCTACGGCCCGCCCGACGGAAGCGCGGAGGCCGCCTCGAGGACGCGGCGGGAGCTGCGGTTGCTGCTCCGCGCCATCCGGCGGAGCCTCGGCCGGCTGCAACGGTTGCGCGGCTACGTCGCCCTCCGCTCGCTCCGCACGTGAGTCGCGGCGCGTGACGCTCCCGGCCATCGTCATGGCTGCAGGCCTCGCAACGAGGCTGCGGCCGCTCTCCGAGCGCTACGCGAAGCCCGTCTTGCCGATCGACGGCCGGCCCGTGCTCGGTTCCCTGTTGCGCGAGCTCGCCGGCGCAGGTTGTCCCGAGGTGACAATCGTCGTCGGATATCTCGCCGAGCAGGTCGAGCAACTCGGCGGAGACGGCAGCGCCTGGGGTGTTCCGATTCGGTACGCACGGCAGGATCGCCCCGACGGCTCCACCGATGCGGTACTCGCGGCGCGAGCGACTCCGCCGTACCTCGTTCTCGCCGCGGACACGCTCTTCGCTCGCGGGGACATCGGGCGCTTCGCCACCGCATTCCACGCCTCGGCGGGGGTGGGAGCGGTCGCGGTCCGGCGGATTCCCGGGCCTGCGTCGGGACGACACGTTGTGCGAGTGCGGGACGGACGCGTCGAGCGGATGCTCGACGATGATCCCGAGAATACCCTGACAGGGGCACCGCTCTGGGCGGTCGCCGAGCCGCTCGCGCGCCGACTCCAGACGCGTCCCGGCCGTGTCCCGTGGGAGCTCCAGACGGCGTTTCAACAGGCGATCGACGAGGGAGAGGAGGTCGCGGGCATCGAGATCGGCCCGACGCGCGACCTGACGGTGCCTGCTGATGTACTGCTGGAGAACTTCCCCTACCTGAGGAACCTGTGAAACCACCACTGTCAACCTCAAGCGCCCGCGCGTTCCTCGCAGGCGGCGGCGGAGGCCGGCTCCGCCGGCCGGGAGCCGCCGCCGGCGAGGGGCGCGCGTGACCGACGCGTACGACCTCTTCCAACAGGGCCGCACCCACCTGCAGGCGGGGATGGCAGCGCAGGCGACCGTCGCGCTCGAGAAGGCGAAGCGGCTCGAGCCCGACAAGGCGTCGATCCGCGAGTCGCTCGGGATCGCCTACTTCCGGATCCAGCGTTGGGCCGAGGCCGAGGCGGAGTTCCGTGCCGTGCTCGAGTTGTCGCCGACCGACGACTACGCTCATTACGCGCTCGGTCGGGCGCTCGAGAAGCAGGGCCGGGACGCGGAGGCGAACGGCCACTACAAGCTCGCGAGCTCCCTGCGACCGGGGGCCGACCGCTACGCCGACCGGATCATGGACTTGGAGCCGCGCTCCGACGAGTCGTGAGGATCGTGCTGCAGCGCGTGAGCCGAGCATCGGTGCGCGCGGAGAGGGTAATGCGGAGTGAGATCGGCGGCGGCCTGCTGGTGCTCCTGGGCGTCGCGGAGGGCGACACCGAAGCCGACGCCGAACGCCTGGCTGGGAAGCTCGCGCGGCTGCGTGTCTTCGAGAACGAGAACGGTCGCTTCGACCGCTCGCTTCTCCAAACGGGCGGCGCCGCGCTCGTCGTCAGCCAGTTCACGCTGCTGGCGGACACGGGCAAAGGCAACCGGCCGAGCTTCACGGCTGCCGCCGCGCCCGAGCGGGCGGAGCTGCTCTACGAGCGCTTCTGCGACGCTTTGCGGGCGCTGGGAGTCCCCGTGGAGACGGGCGTCTTCGGCGCGCGCATGGAGGTCGAGCTCGTGAACGACGGGCCTGTGACCCTGATCCTCGATGCCAGCGGCTAGGCTGGCGCTCATGCCTCAGCTCAACGCCGTGGGGATAGTCGTCTCGGAGATGGAGCGCTCGATCCGCTTCTACCGGTTGCTGGGCCTCGACGTGCCGGAGACCCCGGACGAGGGGCACGTCGACACGTTTCTCCCGAACGGCGTCCGCTTCATGCTCGACACGGAAGACACCGTGCTCAGCTTCCGCCCGGACTGGACGCGGGAGACCGGAAACCAGCTCGGGCTCGCGTTCGAGTGTCAGAGTCCGGCCGAGGTCGACGAGGTCTACGCACGCGTCCGCGGGGCGGGCTTTCACGGTGAGAAGGAGCCCTGGGACGCGTTTTGGGGGCAACGGTACGCGCAGCTTCGCGATCCCGACGGCGTGCCAGTCGATCTCTACGCCGGGCTCTGATCGAGCCGCCCCGCGAGCTCGGTCACGACCGCCACCCACAGGCCGTCCGGCCTATCAGACTTGCTACACTTTCGACACCATTTTCACCGGCTTGGCGAAATGGGCGCGCGGCGCCCATTTTTTGTGAGGTAACCGCCCATGAGCACGACATTCGAGAAGGAGAGGACGCTGCAGCGACAGATCTCCGCAGAAGTGGACTCGGCCCTTCCCGGGGTCGAGGTGCTGGCGGTCGAGCTCAGCTCACCGCAACGCTTCACCGTCTACATCGACCACCCTCAGGGTGTCGACCACGCGCTGTGCGGCCGCGTCACGGATGTCCTGCGCGAGTACCTTCGGGACTACGGTGTGGATGTCTCCTCGCCGGGGATCGAGCGCCCGTTGCGCACGCGCGAGCATTTTCGCAGCGCCGTCGGCCGCGAGGTCGTCGTGCGCGCGCACGGGAGCAGAAAGCGGCGCGGTGAGGTCTTGAGCGCAGGCGAGCGCGCCGTGAAGATCCAAGCCGGTGGCGGGGCGATCGAGATTCCGTACGACCAGATCGTGCGGGGAAACCTGATTCACAGCGACGTTCAGCACTAGAGCGGAGGCACCTATGTCCCAGGAGATCATCGAGGCGGTGCGCGCGATCGAGCGCGAGAAGGGCATCGAGCCGGATGCCCTCGTCAGCGCGCTCGAGGATGCGCTGCACGCCGCCTACAAGAAGACCCCCGGCGCCGCGCGTCACGCGATCGTCGAGCTCGACGACGAGGGCGAGTTTCGCGTCTTTTCGATCGAGATCCCCTCGGACCTCGAGGTGCGCCTGCTGGACGAGGCGATGGAGGCAAAGATCGACGAGCTCGAGCGGCTCGAGGAGGAGACGGGCGAACGCCAGCACACGCTGATCTCCGAGGACGACCTCGACCTCGACTGGTCGCAAGTACCCGAGGAACAGATCCGGCGAGCCGACGTCACCCCCGACAACTTTGGCCGCATCGCTGCGCAGACGGCGAAGCAGGTGATCCAGCAGCGGATCCGTGAGGCTGAGCGAGCGATGATGTACGAGGAGTACGTCGACCGGCAGGGGGAGGTCGTGACCGGCATCGTCCAGCAGGCCGGCGACCGCAACAACGTGCTCGTCGACCTCGGCAGGGTCGAGGCCCTGCTGCCGCGCTCCGAGCAGGTCGACGGCGAGCGCTACGAGCAGGGCTCGCGCATCAAGGCGGTCATCACTGAGGTGCGCTCCGGCACGAAGGGCCCGCAGGTGATTCTCTCGCGCCGAGATCCCGAGCTGATCAAGACGCTGTTCGAGCTCGAGGTTCCCGAGATCGCCGACGGCCTCGTCGAGATCCGGGGCGTCGCGCGCGAGCCGGGCTACCGCTCGAAGATCGCGGTCGAGTCACACGCCAAGGGCGTCGACCCGGTTGGCGCCTGTGTCGGCCCGCGCGGCTCGCGTGTGCGCATGGTCGTCTCCGAGCTCCGCGGCGAGAAGATCGACATCATCCCGTGGAACACGGAGCCCGCCCGCTTCGTCGCGAAGGCGCTCTCGCCGGCGCGTGTGCGGGAGGTCTACATCGACGACGATACGAAGGAAGCGACGGTTGTCGTCCCCAACGACCAGCTCGCACTCGCGATCGGCAAGGAGGGATTGAACGCCCGTCTCGCTGCGCGGCTGACCGGTTGGAAGGTCGACATCCAGTCGGATGAGGAGTTCGCCCGAGCCGAGGCCGAGGCGGCCTTCGGCGGCGAGGGAGGCGAGGGCGAGGAGTACACGGGGCGCTGCGGTGCCGTCCTCTCGAACGGCAAGCGCTGCCCCAACGCGGCGCTGCCCGGCTCGAGGTACTGCGGAGTGCCCGCCCATCAGGCTCTCGTGGGGACCGAGTCCGACGTGGCTGCGGAGCCCGAGCTCGAGCCCGACGAGGTTGCGGCCGAGCTCGAGGCCGTCGAGAGAGTCGAGGCCGAGAGCCCGAGCGAGGGCGAGCCGCCGATCGCGCCGTCCGCCGAGGAAACCGGGCACGAGCTCGAAGAGGCCGAGGAGGTCGGGCGAACTGAGGCATGACCGTGCCGGAGCGAACCTGCGCGGGCTGCGGCGCGAAGCGGCCTCAGCCGGAGCTCCTGCGCTTCGCCGCGAGGGAGGGTCGGCTCGTGCCGGGGAGCAACGAGCCGGGACGCGGTGTCTACACGTGCCCGCGGCCGGCCTGCTTCGAGCGGGCGCGGCATCGGCGGGCCTTCAACCGCATCCTCAAGCAGACCGTGCTCGTCGATCCAGCGCTTGGGCGCCTTTACACTGGTAGCTGATGGCCGACGGACCGAACAAGCCGAACCGCCCCATCCGGCCCCGCCAGGGAGCACCCGGGCGGAAGCGCCGCGTCGTCATCGAGGGAGGCGGGAACCGCCCCCAGAACAAGTGGCAGCAAGCACGCGACCGTCGCGACGCACCGAAGCGCGAGCCGCAGCCGGTCGTCGCCCCGACCGGCCCCGTCACGGTCCCGTCTGGCGTCACCGTTCGCGACTTCTCGCAGGCACTTGGCGTCGGTGCGGCCCAGATCATCAAGATCATGATGGGCCTGGGCAACATGATCCAGATCACCCAGTCGCTCTCCGATGACGAGGTGGAGCTGATCGCGGCCGAGCTCGAGCGCGAGGTGACGATCAGGCACGCCGCCGACGAGGAGGAGTTGCCGGAGGTCTTCGAGGATGCCGAGGCGGATCTGGCGCCGCGGCCTCCCGTCGTGACGATCATGGGCCACGTCGACCACGGCAAGACCTCGCTGCTCGACGCAATCCGCGAGACTGCCGTCGTCGCGACCGAGGCCGGCGGGATCACCCAGCACATCGGCGCGTACCAGGTCGACGTGAACGGTCGCAAGGTCACGTTCCTGGACACTCCGGGCCACGAGGCGTTCACTGCCATGCGAGCGCGAGGCGCGAAGGTGACCGACATCGCCGTCCTGGTCGTCGCCGCCGACGACTCCGTGATGCCGCAGACGAAGGAGTCGATCTCCCACGCGCGGGCCGCAGACGTGCCGATCGTGGTCGCGGTGAATAAGGTCGACCTGCCCGATGCGAACCCCGATCGCGTCAAGTCCGATCTCGCCGCCGAGGGCCTGCAGCCCGAGGACTGGGGCGGTACGACCCAGTTCTCGCTCGTCTCCGCGAAGGAGAAGCAGAACCTCGACGACCTCCTCGAGCGGATCCTGCTCGTAGCCGACGCCGAGCTCGAGCTGACCGCGAATCCGAGTGTCGAGGCTTCGGGCCCAATCGTGGAGTCGCGCCTCGACGTCGGCCGCGGCCCGGTCGCGACGATGCTTGTCCAGCGTGGCACGCTTCGAGTCGGCGACGCGATCGTCGCCGGGGACGCGCACGGCAAGGTGCGCGCCCTCTACGACTACCGTGGCGAGAAGGTGAAGGATGCGCCGCCGGGCACACCGATCGAGATCCTCGGCTTCGACACGCCGCCGCCCGCGGGCGAGCTCGCGCGAGTCGTCGAGAACGAGCGCGAGGCCCGCTCGCTCGCGCAGCGCCGGGGCCAGCGCCTGCGCACGGAGCAGCACGCGCAGCGCTCGAAGAGCGGCGTCTCGCTCGAGACCCTCTTCTCGCAGCTGCAGGAAGGCGCGATCCAGGACCTCAACCTGGTGCTGAAGGGCGATGTAGGCGGCTCCGTCGAGGCCGCGGTCTCGGAGCTCGCGAAGATCCAGCATCCGGAAGTGCGCGTCCACGTGATCCACCAGGGCGTTGGCGGGATCACGGGGAGCGACATCATGCTCGCCGCCACCTCGAACGCTCTGGTCGTCGGCTTCAACGTGCGGCCGAACGTCGAGGCGCGGCAGCTCGCCGAGCGCGAGGGCGTCGACATCCGCACCTATCGCGTGATCTACCAGCTCACCGAGGACATCGAGCGGGCTCTCGTCGGCATGCTCTCCGCCGTTCAGACGGAGGAGACAATCGGGGAGGCCGAGGTGCGTGCTCTCTTCAAGGTGTCCCGGCTCGGCACGATCGCGGGCTGCATGGTCACCTCGGGCGTCGTCCGCCGCAACGGGCAGGTGCGCGTCGTCCGCGACGGCACCGTTGTCTACGACACGACGATCTCGCAGCTGAAGCGGTTCAAGGAAGACGCCCGCGAGGTTGCGGAGGGCTTCGAGTGCGGGATCCTGCTCGACGGCTTCAACGACGTCAAGGAAGGCGACGTGCTCGAGGTCTACGAGACACGCCAGATCGAGCGCACCTCGCTGGACGAACCGGTCGGCGCCGCTCCCTCATAGAGGGACGCGCGGGCTCGGAGCGCCCCAGCCGCTGAATGGGCCCATGAGCGCCGGTTGGGTCGGGATCCTGAGCGCCGAGCTGCACTTTCCGGAGGCGCACTCGCTGAAGGACAAGCGGATGCACCTACGCTCCGCGAAGGCGCAGCTTCAGAACCGGTTCGGAGCTGCCGTCGCCGAGGTCGATCACCATGAGGCCTGGCAGCGGGCGCGGATCACCGCCGCCGTCGTTGCCCGCGAGCATGGGGAGGCGCAGAGGTTGCTCGCGGCCGTCGAGCGGTATCTCGCCTCGCGCGAGTGGGAGCTCGGGCGCGTGGATCGGGAGATCGTCACCGTGGACGAGTAGCTCGGTACGGTACGGCCATGCCCGAGCGGATGCGCAGAGTCAACGAGTCGCTGCGCCAGGTGCTCTCCGAAGCGCTGCTCGAGTTGAAGGATCCTCGCATCGGCTTCGTGACGGTCACCGGTGTGGACACGTCCTCGGATCTCCGTCACGCGCGCGTCTTCGTCAGCGTCCTCGGCGGCGAGAAGAAACGACGCAGCAGCCTGGTCGCGCTGGACGCGGCGCACGGAGTGCTGCAGGCACGTCTCTCGCGCGAGCTTCGGCTGAAGCGGACCCCACAGCTGGCGTTCGAATACGATCCGTCCGTCGAGCGCGGGATGCGAATGAGCCAGCTCATCGATGAGCTCGTCCCCGTGCAGTCGATCCAGACCGATTCGATCCAGACAGAGTCGATTCAGGCAGACGATGCAGCCCGCGACGACAGCAGCAGCTGACCTCCACGCGGTCGCGGACGCGATCCGCACCCACGAGCGCTTCCTCGTCACGACGCACGAGAACCCCGACGGCGATGCGCTCGGCTCGCTGCTGGCGAGCCACCTCGCACTGCAGGAGCTCGGCAAGGACAGCGTCATGTTCCTCGCCGGGCCGGCGCCGCTCCCCGCCGAGTACCGTTTCCTCGGCCTCGACGAGCTCAGGCGCGACCTGCCCGAGGATGCGACCGAGCGCGTCCTGCTGGCCGTCGACTGCGCGAACGAGACGAGGCTCGGGCCCGACCCGGCGATCCTCCACCTCGCACCGTTCACGATCGACATCGACCACCACCACGACAACTCCCGCTTCGGAGACGTCAATCTGGTCGTCTCCGACGCTTCGTCGACCGGTGAGGTGCTGCGAGACGTCTTGAGCGAGCTCGGCCTCGAGCTGACGCCCGAGCTCGCGGAGCCGCTCTACGTCGCGCTCGTGACGGACACGGGGCGCTTCCAGTACACGAATACGACTCCGAAGGCGCTGCGGCTCGCCGCCGAGCTCGTCGAGGCGGGAGCGGACGTGCACAAGGTCTTCCAGGACGTCTACGAGACGGTCCAGTTCGCGAAGCTGAAGCTGCTCGCGCGCGCGCTCGAGCGCGCGCGCATCTACGAAGGCGGGGGCTTGGTCATCTCCTATCTCCTTCGAGGCGACTTCGCGGAGGTGTGCGCGGCGGAACCGTACTCGGAGGGGGTGATCGACTAC
>Ga0136621_1000466_pt1 | contig 16062 bp, 14 predicted proteins | sample AntDryUQ445A2306_FD_104673 | JGI IMG/M metagenome (GOLD analysis project Ga0136621, IMG submission 104673) | Polar desert sand microbial communities from Dry Valleys, Antarctica - metaG UQ445A (23.06) | ecosystem: Environmental > Terrestrial > Soil > Desert | place: Antarctica: Dry Valley...
CACGCCGTTCGCCGATCGAGGCTTCGACCATGTTCCCGCGCTCCTTCACCTCAACGACTGGCTCTCGGAGTTGATGACGGCATGAGATTCCTCTGTCTCACTAACTCCGGGAACTACAACTAGGACCGTCCCGGCCTGCCCTAACGATGGGTGCGCCCGTGTTACTCGCGGTCCCAATCGCAGCCACCGATCAGGCGTAGGTCTGATCCCTGCGCGAGCAGCTCGGCGGGCTTCCTCGCCACTATGGGCGGCGTCCTCGAGTCGGTCCCGCAACGTATTGGAGACTTCGACGTCGAGGAACGGACGTTGAGCCTGGAGGTGAGCGCGAGCGGCACCATCTGCCTAATCGGCAGCGGGACGACCGTGACCGGTACAGGCGCGGTCACTCTCCAGGCCCAAGGCGAAAGCTGCTTGACGGTGGCGTCGTGCGATCCTCGCCGTCGACGGACTGTGCTCGGCGTCGTGCGATCCTCGCCGTCGGCGGACTGTGCTCGGCGTCGTGCCCTCACCATTAGAGTTCGACCCCGACACACTGACTGAGGCGCACCGGGAGCCTTCAGCGGAGGTGGGGCCGCAGGACGGACATCGCCTGCGCGGCTCGATCGTCGAAGGCGGCAAGCGCGTCGGGGTCGGCCAGGCAGCCGGCAGTAAGGACAGCGGCGTCGGTGTCGCCGTATGGCTCGAGGCCGCGCGTCGGGATGGATGCGAGCCCATCGGCCCAGTGCGCGCCGATCGGGTCGGCAACCAGCCGGTCGGCGGTGATGGTCAAAATTCGCGGCCCGGTCGGTGAGGGGCGTAACTGGTTCTGGATGGATCGCTCCCGGCGCCCAGACTCAACCACGAAACCGACGCTCAGCGCGAGGGGCGATCGTCCGCCGAACAGCGAGCGGTAGCGACGGATCTTTCCGGGCAGGACCTCGCCACGCTCCGTCCCGAGGTCGCGCTCGATGAACAGCACGATCGCCCGCTCGCCGACGCGAACCCCGGCGATCGCGTCGGGTCGAACATAGCCGCCGAAGAGTTCGCCGGCCGGCCGTTCGGGGATCCAGGCGAAAGGCCCCTCGCCGCGCGACGCGTCCGCCCGCGTCAGGAACGCCGCCAGGAGGTCGTGCGACGCGAGCTGGTGGATCGGCGGCGAGGGCGGCAGCCCGATCGCCCGCTGCGCTCGACCGTCGGGCCACACGAGCCGCTCGATGTCCACTCGTGCGGCCGGCGTGAGGGCGTAGACGTAGCGGCCCCGAGGGCGCTGCACCCCGGCCGCCCAGAAGCCCGCGACGAGGCCGTACTCGACCAGCCGGGCGAGTCGCCGCTGGGCGGTTCGCAGCTGGCCGTAGACGAGCAGCGCTGCCAGCTGCGCGGTGACGACATCGGCCTGCAGCAGCCAGAGCAGGAGCCGCTGGTCGCGGACGGGCAGCGCGGTCCAGATGGCACCAGCCCGCAGGTAGCGAAGCGTGTCGCGCTTTCGGCTCGGGCCCTGCTGAGCACGCCTGGCTGTCGCGCTCAGCGTCACTCGACTGACGTCCCTGTTGTTGCGGACCGCGTTGGGCACCGCGTTGCGGACCACGACAGGGTCATCCATCGCGCATCTCGCGCGGGGCGTGACCGTCACGCCCGTCGCTGCGCCGCCGGACGGCAGCGGACGAGCCCAGCCGCGGCGGCTCGCGGAGCACATCGGACGTGAGGATGCGCGTCTCGCCGTCGAGCTCGGTCCGGATGGCCATCCGGAACCGCGGCAGGTTGAACAGGTCCCGCTCGGTCAGCGGCGCGAACGCATCGGCCAGCATGCGCGCGTCCTCGGGCGAGGGCTGCAGGAGGGCGAGGGTCGCGACGTTGGCCCGGATCGCGCTCTGCAGATCGATCCCGAGACTGCGCAGGTACTGGGTCGCGAGGGTCAGCCCGAGGGCGAACTTGCGGCCCTCGGTGTGGATCCCCCGGAGCGAGCTCGTGTCGAAGTTCTGGACCTCGTCGACGTACAGCTGGTGCGGCCGGCGAAGGGCTAACGGGATCGCCTGGCGACCGAGGGCGTCGACGTAGTAGCGGCCGATGAGCATCCCCCCGAAGAGCCGGGCGTGATCGCGCCCGACGCGCGACAGGTCGACCAGGAGGACGTCCCCGGCATCCATGATCCGGCGCGGTCGGATCGTCGAGTACGGGGTCGCCACGATCTCGCGGATCGACGGGTAACTGAGGTACCCGCCGAGCTTGTTGAGGACCGCCTCGACGGACGGCTCGCGGGCCGAGCGATTCTTGAGCGGCCACTCGTTCTCCCAGAACTCGCGCAGGAGCGGGTCGGTCAGGCGGCCGGTGAAGTCCGCCCGCCAGTCGCGGTTGACGAGGAGCTTGTAGAGGTCGGCGATCGTCCAGGGGCCGGCCTCCTCGGGCGGCCGGGTGAGGACGGTCATCAGGGCCATCCGCAGGTAGTGCGTCTGCTTCGGACCAGAGGTCGCGAGGTAGAGGTCGCGCAGGGTGTCGACGAACTGGCTGGCGACGAGCTCCGGGTCGGCCCCATCGAGCTCGAGGAAGTTGAACGCCCGGGGCCGATCTCGCTCGGCGAGCTCGAGCAGGTGGACCCGCTCGATCTGGTCGGGCGGGACGGCATCAAGCAGCCGCGCGACGGCGTCGCCATGGGGATCGATGAACGTGAAGCCGCGCCCGGCGGCAAGGTCGTCGGCGGCGAGGGCGACGAGTTCGGTGCTCTTGCCCGAGCCCGTCCGCCCGATGAGCGCGACGTGGCGGAGGAACAGGCTGTCGGGGACACAGACGGGCTGCCCCGCCTCGAGCCCGATCGGTCGCTGACCTACGACCTGGGACGCCAGTGGCGCCCGCAGGCGCCGGCTCCGGATGACCTCCACGGCGCGGCCCTCGTCCGCGGTGCCCGCCAGGCCCCACAGCTCGGCGAGGTTGGCCGCGCTGAGGTTCATCGAACCGCCGTGGCCGCCGACGGCGGCGTCGATCCGCCAGCCCACGCTCCGGAGGGTCGCGACGGCGGCCACCGCATCGAACAGCCACGCCCGGGCTGCCGCTCGAGCCGTGCCGACGACCTCGAGGCGGGCGGTCGCGGCGAAGCGCGGACCCGCGGGCACCGCTCGCACCAGTTGGCGGGCAGGGCCGGCCGGACGAGACGGCCGGTTGAGGAGGGAGTCGAGCAGGAGCTCGCCCATCCCCGGCGACGCGTCATCGTGGCTTGCCACATCAGGTTGCGGACGGATGACGAGCGCCCAGCGGGCCGTCGCCCCCGCGGGCAGCCGCGCGAAGAGCTCGATGAGCACCGGCCCAAAGCATGGCGGCGTCGATCCGCCGACCGCAGGTTCGGGCGGCGAGCCCCCGACGCTCAACCCGACCGACGGCCCGATCTCGCCGACCGGCTCGAGGAGGTCAAGCTCGCAGTCGGGGAACGCCGCGAACACGGCCGTCTCGACGAGCCGGCGCAGCTGCCGGGGTGCCTCGATCTCCCAGCGGGCGCGCTGGCCTGCGACCGTGACCGCGAGCGTCAGCTCCGGCCAGCCACTGGCCCAGGGCGAGACGCCGCGGCGGATACCCGGATGCAGCCCGGCGACGAGTCGTCGGCCGGCGTCGGGGTCGCCGGCGGAGCGCGGATCGAGCCGAAGCACCCAGCGCAGGCGCTCGCCGCCGACGGCGCGGTCGTACGCGCGCTGGCGGAGCAGCCGGAGAATCCTCGGCCCGAGGGCGACACCGAAGGTGCCGACGGCGAGGAGGCCGGCGAAGGGGAGAAGATCGGGGAGCGGCGGGAACGGGAAGTCAATGGCCATGGTGCCTTGCGATCAGGGCGCGGGCGGGAGGATGAGGAGCGGATCGACCGGCTCGCCCGAGGCCGTGATCTCGAGGTGAAGGTGGGCGCCGGTCGTGTTGCCGGTGAGTCCGACCGAGCCGATGACGGTGCCCGCGACGACCGACTCCCCATCGCGGACGGCGAGCTCGGGTTGGAGGTGGCCGTAGAGCGAGAAGACGCCCGGGCCATGCTCGATCATCACGACGACCGCGCCATCGGACACGCGCCCGGCGAGCGTCACCCGGCCTGACGCGATCGCCCGGACCGGCGTGCCGAGCGCGGCGGCGATGTCGAGCCCGTCGTGGAAGTGCGGGTAGCAGGTGCCCTGGTAGCAGGCGGCCGGTTCCCCCGTGAACTCGGTCGGCCCAAACCGCTGCGTGATCCGGCCGCCCTCGATCGGCCACACCACGAGCGCACCGTAGCCGTAGCGCTCGGCCCAGCCGAGGACGAGCGGCGGGTACCAGTCGGCCGGGTTGTAGCGGTACAGGGCGCGTTGCCAGTCATCGGGCGCGCCATTCGACTTCAGGTAGGCGGCTGCCGCCGGGATCGCGTCGACCGGGTCGCAGATGTCGGGATCGGCGATGCCGGCGAGCTTCGCCGCGTGGACGAACGTCGCTTCCAGGAACTGCATCGGGCCGCGGGCGCCGGCGTCGTTCGCGTCGCAGCCGTTGCGGTTCCGGCCGTGGTTCGTCTCGACCCGCCCGACCGCGGCGAGGACCGGCCAGTCAAGCCGAAAGCGCGCGGCCGCGTCCTGGTACAGCACGAGGTAATCGGCCGGGATGTCGGCGACCGCGGGCGGCGCGTCGGGGATCTTCGGACGGGCGAGCGCGGCCCAGTTGCCGGCGAACACGCCGACCGCCCCGAAGAGGATGACGAGCGCGACGAGCGGGACGGCGCAGCCCGTGGCCGCGCAGCCGCAACCTGCCCGCCTCACCCCGTATCGGGGGGTTCGTACCTCGAGTGGGACTGGCCGACGAGGTCGGCTGGACGGGTCGTGAGCATGGCGTACTCACGTCGGGAGACAATCGCTTCGAAGCTGACATGGCTGCGGCCGACGAACAGGAGCCCTTCACCGGGCCGGGCATGGACGAGGGTCCGTCGCTCGGCGGGCGTGAGATCGAAGTAGCGGGTGAGGGCGTCGGCACCCTCCGGCGTCTGACCGAGCAGCACCCGCAGGTCGCACTGCTTGACGATCGCCTCGCCGAAGTCCGAACGCAGGAACTCGACGATGTCCTGGGTGGCGAGCTGGATGCCGGCGTGGTAGTGGCGGGCAGAGCGGGCGAGCTCCTCGATGAAGTCGGCCCCGGACGGCTGGCGCATCACCTTCCAGGCCTCGTCGACGACGACGAGCTTCGGCGCGAGGTCGGCCCGGACGGCATCCCAGAGGAGGCCGAGCGCGGCCAGCTGGGCGATGTCGCGGACCTCCGGATCACCGATCCCGGCGAGTCCGATGATGAGGACCCGCCGGTCCAGCGGGAGCGCCTCGTCGGCCGTGAACAGGCTCGCCAGCGAGCCCGTCGCCCAGCGTTCGAGCCGCCGGGCGAGGGGTGCCCCGCCCGGAGCGTCCGCGAGCCGCTCGACGAGCGTCTCGAGCGTCGGCGGACGGCGGCCGTGGGTAGTGGGGTCGGGCCCGATGCCGCAGGCGTCGTAGGCGGCCCGGAGCGCCCGATCGAGGGCGGGCCGTTCATCGCGCGACAGCCCGCCGGCCATCGCGCCGACGAGGCGGCTGAGCATCGCGAGCTTCGCCCCGAGGGCACCCTCGCTCGCGCCGCGGGTGAGGGCGAAGGGGTTGAGACCGCCCGACGCGCCGAGCTCGACGTACGTCCCGCCGAGCGCGTCCGCGAGCCGCCGGTAGTCGCCCAGCGGATCGACCGCCAGGACGCGGATGCCGCGCACGAAGCAGCGGGTCATCTCGGCGCCCGTGAACATCGTCTTGCCGGTGCCGGTCTGGCCGAGGACGATCGCGTTGTGACTCGCGTGGGCGAACCGATCGAGCACGATCGGCGCGCCGGTCGCCCGGGAACGGCCATACAGATGTCCGGCGGGTTCGTACAGGTCCGACGCGGTGTTCAGGAGGCTGGCCGCGAGGCTGGCCGAGTCGAGGTTCCGCTCGGCGATCGGGCGGGCGGCCGGGCCGGGCAGCGCCGCCCCCCAGGCATCGCCGACCCGGAATGTCGCCGACTCGACGTCGAGGTCGAGGCTCCGGGCCTCGAGCCGGAGAGCCTCGATCCGCTCGTGGAGCGTCGCGCGGTCGGGCGCCTCGAGGAGCAGCACGGTGTCGACGAAGTAGACCCGCCCGGCGCCGGCGTGGACGTTCCGCCGAGCCCCCGTGGCCATCTCCGACACACGCTCGCGTTCGACGTCGGCGAGCTCGCCTCGCTCGGCGGCCAGCCGCTCGGCTGCCCGGACCTGGCGGAGGCGCACCGTCAGGAAGGTCATCGCCTCGGGGCGCGAGAGTGGGCGGACCCGCATCGAGACCGCCATCAGACCCGGGGTTCCGAGGAGCCCGCTGAGCCAACCCGGCGCCACCTCGGCCGGCCATCGCCGGGAGAACGACAGCCCCGCGACAAGGCCACTGCCGGTGGCGAGCTGGGCGCCGAGCTGGTACGGCGGGCCGACGCGGGCGAGCTCGGACCAGCGATCGGCCAGCTCGTCGGGCGGCACTTCGCGCATCGTGATCCCGCGCTCCTCGGCGACCCGGGCCGCCGTGACAATCACGCGCCGAAGCTCGGGCGCGGTCGTCCCATCGAGGAGCAGATACGTCCGGCGGAGCGGCCGGCGGGCGGCCGCGGACAGCTCGCGATAGAGGGCGGCGTAGGCGGAGAAGGCGCCCGCTGCCCGTCGCCCATCGACCCGCTCCTCGACGAGCGAGAGATGCTCGTGGGGCGGCCGGTCGGCCGGCACCGACAGCAGGTGGAAGGCCCGCGGGATCGCGTCGTACAGGGCTGCCAGCCCCTCGAGGGCGGCCTCGCGCTCCGCCTCCGCCATGAGTTCGAGATGGAGTGGGGCAAGCTCAAACCCGCCAATCAGCCGGTCGCCGCTGCGGAAGCCGGCATCGGTGAGTTCCGCCTGTGGCCAGCTCGCCTCCACCACCGCCTCGGTGGCGGGATGACGGCCGAGGCTTGGCAGCGACAGAGGCCTCACGGTGTCGCGGCCGGGGGAGCCTGCGGGCTCAGCGCGAGATAGAACGTCGACGACAGCGCCGCTGCCGCGAAGTCCACCACCTGATCCTGCGGGATCGCGACAACGACGCTCCCGAGCTTCGGCACGACGAGCGTTCGTGGTCCGTCGCCTCCGGTGTTCTCGTCGGTCAGGGTCTGCCCGTCGGCGGTTCGGAGGGCGAGGACCGTCAGGCCCTGACCGAGGATCGTCGGCTTTGGTGCGTCCGCACCACCGAACGTCTGCGTCTTGAGCGCATTCGGGACGGCGACCACGTCCACCCGAGCCCCGGGCGAGAGCGCGGCCCCGACCGCCTGTGCCGGCTCGACGGGGAGGGCGAACGCGACCTGCCCCGGACCGAGCGGCGCCCCGAAACCGAACGCCCGCTGGCCCGGCGTTCGCTCGAGCGCCCGGACATCGACATCCTGACCGGCCAGGATCGGCAGCGCCGCGTACCAGCCGACGACATCGTCCATCGACCGCACCGTGTTCGCCTGCGCATCGAGCGGACCAACCCGGACGATCTCGACCATGTCGGCCGTGATCGGCGTCAGCACGGGGACGTCCACCCGCGCGCGGACGATTTCCGTTCGCGGCTGGGCGAGGTAGTAGAGTCCCGCGGCGAGCGCGCTCGCGAGCACGAAGACGATGACGTAGGCCGTTCGCCGGGCGCGCATGGTCGCTCTCCTCCCCTGTCAGTGCGTGACCGCGGAATAGACGACGGTGACGGCGATCGAGCCGTCGACCTCCGAGGTCCGGATGGTGCCGTCGTCATACGTCGTCTCGAGCTCGAGCACGAGTCGGACCGGATAGGCGGCTTTGCCGGGCAGCGGCGTGTTCCACTGGATCCGGACAGGCTCGGCGGCCGCGTAGGAGTCGGGCCTCGAGGCGTCCGACGCGTCATTGACGCCGCTCTCGTAGCGATACCCGACGAGCCGCGTAGTTGCGCCGCCGATGACGACGCCGCCCGACCGCATGAACCCCTCCTGCTCGATGATCGGGCGGACGTAGAGGGCGCAGGTCAGGCCGCGCGGCCACCAGATCGCGGCGTGGCCGTCGGCATCCGGCGCGACGAGCGTGCCGTCCGGGAGCGACCCAGACGGACTGCCGCCGACGGTCACGACCGGTGGCACGTACTCGATCGGCAGGGCGGAAACGCCCGATGCGCGGTTGCTGATGTCGAGCGCGAACGGGACGACGTCCTCGAAGGGCGTGCCATCGGGCGCGAAGAAGGCGCCGTACGCCTGCCCCGTGACCCGCGCGGTGACGATGACGTCGAACCGGCCCGGTTCGTACGCATGGGTCGTCGTGAGCCGATCGCCAGACCCCGGGAACGTCCGCCGCGCGCCGTCGCCGAAGTCGACCGTCCAGCGCTGGACCGCGATCGAGTCACGGAGCACGTAGGCGGAGATCGCGTCATCGACCCAGTCGCGCCAGCCGATCGTGAGCTCTGCGGTGACCGTCCGTTCCGAGCGCGCCGGCGCGATCACCGGCTCGACGGCGACCGCGAGGTAGAGGCTCAGATCGCCGTACGCGGTCGGCTGGATCGCGATGCCCGGCTCTCGGCTACTGGTGAACGTCGCGATGGGATAGTCGAAGTTGACGGTGGATCCATCAGTCGTCCGATGGACCCAGATCCACCAAGCATGCTCGAATGCCGCCGGATCGCCCTGTGGTTGCCACTCAGAGTAGAACTCAGTCCGGACCCGCCGGCGGACCTGTTCCGGGACTGCCCAGTGGCCATCTGCCTTGACGCCCACGTACGCCCGCCCGTTGTCCGACGACCACGAGGAAACGTAGACGGAGACACTCGGGTCGATCGCGAGCGCAGCGGAGGGCAGCGTTCCCAACGATGCGACCGCGAGCACAAGGGCCCAGACCGATCGCCTCATTGCTGCGACTCGTAGGCGTCGACGAGCCAGGTCGATCCTTCCTGGCGGAGCTCGACGGTGACCTGAAACGGAGGGACTTCGATCGGTGACTCTCGTGGCTGGCCGGTACCGAGATCGATGTCGTACCCGGCCTCTACGAAGGTGAAGCTGACCGTCGCCGTCCCCTGCCCCAGTTGGATGTCCAGGTTGTCGAAGCGCTGTGCCGTGATGACCGTTGCCTTGTTCAGCGATCGTTGGCCGTCCAGAAAACCGCGAACCGATCGGTAGGCATCCGACTCTTCAGACGTCACATAGGGCCGAACGATCGATGGGTCGTCCGTGCCGCGAGCACGACCGAAAGCCGCGAAGAACGCACGAGTCGCGCTCTCAGGCGTCGATCCGGGATCCGTCGGGCTCGGACTCAGGCTGGCCGGTGTCGGACTCGGAGAACCGCTCGGTTGCGGGCTCCCGCCGACGAGCAGGATCGCCCCGACGACGAGCACGGCGACCACGAGGCTCGCCACGGCGACGAGGGGCAGCCGGTAGCGCTCGGGGATGGTCATCATGTCCTCGCCGCAGCGGAACCGGTCATCGTGAGCGTGACGATCGGCGACAGGCCCGCCAGTCCGAGCAGCGGGATCCGTGCCGGGACTCGGACTCGGATGCTGACCGTTGGTGCCTCGATTGACGCACCCGTGATCGGGTCAGTGCCCCGCCCGTTCGTGACGACGATCTCGGCTCCGGCGGCGATCTCTGCCGCCGATGCCGCGAGCAGGTCGCTCGTCGCCGCGAGGTTCCGGGCGAGGTACTCGCGCGCCAGCGCCTCGGCCTGTGATTCAACGAGTCGGGGCGGGTCACCTGCCGCCAGGGCCGACACGTCAAGTGCCTGGGTGGCCGTCAGGGCGGCCATGTCGATCTGGGCCCGGAGTCGCGTCCGCAGGACCTCGAGCGAGCCCACCGCGAGCACGAGCGCCAAGACGACGGTCAGCACGGGGAAGAGGACGACAGCGTAGACGGCCACCTGGCCGCGCTCGCCGCGCCGGTCCCGGCTCACCGGGTCACCTCGCTGCGGGTGACGAACTCGGCGCTCAGGGGGACCGACCAGGAGCCAATGAACGGGATGGACGCCTGCTCGCCGATCTCGACCCGGACCCGGATCGGGTCGCCCCAATCCGCGACGGCCGGCTCGATCGTGACCCGGGCGCGGGCCGGGTCGATCCCGCCGTCGCTGAGCTCGTCCGCGATCCGGGCCCGCACCGTCGCGGTATCGGCGCCGGCGACGGCCGCCTGGCGGGCACCGGCGGCGGCCGCCGCGTCGAGGACGAGCCGGGTGTGCTCGAGACGCCCGAAGACGACGACCGCGAGCAGGATCGGCACGAGGACGAGCGGCACGACGAGGACCGCCTCGACGGTCGCCACGCCCCATTCGCCGCGGCGGTCGGCCCGCGTCGGCGCAGGCGGCCGACCCGCCCAACGGCGTCTCATCCGCCCAAGAGTTGCTGGACGAGCTCGCCGATCTTGGTCGCCAGCCCGTTGTTCCAGGCCAGGACCGCTCCCGCGAGGACGACCAGGATGATCCCGGCAGCGATCACGTATTCGAGCGTCGTCAGCCCGCGTTCGTCGGACCGGATCGCCGACCAGAGACGCCGCAGCCCGACGCTGATGAACTCGATCACCGTGCACCTCCCATGTGTCAGATTCGCCCCAACGTTGAAATGAACAGGGGCAGGACGACCAGTAGGACGAACTCCGGCAGGTAGACGCCAGCAAGGATCACGGCGAGCTTCGGCTGGACCGTCGAGGCCGCACCGAGGAGCCGGTTCCGTTCGGCCTCGCGCAGTGCCCGCTCGTGCTCGACGAGGACCTCGGCGACACCCTTCCCGAGGCGACGCGCCTGTTCCACGGCCGACGCCAACTCATCGAGTTCCTCGAGATCGGCGGCCGCGGCGACGTCGCGGAGCGCGGCATACAGGTTGGTGCCGGCGCCGTAGGCCGCGACGGCCGAGCGGACCTGCGCCGCGAGCAAGCTCTTGCCGCCCGATGCCTCGTGGAGGGCATCGGCGACACTTGCCACCGCTCGTTCCAGGCCGTCTTTCCCGGCCAGGGGCCGGACCAGAGCGAGGAAGTCGGGCAGCTCGCGACGGAGCTGGGCCTGACGGCGACGGCCGCGGGCGCCAAGGTACTCGGTCGGGAAGACGTAGCCGATCCAGGCGACCGGCAGGGCCAGGAGGAGGGCGAGGGGGAACAGCGGGGTCAGCACGACCCCTGCCGCCACCGCGGAGAGCGCGAGGACGAGCTTGGCGGCATAAACCTCGGCCGGCGACAGCGTCCGGGGATCGAGGCCCGCCCGGATGATGTCGCGCTCATTGACCTGCGAGGCGAGCGCCGGCGCGCGGGAGGCCAGCCGGGACGCGAGTGGCGCGACGAGCCGCTCCCAGAACGGCTGCTCCGCCGACACGAGCCGCTCGTACCGATGGCGCGGCAGTCCCGCGGCGCGGACCGCGTCCAGCCGTGGCGGCGTCGCGAATCCTGGCGCGAAGATCGCCATGAGCAGGCTGAACACCGCGAGGCCAGTCGCGCCGGCGCCAAGCAGTTCCACGGGCTAGGCCTCCAACCGCGTCACGCGCCAGGACAGGACGATCCCGGTGACCTCGAGGATGGCAGCGGCCGGGAGCAGGACGAACCGACCGAGCGGTGTGTCCATGACCGGGCCGATGAGCTCGCGGTTGGCCACGAGCAGGTACAGGAACAGGAGCGGGATGACGACCGCGAGGATCGTCGCCTGCAGCCGCAGGCCCCGGCTCTCGGCGGCCGCCTGCCGCGCGATCGACTGGTTCGATCGGGCGGCCTCGCCGAGCGACCCCAGGACATCGACCGCCGCCGAAGCGGGTTGGTGGGTGCGGATCAGGACGAGGAGCGCGTCATACAGGAGGGCCAGGTTCCGCCCAGCCTGCCGGCGCCGAATGTCGGCGAGGGCGTCGGCCGGCGGCTCGTTCGCGTAGCAGCGACCGAGGATCTCCTCGAAGTCCGCGCGGACCCAGCGATGGCGCGCCGCCTCCGCGGCCGCGGAGAACAGATCCGGGTAGGTGCCACCCGCGGCGGCGCGATTGACGATCGCCCGGAGCACACGTGGTGTGTCGTCGTCGGCCGCGCGCGCCTCGCCGCCGAGCAGGTAGCGGAGATAGAGTCGAGGCACAAAGAACCCGACAAGCGCGCCGATGAGGCCCATCGGTGGCGAGAGCACGAAACCGACGAGCCCGAGCACGATCGGCGCCGCCACCGTCAGCGCCAGGAACGTGCGCGGCGACACGTCGAGGCGCGCCTGGGCGAGGAGCGAGCGGGAGGCTTCGAGCCGGGCGCGCACCGCCGCCCGCAGCCGATCGTCGAGACCAGGCGAGGCCTCGGCCGGACTCGGCAGGAGGGCCATGAGCCCCGCGAAGACCGCGACGCCCGTCGCGAGCGCGCCGATCAGCTCCATCGTTCGCCCTCCGACTCGAGCCGTGCGGCCAGCCGTGCGGCGGGTTGCCAGGCCTCGTTGCGGACGAAGCGGGGTTCGCCGGGCCGCGACAGATCGGCCGTAAAGACGTCGGTCAGCCGGTACGTTCCCGCATCCGTCAGGCCGTCGAGCGCCGCCACCTGGCGGACGACCCGGAGGCCGGTCCGCAATCGACGCAGGACGACGACGAGATCGAACACGCGGGCGATGTACGAGCGCAGGTCGACGACGGTCAGGTCGCGCATCGACTGGCGGGCGAGGAGCTCGAACCGGAACAGGGCATCCTCGGCCGAGCTCGCGTGGATCGTCGTCGCCGAGCCATCGTGTCCCGTGTGGAGCGCCTGGAGCGTGTAGAAGGCCTCCTTGGGCAGACGGATCTCGCCGACGATGAGGCGGTCGGGCCGCATCCGGAGGGCGTTCGCCACGAGGTCGCCCACGTCGAGCAGCCGGTTCTCGGCCTCGCCCGCCACGAGGTCGTGCGGGTGGATCGTCTCGAGGTTGAAGCGGTTGGGGTTCTCGAGGGCGAGCTCGGCCGTGTCCTCCACGACGCCGACCCGCTCCGCCGGATCGAACAGGTCAGTCAGCGAGCGCAGGTACGTCGTTTTGCCAGCGCCGGTCTCGCCGGCCACCAGGATGTTCGCCTTCGCCCGCACCATCCGGGCCGTGAAGTCGGCCATCTCGGCCGACAGGCCGCCGGCGGAGACCCAGCCCCGGCCGTGGCGGCCGCCGGGGACGAGGTCGAGCCGGAGGCGGTTGAACTTGCGGATCGAGAGATACGGCCCGCCGACCGGCGGGATGACTGCGTTGACGCGTGACCCGTCGGGCATCCGGGCATCGACGATCGGATGGGCGACCGACAGCTCGCGTCCGGCGAGGGCCGCGATCCGCTCGGCGATCTCGATGAGCTCGCGCGCGGATGCCAGCCGGATCGTCGTCGGCTCGAGGCGCCCGGATCGTTCGACGAAGATCGCGTTCGGCGCGTTCACGAGGATGTCCCCCACCTCGATGTCCTCGACGAGCGGCTGGAGCGGTCCGAGCCCGCACACGACGGCTTCGACCGCCGCAACGAGGCCCGGCGCGGGCTCGAGATCGAGCTCCGGATCTTCGAGGATCGCCTCGATCGTCCGGCGCAGGAGCGCTTCCTTCTCGGGCGTGCGGTCGAAGGGGTTGAGGATCTCGGGCGCGAGGCGCTCGACGAGCATCCGCCGGATCGTCCCGAGGGTCTGGGCGGACAGCGGCGGGCGGGCGAGTTCGTCGGTGCGTTCGAGGTTCACGAGCGACTCCCGCTAACGTGGCCGAGCGCCCGACGAACGGCCGAGGCCATCCCGCGCACGGGATCGAGACCGCGTCCACGCGACCCGGCCATGAGCGGCCAGACGGCGTTGGCAACCAGCTGGAGAGCCTGCTCGAACGCAGGATCTGTGTGCCAGGCAGGCTCGCCCCGGTCCCCGGCCGTGACCACCCCCGGCGTCGCTGGGAGCAGCGCGACGATCGGGACATCGGCCTCGGCCGCGAGGCGCCGGATCGTCGCATCGTCGTCGGCCATATTCCCGACGACCGCGAGCTTGCGGCCCATCGCAAGCGTGCGAACGTACTCGGCCACCCGGAGGAGATCGGGCAGCGACTCGATCGTCGGTCGGACGACGGCGAGGACGAGCGAGGCCTGGTCGATCAGATTCCGGTGGCCCTCCTCGTGGACCGTCCCGAGGTCGGCGACGAGGAGTTGATAGCCGGCGCGTTGGGCCTCGTCGAGGATCGCCTGCGCATCGCGCGCAGAGAAGTCGGCCGCATCGCGCCCGACGACGAATGGATGCGGCGCGAGGGTCACGAGGTCGGTCCCCCAGCGGGTTGTCTCGCGCGCCGCCTCGAACGCGCCCGGTTCGGTCCACGCCCGCGGAGCCCGACTGCGCGACACCGGCTCGCCGTCGAGACCAAGGCGGAGCGCACAGGCCGGGCTCGTCCGACTCGCGTCGAGGAGGAGCACCCCGAGCGGTTGCTCGTCGCCCTCGATCGTGCGATAGCGTGCCCGCGACGCGATGAGGGTGGCGACTTCGACCGCGAGCGTCGTCTTCCCGACACCACCGGCGAAGCTCATGACCGCGACGACCCGGAGACCCGACAGCACGTGGGGGATCGCGGGAGGACGCTCGAGCTCCTCCCGCGAGGGAGCGCCTGGGCCCGGATCGGACGATCCGGTCCCGCTCGGCCTGAGCAGTCTCAGCCGGGCGGCTCCTGTCTCCATCGGCGTGCGCTCCAGGGCATGTGAAGCTTCGCCCGTCGGCGACGCGGTCTCCGCCTCCACGGTCCCGTCCGTCCGCAACGCGATCTCGCGATCGTCTGCGACCTGCAGCGCAGGTCCGGGATCGCCGTCGGCGGCGACCAGCGCTTGGAGCGGCCGACTCGATCCCTGATCAGTATGCCCAGCCTCGCTTAGCTGCCACTTATTTGGGACCAGGAGTGTTGCGTGCCAGCACCGCCGATTGCGGACGTGCCGGACCGCACGGATGAGCCAGCGATAGGCGGGTTCGCCTCGGACAGGCAGGATCGCCGCCACGATGATCGGCCCCGCGCCGAGGAGGGCCAGAACCAGCCGGATCGGCTCCGGGAGCGGGAGGAGATTGAGGACCGCGCCCACGACGACCGCGCCGCCAAGGATCCCGAGTTGTGGCGCCGTCAGGCCGAACGCGAACGGGTCGTCGCGGATCGCGTTCTCCGGAACCTCGATGAGGCCGCGCTCATTCACGACTCGGCCCGCAGCGGCCCCGGACCGGCCATCGCCAGCGGGATGAGCACGACCGGCAGCATGAGCATGAGTGCGGCGCCGCCGGTCGCGAGGCCGAGCAGGGCGTTCATGTCGGCCACGGTCGGCGGGTTCCCGGCCTGGTTGAGATGGGCCAGCCCCTCGAGACTGAACAGGATGAACACGATCGTCCAGGCGAACCGGACGAGCAGGATCGCGCCGAGGACCTTGAGCCAGACGTTCGTCACCCGCTGGGTCGCCGGCAGCGCATACGCCGCGAGACAGATCGGCCCGGCGATGACGAGCAGGCGCTCGAGCGCCGACAGCACCGCGTTCATCATCTGGAGGAAGGTCGTGAGGATCGCCGCCAGCAGGCCCGCCGACAGCCAGGCGCCCGAGTTCCAGTTGTTCGGGCCCTCGCCGACCCGTGGATCGAAGCCGCCGTTCTGGAGAACCTGGAAGACGCCACCCGAGGCGGGCCAGGTGTCCGCGCCGCCGACGGCGCCTTGGGGCATGGCCACCCCGACCATCGCCAGGTCCGTCGCGATCACGAACTGGGCCATGACGCTGACGAGGAAGATGCCGAGGATCGAGAGGGTCGCCCCGACGATGAAGCGCGGTGTCACGGCACGGGCGGTGTATGCCGACTCCCCGGTCGTCCGGCTTAGCATCACGAGGTAGCCGAGGATGATCCCGCCCAACGCGAGCAGCGGGATCGTGATGAGCAGGATCTTGCCGTACAGCTCGCCGGTCACCGGATCGGCGATCGGGTCGATCGGTGCGAGGAACCGGCCCCGCAGGTTGTCGATCCCGGCCCGATTCGCATCTGAGACTCGCCCCGAGTACCACAGGGTCAGGTCGCGGATCGGATCCCCGATGATCGGCAGGTCGCCGCGCGGCAGATCGGTGGCCTCGGTTCCAGGGTGAGCCGGAGGCGACGCCGCCGGCGTGCTGGGCGGACGGCCCACGACGGCGAGTCCGAGGCCACCGAGCGCCAGCGCCAGAA
>Ga0136621_1000468_pt1 | contig 16033 bp, 16 predicted proteins | sample AntDryUQ445A2306_FD_104673 | JGI IMG/M metagenome (GOLD analysis project Ga0136621, IMG submission 104673) | Polar desert sand microbial communities from Dry Valleys, Antarctica - metaG UQ445A (23.06) | ecosystem: Environmental > Terrestrial > Soil > Desert | place: Antarctica: Dry Valley...
ATGTAGAGCCTTCCGGCGGAGACGGCGGCTGCGGCCGCCGCGCGCGGCTCGGGCAGCTGTGCGAGCCCCCGCCAGCTCCCGCGATCCAGTACGAAGACCGTCCGTAGCGGGCGTCTGTCGGTGCCGTAGCCGCCGACGACGTAGACGCGGCCTGCCTGGCTCGCGGCTGCTGCATGGTCGACGCTCACAGGGAGGTCGGGCAGACGGCTCCACCGGTTCTCGCGAACCGAGTAGGCGTCGGCGCGGGCGGAGTTCCCGCCGCTCTCCACGAATCCGCCCACGACGACGATCCGGTCACCGGCGAGCGCCGCCGCTACCTCTGTTCGGGGCTCGGGCAGGGAAGCATGGCTCTGCCACCGCTCGACCTTCGAGCCGCCGCTTGCGCCTGCCGCGAGTGCGAGGACGACGAGTCCGATCAGGACAGCCCGGACGGGACGGGTGGGGAAGATTCGTCGCAAAGTTGCGCCAAAGGACATCTGGTGGGCCTCGGATCTCGATGCTAGCTTCGCCGGATGGATGTCGCCCTGCTGCTCGCCGAGCCGGAGCCCGGAATCCGGAGCTACCTCGAACGGCAGCTGGCGAGCGACGGTTTCCAGGTGACGGCGGCGTGCTTCAACGGCGAGGCGCTCGAGCTCGCCGAGCGGTCGCGACCCGATCTCGTCCTGCTGTCCGAGCTCGATCTCTGCACGCGCCTGCGGGCGGGTGAACCGGGTCGCTCTTGGAACCGCGACGTGCCGGTGATCGTCGTCGGCCCGTCCGGGGCGGATCCGGTCGACCGGGTACGCGCCTTCCAGCGCGGAGCGGACGACTTCGTGCACCGGCCCGTGGTGTACGAAGAGCTGCTGGCCCGGATCCGGGCCGTGCTGCGTCGGACGGTGCCGCCGGCGACCGAGCGCCGGGAGGCCGGCGAGCTGGTCGTCGACCGCGCGACGAGGGCTGTCGAGATCCGCGGAAAGCCTGTCCACCTGGCGGGCAAGGAGTTCGAGCTGCTCTGGCGGCTGACGGCGGAGCCGCATCGCGTCTTCACGAAGGAGGAGCTGCTGCGTGACGTGTGGGGGTTCCGCTCGATCTGCCGCACCCGGACGCTCGACTCCCACGTCTGCCGCCTCCGCCGCAAGCTGGCGCTCGGGCCGGACGATCGGTTCGTCGTCAACGTCTGGGGGGTCGGCTACAAGTTGCTCGGCTAGGAGACTTAGGTGCGCCCTTCCGGGTAGCGTGGCAAGCCGTCGTCGGGAACGTCCTGCCACGACGCGGCGTAGGCCGTGAACTGGTGCCACTGCGGGCGGATTCCCGGGTCGCCGTCGATCGCGCCAAGCCGTACGCCCAGGTAGTCGGCGGTGCCCGGAGGCCGGCTGAAGACGGCGGAACCGCAGCGGCCACAGAAGAGCTTCTCGAAACCTCCCTCGGGAGCCCACGCCTGTAGCTCGCCCTCACCCCCAGTCACCCGCACCGACCCGGGCACGGCGCGAGCGTTGGCGGAAGCGGCCGTGCCCGAGCGACGCTGGCACCGCGTGCAATGGCAGTACGAGGCGGAGACGAACGGCTCTGTGACCTCGAAGCGCACGGCACCGCACCCGCAACTTCCGGTGAGCTCAGCCACGGACAGAGCCTAACGGACACGACCTACATGAGAACGCCTTCGAGTCGAAGCAGGTGCTCCTTCACGTGTAGACCGCCGCCGTAGCCGGTGAGGCTCCCGTTCGAGCCGATGACTCGGTGACACGGAAGAACGATCGGGAGGGGGTTTCGGTTCATCACCGTCCCGACCGCCCGCGCGGCGCGCGGAGCGCCGACTCGGCTTGCGAGCGTGCCGTACGTCGTCGTCTCACCAAAGGGGACGTGCGCGAGCTCGTCGAGGACGCGTTGGGCAAAGGGGGGAGCCACTCCCAGATCGACATCGAGCTCGAAACCGCGGCGGGATCCAGCGAAGTACTCGTCAAGCTGACGGTGGGCGGCGTCGACGGTTGCACTCGAACGCAGCACGCGGGGCCCGAACTCCCGCGCAAGCCGGTCGAGATGCCGCTCGGGATCGGGGTCGAACGAGATGCGGCACAGGCCGCGTGAGGTCGCCGCCATCAACAGCGGACCGACGGGGGACTCGACGACGTCGAAGCCGACGTCGAGCAGGCCCGCCGTGACGGCTGCATCGCGGAAGCGACGATCGAGCTCGGCGGACACGGTCATGCGATCTCCTTTCGTGCGCGCAGGCGCCTGATACCCGAGGAGGCAGCCTGACGGGCGGCATCGGGGCTGGAGCCCAGCGCGGTTGCGATGTCGTCGTAGTGAAGGTCGTAGCCGTAGCGGAGGACGACGGCTGCCCGCTCGGTCGGAGGCAGCGCCTCGGCAAGGTGCTCCAGCTGGGCGTACGCCGGGCGCCCGTCTTCCACCGGCAGCTCAGGCAGCTCGGCGGCGAGGGGAGGGGCGCGACGGCCGGTATCGATCACGAGTCTCGCTGCGATCGTCAGCACCCAGGCGCGCAAGTGCTCGCCGTGCTCGAGGCGTGGGTACGCCCGCAGTGCACGCAGGAACGTCTCCTGGAAGGCATCCTCGACGCGATTGGCGCCGAGCCGGCGTTGGAGGAATCCGAAGACAACGTCTCGCTGCTCCAGGTAGAAGCGCTCGAAAGGGGGGATCGCAGGTGTCGCGGCCACGGCTTCCATCATCCTTCTTAACGCCGTGCGCGCCTCATCTGTGAGAGTGGCTCCATGAGGGTGGCTGTCGTCGGCCACGTGGAGTGGGTGGAGTTCGCGCGCGTCGAGCAGGTGCCCCGGGCGGGTGGGATCGTGCACGCGCGGGAGACGTGGGCGCAAGCGGGAGGGGGAGGAGCCGTCGCGGCGCTTCAGCTGGTACGCCTCGCGGGCGAAGCCTCACTCTTCACCGCGCTCGGGGACGACGAGCTTGGGCACCGCGCTCGTGACGAGCTCGCCTCGCATGGCATCACGGTCAACTCCTCGGCAGGCTCGGAGCCGCAGCGTCGCGCCTTCTGTCACGTCGACGAGCATGGGGAGCGGACGATCACCGTGCTCGGCGAGAAGCTGCGTCCAGCCGGCGACGACGGTGACCTCCCCTGGGAGGACCTGGCTCGCGCGGACGCCGTGTACTTCGTCAGCGGCGACACGGCGGCCCTGCGCCAGGCCAGGCGGGGGCGCGTCCTCGTTGCAACCGCCCGCGAGCTCGCGACGTTGACTGCGGGCCGCGTGGAGCTCGACGCACTCGTAGGCAGCGGTGACGACGAGGCCGAGCGGTATCAGGCCGGCGACCTCGAGCCGCCACCGCGGCTCGTGGTTTCCACAGCCGGCGCCCTCGGTGGGTGGGCGCAGCCTGGCGGTCCGTACACGGCGGCCGCTCCGGCCGGCGAGATCGAAGACGCCTATGGCTGCGGCGACTGCTTTGCCGCGGGTCTCACCTACGCACTCGGACGCGGGCTCGACGTCGCCGACGCGCTGGCGCTGGCGGCACGCTGTGGCGCGGGAGCGCTGGTCGGCCGCGGCGTCCACGCGGAGGCGTGAGGCGGATCACTCCATCGAGTGGGTGGACAAGTGGGGCCTAGTGGTTTATAGTGGGGCGAAGTGGGAGACCACTCGGAGCCCGGATCATGTTCTTCGGCGAATACGAGCACACCATCGACGACAAGAATCGGGTCACCCTCCCGGCCCGGTTCCGCGACGCGCTCGCAGCCGGGATCGTGCTCACGCGGGGCCTCGACGAGTGTCTCGACGTCTATAGCCGAGCCGACTGGGACGCGAGCGTGGCGACCCGTCTGGCCGATCTCGATCCGTTCTCGAGGGAGGCGCGGGAGTTGAAGCGGTTCTTCTTCGCCGCCGCAAGCGACGCCGAGCTCGACAAGCAGGGTCGCGTGCTGGTACCGCCGGCGCTCGCGAGGCGGGCGCGCCTCGGGCGGGAGGTCGTCGTGGCAGGCGTTCACGACCACTTGGAGATCTGGGACCGAGCCGCCTGGGCAGATCACGTCACGAAGGTAGAAGGGAGTGCAGACGATGTTGCCGAACGCCTTGCAGAGAAGCGCGTCTGATCACGTCCCCGTGCTTGCCGAGGAGGTGCGCGAGCTCCTCGCGGTGCAGCCGGGAGACACCGTCGTCGACGGCACGTTCGGCGCGGGAGGCCACTCGAGACTCCTCGTCGCGGACCTCGGTGGCGAGGGCAAGCTGATCGCGATCGACCGAGATCCTTCCGTTCGGCCTTACTTCGACCGGTTCAAGGCCGCGACGTCCGTCCAGGCCCGGTTGCTCCGCGGGGAGTTCTCGATCGTCCTCGGCCAGCTCGCCGCCAACGACGTCCAGGCGGACGCAATCCTGCTCGACCTCGGGGTCTCCTCGATGCAGCTCGACCGGCCGGAGCGCGGCTTCTCATACGCGGCCGACGCACCGCTCGATATGCGGATGGATAGCTCGGCGGAGCTCTCCGCCCGCGAGCTCGTCAATGAGGCAGACGAGCGCGAGCTCACACTCATCTTCCGCCGCTTCGGTGAGGAGCGGTACGCGAAGCAGATCGCTCGCGCGATCGTCCGTCGCCGGGCCGAACGCCCCTTCGAGCGCACCGGAGACCTGGTGGAGACGATCAAACACGCGATCCCGACTCCCGCGCGCTTCGGGGACGGTCACCCGGCGAAGCGCGTCTTCCAGGCGCTGCGAATCGCGGTCAACGATGAGCTGGCGGCCCTCGAGGCGGCACTTCCCGCAGCCGTCCGAATGCTTCGGCCTGGGGGGCGCCTGGCCCTGATCAGCTTCCACTCCCTTGAGGACCGGATCGTCAAACGCTACTTCCGTGAGGAGTCCCGGGGGTGCACGTGCCCGCCGGACTTCCCGATCTGCGTCTGCGGTCACGAGCCCAACCTGCGTGAGCTGACACGCAAGCCGGTGCGACCCTCGCCGCGCGAGCTCGAGTTGAATCCTCGCGCAGCCTCGGCCAAGCTCCGCGTCGCGGTGAAGGAGGGCAGCAGCTGATGGCCAGCTGGGCGCCGGCCCACGTCGGCACCGATGCACCCGCGCTGCCGCTGCCCCGGCCCCGGCCCCGGCCGCGTCCCCGCACGTGGACGCAGGCGAGGCCGACCCCCCGCAGGCGCGCGTTCGGGGGAGTGGTCTGGATCGTCCTCTTCGGCGTGCTGCTCGCGGGCGTCGTGGCGGTGAACGTGGCGGTGCTCCAGCTGAACGTCCGACTCGACAAGCTCGGCACCGAGCGGGTTCAGCTGCGCGCGGATACCGCCCGACTGCGCTCCCAGCTCTCGACCGCCGGGGCGACGGCGAGCATCGAGTCGCAGGCGAGAACGCGCCTCGGACTCGTGCCCGCGGCGACCCGCTCCTTCATCGAGCTGCCGCCCCGCTAGTGGCTCGTCCAGTGACCGCTCGGGTCTCGAACCGCCGCATCCGACTCCTGCTCGGGCTCTTCGTGCTCGTCTTCGCCGGTGTCCTCGCGCGGGCAGTGTGGCTGCAGGCAGTCCAGGCCGGGACGCTCGAGCAGATGGCGCTCCGTCAGCACCGCGAGACGGACACGATTCCGGCCGGGCGGGGGACGATCTACGACCGGACGGGCGAGCCGCTCGCGATCGGCGAGCAGACGACGACGGTGTTCGCCGACCCGCGACAGGTGAAGGACCCGCGGGCCGTTGCGGTCGCCGCCGCCAAGATCCTGCGCGTCGATCCGAACGCGTTGTATCCCCAGCTTGCCGAGCGCTCACGTCGCTTCGTCTACGTCAAGCGGAAGGCGGATCCCGAGCAGGCCGCCACGCTCCAGCAGGAGAACCTGGCCGGCTTGGGCTTCTACTCCGAGGAGCGCCGGACGTACCCCCAGCGCAGCGTCGCCGCGCACGTGCTGGGCTTCGCCGGTGTCGACAACGATGGTCTGGACGGACTCGAAAAGCGTCTCGACCCGGAGCTCAAAGGAAAGCCCGGCAGCCAGACGATCGTGCGGGACCCGGTCGGCAGGGCGATCGATGTCGTCGAGGTGAGGCCGGAGCGCCAGGGGGACGACGTTTTCCTGACGATCGACCGCCGGCTGCAGACGAAGGCAGAGGACGTACTGCGATCGACGGTGAACCGCTGGGGCGCGCTCGGAGGGCACGCGATCGTGCTCGAGCCGCAGACGGGACGCGTGCTTGCGATGGCCGTCGCACGCAGCTTCGACGCGAACAACTTCGGCAGCGTCGCGCCCGAGCACCGGAAAAATCGCGCGGTGACCGACGTCTACGAGCCCGGCTCGACGTTCAAGGTCGTCAGCGTCGCCGCCGCGCTGTCGGAGAAGATCGTCGCACCGAGCACGCGCTTCACGCTGAAGTCGTCGATCCACGTCGCGGACCGGATCATCAGCGAGCACGAGCCCCGGGCCACACGTCGGATGTCGGTCGCGGAGATCCTGTCGCAGTCCTCGAACGTGGGCACGATCACGCTCGCGCGGAAGCTCGGGAAGGCCGGCGTGGCGAGCTGGATCGAGCGCTTCGGCTTCGGCAAGCGCACCGGAGTCGACTTCCCCGGTGAGTCTCCCGGGATCGTCCTGCCGCCCGACCGCTGGTCCGGCTCGACGATCGGCAACGTCCCGATCGGACAAGGCATCGGCGTGACGGGCCTGCAGATGGCGGCGGCCTACGGCGCGATCGCAAACCGGGGTGTGCTCCAGCGACCGCATCTTGTCGAGCGAGTCGGCGGGAAGCGCACACGGATCGGCTCCGGCCGCCGGATCGTCTCGCGGACGGTCGCCGCCCAGGTGATGACCATGCTCCGGGACGTCGTGTCCGCCGAGGGTGGAACCGGCGCGCTCGCCGCGATACCCGGCTACACGGTCGCGGGGAAGACGGGCACCGCGGCCAAGCCGGAGCGTGGCGGCTACTCGACCTCTCGTTACGTCGCCTCGTTCGTCGGCGTGGTGCCCGCGAAGAAGCCGCGACTCGTCGTCCTCGTCTCGGTCGACGAGCCTAAGGGCGTGATCTGGGGCGGCGTCGTCGCCGCTCCCGCCTTCGCCGAGATCTCGAGCTTCGGCCTTCAGTACCTGGAGATCGCGCCGGACGCCACGCAACGGCGGTAGTCTCCTTGCCCGGATGGAGCTCGAGCGCCTGATCGCAGCGCTCGCACCGGAGGCGGTCCTCGACCGGCAGCCTGTCGAGGTGCGGGATCTTGCCTATGACACGCGCGTCGTCTCGCCAGGGGCACTCTTCTTCGCGGTTCGCGGGACCAATGTCGACGGCCACGACCTCGTGCCACAGGCGATCGAGCAAGGTGCCGTCGCGGTCGTCGTCGAACGCGACCTGTCCGCCGGCCTGCCTCAACTCGTGGTCTCCGATGCACGGGCGGCGATGGCCGTCGCAGCCGACACCTTCTTCGGCGAGCCGACGAAGGAGCTCGAAGTTGCCGGGGTCACGGGTACGAACGGCAAGACCACTTCCGCTTTCCTCCTCCATTCGATCCTCGAGACGGCAGGACGCAAGCCAGGGCTGCTCGGGACGGTCGAGAGCCGCGTGGGCGGGCAGGTGCGACCGGTCGTCCGGACAACGCCCGAGGCGATCGACTTGCAGCGCACGTTTCGGGAGCTGCTGGACGCTGGCGACCGCAGCGTCGCGCTCGAGGCATCGTCGCATGCCTCCATCCTCCATCGGCTCGACCGAGTTCGGTTCGACGCTCTCGTCTTCACGAATCTGAGCCAGGATCACCTCGATTTCCACGGTTCGATGGAGGAGTACTTCGCGGCAAAGCGACGCCTCTTCGTGGGAGCGGCGCCGCCACCGGCGGCGGTCAACGTCGGCGACGAGTGGGGACGGCAGCTGGCGGAGGAGCTTACGGACGCGACGCGGGCGCCGGTTGTCACCTTCGGCTTCGCGGACGACGCGGACGTCCGCCCCGAGAGGCTCGCACTCGATGCTTCGGGAGCGCGCTTCGAAGCTGCCGGAATCGAGCTGCAGACAAGTCTTCGTGGCCGCTTCAACGTCGAGAACGTCCTCGGTGCGGTCGCGGCGAGCCTGCTTCTGGATGTCGGCGAGGACGAGATCGCTGCCGGGGTGGCGGCGCTACGTGGGGTCCCCGGGAGATTCGAGGCGATCGACGAGGGGCAGCCCTTCACCGTGCTCGTCGATTACGCGCATACGCCCGACTCGCTCGACAACGTGCTGCGCACGGCTCGCGACCTGGCCGACGGTCGGGTTCTCGTGGTCTTCGGCGCCGGCGGCGACCGCGACCGCGGCAAGCGGCCGTTGATGGGGAGGATCGCCGCGGAGCTGGCCGATCTCGTGCTCGTCACCTCCGACAATCCGCGGAGCGAGGACCCGCTCGCGATCATCCAGGACATTCTCCAGGGCGCCGGCATGGACGTCGAGATCGACCCCGACCGGCGTAGCGCGATCGAACGCGCCCTCACGCTGGCGCGCCCAGGGGACGTCGTCGTGATCGCCGGCAAGGGGCACGAGCAGGGGCAGGAGATCGCGGGCCGCAAGGAGCCTTTTGATGACCGAGACGTCGCGCGTGCGGCCCTGGCGCAGCTCGCCGCTTCGCGTCGATCTGCGCTAGGCAATGACGCTCGATGATTCCTCTTGACGTCGAAGAAATCCGTGCGCTGGCGCCTGGCGACCTGGCCGGCGAAGGCACCGTGACGGGCATGCAGATCGACTCGCGGCGCGTGCGGCCCGGTGACCTCTTCGTGACCGTCGGCCGCGGCGGCGACTTTCTCGAAGACGCGCGAGCCGCGGGCGCCGCGGCGACTCTCGTGCCCGACGACGCCTTCTCTGCGCTCGCGGCGATCGCCGGCGCGGTGCGCGATCGAAGCACGGCACGAGTCGTCGGGATCACGGGCTCGACCGGCAAGACCTCGACGAAGGACATCCTCGCGGCGTTGTGCCGCCCGGTTGCCCGAACCGTTGCCAACGAGGCGAGCTTCAACGCCGAGCTCGGTGTACCGCTGACGCTGTGCCGCATCGAGCCCGATACCGAGCTCTGCCTCGTCGAGCTCGGCATGCGCGGGTTCGGCCAGATCGCCGAGCTGTGTGCCTTCGCGCGGCCCGACGTCGGAGTGATCACCGCGATCGGGCCCGTTCACCTCGAGCGCGTGAGCTCGGTCGAGGGCGTCGCGCGCTCCAAGGCGGAACTGCTCGACGCACTGCCTCACGGAGCGCCCGCAGTCGTTCCGGACTCCCTCGAGCTGGAGCCCTACCTCCGCGAGGATCTCGACGTTCGCCGCGTCGGGCCAGTCGACGTCGAGCTGGACGAGGAGGGTGCGCGCGTTGCCTTCGCTGGGCGTCGGATCCGCTTTCCATTGACCGGGCGCCATCAGGCTCAGAACGCTTTCACCGCCCTACACGCGTACGCCGTGCTCGGGTTGCCGCTCGAGCGCGCCGAGGAGGGCGCCGCGCACGTCGAGCTCTCCCGCTGGCGCGGCGAGGAGTTGCCGCTCGCAGGCGGCGGCGTCGTCTTGAACGACGCCTGGAACGCGAACCCGGCCTCGATGGCCGCGGCGCTGAGACACCTCGCTGAGCGAGGCGCGGACCGACGCCGTATCGCCGCCCTCGGTGGGATGGCCGAGCTCGGCGAGCACGCGGAGCGGTATCACCGCGAGGTCGGCGAGCTCGCTCGGGAGCTCGACGTGGATCTGCTGGCCGTCGGAGAACTCGCACGCGGCTATGGCGCCCGCGAGTGGGCGCCCGACGCCGACGCCGCGCTGGCGCGCCTGCGGGAGCTCGTTGGCCCGGGCGACGTCGTCCTCGTGAAGGCGTCTCGCGCCGTCGCGCTCGAAGGCATCGCGCCGGCACTGGCGAACCAGGATCTCTGATGGTCCGCGTCCTGATCGCGGGGCTGATCGCGATGGTGGTCGCGATCGTGATCGGCCCGAAGTTCATCGAGTTCCTCCGGCGGAACGAGCTCGGTCAGCCGATCCGTGAGGAGGGGCCGGCCGGGCACTTCGTGAAGCAAGGCACGCCCGTCATGGGCGGCCTGCTGATCCTGCTTTGCGCAGTCCTGCCATTTCTTGCCCTGTCGCGCTACACGCTTCCGGCGTTGACCGTGCTCTTCCTCACCGTCGCCTGCGGCGCCATCGGCTTCCTCGACGATTACATCAAGCTGCGCAACCGGCGCTCGCTTGGGCTCAAGGGCCGCTGGAAGCTGCTCATGCTGGGGGCGATCACGGCCGTCGTGGCAATCGCCGCGCATGAGCAGGAGCGGATCGGCACGTCGATCTACCTGCCCGTCGTCGGTTTCGACGTCCCTCTTTCCTACGCCTTCTACCCCTTCCTCTTCCTCGTCATCGCGGGAGCGGCGAATGGCGTCAACCTGACCGATGGGCTCGACGGCCTCGCGGCGGGGGCCGGGATCATCGCCCTTTTGACCTTCCTCTCGATCACCGTGCTCAGCTACATCCGCTCGGCTCCCGCGCCCGAAGACCGCTCCCCGTTCCTGCTCGACCTCTCGATCCTGGCCGCCGCGCTGATCGGGGGCGCGATCGGGTTCCTCTGGTACAACGCGTTCCCCGCCGAGGTGATCATGGGCGATACCGGCTCGATGGCGATCGGCGGGGCGCTCGCAGGCTTCGCGATCGTGACCGGCACGGAGGCGCTCCTGCTCCTGATCGGCGGCATCTTCCTGATCGAGGTCCTCTCGGTGATGATCCAGGTGCTCTCGTTCAAGTACTGGAAGCGGCGCGTCTTCCTGATAGCGCCCATCCACCACCACTTCGAGATGAAGGCCTGGTCGGAGACGAAGATCGTCGTCCGGTTCTGGATCGTGACCGCTCTGCTGTGCGCGTCCGGCTTCGTCCTGTACTACCGCGACTACCTGCAGTTCGGGTTGTAGCGTGGTAGCACTGAGGCGCGTACTCGTCCTGGGGCTCGCACGTTCCGGGGAAGCGGCGCGCGCGGCGCTCGAGGGACGCGGGGTGGAGGTCGTGGGCGCCGATCGGTCTCTCGGAAACGACGACGACCTCGAGCTGCTCGACGACGTCGACGTGCTCGTCAAGAGCCCCGGCGTGCCCGGCGAGTCGGCGCTGCCGGCTGCAGCGCGGCGGCGTGGTATTCCCGTCTGGAGCGAGATCGAGCTGGGCGCGCACCTGCTCGAGAACAATCCGATCCTTGCCGTCACCGGCACGAACGGGAAGACCACGACGGCCGAGCTGCTCGGCCATGTGCTCGCAGCGCCCGTCGCCGGCAACGTCGGCCGGCCGCTGACGTCGCTCGTCGGCACCGTTCCCCAGGGTCGGCCGATCGTGTGCGAAGTCTCGAGCTTTCAGCTGGAGGACGTCCACGAGCTCCGGCCGTGGATTGCGGTGCTGCTGAACCTGGAGCCCGATCATCTCGACCGCCACGGCAGCTTCGAGGCCTATCGCGCCGCCAAGCTGCGCGTCTTCGAAAACCAGAGGCCGGACGATGCTGCGGTTGTGCCGCGCGGCTTCGAGCCGGTTCCGGGCGCGGGGCGGCGGATCGAGTTCGCAGCGGACGACCCGCTTCCGGCCGAGCCGCGGATTCCGGGTGCGCACAACCGCGAGAATGCCGCGGCGGCGACGGCCGCCGCGCGAGCCGCAGGGATCGACGAGGCCACGATCGCCGCGGGTCTCCGAACGTTCGCGGGCGTGCCGCACCGCCTGGAGCCGGTGCGCGAGATCGGCGGCGTTCGCTATGTGAACGACTCCAAGGCGACGAATGCGGCCGCGGCGCGCCGCGCACTGACCACCTACGACGCCCCGATCCACCTCATTCTCGGCGGCTCGCTCAAGGGCGAGCCCTTCGATGAGCTCGCGGCACTGATCGCGGCGACGAACGTGGTGACGGCGTATCTGATCGGCCAGGCTGCAGAGCAGCTCTCGGCCGTCCTTGCCAACGCAAAGGTCCCCTTCCTGCTCAGCGTCACGCTCGAGCGAGCAGTCGCCGAGGCCGCGAGCGCAGCCCGACCCGGAGAGGTGGTTCTACTCTCGCCTGCCTGCGCCAGCTACGACCAGTTCGAGGACTTCGAGCACCGTGGAGAGGAGTTCAGGAGGCTCGTAGAGAACCTCTGAGTGTGAGGCACTCCGGTCAGCTCGAGCAGCGACTGCTCGTCCTCGTCACGCTCGCGCTGGTCGCGTTCGGGCTCGTAATGGTCTACAGCGCCACGTCGGCCGCCGCGGCTCTCGGTGAGGGCGACCCGATGACGTATCTGAAGCGCCAGTCGATCTACGCGCTGATCGGGGTCGCGGTCATGATCGCTGCGTACCGGTTCGACAACCGGCGGCTACAGGCGCTGGCGCCCGCGCTCGTGCTTGGCTCCCTCGTGCTCTGTGTGGCCGTGCTCCTCGTGGCGCCGGAGGTGAACGGCGCTCGCCGCTGGTTCTATGTCGGGCCGGCGTCGTTCCAGCCGTCCGAGCTTGCGAAGGTCGCGCTCCTGCTCGCCACAGCCGCGTACATCGTCCGCAAGGGCGCGCCCCGGACGCTCGGCGAGCTGTGGCGGCCGATCGGCCTGATCACGACGGTCTTTGCCGGACTCTTCCTGCTCCAGCCGGATCTCGGCACGACAATCGTGCTGCTGCTGATGCTGACCGGGATGCTCGTCGTGGCCGGCGTGCCGGGTCGTACGCTCGCCGCCGCGGTGACGCTGGCGCTCTCGGCGGGGATCGCCGCGATCTGGATCGAGCCCTACCGGCGGGAGCGTGTGCTCAGCTTCATGGATCCTTGGGCCGATCCGACACACACCGGCTTCCAGACGGTGCAGGCGATCATCGGGATGGGCTCCGGCGGCCTGACGGGCGAGGGACTCGGGCAAGGAGTCCAGAAGGTCAACTACCTTCCCGAGGCTCACACGGACATGATCCTCGCGATCATCGGGGAGGAGCTCGGCCTAATCGGGACGACGGCCGTGATTGCGGCGTTCGCGGCCTTCGCGTTCGCGGGGTTCACGGTTGCCCTGCGAACGCGGGATCCGTTCGCGAAGCTGCTCGCAGCTGGAATCACCTCGCTCGTGTGCGGCCAGGCGGCCGTGAATCTCTCGGCAGTGCTGGGAGTCGCGCCTTTGACCGGAATTCCGCTGCCGTTCGTCTCCTACGGGGGCTCGAGCCTCGTGATGCTGCTCGCCTGCGTCGGGATCCTCCTTAACATCGCCGTGGATGAACGCGCACCGCAGAAAGTCGCTCGGCGAGCTCCGGTGTCTCATCGCGGCCGGGGGAACGGCCGGCCACGTGCTGCCGGCGCTCGCAGTGGCGGAGGCGCTGCGCGAGCGCGGCGTACAGGTGACGTTCGCCGGGTCGCCGGAACGCATCGAAGCTAGGCTCGTCCCCGCACACGGCTATCCCTTCGACGCGTTCCTCGTCTCGGGTTTTCCTCGGCGTCCTTCGGTCGCGCTTCTACGCTCACTCTTCCGCGCCGGCCGGGCTCCGACCGCATGTGTCAGGATCCTGCGCAGACGGCGACCGCACGTCGTGCTCGGCGGCGGCGGCTTCGTCGCCGGGCCGATGGTGCTCGCGGCGCGGGTCCTACGGATCCCGACGGCGCTGACCGAGGCGGATGCGCATCTGGGCCTCGCGAACAGGCTCGCCGCGCCCCTCGCGCAGCGCGTCTTCCTCGCGTACGAGATCCCGGACCGGAGCGGGCGGAAGTACCGCGTCACCGGTCGCCCGGTCCTGCGATCCCATCAGGGTGTGACCCAGGCAGAGGGACGCCGGCGCTTCGGGCTGCCGGTCGATCGACCCGTGCTCGGCTTCTTCGGCGCGCTCGCCGGGGCGCGCAGCCTGAACGACTTCGCTGTCCAGGCGTACGGCCGCAGAGGCCCGGCGGTTCTCCACCTCTCCGGCGAGCGAGACTACGAGCGCCTGCGCCCGCTCGTCGAGCGGGACGACTACGTGCTCGTGCCGACAACGGATGAGTTCGGCGCGGCGCTCGCCGCTCCCGATCTCGCGATCTCTCGCGCGGGAGGGACGGTCTGGGAGCTCGCGGCGGCCGGCACGCCCTCGGTGCTCGTTCCCTATCCCCACGCGACGAGCGACCACCAAACGCTGAACGCGCGCCAGTTCGAGCGCGCCGGCGGCGCCGTGGTCGTGCCCGAGAACGAACTCGACCGTGTGCCCGACCTCGTCGACGAGCTCCTCGGCGATCCGAACCGGCTCGCTCGGATGCGCAGCGCGATGCTGGGGATGGCGCGGCCGAAGGCCGCCGCGGAGATTGCCGAGGAGTTAATCGAGCTTGCAGCATCGCGTTCCTGGCGCGACTTTCCCGGTGCGGGGCCGGAGGGCACAGTATGAGTAATACGGGCCCGGAGAGCACCGTGCCGGGAGAGCCGCGAGGCGGCGGCGGAGCCGGGCTCTGCCCGGCGGGAGCCGACGTCGGCCAGGGGCGTGAGCCGCTTGAGGGGCGCAGGATCTGGTTTGTCGGGATCGGCGGCGCCGGGCTCTCGTCCTACGCGTTTCTGGCGCGCGCCTGGGGAGCGGAGGTGGGCGGCTGGGATTGGGTCGAGACGCCGTACCTCCGCAGCCTCCGCGGAGTCGAGATCGAGATCTCGCCCGATCCGATCGCCCCAGACGGGTGGGAGGTGGTCGTGTCGACCGCGTTCGCCAACCGCGCCGAGGGTCGCTCTCGGGCGGACTTCCTGGCTGAGCTCGTCTCCTTGCGAGCGCAGTCGATCGTTGTCGCGGGAACGCACGGGAAGAGCACGACGAGCGGCATGATCGCGTTCGTCCTCGCAGAGCTTGGCCACGACCCGGCGTGGCTGATCGGGGCTGAGATCCCGCAGCTCGGTGGCAATGCCGGTGCAGGCGAGGGTCCGCTTGTCGTGGAGGGCGACGAGTCGGACCGGACGATCGAGGGCCTGCGGCCCGCGATCGCCGTCGTCACGAATGTCGAGCTCGACCATCACGCCGCGTTCGCGTCGGGCGCCGAGCTCGCAGACCTCTTCGAGGGCTGGCTGGAGCACGTCCCCCAGGTCGTGCGAGGGTGGGAGCAGGAACCGGTGGATTTCGAGCTCGCTGTTCCCGGCCAGCACAACCGCCGCAACGCAGCCGCGGCGCTTGCGGCGCTGGAGCTCACGGGGATTGACCGAGGCGCCGCCGCGCGGGTGCTGGCGCGCTTTCGCGGCGCCGGGCGACGCTATGAGCTGGTCGGCGAGGCCGGAGGCGTCACGGTCGTCGACGATTACGCCCACCACCCGACGGAGCTCGCGGCCGTGATCGCCGCGGCGCGCGAGCAGACGTCCGGGAGAGTGCTGGTGCTATTCCAGCCCCATCTCTACTCCCGCACGCGCCATCTCGCAGCCGAGTTTGGTGCGGCCCTCTCCGCCGCGGATGGGGCGTGCGTCACGGAAATCTACGCCGCTCGGGAAACGCCGGTGGCCGGGGTCAGCGGGAAGCTCGTGCTTGATGCGCTCGAGCCGGGCGTTCGGGCGGGATGGGCCCCGACGGTCGAAGGCGGAGTGAGAATCGTTCGCAGCTGGGCGCGCGCGGGGGATCTCGTCCTCACCCTCGGCGCCGGTGACGTGGGCCGCGCCGGCAGGCTGCTCCTGGAGCTGCTGTGATCGAGATCCAGAAAGGTGTACCGCTCGCCCGCCTCACGACGATCGGCACCGGCGGCCCTGCGCGAGCGTTTGCCCAACCCGCGACCGTGACGGAGCTCGAGGAGGCGCTCACGTGGGCGGCCGAGCGCGAGCTGCCCGCTGCGACCGTCGGGCTCGGCTCGAACCTGCTCGCTGCCGACGAGGGCGTGGAGGCTCTCCTCCTCCGGCTGGGCGGGAGCCTGGCAGCGGTGGCGACGAAGGAAACGACGATGACCACCGGAGGGGGCGCCACGAACGCCGTCTGTCTTCACGCCGCCCGCCGGGCGAGCCTCGGCGGCATCGAGTTCGCCTGTGCGATTCCGGGAACGGCCGGCGGCGGCGTCTGGATGAACGCAGGCGCCTACGGCAGCGACTGGTCGACAATCCTGACGCGCGCGCTCGTCGTGACGGCCAAGGACTCCGGCTGGCTCACACCGGCAGAGCTCGGCCTTTCGTATCGTCACTCGGATCTTCGCCACGGCCAGGTCGTGGCGCACGTCGAGTACCGGCTGGTGCGGCGATCTGCTGAGGAGATCAGGGCGTCGGTGGCCAACCTGATCGCGCAGCGC
>Ga0136621_1000469_pt1 | contig 16031 bp, 15 predicted proteins | sample AntDryUQ445A2306_FD_104673 | JGI IMG/M metagenome (GOLD analysis project Ga0136621, IMG submission 104673) | Polar desert sand microbial communities from Dry Valleys, Antarctica - metaG UQ445A (23.06) | ecosystem: Environmental > Terrestrial > Soil > Desert | place: Antarctica: Dry Valley...
CCTGCTCCCCGCTCTCGCGCGCCCATTCGCCGTGCTTCGCGATCGCCGCCATGAGCTCGGCGATCCCGGTGTTCTCGAACGCGCTCGTGCGGAGGATCGGCGCGCGCCACTGCGATCCCTCGCGCTCGAGCCCACGCTGCCGGCCGGAGCCGCCGCGAGTCCCGAGGCTCTGCATCATCGCGAGGTCGCGTACGGCTTCGTCGGCGCCCGGCCGGTCGGCCTTGTTCACGACGAGGACGTCCGCGATCTCGAGCACGCCCGCCTTGATCGCCTGGATGTCGTCACCGAGCCCCGGTACCGTCACGAGGCAGACGGTGTCCGCGACGCGCACGACCTCGACCTCCTCCTGCCCCACTCCCACCGTCTCGACAAGGACCGTGCCGACGCCGAGCGCGTCGAGGATATGGACGACGCGCATGGTCGCGCGCGCGACACCGCCGGAGTGACCGCGGCTCGCCATGCTGCGGATGAAGAGCCCCTGGTCCAGGAAGCGCTCGCGCATGCGGATGCGGTCCCCAAGGATGGCGCCGCCGGTGAAGGGGCTTGACGGATCGATCGCCACGACGGCGACGCGATCGCCGCGGTCGCGGTACGCACCAGCGAGCCGCGAGACCAACGTGCTCTTGCCGCCGCCGGGCGGGCCGGTCACGCCGACGACCCGCGCGGTCCCGGTGAGCGGGTACAGCTCACGCATGACCTCCGCGGCATCGGGCTCGTCGTTCTCGACGATGGTGAGCAGCCGCGCGATGGAACGTGTGTTCCCCGAACGAGCACGCTCGAGCAGATCCGAAGCGGAGCTCACGCGCTGCTGAGGAGGGAGCGCGCGATGACGATGCGCTGGACCTCGCTCGTGCCCTCGCCGATCTCCATGAGCCGGAGGTCGCGGAGCTGCCGCTCGACCGGGTAGTCGCGGAGATACCCGTAGCCGCCGAGGATCTGCAGCGCGGCGTTCGCCGCGCGGCTCGCCGCCTCGCTCGCCAGCAGCTTCGCCATCGACGCGGCCGTGCCGAACGACGCGCCGGCCTCGGCGAGCGACGCGGCGCGGTGCACCAGGAGCCTGGCCGCGTCCAGCTCGGTCCGGGCGACGGCGAGCTTCCAGCGCGTCATCTGGAAGTCGCTCAGCGGCCGTCCGAACTGGCGGCGCTGCTTCGAGTAGGCGACGGCCGTCTCGATCGCGGCGCGGCCGAGTCCGATGCTGAGCGCGCCGATGCCGATGCGTCCCTTGTCGAGTACCTGCTTCACGTCGGCGAACGCCTCTCCCTCGATGCCGATGCGGTCCGCCTGCGGTACCCGGCACCCGTCGAGCACGAGCGGCGCCGTGTCCGACGCCCAGAGACCCATCTTCTTCTCGCTCCTCCCGGCGCGGAAGCCGGGCGTCCCCGCAGCGATCCCGAACGCGGAGAGCCTGCGCGGCTCGGTCACCGCGATCACCACAGCGAAGCCGGCGAGCGACCCGTTCGTGATGAACTGCTTCTGCCCGTCGAGCACGTAGGCATCGCCGTCACGAGTCGCCGTCGCCTGCGCCGCTACCGCATCGGACCCGGAGGACGGCTCGGTGAGCGCCCACGCGCCGAGGTGCTCCCCGCCCGCGAGCGGCGGCAGCCAGCGCCGCTTTTGCTCATCGCTCGCCGCCACGAGGAGGTGGCCGATGCAGAGCGAGTTGTGGGCCGCGATCGTGAGCGCGATGGAGCCATCGGCGGCCCCGAGCTCCTCCATGACGAGCGCGATGGCCAGCATGTCAAGCCCCGCCCCGCCGTACTCCTCCGGCACCGCGAGCCCGGTGAGGCCGAGAGCCGCCATCTCCCGCACGAGCGCGGGAGGGAACGCGCCCGCCTCGCTCCACTCGTGCGCGTTCGGAACGACGCGACCCTGCGCGAACTGGCGCACGGCGTCCCGGATGGCGAGCTGCTCATCGCGGTACCGGAGGTCCACGCGCTAGGGCTGCGGGTACGACTGGCGCACGCTCGGGTCGAGGGTCGGCACGATCTCGTCGACCATCTGCTGATCCTTCTCGAGGACCTCGCGGTCGACCGTGAATGCCTTCTTTCGCGCTTCCGCCACGAGACGCTGCTGGTCGCCGGGGAGCTGGCTGAACGCGATCATCCGCGCACGCGTGAGCTTGCGGCGCTCCGCCGCGTCGGTGATACGTGTGAGCTCGCGGAGCTGCGGCGTGAGCGCGCCTACGCGCGCGATGTCCTGCGGGATCGCCGCGATCATGCCGAAGCGGGCCTTCCACCACTCGATGAGCGCCGGCTCATCCTTGCCCTTGAGCGCCGCGAGGCCGACATCGATCGGCCGGTCATCCGTCTTTGCCACCTGTGACTCCTCCTGTTCAAGCTCGCGCTGCGCGCGTGCCACGCCGCAGGCGCGGTGATTCGCTCGTTGCGGCCCAGCCGCTCCTCGCTCAGCCTCCTCTTCTGTTCAAGCTCGCGCTGCGCGCGTGCCACGCCGCAGGCGCGGTGATTCGCTCGTTGCGGCCCAGCCGCTCCTCGCTCAGCCTCCTCTCTTTTGTGCCACTGCGTCGCGCAGGTACGTCACGATCTCTTCGAGCGAGGCTCCCGGCTGGAACACGCGCTCGACGCCATGCTCCTTCAGCCGCTCAGCATCCTCCTCCGGGATGATCCCGCCGCCGAAGAGCAGGACGTCGTCCATGCCCTTCTCCTTCATCAGCTCGGCGATGCGCGGGAACACGTAGTTGTGCGCACCCGACAGGAGCGACACCCCGATCGCATCGGCATCCTCCTGAAGCGCAGTCTCGACGACCTGCTCGGGCGTCTGGTGCACGCCGGTGTAGATGACCTCCATGCCGGCGTCCCTGAGTGCGCGCGCGACGACCTTCGCGCCACGGTCGTGACCGTCGAGCCCGGCCTTCGCGACGACGACGCGGATCGGCCGCTTCAGGGATCGATCCCGAGCTCACGGAGGTGCTCCTCCAGATGGAGGTACGACTGGAACGCGACCACGTCGAAGGTACGCGTGTCCGCGACGTCGTCATCGCCGAGCGCCTTCACGGCCGACAGGAGACCTCTGTACGACGTGTCGAGCTCATCGACGAGCGCCTCCGGCCCGACGAGCCGACGCGCCTCGACTGAGCGTGCGTTGTGCGCGTCGATGCCGGCACGGTCCCAGTTGGTGAACTCGCGCTCGCGCAGCTCCTTCACGGCCTGCTGCAGCCAGCCGATCACGTGCGCGACGAGATCCTTGTACGACCAGCCGGCGGGCGTCATCTCTCCAAGGCCCGCGCGGCCCTGCTCACGGATCGCCTGGCGGAACGGACGCCACGAGGCCTCGATCCGCCGCACAAGTCCGGCTGCCGTCCGTGGCACCGCGGCGTCGAGCTCCACCTGGTGCTCCGCGTAGTGGCCGAAGGTGTTGCCGTTCACGATCGCGGCGGCCCAGCCGCGGCCGTCATCATCCAGGTGTCGCGTCGCTTGCTCGTCGGTGAGCGCGTCGACCTCCTCGCGGACCCGCCGGAAGCTTGCGTCGAGATCGGCGACGACGTCGTGCGCCGGGCGGCGCTGCGCCGCGTCAGCGACAGCCGCGTTGAACGCATCCATGTCCCAGGCGCGGACGAGCTCGTCACGGCGCCTCCGGGCGAGGCCAAGCTCGTCGAGCACGGCGGCAGCGGGCTCCCCACCAGGCGGCTCGAGGGCCCCCGTCGCGCGAAATGCCTCGAGGCGCCGGGCCGCGAGCTGATGCCATGCCGCGACGTGTGACTCGCGTCGTTCGTCATCCCCGCGTGTCCGTCCACTCAGAAGTACGCGGGGTCCCGGTACACGCCATAGACCTCCTTCAACACCTCGACCTGCTCGCCGACCGACGCGTACGCGCGCGCGCAGTCGAGGAACGCGGGCATGAGCTCCCCGCGCGCTCGTGCAGCGTCGCGAAGCCGCTGGATGGACTCGTGCCAGCGCCCGGCGTCGCGCTTCGCTCGCACGTCAGCGAGGCGCTCGATCTGCCGCCGCTCGACGTCCGGATCGATGGCGAGCCTCGGGATCTTCACGTCCTCGGCGACGACATGCTTATTGATGCCAACGATGACCTTTTCGCCCTCGTCGACCTGCTGCTGGAAATGGAAGGCGGACTCGGTGATCTCGCGCTGCGGGTAGCCACGCTCCACGGCCTCGACCATGCCGCCCAGCCCTTCGATGGTCTCGAGGTATCGGTGGAACCCGAGCTCCATCCGGTCCGTGAGCGCCTCGAGGTAGTACGAGCCGGCGAGCGGGTCGACGGTGTCCGCCACGCCCGACTCGTGCGCGATGATCTGCTGGGTCCGCAACGCGAGCGTGACGGCCTCCTCGGTCGGGAGGGCGTAGGTCTCGTCGAGCGAGTTCGTGTGGAGCGAGTTCGTGCCGCCAAGGACCGCGGCGAGCGCCTGGAGCGCCACGCGGACGACGTTGTTATGCGGCTGCTGCGCCGTGAGGGATACGCCCGCGGTCTGCGCGTGCGTCCGCAGCATGAGCGCACGCTCGTTCGTCGGCGCGTAGCGCTTCTGCATCTCGCGCGCCCAGATGCGGCGCGCCGCGCGGAACTTGGCGATCTCCTCGAAGAAGTCGTTGTGCACGTCGAAGAAGAACGAGATGCGCGGCACGAACTCGTTCACGTCGAGCCCGGCCGCTACGCCCCACTTGACGTACTCGAGGCCGTCGATGAGCGTGAAGGCGAGCTCCTGGAGCGCCGTCGCTCCGGCCTCGCGGATGTGGTAGCCCGACACCGAGATCGTGTTCCAGCGCGGCACCTCGCGCGAGCCGAATCGGAACGTGTCGACCACGAGGTCCATGGCGGGCTTCACGGGCACGATCCACTCGCGCTGCGCGATGTACTCCTTCAGCGCGTCGTTCTGGATCGTGCCGCCGAGCCGCGTGAGCGGGACGCCCTGCTTCTCGGCGGCCGCGAGATACATCGCCCACACGATCGACGCAGGCCCGTTGATCGTCATCGACGTCGTGACCTCGCCGACCGGGATCCGGTCGAAGAGGATCTCCATGTCGGCGAGCGACGACACCGCGACGCCCTCGCGGCCGACCTCGCCGCGCGACAGCGGGTCGTCCGCGTCGCGGCCCATCAGGGTCGGCATGTCGAACGCGACGGACAGCCCGGTCACGCCGTGCTGGAGCAGGTAATGGAAGCGCCCGTTCGTGTCGTCCGCGCTGCCAAAGCCCGCGAACTGACGCATCGTCCAGAGCCGCCCGCGGTACATCGACGGATGCACGCCGCGGGTGTACGGGAACCCGCCGGGAAGCCCGAGATCGCGCCGGGGATCGAAGCCGGCGAGATCGTCCGGCGTGTACAGCGGGTCGATCGGCTCGTCGGACAGCGTGCTGTAGCGCTCCTTCCGCTCGGGGTGCTTCGCGGTGGCCGCCGCGTACCGGGACGCGAGCCAGTCGTCCTTCCTCGTTCGCTCGGTCGAACCCCTCCCTCGGTCAGCCGTCATGCAGCCTCCGACAGGAGAGCGCGCGCGATGACCAGGCGCTGCACCTCGCTCGTCCCCTCGTAGATCGATGTCGCGCGTGCGTCGCGGGCGTAGCGCTCCACGCCGTACTCGCGCATGTACCCGTACCCCCCGAAGGTCTGCACCGCCGCGTAGGTGACCCGGTTGGCCATCTCGCTCGCGTAGAGCTTCGCCTGAGCAGCTTCTCTGGTGTATGGCAGGCCGGCGTCCTTTCGCCATGCCGCCCGCAGCATGAGCATCCGCGCCGCCTCGAGGTGGGTGCGCGCCTCGGCCAGCGAGAGCCGCACGGCCTGGAATGACGCGATCGCCTGTCCGAACTGCCGCCGCTCCTGGGCGTACGCGCGGGCCCTGTCGAGCGCGCCTCGCGCGATGCCGACCGACTGGGCGGCGATCCCGATCCGGCCGGCATCGAGGCCGGCCAAGGCGACCTGACCGAAGGCGCGACCGATCTCGCCGATGACGCTCTCCACGCCGACATGTGCGGACTCGAATGTCACGGTACTCGTCTCTGACGCGAGGAGCCCGGACTTCTTCTCCGGCGGCCCGATCGTCACGCCCGCCACATCGGTCGGGACCGCGAACGCGGTGATCCCCGCGTGCGGGCGTCGCGGCTCGGCAGCGCCGACGCGCGCGAGCACGATGAGGAACGGCGCGTAGCGGGCATTCGTCACGAAGAGCTTCTGCCCGTCGATGACCCAACCCTCACCATCCCGGCGCGCTGTCGAGCGGAGCGACGCGGCGTCCGATCCCGACGACGGCTCCGTAAGACAGAACCCGGCCAGACCGCGGCCATCCATCAGCTGCGGCAGGAGCCGCGCGCGCTGGCCCGGCGTCCCGAGCCGCGCGACCGTCCCCGCCACGATGCCGCTGTTGACCGCTACGCCCACGGCGAGCGACGGCCAGACCGCGGCGAGCTCCTCGAGCACGAGCGCGAACGCCACGGCCGAGGCGCCCACGCCCCCATCGGCTTCGGGCACGGTGAGTCCCAGCACCCCGAGCGAGGCCAGCTCCCCGATGAGGTCACGCGGGAACTCGCCGGACTCCTCCGCGGCGGGGATGCGGCCCAGGATCCCGCGGGCGAACCCCCGCACCGCCTCCGCGAGCTCGCGGTCGGTGCCGCTCACGAACGGCGTCACGCTCGTCGCTCAGTCACGTGCGACCACCTTGCGCAGCTCTTCGGTGAACGCCGGGACGAACTCGAACAGGTCGGCGACGACCGCGTAGTCGGCGATCTTGAGCAAGTCGGCATCCGGGTCCTTGTTCACCGCGACGATGACCTTGCTCGTGGACATGCCGGCGAGGTGCTGGATCGCACCGGAGATCCCGAGGGCGATGTACAGATCGGGCGTGACGGTCTTGCCGGTTTGGCCGACCTGCTCCTCGTTCGGGCGCCAGCCCGCGTCGGTGACGGCTCGCGACGCCCCGAGAGCGGCGCCGAGGACGTCGGCGAGATCCTGGACGAGCTTCCAGTTCTCCGGACCTTTGAGCCCGCGACCGCCTGACACGACGACGCGAGCCTCCCCGAGCGGGACGCGCGTCCCAGTCGTCTTCGTCTCCTCGAAGCGGACGAACTCGAGGCCCTCGCCCGAGGGCGCGACCTGCACGGATCCCGGCCGCGGTGGGGCGGCGTCGGCGACCTGTGCGATCCCGGCCCGGACGCTCACGACCGCGGGCAGCGTGCCGGAAACGGTCGCACGGACCTTGCCGGCGTACATGGAGCGGACCGCGACCGCCTGTCCATCCTCGATCCAGAGCTGAGCGCACTCGGAGAGGTAGGTCCAGCCGAGCTTTGCGGCGAGGCGCGCGGCGAGGTCGCGACCCGCCGGCGTGGCTCCGACGAGGATCAGATCGGGAGCCCCGGCCCGCGCGCGCTCGGCCAGCGCCGTGGCCCCCGCGAGCGCGGACGCGCGCTCGTCGCTGTGCAGCTCGAGCACGTCGGCATCGCCGAGCTCCGTCGCCTTCGCGACGGCCTCGAGGGAGACCCGGCGCAGCTCGCCCTCCTTGAGCTCCGCGATGACCCAGACCTTCATAGGACTCTTGCCTCGTCACGTAAGAGCTTCGCGAGCTCCGCGGCCAATGCCTTCGGATCGCCGTCCTTCATCACGCGGCCGGCTTTGCGCGCCGGAGGCGGCTCCATCGCGCGGATCTCGACGCTCGGACCGCCGAGGTCGGCACCCAGCGACGCGAGGTCCTTCTCGGGGATCTCCTTCTTCTTCGCCTTCATGATCCCGGGCAGGGAGGGGTACCGCGGGTCCTTCTGGCTCTTCTGGACCGTGAGCACGGCCGGCCCGGACGCCTTCCAGACCTCGTGGCCGCCCTCGACCTCTTTCCAGATCTCGGTGCCGCCGTCGGAAGCCACGAACTTCGTCACGATCGCGACGTGCGGCCAGCCGAGCGTCTCCGCGAGTGCCTGACCGACGAAGCCCTGGTCGTCGTCGGAGGCCTGCTTCCCACATAGCACGAGATCCGGCGTGGCCTCATCAACGACCTTCGCGAGGGCGCGTGCCGTCGCGAGCCCACCGAGCGTCTCGACGTCGGCACCGGTGACGAGGGTCGCGTCGTCGCAGCCCATCGCGAGCGCCTGGCGCAGCGCGTCTCGCGCGCGCGGGGGGCCGACGGTGATGACGCCCACGGTCGTGCCGGGGTTCGCATCCTTGTGCTCGAGCGCCAGCTCGATCGCGTACTCGTCGTACGGTGAGATCGCCCAGGTGACGCCCTCGGGGACGATCGCCTTTTGGTCACCTGCGACCTTCACACGGACGGTCGAATCGGGTACCTGCTTCACGCAGACGAGGAGCTTCACGGCGCGATCCGGTCGTCAGTGCGATGCATCTGCAGATCCCTCCAATCGCGACGCCACGAGCTCGAGGACGTCAACGGGGCGCACCTGCTCCTGCAGGCCCTTCGCGCCGACACCCTCCTCCAGCATGATCAGGCAGAACGGGCACCCGCTCGCGACCTTCGTCGCGTCGGCCTGCGCGGCGCGGAGCTGGTCGATGCGGCGGTGGTTCACCCGCTGGCCGACCTGCTCCTCCATCCACATACGGCCGCCTCCGGCACCGCAGCAGAACCCACGCTCGCGGTGGTGCGGCTCGATCTCGACGCGCTCCACCCCGGGCACCGCGTCCATGACGGCGCGCGGCGCGTCGTAGATCTTGTTGTGGCGGCCGAGGTAGCACGGGTCGTGGTAGGCCACCACTTCACGACCGCCGGCGAGGTCGACGGAGGAGGTCGTCCTCTCCGGATGGCCCGATACGTTGCCTCGGTCGACCGGCCCCTCGCGCGCCATCCTGATCCGGCCCTCCTTGATGAGGGAATCAACGAGCGTGAGTGCGTGCAGGACCTCATAGCGTCCCCCAAGCTGGGGGAACTCGTTCGCGATGGTATTGAAGCAATGCGGGCAGCTCGTGATGACCTTCCGCACGCTGTAGCGGTCGAAGGCCTCGATGTTCGCCTGTGCCTGGATCTGCCAGAGATACTCGTTGCCGATGCGCCGCGCGGGGTCGCCGTTGCAGGTCTCCTCCCGGCCGAGGATCGCAAAGGAGAGCCCGGCGGAGCGGAGGATCGCCGCGAGCGCCTTCGCGACGCGCTGGTTCCGACGGTCATACGAGGCGGCGCACCCGACGAAGTAGAGATACTCGGCGTCGGGCTTCTCGGCGAGGGTCGGGATCTCGAGACCGTCCGCCCAGTCCGCCCGTGCCTCACGCGACTCCCCCCAAGGGTTACCCGCGCGCTCGATGTTCGTGAGCGCGCGCTGCGCCTCCGGCGGAGCGGCGGACTCCATCATCGCGAGGAAGCGGCGCATGTCGACGATCTTGTCCACGTGCTCGATCGTCACCGGGCACGCCTCGACGCACGCCGCGCAGGTCGTGCAGGCCCAGAGCTCCTCGGGCTTCGTCTCCGTCTGGTGCGCGGGCGGGGTCCCCGACGCATGCACGTCACGCATCAGGAGATCACCTTCGCGCAGCAGGAGGTCACGCACGTCGAGGACGATCTTCTGCGGGTCGAGCGGCTTGCCGGTTGCGAGCGCCGGGCACTGGTCCGAGCAGCGGCCGCACTCGGTGCACGTATACCCGTCGAGGTGCTGCTTCCACGAGAAGTCGCGCATCGTCGCCGCGCCGAACGTCTCCTGCTCCTCGAGGTCCGCCATCGCGCGCAGCGCGCCGCGCGGGCGCTGGCTGCGGAACAGCACGTTCGGCAGCGTGGTCACGATGTGCAGGTGCTTGGTGTGCGGGAGGTAGGCCGCGAACGCGAGCACGGTGAGCACGTGGACCCACCACGCGCCGGCGAAGACGAGGTGGGCGTACGGACCGCGCACCGCGGGCGCGAAGAGGCCCGCGAGCGGTGGGGGGGTGAAGCCCTGTTTCACCAGCTCCGCCGCGATCCCGGCGGACTCGAAGACCAGGAGCGACAACATGAGCACGCCGATGAGTACCAGGATCACGTAGCCGCCGGGCGCGACGTGCATGGTCGGCGGCCGGAAGAACATCCGCCGCACCCCGGCGAGCGCGATCGAGGCGAGCACGGCGATGGCGAAGAGGTCGATCGTCCAGGCGAAGAGGCCGGTCTCGGTGCCGGGTACGTGCAGGCCGAAGATGCCGTTCAGCAGGAGGTCGACCGTCCCGAGGGTGATGACGAGGAAGCCCCAGAAGATGAGCGCGTGCGCGAGGCCGCGGACGAGGTACGGACGCTTGAACAGCTTGCTCTGCCCGAGGTAGATCACGAGCTCGTCGCGCAGCCGCGTGGCCGGACGGTCGCTGCGGTCCTCGTCCCACCCGAGGCGCATATAGCGGTAGAGCTTCCAGACGCGGTAGCCGCCGATCCCGAAGCCGAGCGCCACGGCGGCCGCCAGCACGATGACGAGGATCCCCTGTGTCGGCGCGGTCATCCTATCCCCGCGCCCGTCGCTGCCTTCGGCTGCGACGGCTCGCGGGGGCCCTGCGGCTCGTCGCGGCAAAGCCGCTCCTCGCCTGGATCGGTGGCCTGGATCGAGGAGGAGGCGCGCTCACTCACCGAGCATGTCCTCCGCGATCACGAGCTTCATGATCTCGCTGGTGCCCTCGTAGATTTCCGTGATCTTCGCGTCGCGGTAGTGCCGTTCCGCGGGGAAGTCGGTCAGGTACCCGTAGCCGCCGAAGATCTGGATGCAATCGCGCGCGGCCTTCATCACGACGTCCGAGGCGAAGAGCTTGGCCATCGCGGCGTCAGGTCCGTACCGCTCGCCGCGGTCCTTCATCGCCGCGGCGCGCCAGGTGAGGAGTCGCGCGGCGTCGATCCCCGTGGCCATATCCGCGATCATCCACTGGATCGCCTGGAAGTCACCGATCCTCTGGCCGAACGCCTCCCGCTCCTTCGCGTATCCGACAGAGTCTTCGAGGCAGGCGCGGGCGATCCCGACCGCCTGTGCCGCGATGCTGATGCGGCCGCCGTCGAGCGTCGCGAGCGCGATCTTGAAGCCCTCATCCGCGGCCCCCAGCAGGTGCGCGTCGGGGACGCGGCAGTCCTGGAAGATGAGCTGCGCGGTGTCAGACCCGCGTATGCCGAGCTTGTGCTCGAGCTTCCCGACGGAGAAGCCGGGGGTGCCCCGCTCGACGATGAATGCGGCGATGCCGCGATGCTTCTGTGCGGGATCCGTCTGTGCAAAGACGAGCGCGACGTCGGCACGGGCCCCGTTCGTGATGAAGTTCTTGGTGCCGTTCAGGACCCAGCCATCCCCGTCGCGGCGCGCGCTCGAGCGCATCGCGGCTGCGTCACTGCCGGCCGCCGGCTCCGAGAGCGCGAAGCAGCCGAGCTGCTCGCCGGACGCGAGGGGCCGGAGGAAGCGCGACTTCTGCTCAGGCGAGCCGAAGCGGAGCAGGGGGTCGCACACGAGCGAGACGTGCGACGACATGATCACTCCGGTCGACGCGCACGCGCGGTTGATCTCCTCGAGTGCGAGCACGTACGTGACCATGTCGAGCCCGGAGCCGCCCCACTCGTCCGGGATGTTGATCCCCATGAAGCCGAGGCTGCCGAGCTCGCGCACGATCTCGGTCGGCACCTCGCCCTTCTGGTCGAACTCCGCGGCGCGCGGCAGCAGCCGCTCCGCCGCGAACCCGCGCGCGGTCCGCTGGACGAGCTGCTGCTCCTCCGTCAGCGAGAGATCGAACGCCGCTTCTCCGGTGACGGTCGTCACGCGTACAGATGGAACCCGCGGCCCGACTTGCGCCCGAGGCGGCCCCCTGCAACGTACTGCCGGAGCAGCGGCGCCGGACGGTACTTCGGATCACCGAAATCACGCTGCAGGACCTCGAGGATCGCCAGGCAGACATCCAGCCCGATGAGATCGGCGAGCGCGAGCGGTCCGAGCGGAAAGTTGAGGCCCTGCAGCATCGCGTCGATATCCTCAGCGCTGCCGACGCCTTCGGCGAGCGCGAAGACGGCCTCGTTGATCATGGGCATGAGCACGCGGTTCGCGATGAACCCGGGCACGTCGCGCGACTCCACGGCGCGCTTGCCAAGCTTCTCCGCGAGCTGCTTCACGGCCGCCACCGTCTGGTCGGAGGTGTCGAGGCCCCGGATCACCTCGACGATCCCCATCACCGGCACCGGGTTCATGAAGTGCAGCCCGACGACGCGGTCGGGCCGCTTCGTCGCCGCCGCGAGCCGGGTGATCGAGATCGAGGAGGTGTTGGAGGCGAGGATCGTGGCCGGCCCGGCGACGCGATCAAGGCGCTCGAAGAGCTCCGTCTTCACGGCCACGTCCTCGAACACCGCTTCGATGACGACAGCCGCGCGCGACGCGTCGGAGACGTCGGTGGACGTGCGCACGACCGATTCGATCTCCGCGGCCGGCCGCGGCAATGCTCCCTTCGCCTCAAGCTTGCCAAGCGAATTGGTGATGCTCGCCCGCCCCCGCCGCAGCTGTTCCTCGGACACGTCGACCAGCACGACGGGCAGCCCCACGGTCGCGCAGACCTGGGCGATGCCCGCGCCCATCGTCCCCGCGCCGACGACCGCGATCTCGAGCGGCACCCTACTGACGGGCCACTACAGCGCTTCGACCGCGAGCGCGACGGCCTCACCGCCGCCGAGGCAGAGCGACACCAGGCCACGGCGCTTGCCGCGAGCGCGCATCGCGTACAGCAGCGTGACGAGCAGGCGCGCGCCGGACGCACCGATGGGATGCCCGAGCGCGACCGCTCCGCCGTTCACATTGAAGCGCTCCTCCGGGATACCGAGCTCACGCCGGACCGCCTCGATGGCGGAGAAGGCCTCATTCACCTCGAACAGATCGACGTCGCCCACCGACCAGCCCGCCCGCTCGAGGCAGATGCGGATCGCGCCCGTGGGCGCGAGGACGAACATCCGCGGCTCGCGCGCGAATTGGCCCTGCGCGACGATACGCGCGAGGGCCGACAGGCCGAGCTCGCGGGACCGCGTTTCCGACGCGACGACGACCGCCGCCGCGCCGTCGTTCAGCTTCGAGGCGTTCCCCGCGGTGATGGTGCCCTCGGGGTCGAAGGCGGGCCGGAGCTTCGTGAGGGACTCCAGCGTCGTGGGCCGCGGTGTCTCGTCCTTGCCGACGCGTGTGACCGCGCCCTTGCGGCCGGGGACGTCCACGGCGACGAGCTCCCGGTCGAACGCGCCGCTCGCCTGCGCTGCGAGCGCTTTCTCGTACGACCGGACCGCGAAGCGATCCTGGTCCTCACGCGTAAGCCGGTGATCCTTCACCGCGTGCTCGCAGGCGTTCGCCATGTGCTCGCCCCCGTAGGCGTCGACCAGGCCGTCGGTGAGGTTCGCGTCGAGCAGGGCATGCTCGCCGAGCGAGAGCCCGGTCCGCATGCCTCGCGCGAGGAACGGGGCCTGCGACATCGACTCCATCCCGCCCGCGACGACGCAGCGCGACTCCCCCGCGCGGATCTGCAGGTCCGCGAGCATCACGGTCTTGAGGCCCGAGCCGCAGACCTTGTTCACCGTCGTGCACGGGACGGACTCCGGGACCCCGGCTCCGAGCGATGCCTGCCGCGCGGGCGCTTGGCCCGTGCCGGCCTGCACGACGTGACCCATGTAGACCTCGTCGACGTCCTGGGGCCGCACCCCGGAGCGCTCGATCGCGCAGCGGATCGCGATCGAGCCGAGCTGCGGCGCGGTGAGCGGCGCGAGCCCGCCCAGGAAGGCGCCGATGGGCGTGCGCGCCGCTCCGAGAATGACGGCGTGGTCGCTCATCCGCTGTCCACGCCGGAGAGCAAACGGCGAGTCACGCGCTCGCGGTAGGAGCGGATCTCGTCGCGGAGCGCGGCGAGCTCGCTGATGCGCTCCTCGGTCGTCGCGATGTGCGAGTCGAGCAGCTCGACGAGTCGCGGCAGCACCTCGCGATTGGACCCGTGGCGGCGGTACAGGCGCTCGAGCTCGGTCATTTCCTGCAGCGAGAGCCCGAGCATCTTCAGCTTCTGGATGAACCGCAGCCGACGCACCTCGATGTCGGTGTAGACGCGCTGGCCGCCGCCCTGCCGCTTCGCCGAGTCGAGGAGACCCAGCTCCTCGTAGTAGCGGATCGTCCGCTCGGTCAGGCCGACTCGCTGTGCGAGCTCGCCGATGCGATAGCCAGCTATGACGGTCGCCACGGCACCTCCGGCCCGCCAGTTCACGTCAACTGGCGGACTGAGCCAGCCTAGCGCACGAGCCCGGTGGCGAGGGACGAGCCCCGACGCTCCATGGGTGGCTGGTGCGCTAGGCGGCGAGCTCGCGCAGCGCGCCCGCGAGCGCCTCGGCACCGAGCGCGGCATCCGCGACGTCGCACGACTCGATCGGGGTATGACTGCCGCCGGTGGACCGCACGAAGATCATCCCCGTGGGGATGCCTGCGAGCTGGGGGTTCTGAGCATCGTGCCCGGCTCCGGACACAAGGAGCGGCGCCTCGACGCCGACGGCCTTCACGGATCGCAGCAGCAGCTCACGGAGAGGAAGGTCGAGAGGCGCCACCGGCACGCGCGCGAGCACGTCGACGGATGAGGTAACGCCGCGGGCGTCGCCGATCCGGCGCATCTCGGCGCGAAGCTCGCGCAGGATCCGCTCGAGGTCATCCTCCCTGGGCGCGCGGATGTCGAGCGAGAAGCTGACCTCGCCGGGGATCACGTTCTTGGCGCCTGGCTTCGGCACGAGCTCGCCCACGGTGCCGACCGCGTCCGGGACCGCCCGCGCGATACGCTCGACCGCGACGACCATCTCCGCGGCGGCCACGAGCGCGTCCTTGCGCTCTCCCATCACGGTGGCGCCGGCGTGGTCCTGCCGGCCGCGGACGGTGACGCGCCCGTGGAAGATGCCGACGATCGCCGACACGACGGCGAGCGGAACGCCGGCGCGCTCGAGCCGCGGACCTTGCTCGATGTGCAGCTCCAGGTACGCGGAGACCGCGGCATCGGCCCGCCGCGCCCGCGTCGGATCTCCGGATTCACCGAGCGAGCGCAGGGCGTCGGCGATGGTCATGCCGTCGCGATCCGCGCGCGCCGCCGCGTTCTCCGGCAGCCGGCCGAACGCGGCGCAGCTCCCGAACAGCCCGATCCCGAACCGCGCGCCCTCCTCGTCGCTCCACGCGATGACCTCGATGGGCCGGCGGAAACGCACGCCGTCGTCGAGCAGTGCGTCGATCGCTTCGACCGCGCACAGCACCCCGAGCGCGCCGTCGAAGCGGCCACCCTCAGGGACCGAGTCGAGGTGCGAGCCGACGAGGATGGCCGGACCGTCGCCACCGAAGCGCGCGACGAGATTCGCCGCCGCGTCGCGGCGGACGCTCGCGCCGCGCGCGGTCAGCCAGCCTCCGACAAGCTCGCGTGCGGCCTGCTCCTCACGCGAGAGACCGAGCCGCGTGATCGCTGGGCCGGTCCCCCCGATCGCGGACAGCTCCGCGATCCGGTGTCCCAGTCGGGTCACGTCGACTTCCACGTGTGCTCCTCTCACCTGGCGCGACGATGTGGACAAGGTGCCGATGGCGATATTGACACCCCTCGCGACGTCTCCGTACGTTCGGGCCATGAGCTCTCGCGACTCGGACGACTCCGAGACCGTCGATGCGCGGATCGTCGCGCACCTGCCGTACGCTCGTGCAGTCGCGTCGCGCGCGATCGACGCGCGCTGCCGCGGTGCGGACCGGGAGGACCTCGTCGCCTGGGGTGTGGTCGGACTCGTACAGGCAGCCCGCCGGTACCGCGAGGGGTCAGAGGCGGGCTTCGGCGCGTACGCCGCGCGCCGCGTGCGCGGCCAGATCCTCGACGCGCTGCGGGAGCGCGACCCGCTCACTCGCTCCGCACGGCGCGCATATCGCGTCGCGCGGGAGGCTGATCCGGACCTCCCGTCACCTGCGGTCGAGGTATCCCTGGACCGCTATATGGAGCACGGCGCCGAGCCGCCAGCGGTCGCGCGGTGCCGAGCGCGGCGCGATGAGCGCTGGGACCGCGTCTCGGCTGAGCTGCGCTCGCTGCCGGCGGTCGAGCGTCAGGTCCTCGTGCTGTCGTACGGCCGCGGCATGACGCTCCGCGAGATCGGCGAGCGAGTCAGCCTCTCCGAGTCAGGGGTGTGCCGCGCGCGCTCACGCGCGCTC
>Ga0136621_1000470_pt1 | contig 15984 bp, 18 predicted proteins | sample AntDryUQ445A2306_FD_104673 | JGI IMG/M metagenome (GOLD analysis project Ga0136621, IMG submission 104673) | Polar desert sand microbial communities from Dry Valleys, Antarctica - metaG UQ445A (23.06) | ecosystem: Environmental > Terrestrial > Soil > Desert | place: Antarctica: Dry Valley...
CAGCTCCGAGCGCTGCGAACGTTCGTTTCGAGTTCAGCATGGATTTCCTCTCTGTCCGTTCGACCGAAGTAGGTTGCCATCACAGCAGGCAGGCGACCACCCTGGGTCAAGTTCCTGTGAAGCCTCCGTAAAACGTGCCGGAAACGCCTTCCGGCCGTGCCGACCCCTCTTTACCTCCGCTTTACCCCACCCTCGGGCATCGTTGGCTGCGATGAGCATCCGCCGCAGAAAGGGTCGCCGGCTTGCGTTCGCTGTGGCCCTCGTCTCGAGCATCGCCCTCGGCGCGGGCGCTGAGGCGAGAGCCTGGGGCGGGATCTTCACCGCAGCCTCCGGCGAGCTCGTCCGGATCGATTTCTCGGACGACTACCCGGAGGACCCCGCGCTCGGTCAGCGCTGGGCGAACTATCTCGCCGGCCTCTTGCATGGGCGCGAGCTCGCAAGCCTGAACCTGAACCTGGTCACGAGGGCACAGGTACGGCGGCTCTGCGGCGCCGAGGCCGTCGCCTGTTATTCGCCGATCGTGAGGAGGATCGTCGCGCCCGCAGAGGCGACGGCGGGCTTGTCGGCCGAGGCGATCGTCGCGCACGAGTACGGGCACCACGTCGCCCAGAACCGAGAGAACGCACCCTGGCCGGCGGTCGACTGGGGAACGAAGCGCTGGGCCTCGTACCTGGGCGTCTGCGCAAAGGCCAGAGCCGGGATGCTCTTCCCGGGTGACCAGTACACGCACTATGAGCTGAACCCCGGAGAGGGCTTCGCGGAGGCCTACCGCGTCTTCAACGAGCGCCGACTCGGCAGCACCGAGAGTCCCTGGAGCATCGTCGACCGGATCATGTACCCGGACGACAAGGCCCTGGAGCTGCTGGCGCAGGATGTGCGCGAGCCCTGGTCGGCGCCCACGCGCATCTCCTTCCCCGGCTCGTTTCGCAAGGGCTCAGGCGAGCTGCGGAGCTTCCGCGTCTCGACACCGCTGGACGGCGAGCTGGAGCTCGGCCTCCGCGGCCCCGCGAAGGCCGCCTACCGCCTATCGGTCCTGAACGGAAACCGCGTCGTCGCAAGCGCTCCGGTCGGGCGACGCTCGCTCTCGGTGACGGTCTGCGGCCAGCGCACGCTCTCGCTTCGCGTCGAGCGAAGGCAGGGGTTCGGCACGTTCCAGCTCACCGCGTCGAGACCCTAGTGCACCCGTCCGCAAGTTCAGGCCCGCGCCCGGCGGCGTCTCGCCGCCCGTGGCTGCGTCCTCGGTCGCCCCGATAGAACCACTATCGGGACTCCCGGCGTCCTTGCCACGAACGACGATCCATCCCCCAGATCACGCACCAAACGTACGGACGGGTGCACTAGACGGTCGAGCAGTGAGTCTCAGCCGGCCTTGGCGATCTGCGCCGCGGTCCCGCCGAGGTCGATACGAAGCGCCAGCACCTCGCCCCTGATCCACGCCTCGTGTGCGAGGAGGTCGGCGTCGGCCTCGGGCAACGTCACGACGATCCGGTCCGTGAGCTCGAGACCGGCATCACGGCGCATCCCGTTCAGCGCATGGATCACGTCGAGCACGCGCCCTTCCAGCTCGAGCTCGGGATCGAGTCCCGTCTCGAGCGCCACGGTCGCGCCGTCGTCCGCCGCGAGCGCCCAGCCCGCTCGGGGCCGGCGCTCGACGAGGATCTCGTGGGGCTCGAGGACCTGCCCGGCGACATGGACTCGACCGCCGTCGAGCTCCTCCCAGCTCCCCTGCTCGAGCGCCTGCCGAATTGCCCCGAGCGCCTTCCCGAGCTTCGGGCCGAGTACGGGCAGATTCGGCCTGACGCGCACCTCGCTCGCATCGACCGGACCGAATTCCACTTCTTTGACGCGCAGCTCCTCCTGGATCTCTTCACGGTGCTTCGAGGCGCCGTCAACCCCCTCGACGACGAGGCGGCGAAGGGGCTGGCGCAGCTTGAGGTTGGCCTGTGCGCGCGCCTGGCGGCCAAGCTCGACGACGCGGCGAACGTCTGCCATCTCGGTCAGGAGCGCGTCATCGGGTTTCGCCTCGAGACTCGGCCACGACGCGAGGAACAGGGAAGCCGGCGCCCCTTCGCAGGCCTCGGCTACGAGACGGCGCCAAAGGTGCTCAGCGAGGAACGGCGTCACCGGCGCGATCACGCGAAGTGCCTGGACGAGCGCGTGCCAGAGCGTCCTGAACGCCGCGTCGTCGTAGGCGTAGAAGCGCCGTCGCGAACGGCGGATGTACCAGTTTGAGAGGTCGTCCACGAAGGTCTCGAAGGCGCGTACGATGCCCGGGGTCCAGAACCGCTCGTACGCGCCTTCGGCCTCCAGCAGCAACTGCCGTGTCCGGGCCAGAAGCCATCGGTCGAGCGGGCGCAGCTCGACGCCGGGGCCGGCTTCGAGATCGTCGTAGCTCGGCCGAAAGCCCTCGATATTGGCGTAGGTGACGAGGAACGAGACCGAGTTCCAGAAGGTCAGCAGCCGGCGCTTGACGTCGTCCGCCATGCCGTAACCGAAGCGGAGCGGCTGGCTCGGAGTCTGCTCGCAAAAGAGCCACCGCGCGACGTCCGCGCCCATCCGCTCCAGCGCATCGTTCAACTCGATCGCGTTCCCCCACGACTTGTGCATCTCGCGGCCGCTCTCGTCCAGCACCTTCTCGTAGGTGAGCACGCGCCGGTACGGGGAGCGACGTTCGAGGGTCACGGCCATGAAGCTCGTGGCGTAAAACCACAGGCGGATCTGCTCCCGCATCTCCGAGACCCAGTCCGCCGGGAACCACTGCTCCCAGTACGCGTGATCCGGGAGGTCAGCGCGCGTAAGCCCGCGTGCAGCGCCGGTCGCGTTGCCGCCGGGCACCCACTCGGGGCTCTGCCAGCCGAGCGTCGAGAAGTGAACGATTCCGGCGTCGAGCCACGCGTCGCCGACCTCGGCGACCCGCTCGACCTCGCGCTCGCAGGCGTCGCAACGGATCCGCACCTCGTCGATCCACGGCCGGTGAAGCTCCTGCAGCCCCTCGAGCCCGGAGGCGGCGCGCTCCTCGAGCTCGCGCCTGGAGCCGACGACGTTCAACCGGCCGCACTCGCACGGGTAGAAAGGCAGCGGCAGCCCGAAATAGCGCTTCCGCGAGATGTTCCAGTCGCCCATGTTTCGCAGCCAGTCGTCCATCCGCTTGGCGTACTGCGGCGGGGTCCACTCGACGGTCGCGTTCGACTCGAGCATGGCCTCGCGGATCTCGGCCGCAGAGATGAACCAGTCTTCGACGACACGGAAGACGAGCGGAGTCGAGCAGCGCCAGCAGACCGGATAACGGTGCGTGATCTCTCCCGCCGCGACGAGCAGGCTCCGCTCCCGCAGAGACTCCGTCACCGGTTCGGCGACCTCGTCCGAGCTCATCCCGGTGAGCTCGCCGTAGCCGGCGACGAGCCGGCCCGACTCGTCGATCGGCGCGAGGACCGGCAGGTCGTGCACGCGCGAAAGCTGGAAGTCCTCGCTTCCGGCCCCGGGAGCGATGTGGACGATGCCGGTCCCCTCATCGAGCGAGACGTCGTTCCACGGGATCACGCGGTGCACGACGCCCTCCTGAGCAGGTAGGTCGTCGAACGGGCCCTCGTACTCGAGCCCGACGAGATCCTTGCCGCGCACGCGCCGGACGAACGTCTCGTCGCCGGCGAGCGCGACGGCGAGCCAGCGGCCGTCCCCGGTCAGCCCGTACTCCGCGTCCGGCCGCACCGCCGCGGCGACGTTCGCCGGAAGCGTCCACGGCGTCGTCGTCCAGACGACGACCGCCTCGCCAGCGCGGCCCTTCAAGGGGAAGCGCACGTAGAGCGAGGGGTGGACGAGCTCCTGATAGTTCTCCTCCCCGGCCTGCTCGTGCTTCGACAGCGAGGTCCCGCACCGCGGACACCACTGCGTTGCGCGATGGCCCTTGTACAGCCACCCGCGCGCGTCCACTTCCTTGAGGAAGCGCCAGATGTACTCGATGTTCGTGTCGCTGAACGTGTAGTACGAGTTCTCCCAGTCCATCCACATGCCGAGCCGCTTCGACTGCTCGGTCTGCACCCCGGCGAAGTGGGCGACGCGCTCCTTGCACCGCTCTGCGAACTCGGCGAGGCCGTACTCCTCGATATCGCGCTTCGAGTTCAGCCCGAGCGACTTCTCGACCTCCACCTCGACATGCAAACCCTGGCAGTCGAAGCCGTTCTGGTAGCGCTGGTCAAACCCGCGCAGCGCTTTGTAGCGCTGGAAGACGTCCTTCAGCGTCCGCCCGTGCCCGTGATGCAGCCCGGCCGGGTTGTTCGCCGTCATCGGGCCGTCCATGAAGCCCCAGCGCGGTCCGCCGCTCGTGCGCTCGCGGACAGAGTCGAAGGTGCGTTCTGCATCCCACCACGCGAGGATCTCGCTCTCGAGGCCCGCGTGGTCGGGAACGGCGGGAATCGGCATGAAGAGGGGCTCCGACATGCCGCCGATTCTAGGGGCACAGGAGCGGCCTCCGCCCCTCGCTGTGTGCCCTACGACCCTCGAGGGACCGCGACCGGCACGGGCCGAGCGGGCCGTCGTCTACAGTCTCGCCGGCGGCACGGGAGAGCGGCTCTACCTGTCTTCGGATTCACCATCGTCGTCGGCACGTGGCGCTACGCAGGCCGTCGGGGAAGGATTCAAGGGCTCACGACGTTGAGTACGACAGAACCGAAACCGAAAGGAACCGAATGACGAGTGCAGTGACCGAAGCCAGCTGGCAGCAGGAAGTCGTCGAGGCCGACAAGCCGGTAATCGTCGACTTCTGGGCGGAATGGTGCGGCCCGTGCCATGCTGTCGCGCCGGTGCTCGACCGCATCGCCGAGGAGCACGCCGGGGAGCTCAAGGTCGTCAAGGTGAACATCGACGAGGAGCAGGGGCTCGCCCAGCGCTTCGGCGTCTACTCGATCCCGACGATCATGCTCTTCCGTAGCGGCGAGCCGGCCGCGACGGCAGTCGGCGCGCAGCCGAAACAGGCGCTCGAGCGCCAGCTCGGGCTCACCGCGGAGAGCTAGCTCTCTTCGGCGGCCTCGGTCTCGGGCTTCGGGATCGGAGAGGCCGCTCGCTCGGCCGGCTCCTCGACGAGGTTCAGCACCCGCATGCCGTGGACGAAGACGATCGTGCCACCGAGCCAGCCGCCGAGGGTGAGCAGTCCGAAGCCCACGAGCGTCAGGATGAACGCCCCGGAGCCGACCTCGCCGTCGACGTAGCCTCCGTGACCGAAGATCGCGGCGAGGACGAAGAAGGCCGTCGCCGTGAGCATCGAGACCATGTGGGCGGTAGCCGTCTTCCAGAGCTCGGTGCCGCGCGCGATCTGCAGCCAGTCGACGAGCCCGGTGAGCGCGGTCACGCCCGAGACGACGAGCGCGACGACGAGCGCCAGCCACCAGCCGCTTGCGGCGGCGGACTCCGCGATTCCCAGCTTGCTCAGCACCGCGAGCACAGTCGCCACCGTGTAGGCACCGATCGTCGCGTCCGTGAGCGGCGGGTGGATCGGGTGTCCGGGCTGGCCCTTGATCAGGTACTCGGGCTTCACCTGCCGGCCTCGACGGCGTCCAGCAGCCGCCAGTTGCCCTCGAGAGCTCCCTCGGCGAGCCCGAGCAGCCGCTCCGTGTCCTCCCCTTCGAGCCCTTCCTCGAGCAGGCGGCGCGACTGAGCGGCGTGGACCTCGTCGAGGTCCGCATGAAGCTTGAAATACGTGGTTGCGGCTTCGCCTCGGGCGAGCCCGTAGTGGCGCTCGAGACCGTCGAGCTTCGTGCGGGAGATTTCGGGCTGCCCGGACTCGACCGCATAGAGAACGGCCAGAGCGCCGCTCAGGTCCTCACCCGCCTTCCACGCAGCAGCACAGGCCGCAGTGCCCTCGTTCGGAGCCTCGTCCTGGGCCCCGACGGCGGCGGCGAAGTCGTCCCAGAGGTCGACGTGCGCGCGCTCCTCAAGAGCATGCTCGGAAAGCTCGGCCGCCTCGGCGCCGTCCGCCTCGTGCGCCGCGCGCTCGGCCGTGTGCGCAAGCGCGACGACGGCATGGCGATATTGCCCCGCGTAGTGTGCGAGCTCCGCGCGAGTGAGCCGGCCCTGCTCCCAGCGCGTGTAGAAGGGGTGCGCGAGCACGTTCCAGCGCTCACGGATCAACTCGAGGCGCGTGAAGAAATCCATCTGCCTTCCTCTCGGTTCGTCGGGGATGCCCAGTGGGCATGGTAGACCGTGGAACCGACCTGTGCCAAAGCTGCTCATCATCAACCCCCGCTCCGGTGACGACACTCCGGGGCCGGACGATCTCGCCGCGGAGGCGCGTCGTTACGACATCGAGATTCACGTTCTGCGCGAGGGCGAGGAACCCGAAGAGGTGGCTCGGGCAGCCGAAGCCGACGTCATCGGGATGGCGGGAGGGGACGGGTCGCTCGCAGCGGTCGCGGATGTCGCGATCGAGCGCGACCTACCCTTCGTCTGCGTGCCTTTTGGCACGCGGAACCACTTCGCGCGCGACCTCGGGCTCGACCGCGACGATCCGATCGGAGCGCTCGCAGGATTCTCCGGTCAGGAACGGCGAATCGACGTCGGACGCGTCGGCGAGCGTCCATTCCTGAACAACGTCTCGCTCGGCGTCTATGCGGGTCTGGTTCACCGCCGCGAGCACCACCGGCGCCGCCGCCAGGCGCTCGCGCGTGTCCGGGCGGTCTGGCTCTCGCTGGCCGACCGTCACGCGACTGGCTTCGTCGTCGACGGTGAGCCCGTCACGGCTCGCATCGTTCTCGTCGCAAACAATTCCTACTCGCTCGAGCTCTTCTCGGTCGGAGAGCGGGAGACGCTGGACGCCGGGAGGCTGCACCTGTTCACGGCCGAGGGGTGGTTCCCGGGCTCCTGGGAGGACCGAAGCGGCACCCGATTCACGGTCGACTCGCGGGACCACCGGCTCCGAGCAGCGATCGACGGCGAGCCTGCCGAGCTGGAGACACCGGTGGAGTTCTCCGTCCAGCCGCAGGCGCTACGCGTGCTCGTTCCTCCCGCGCCAGACTGACAGGATGTCCACGAAGGTCTCGAAGGCAAGCTCGCCGGCGGGCGGCAGCTCTTCCGGCCCGAACCATCCAAGCTCGACGAGGTCGTCTCCTGCCCGGGCGGCGCCGCCCAGCCGGCGAGCCGTCCACGTCAAGCAGAGCACCGTAGCCTCGTCGTAGCGCTGCATCCAGATGCCGAGGAAATCGACGGGCTCGACGTCGAGGCCCGTTTCCTCCCGGAACTCGCGGCGAAGCGCGTCGACCGGATGCTCGGTCTCGTCGATGAAGCCGCCGGGGATGTCCCAGAGGCCCGCGCCCGGCTCGCGCCCCCGCCGGCCGAGCAAGACTCGTCCGTTCTCCTCGAGCAGGGCCTGGGCGCCGGGGACCGGGTTCGCGTAGCGCACGAACCCGCATGCATCGCACGTTACTCGTCCTTCGCCCGGACGCAGCGGGCCGGCACAGCGCGGGCAGAACCTCCAGCCGTCGAGGATACCCACTGGCGGCAACAATAGTGCGACCCAAACGCGAGGAGGCTTTCGTGACCGACGAAGTGGCACCGACCGAGGAGGAGCAGGAGCAGGTGCCCGACCGACTAGAGGAAGAGGACGCGATGCGCGGGGCCGGCCACGAGGATCCGGAACTGCCCGCGGAGAGCCCTCCATCCGAACCGATCCACGAGGCCTTAGGCCCCTAATGCAGAGAGCATCCGCGACCGCACACGAGCTGGCACGGATCGGGCTACTCGCGCCGCTTTCGGGCGAGCGCCTGGCGAAGCTCGCGGCGGCCATGCGGCGGGAGGAGGTCCCGCCGGGAAAGGCCGTGGTCACCGAGGGCGAGGACGGCGCCCGCTTCTACGTCGTCCTCGCAGGGATCCTCGCGGTGAGCCAGACCGACCGCGGCCCGCGCTCACTCCTGCGACCCGGCGAGTACTTCGGCGAGGTTGCCCTGGCGATGAACGTCCCGCGCACCGCCTCCGTGCGAGCGATGACTCCGGTCACGGTCGCAAGCTGTGACCGGGCGACCTTCGATGAGTTCGTTCGCCCGCTCTTCGCCGAATGACGTTGATGCCCTATCCGGCCGCCTCGGCGAGAACTGCATCCGAGAGGCGCGGCCAGGCCTCTTTCGCCCACTCGCCAAAATCGAGGTCAGTCAGGCATCCGAGCGCGATGCCAGCCTCCGGGTCGACCCACAGGAACGTGCCCGAGCCACCGAAGTGGCCGAACGTGCGAGCCGAGGCTCGAGCTCCCGTCCAGTGCGGCGACTTCTCGTCCTTGAGCTCGAAGCCGAGCCCCCAGTCGTTCGGCTCCATCCGGCCGAAGTCGGGGAGCACTCCACCCAATCCCGGGAAGGCAACGGAGGTTGCCTCGGCGAGTGTCTCGACCGCGACGAGCGTCGGGGCGAGCAGCTCCTGCGCAAGGTGCAGGAGGTCGCCCAGCGAGCCGTGGAGCTCGGCCGCCGGCGAGCCGCGCAGCTCGGCCCGCATGCCAAGCGGCTCGAGCACGGCAGCGTCGAGGTACTCGGTGAACGGCATCTCGGCACGCTCGCTCACGAGCTCGGCCAGCCGCTCGAAGCCGAGATTGGAGTAGATGCGGCGCCGACCCGGCTCACCGATCGGGGGGCCGGCGTCGAAGGGCAAGCCCGAGGCGTGCGCCAGCAGATGGCGGACGGTCGAACCCTGGGGCCCTGCGGGCTCGTCGAGCTCGACGATGCCCTCCTCCACGGCCACGAGCGTTGCGAGTGCGGTGACGAGCTTCGTCACCGAGGCCCACCGCAGGACGCGGTCGCTCTCTCCGCGACGCGCGAGCAGTCGCTCGGCGTTGACCGCGCCCGCAGCGGCGTGGCACGCGGGCCAGAGATCGATCTGCCGAAGAGCCTCCACGGGCCGCGATCTTAGAGCCGTGGGCCCGCAGCTCATCCGCTTTGCTCGGCTGCCGCTGCGCTCCTCGCGTCTGGTTCAGTCCTTCCGAACCAGATGGTCCAGTCCGACTGAACCCGCGACCTCCTTGCGCCCCCGGCGGCGACACGGCGATACTACGCCGCACCCGTGACCGGCGACGCTTCCTCCTCCCCCGACCCACGGCCGAGCGCCGCCGAGCGAAATGACATCGCGGCGCAAGACGCCGCAGCGCCGTACCCCCCGTCCATCACGGGCAAGGGATCCCAGCACGGCGGCAGCGTCCTCGACCATCGCTTCGGCCACGGCGACCCCTACACGCTCGGGGTCGAAGAGGAGTACATGCTCCTCGACCCCGAGACCTTCGATCTCGTCCAGCACATCGACACGGTGCTCGCCGCCGTGTCCGGCTCGGAGCTCGAGGCCCGGATCAACCCGGAGCTGATGCAGTCGGTGCTCGAGATCACGACGCCTGTCTGCAGCACGGCGTCCGACGTCGCGGGAGCGCTCCGTGAGCTCCGCTCCTTCGTCGGCTCGACCGCAAAGGATCAGGGCATGCGTTTCGCCTCGGCCGGCACGCACCCGTTCAGCCTCTTCGAGCGCCAGCGGATCACTGCCAAGGACCGCTACCGCGCGCTCGTCGACCAGATGCAGTACATCGCTCGCCGCGAGCTCATCTTCGGCATGCACGTGCACGTCGCGGTCGACGACCCGGAGAAGGCCGTCCAGGTCGTGAACGGGCTCGTCGCCCATCTCGCAGACCTGCTCGCACTCTCCGCGAGCTCGCCTTTCTGGCGCGGGGAGCCGACCGGGCTTGCGTCCAGCCGCCAGATGGTCTTCGCGGCCTTTCCCCGCTCCGGTGTTCCACCGATCTTCCGCGACTACGACGAGTTCGCCCAGGTCGTGGGCCAGCTGGAGCGGACGGGCTGCATCGCCGACTACACGCACATCTGGTGGGACATCCGCCTGCACGCGCGCCTGGGGACGATCGAGATCCGCGTCTGCGACGCGGTCACGCGGATGGACGACGCCGTCGCTCTCGCGGCCTACTGCCAGGCTCTCGTGCGCTACTACGCCGACCGCTACGAGCGTGGGCGAGAGATCCCCACCTACCACCGCATCCTGACGACCGAGAACAAGTGGCTCGCCGGCCGCTACGGGCTGGAGGCGCCGATCATGGACCTGGCCACGGGCCGCCGAAACCGCGTGCCGGTCGCCCAGCTCGTGCGGCGCATGCTGCGCGAGCTCGAGCCGCATGCGCGCGAGCTCGGCTCCGACCGGGAGCTGGAGGGAATCCGCGAGATCCTGGCCGGGGGCAACGGTGCGGATCGACAGCTGCGGGTCTTCAACGCCAATCGGGACATCGTCGAGCTCGTGAGCGAGCTCGCCGACGCCACCGAGGCCGCCGCTGTTCCTGCCTGACCGGCGCGCCCTCGGGCGGACCCGGAGGCCCCGCACGTTCGTACCCCGTTCATGGCGATGGACCCGGTTGGCGGCCCAGCTCGTATAGTCGAGGCGCGATGGCGGGCTTCGGCCTCGGCGAGAGCGCCTGGGTGCGGGGCGCTCAGGCCGGCTCGGTCTCGGACCTCGAGGCCCTCTTCCGCACGCACTGGCCCCGCGCCTACCGCGCCGCCTACCTGGTCGTCCGCGACGGGCCCGCAGCCGAGGACATCGCCCAGGAAGGGTTTCTCGCGGCACTGCGAGCGCTCGATCGCTTCGACCCCGGTCGGCCCTTCGGTCCGTGGCTGCATCGGATCGTCGTCAACCGCGCGATCGACTGGGCGCGGGCGCGGGCATTGCGGGCCGAGGTCGGCGGAGAGGCCCTCGAGAGCCTGGAGGCGGCGGCGGCGACCGGCGGCGGGCCCCTTGGCGATGCCCTCTCGGCAGGCCTCGGGTCGCTTTCCCCGGAGCACCGTGCCGTGATCGTGCTCCGCTACCTCCTCGAATACACCCCCCGGGAGATCGCCGAGCTACTCGAGCTGCCCCGGGGCACCGTCAACTCGCGTCTGCGACGAGGTCTCGACCGGCTGCGAGACGGTCTGCCGGAGGAGGAGTGGTGAGGGAGCGCGAGCTCAGGCGGCTCCTGCTCTTGCTGCAGGCACCCGACGAGGCAGCTGCGCAGCGACGGGCCTGGCAGGTCGTTCGAGCCGGGTTCGCCGAGCGCGAGCCAGTGCGCTGGCCCCGCCGCCATGCCAGGCCGCTCTTTGTTCTGGCCGCGGGCGCGGCGGTTCTTGCAGCCACGCTTGCTGCCGTCCTCACGACCCCCGGCCAGGCCGTGCTGAGCACGATCCGGAAGGCGATCGCCGAAGAGCGGGTCGTGGGCGTCCGGAGCGCCAAGCCGGCGCTCGTGCGGCTTCCCGCGCCGGGACGCCTGCTCGTCGAGTCGGCCCGGGGCCCGGCGATCGTGCATGCAGACGGATCGGTACGCCGGCTCGGAGCCTACGCCGGGGCCTCGTGGTCGCCTCGCGGGATCCATGTCGTCGTCACGCGGGGGCATCAACTCGTCGCGCTCAGGGCATCGAGCGGGCAGGTTCGGTGGATCAGAGCTCGCCCCGGCCTCCTCAGCGCTGGTCGCTGGTCGACGAGCCCCGGCTACCGGGTCGCCTACCTCGAGGGCCGAGACCTCCGCGTGATCGTCGGAGACGGCACGCGGGATCGTCTTCTCGCCCGCTCGGCACGTCCCGTAGGGCCCGCGTGGCGGCCCGGGCGCGGTCACGTACTCGCCCACGTCGCCTCGAGCGGGCGGGTCATGGTTCGAGACGCGGACTCGGGCGACCTCCTCTGGCGCTCACCCCGCCTTGCAGGCGCGCGCGATCTCCTCTGGTCCTCTGACGGCAGGCGGCTTCTCGCCGTGAGGGCTCGCGGCTTCGACGTCTTCGGCGCCGGCGGCCGACGTATCGCCACCGTGAACGTCTCCGGCCGGGTGGTCGCTGCCGCCTTTGCTCCGGGGGATCACCGCTTCTCGTTCACGCGCACGCTGCTGGGGCGGAGCGAGGTGGCTCTTCTCGACGCCGACCACGCGCGCCGACGACCACGGGTCATCTTCGCCGGCGCAGGACTTTTCTCCGACCTGGCCTGGTCGCCCGACGGGCGGTGGCTGCTCGTGGGCTGGCGCAGTGCCGACCAGTGGCTCTTCATCCGCTCGGTGGGAGTGCGGCGCATCGTCGCGTACTCCGGCATGTCCCGGCAGTTCGACCCAGGCGCCAGACGCGCCCGAGGCTTCCCCCGTGTAGCGTGGGATGCCTGGTGCTGCCGCTGATTCGCCCGGCACTTGCCCTGATCCTGCTCGTGCTCCTCGCCGGCTGCTCGGGCGCCCGCGACCACCCCCGTGAGGAGCGACCGCAGGCCCAGAGCCGCCAGGCCGTTGCCGCGAGACCAGAGCAGCAGGGGATTCGATGGCGGCGCTCGAGGTCAGTCGGCCTGCCGTATGCGGGCCGGCTCGTCAGGGGCGTGCAGCTGCCCGCGGAGGGGCGGTTCTTCTTCACCTGGGATCCTGTCGCGAGGACATCTCCCAACCGCCCCTGGCGGCGCTTCGGCACTGACCGGCTCGTGCGGATCACGCTCAGAGTCGTGGCCTCCTACGCCAGGGCTCATCCGCGGGCGCCACGGGTGGGCATCGGCGACCTGAGCCGGCCGAACGGAGGCGAGTTCGGCCGGCGCTTCGGCGGTCTCGGCCACGCCTCCCATCAGAACGGGCTGGACGTGGACGTCCTCTATCCGAGACGCGACCGGCGCGAGCGATCGGCCACGGCCACTGCGCAGGTCGACCGGCGCCTCTCCCAGGAGCTGCTGAACCGCTTTCTCCGGGCAGGCGCGCGACTCGTCTTCGTCGGCTCTCGCTCCGGCCTGAGCGGCCCGGCTCGCAGGGTACAGCGCCTCCCTCACCACGAGGACCACATGCACGTTCGCTTTTCCGCCCGTGGGGCTAGGCTCCCGCGGTGAGGATCGCCCTCGCTAGCCTCGTCGCGGTCTTCGTCCTCACCGGTTTCTCTGCGGCGGCGCCCCGGCCGTTCGAGGTGACGAAGCTTCCGGAGCCGCGCTGGTCGCGCACAGGGCCTGTTCCATGCGGAGACGCGAACGTGAAGCTCGTGCTCGTCTCCTCGGTTGGAAACGCGATCACAGACGTCGGGAACTGGTTCCGGCGTCATGGGCTTCGCCTCCGCGAGCACCGCCTTCGAGGAGGCCTCGAGCCGGACTTTCCGTTGTATGCGCTGCCCGCGGGCACCCCAGTGAGCTTCCGAGGAGCACGGCTCGTTCGCTCGGTGCGCCAGTCCGGGACTCAACTCGGCTTCTACGGCCGCAACTTCGCTGAGGCCCGGTATGTCCTTGCCAGGCGTGGCGGGCGGGCCCTCTACGGCTTCGACTTCGCGAACTACGCGCACCTCCCGAAGGCGCTGAGCGGTCCCGGCGGGTCGGTGTACCAAAGCACGACGTGGGCGGTCGAGGCGCGGGGTGCCCTCTATGTGTCGCACAGCCACGCGGGCTTCGCACGCGACTCCTCCGGGCTGAACGGCTTCGTCACGGCGATCGACCTGCGGACGAGGAAGGTGCTCTGGCGGAGCCGGTCGCTCGTGGCGAATGCGTACACCTTCGAGGTCGTCGGCAACGTGATCGTGACGGGCTACGGCTTCGCCGAGGAGCCGGACTATCTGTACTTGCTCGACCGCAGGACGGGAGGCGTCCTGCAGCGTTTGCGTGTACCGACCGCGCCGGAGTACCTGATTCGCCGGGGGCGCACGCTCTTCGTGAGAACCTACGACCGCGACCTCGTCGTGCGCCTTTCGGAGAGCGCCTGACGTGCTGGAGCCGGGCGATCGAGTGCCGCAGGCACAGGTCTTTCTCGCTCCGGGCCAGCCCGTCGAGCTGCCCGATCTCGCCGCCGAGGGGCCTCTGCTGCTCTTCTTCTATCTGTTCGACTGGTCGTCGACCTGAACGGACGAGATGGAGCTCCTGCGTGACAGGAGCGCGGAGCTCGAGGAGGCGGGGGTCCGAATTCTCGGTGTATCGCGGGACTCGCCCTGGACCCACATCTCGTGGATGCAGGCCCTCGACCTGACCTTCTCGCTGCTCTCGGACTTCAACGGGGAGGCCGTCCGCGCTTTCGACGTGACGCAGGAGTACCGCGGCCTGCGCGAGGTCGCCGAGCGGAGCGCCTTCCTCGTCGACGAGAGCGGTACGGTCAGGGGCGCATGGCGCTACGACAACGCCGAGGTGCCCGACCTCGACGAGCTGCTGCGGGCCGCCAGGGCTTTGTAGGGCTCGCCTGCCTCGTCTTCCTGGCGGCCGGCCTGGCCGCGACGTGGCCGTCTGTTCGAGAGGGCGGCTCGCGTTTTCTCGCCTCGCCGAGCGCCGGCCACGGCGAGGCAGCTCCCGGTGACCATCTCCAGAGCACCTACCGGCTCTGGCTCGTCGGCCACCAACTCGAGCAGGGTCGCGCGCCCTGGCGCGACCCGTACACCTTCCGGCCGGAATCCCCGCCGCGCGTCAACTTCGAGGGTTGGCCGCTCGGCATCCCCTTCTGGCCCCTCGAGGCCGCCTTCGGCCCCGTGGTCGCGTGGAACCTGCTCGTCCTGCTGGCATTCGTGGCGGCCGGCGCCCTGACCTACGGTTGGCTCCGCGAGCTGGGCGCTCCCCGCGGCGCAGCGCTTGCCGGCGGGGTCGTCTTCGCGCTCGCTCCGTACCGGGTCGTGCAGAGCGCCGGCCACCTGCTCGGGCTCGTCGCGGTCCTCCTGCCCGCAGCGCTCTTCGCCTTCGAGCGCGGCCGCAGGGGCGGGCTTCGCTGGCTGGCCGTCTCCGCGCTTTTCCTCAGCTCGATCCCGCTCTCCGGACAGCTTCAGCTCGCGCTGGGCGCGATCCCCCTGTACCTCGCATACGCGCTCGCCCGCACCCGCGAGCGGCGCGTACTCCTCGCCGCGCTCGGCGGTGCTCTCGCTGCGACGTCTGCGGGCCTCGTAGTTCGCTTCGCCGCGATCTCGGGCTCGATCGAGAGCGAAGGCCGCTCGCTGGCCGAGGTCGACCGCTACTCGGCCGAGTGGGCCGACCTCGTGACGCGCCACGCCCGGCACGGCCTGGAGAGCTTCGTGTTCCTGGGCTGGGCGACTCCCCTGCTCGCCCTCGCCGGCCTCGCCGTTCTCCTCCAGGCGCGGCGGCTCGGCTTGGCCGCGGTCCTCGGGCTCGGCGCAGCCGTACCGATCCTGCTGGCCCTGGGTACCAATCTCGCGCTGTACGAAGCGCTCTACCGGGCGGTGCCGCCGTTTCGCTACCCGCGCGTGCCGGAGCGCCTGCTCCCGATCGCGTGTCTCGCGCTCGCAGCTCTCGTCGCCTTCGCGGCGTCCAGAATCCGCAGCCGCGCCGTGCTCGCGATACTCGTGCTTCTTGTCTTCGTCGACCTTCGCGTCGACGCGTTCGACGCGGTCGCCGCGGATCGCGGGAACCGCGCCTACGCCGCCTTGCGCACCGCTCCGCCGGGACGCCTGCTCGAGCTGCCCGTCTTCCTTCCGGATCGGCATTACGGGAGCGCCTACCACTACTACGCGATCCAGGCCCCACGTGAGCGCCCGGGCGGGTACTCGACCATCGCACCGCGGCAAGCGGACCGTCTCGCGCGCCGCCTACGACCCCTCAACTGCGGCAGCTGGACGAGGGAGCGGCGCCGGCTCGTGGAGCGCCTGGGAGTCCGCTATGTGGCCGTCCACGCGGGTCTCTACGTGGGAAACCTGCTCGTACCGCGGGCGTGCCTCGGGCCCGCCAGCGAAGCGCTGGAGCGGAACGGCTTCGAGCGGATCGCCCAGGACGGTGAGGTGGCGCTGTATGCGCGCCGCGCGACCGCCGATCAGTAGCGGCGCGTGTGGTTCCCGTAGGAAGCGCAGGCAAGAGCAACCTTCGAAGAAGGGGGCTCACGGGGGAAACATGGTTTCCCCCGTGCCTTAACGATCACAGGCTCCCCCTGAGAGAGCCTGCGATCGGCCGTCAGTTGAGGCCGCAGCGCTCGCCTTGCGCCGCAGGCCTACGCCGCCCATTGTGAACTTCTCGCGGTGACATGTCCAGCCGGGACATGTCGGGGCTTTGACCCCGGACACGTCCCGCGGGGACGCGTCTCCTAGA
>Ga0136621_1000471_pt1 | contig 15978 bp, 12 predicted proteins | sample AntDryUQ445A2306_FD_104673 | JGI IMG/M metagenome (GOLD analysis project Ga0136621, IMG submission 104673) | Polar desert sand microbial communities from Dry Valleys, Antarctica - metaG UQ445A (23.06) | ecosystem: Environmental > Terrestrial > Soil > Desert | place: Antarctica: Dry Valley...
CCCGGCGTGAGCACGTGGCCGTGGCCGCGTATCTCCTCGAGCGTGGCTGATCGGCAGAACCCGGGCTCGTCGGCGTACTCGGCGGCCCCGGGGTCGCCGCGCCAGGCGTGGTAGACGCCGACGATGCGCGCGATCTCCTCGTCACTGAGCTCGCGGTGGGTCCGGTCCACGAGCGAGCCGAGCTTTCGGGCGTCGATGAACAGCGTCTCGCCCCGCCGGTCGCGGAAGCGGCCGTTGCGCTTGTCGCGGGCGACGAACCAGAGGCAGACCGGGATCTGGGTGGAGTAGAAGAGCTGGCCCGGCAGGGCGACCATGCAGTCGACGAGGTCGGCCTCGACGATGTTCTTGCGGATCTCGCCCTCACCCGACTGGCTCGACGACATGGAGCCGTTGGCCAGGACAAACCCGGCGATGCCGCCCGGCGCGAGGTGGCTGATGAAGTGCTGGACCCAGGCGAAGTTTGCGTTTCCGGTCGGCGGGAGGCCGTAGACCCAGCGGCGGTCGTCCTTGAGCAGCTCGCCCCGCCAGTCCGAGTCGTTGAACGGCGGGTTGGCGAGGACGTAGTCGGCCTTGAGGTCTGGGTGGCGGTCGTTGTGGAACGTGTCGCCGTGGCCGATCTGGGCGTCGATCCCGCGGATGGCGAGGTTCATCTTCGCGAGTCGCCAGGTCGTGTAGTTGGACTCCTGGCCGTAAATGCTGATGTCGCCGATGCGTCCGGCGTGGGCCTCGATGAACCGCTCGCTCTGGACGAACATGCCGCCGCTGCCGCAGCACGGGTCGTAGACACGGCCCTTGTACGGGGCGAGCATCTCGACCAGCACGCGGACCACGTGCCGGGGCGTATAGAACTGACCGCTCTGCTTGCCCTCGGCCGACGCGAACTGGGCGAGGAAGTACTCGTAGACCCGGCCCAGGGTGTCCTTGGCCCGGTCGGCGGGTGCGCCGAGGGCGATGTCGGACACGAGGTTGATGAGCTGGCCGAGCCGCGCCTTGTCCAGGCCGGGCCGGGCGTAGTCCTTGGGCAGCACGCCCTTGAGCGACGGGTTGTCGCGCTCGATCGCGGCCATCGCGTCGTCGACGAGCGTGCCGATCGTCGGCTGTGGCGCCGCGGCCTTGAGCGCCGACCAGCGGGCCTCCTTCGGCACCCAGAAGATCGTGCTGGCCTCGTACTCGTCGGGGTCCTCGGGATCGGCGCCGTGCGCTCGGTCCGCGTCGAGCTCGGTGTGCTTGGCCTCGAAGGCGTCGCTGATGTACTTGAGGAAGATCAGGCCCAGGACGACGTGCTTGTACTCAGCGGCGTCCATGTTGTTGCGCAGAGCGTCTGCGGCCTGCCAGAGCTTCGCCTCGAAGCCGAGGTTCGCGCCGGTCCCTCGAGTGCCAGCCGTCCGAGATCGTGCCAAACGTCAGATCCTCTGCTTGTCGATCAGGTCAGTCTATCGGCGCCGTTCAGGGGTCCGGTGGGAGACGTGGGGATGCAGCAGGCTGGTCTGGAGCTCGACCGTCCCAGACGAGTCGGACCTGTGCCGGGCGGTCTTCGCGTGGCGGCGGGCGTGCGGGGCGCGGAGGAAGCGGGGACACGCGTATCGCGCACGCGGGTGCCCGCGAAGGTTGGCCGGGTCCTTGTTGTCATGGACGCCTGGCTGAACGGGCGGTCCCCGCCAACCCAACCCTATCGCCGCGGCGCAGACGGTCGCGATCCGCGGCGCCGTCCGGCTCGGGCCGAGTAGTTGCGCTTGGCTTACGCGCCCCGCAGCGCGAAGGTCGTCGCCATGAACGCCAGGCCGGGAGCCCGGGGCATGAGGGCCCGCACCCTGCCGCGCTCGGTCGACGAGATCGGCGGTCTCCGGGCCGCCCGCTGGATCCGAGAATCCACGGCCGGCCAGTACGACCGGTACGGCCCGGCGAGCCAGCGTGAGCAGCAGGACCGGTTCATCGAGCGCCACGGACTCGTGGACACCGGGCTCGTCTATCAGGTCGCGCACAGCGGTCGCACCGTCTGGCGCTCGGCCACGATGGCCACCATGGTCGACGACCTCCGATCGGGTCGCTTCGACCTCCTCCTGACCGGCTACTCGGACCGCTGGCAGCGCAACCTGCGCCGGACCCTCGAGCTGCTCGAAGACGAGCTGCACCCGAATGGCGTCGCCCTCGTCATGTGCGACCGGAAGATCCTGAGCTCCGATCCCTCGGACTGGGACGAGCTGATCTCGGAGGCGGCCGGAGCGGAGAAGTACAGCCGCCGCCTCTCGGAGCGCATCACCGAGGGCTACGCCGCCAAGTTCGACCAGGAGCGCGATCCCGGCGGCCACGCCGCCCTCGGCTTTCGCCGCCTGCCCGATCCGCCGCACACCCTCGAGGTCGATCCCGACCGTATGCCGATCGCCGTCGGCCTGTTCGAGCGGTACGCCCTGGGCAACGTCAGCGCGGCCCAGCTCGAGGCGGAGACGGGCCTCGCCGCCACGCGGATCCGGATGATCCTCATGAACCCGCTCTACAACGGCTGGAGCCGCCGGCATCGCGGCCCGAACGAAACCCGCCGTCCGGCATCCTGGCGATCCAACCCACCCGTTTCCGACGAGCTGTGGGCGCGGGTGGAAGAGGTCCGGCGCGCTAAGACCCGCGGCGGGGGACCGAAGAACTGGGATCGCGTCGACCTGCTCGGCGGCCTCCTCGAATGCGTCTGTGGTCGGCAACTCCGGAACGACGGCACGTTCGCCGATGGCCGCCACCGCAAGCTCCACGCCAACCCGTGCGAAGCCTGGGGCCGAAAGGCCCGCCTCGGTGACAAGACATGGGAAGGGCCTGTGCTGGCCCAGGTCGCCGGCATCGCGGTGGACGACATCACCCTGGCGTCGGTCGTCGCCGCCCTCGGGTCAAACCACCAGCCGGTCGCGATCGACCGGGCACGGATCGACCGGCAGATCCGCGAGCTGGCGCTGGAGCACGCGGCAGGCGGTCTGGGCGATGACACGTACCTGACGCGCCTGAAGGCGCTCCGCGAGGCACGAGACGCGATCACGGAGCGGACGGCGGCCGGAGTCCCTGGTCAGCGTGCGGTCGAGTGGCTGCGCGCCCTCAGCCAGTCCCTGCAGCTCGCAGACGTACCGAAGGAGAAAGCAGATCTGATGCACGCCATCTACGAACGGATCACGGTCGCTGGGCCCGAAATCGTCCGGGTTCACCTCACGTCGGCGGCCTACGCGCACGGTTTGGCGCTGGCGCTGCCCGAAAAGGTTGTAATGGCGCGCCCGACAGGATTCGAACCTGCGACCTTCGGCTCCGGAGGCCGACGCTCTATCCACTGAGCTACAGGCGCGCGGTTTGTGGACCGTTTCGTGCTCAGCTAGAGCGTAAAACCCGGTTCTTGCGGTCCACCGGCGTTAGCCACTATGCTTGTAGAGCGTAAAACTCCCCGAACTCCGGAAGCCCGGGAAACAGCTCATGGCCCAACGCCGACCCGCATCATACCCCGGCCCCGCGGAGCCTCGGCCTGCTCGCCGCGAGGCGCCAGCCTACACCATCGACGACGCGATCCCGTCGTATCGCCGCCACCTCCGTGCGGGCGGCCGGACCGACGCGACGGTCGATCGAACCTACGTCCCGCACCTCGAGAAGTTCAACCGCTTCCTTGCCGAGCGGGGCATGCCGCGTGACGTCCGGGCCATCCGTCGCGAGCATATCGAGGCCTACCTCGAATACCTTGCGCGCGAGGGGATCGGCCGGAAGGGCCGCGTCGGTCTGCGGCCGGCCTCGCTGTCACTCGCCTACCGCTCGATCCGGCCGTTCTGGAAGTGGCTCGTCGAGGAGGACGAGATCGAGCGCTCGCCGATGGAGCGGATGAGGCCGCCGATCGTGCCGGTCGAGGCGCCGCCGGTCATCCGCGAGGAGCAGATGGTCGCGCTTCTCAAAACGTGCGAGGGGACGACGTTTGAGGAGCGGCGCGACATGGCCCTCCTGCGCCTCCTCTACGACACCGGGATGCGCCGCGGTGAGTGCACCAACCTTAAGATCGAGGACATCGACTGGGAGCGCGACGTCGTGACCGTCTTCGGCAAGGGCCGTCGCGTCCGCGCTTGCCCGTTCGGAAAGCAGACGGCGAAGGCGCTCGACCGCTATCTCCGGCTTCGGTCGCGAAGTCTCCACGGCGATGAACCGTGGCTTTGGCTCGGGCGGCGCGGGCGGCTCCTTGACTCCGGCATTCTCCAGATCGTCCGTCGGCGAAGCCGTCAAGCCGGGCTTGGCAAGCTCCATCCGCACCTGTTCCGTCACACCTTCGCGCACGAGATGCTGAGCGCCGGAATGCAAGAGGGTGACCTGCTCATGCTCGGCGGCTGGCGCGACCGGGGAATGCTCAGCCGCTACGGCGCTAGCGCGGCCGAGGAGCGGGCGCGCGACGCATACAAGCGACTATCGCCCGGCGATCGCCTTCGGTAAGGTCGCGCGCTCGACTGGATTCGAACGTGCGCATACCCACTCGGGATTCAGGCAGATCCCGATCGAGGGAGCCGACGATTGGCGCTCGGCGGCACGGGAGAGCGCGTAGAACCCTCCCGGGGAGTTGGACGCTCAGGCTGGCATCGGGGTGCCCCGACCGATCAAGAGCCGTCGCCGCCGTCTGCCTTGTCTAGTGCGGTAGTCGCGCCTGTCGACCTCCAGGTGTCAGCGATTGGAGGTCAGGGCCTGGATCACCCGATCGCCGCAGCGAGTCGTTCTCGCTGGCGATGCTCGCGCAGACGGACCGCCAACGAGGGCATAAGGACCGCCGCAATCAGGAGCGCACCCTTCACGGGCAGTTGGTAGTACGTCGGGATGCCTGAGAAGTTGATAACGGTGGCGAGGGTGCCGAGGCAGAGCGCGCCCATCACCGTCCCCATGATCGTCACCCGGCCGCCCGCCAGCAGCGTTCCACCGAGTACGACAGCCGCAAGTGAGTCAAGGGTGAACCCCTGACCGATCAGCGGGTCTCCCGTCCTTGTACGTGCGGCCAAGAACAGCCCAGCGAGCCCAGCCGTTGCCGCACAGAGCACGTAGGCCGCGATCTGCGTCCTCGCCACCCTCACTCCTGAGAGCCGGGCCACGATAGGGTCGCCGCCGATCGCCAGGATGTGGAGCCCCAGCCGAGTGCGGCGCAACGTGAAAACGGCCAGGAGGGCGACTCCCAGCGCCAGCGGAAGAGCACGCGGCACGGGGCCCCAGTACCCGGCGATCTCTGCGAACGCCGAAGGAACGAAGCCGCGGAACAAGAACACGACCCCCTGAACCACGGAGAGCGAGGCCAGCGTCATCAGGAACGGGTGGAGACCGCCAGCCACGCCGATCCCATTGACAAGACCAACTGCAAGCGCTCCCAGGAGCGCAACCGGAACGGCGAGCGGCCCGAGCGGCTCGAACGTTGTGGCCACGAGGGCGGCACTCAATGTTGCCGTGGCTCCAACGGAGAGATCGAGGCCTCGCGACCCGACCACAAAGCTCTGGCCGATCGCAATGAGTATCAGAGGTGTCACCTGGGTGAGCACGTTGGCCACGTTGAAGGGCGCCACGAACGTTGGATTGATGGTCGTCCCGACCGCCACGAGCGCCACGAAGAATGCAAGCGCCGGGAACGCCCCAGAGTCCATTGGTAGTCGCCGAGTCAGGGCAGTCACCCGTTCACCGCAGCGGTCATCAGTGCCTCCTCGCTCGCGCCTGCGGCGAACTCCCCGACGATTCGGCCATCGCGCATGACGAGGATGCGGTCGGCGAGGCCGATGACCTCAGGCAGCTCTCGGCTCGTCAACAGAACGGCTCCGCCAGAATCAGCGAACGAGCGGAGGAGCGTGTAGATCTCGGACTTGGCTCCTACATCCACGCCGCGCGTTGGCTGGTTAAGCAGCAGGATGCCGGCGTCAAGGGCGAGCCACTTGCCGAGGACCACCTTCTGTTGGTTACCGCCCGACAACGATCGGACAGCCCGCCGGAGATCTCCACGAACGGCGACTGAGGCAGCCGCTCGCGACGCCAACTGCCGCTCGGCCCCGCGCCGGATCCAGCCGAGTCTGCTGAGTATCTTGAGCGCCGGCAGCGTCAGATTCCGCTCGGCGGACAGATCGAGCAGGAGGCCCTGGGTCTTGCGATCCTCCGGGACGAGTGCGATCCCCCGCAGTACAGCATCCTTGACATCACCCCAGGCGGTCTCCTTCCCGTCGAGGCGCAAGCGACCACGCAGCGGGCGCCGTTCGCCAGCGAGGCACGCCAGCAACTCGTCCTGACCGTGCCCTTCGAGACCGGCGATGCCGACGATCTCGCCCGATCGCAGGGAGAGGTCCACGCCGCGCAGTCTCGGCGGGTCGATGAGGTGCTCGACCTCGAGAAGGAGGTTTCCAGTGTCCCCAGCCGGGGGCTGGCCGTCCAGGCGGGCCGGGAAAAGGTCTTCGATTGGGCGACCAACCATGAGGCGGACGAGCTCATCGGGATGGAGTCCGGCGCAGGAACGGTTGGCCACATGTTGTCCGTCTTTCAGGATGGTCACCTCGTCCGCCAGAGCCAGGACCTCGTCAAGGCGATGGCTGATGTAGACAATGGCGGCTCCGTCGTCGCGGAGCTGGCGCAGGACCCCATGGAGGGTCAGGGCCTCGCCGGGCGAGAGAGCCGCTGTCGGCTCGTCAAGGATCAGGACGCGTGAGTGGCGCGCGAGCGCTCGGGCGATCTCGACGAACTGTCGCCGCGCCACGGATAGGCTCGCTACCCGACCTGCCGGGTCGATCGGGTTGCCCAGCCGCTCCAGGATCGTTCGCGACGCCTGACGCATCGCCGGCCAGTCGAGCGTACCGCCCCGGCCCGTTACCTCAGCACCGAGAAAGACGTTCTCGACTACCGATGACTCGGGCAGTAGGGCCAGCTCCTGGTGAACGAGGTGCACGCCGCGTCGCGCCGCATCGATTGGCGCGTGGAACGTCACCGGTGATCCGTCGAGGACAACCTCGCCGCCATCCGGCGCAAGGACGCCACTCATGATGTTGACGAGCGTTGACTTGCCGGCGCCGTTCTCGCCGATGATTGCGTGGATCCGGCCAGCGTGAGCGGCGAAGGAGACGTCCCGGAGCGCAGGAACACCGCCGAAGCTCTTGACGATCGCGGTGAGCTGGAGGACGGGGCTGGGCACTCCGGGTGCGTCCATCACGAACTACGGGAACAGCTGCTTCAGCTGCTCGTCGGTCAGGTAGCCCTCGACCCAGTAGTCGTCCGAGAGGTCGGGTTTGACCGCCGCGTCGAGGTCCGCATTGGTGATCGGTGCGGGCGTCAGGAGATAGTCCCGTGCGATTGGCTGACCCTGCAAGGCGAGGGCGGCGAGCTTCACCGCTTCCGCGCCTTGCCAACTGGGATACACCGGGCCAACGCTCTTGAGTCCGAGCTCCTTCCAGAGCTTCAGGAAGCCGTTGAGATGCTCGCCGCTCATCGGGACGAGCGGTCGGTCTGCCTCCTGAAATGCCGCGATGGCGCCCTTCGTCATCGCCGCCCCGGACGACCAGACCCCGTCAATCTGCGGGTGGGCCGCCAGGAGGTTCTGCGCGACGGCCTTGCCCTTGTCCTCGGCCCAGTCGCCGTAGTCCTCGCCGACCAGTTCGATGTCGGGGTACTTCTTGAGCACCTCGACCATGCCGTTGTAGCGGTCCGTCTCGACGCTGATCCCGGCGATGCCGCGCAGCGCGATCAGTTTCCCTTTCCCGCCCATGTCCTTGGCGAGTTGCTCCATCCCAGCGACCCCGAAATCGACGTCCTCGACGAAGACCCTCGACGTGTACTTCTCGGTGCCCGGCGCCGACGACCAGACGATGACCGGGATCCCGGAGTCAGCCGCGCGCTCGATCACCGGGCCGAGTGCTTCGGACGACGTGGGCGTGATGACGAGGGCGTCGATGCCCTGGCCCAGCAGGCTTTCGACGTCGGCGATCTGCTTGTTGGCGTCGCCGCCCGCGTCGGTGACCTTCAGCTCGACGCCGAGCTCCTGAGCGATGATCTCGGCGCTCTTCCGGGCCTGAACGCGCCAGCTGTTGGCGAGCGAGATGTCGGAGAAACCGATTGTGTACGGTCCATCCTTCCTGAAGCCAGCCGTGTCGACCTGGGCCGCGCCCTCGGCCGGGGTCGTGTCCTTGAAGAGCTCGACCACGTTGGCCGGGCTCGCCGGCGGCGAGCTCGACTCGGCCGAACTGGCCGGGGGCGCCGTTCCGGCCGCCGTACTGGGCGAGGAACCAGGCGCTCCGCAGCCCACGACAGTCAACACCCCCCCAAGCACGAACGCGAGGGCTCTTCGCTGGGGCTTGATTCTTAGTCCAAACATCGACGACTCCTCAACCTTCATTCGACTACTGGCCGACACGGCCGTTTCGGTACAACGCGGCCGCAGCCGCCAGGACGACGCCCTGCGCGACGAGATTTCCTGCCTTTCCTGCCCCGAGCCCAGTCAACAGGGCTCCAACGAGCGTCAGGAACAGCGCTCCACCGACACTTCCAGTGACTCCTCCTTTACCACCCACGAACGTGATGCCGCCGATGACGACGGCGGCTAGCGACTGCAACATGAGGTCCTGCCCTGCGCCGAGGCTGCCGCTACCGACGAAGCCGGCCAGAAGAACGCCGCCGAGCGCGGCGCACACGCCGGAAACGACGTAGCTCAGAAGTTCGACGCGGGCCACGGGGACACCGGAGAGTCGGGCCGCGACAGGGCTGCTGCCCCGGGCGTAGAGATAGCGCCCAGGGCGGCTTCCACGCAGCACGACGGCGAGGATGATGGCCACCGACAACCAAATCAGGACGGCGACCGGGATGCCCGCCAGCCGCGCGGACGAGAGCGCCCGGATCTCGGTGGGTACGTTCCCGGTTGGTGCGCCACCCGTGAAGATCAGGACCGCGCCCGAAAGGACGAACGTCATTCCGAGGGTCATGATCAGCGGCGAGATCCGGCCAAGGACGACTCCGATCCCGTTGACTGCCCCAACGGCGGCTCCCACGAGCAGACACGCCGCGACCACGACGGTCGCACCCCCCGGCCCGACAACCAGACCTGCCGCAAGGACATTGACGATCGCCACCACACCGCCGACCGAGAGGTCGAAGCCGCGGCCGATGACGACGACGGCCTGGCCGAGCGCCAGGAGCCCGAGCGGGGCGGCCTGACGGGCGATGACCGTCAGCTGCTCCGACGCGACGATCTCTGGCGAAAGCAGCAGACCGACCAGGAGTGCCGCGGCGAGCGCGAGCCACACTCCGGCACCCCGGATGCCCGAACTGACCCACCCCGCAGAACGTGATTGCGGCGCCCGGACGGCCGGCGTCTCGGTCACGCGAGCCCCGCCTTGGAATGTTGTTCCGTGGCGACCGCTTGAAACCGTAGGAGGGCCTGCGGCAGCGGTGTGCCCGGCCGAGGCAGGAACTCCCGCTCGCGATCAAGCGCTGCAGCCGCGTCGTCAAGATCGGACACCGCCCCGATCGACCACGCAGCAAGCAATGCAACCCCGCGTGTCCCGAACTCCTCGCCGATCGGCCGGACAACGCGCTTGCCGGTCGCATCGGCGATGGCCTGGAGCAGGAGATCTGACCGCGCGGCCCCGCCGACAGCGACGATCTCCGAGACAGGCAGCGGCATCGCTGCGAAGCAGTCCGCCACGGCTAGAGCGAGTCCCTCGACGGCCGCACGCGCGACGTGGGCAGGGCCATGGTGGTCGCGCAGTCCCGTCAATGTGCCCGTTGCGTGGGGGTCGACACGCGGGGACACGGTCCCTGTCGGGCTCAGATACGGCAGGAAGAGGAGTCCGTCAGAACCCTCCGGCGCCTCCGCCGCGAGCGTCAACAGCCGTGTCACGACACCGCCGGTCAATAGCTGAGCCGCCCAATCGAGGGTGGCGGATCCCGAGGTGTTGACGAGGGATCGCGCATAGCGGCCACCTGGACTTGCGGCCATGATGCCGACGGTGCGCGGCTCGAACGGGGCCACGTCGGCGATCACGGTCGAGACGGCGCTGGTGCCGAGGATCGTCGCCGCACGTCCGGCCCGAGTGACCCCAGCGCCGACCAGACCCGCCACAATGTCGGCCGCGCCAAGAGATACCGGCGTGCCCGAGCGGAGCCCTGATCTCCGAGCGCCAGCCTCGGTGACCCCGGCCGTTCCCGCGGCTGGGAGCACGTCGGGGAGGAGGTTCCGGCAGGAGGTCGTGCTCGTCAGCTCGAGGAGTTCATCGCTCCAGCGTCTTCGAACGATGTCAAAGGGTACGTACGAGGCGTCGCTTTCATCAGTACCGACCACGCCGGTTATTCGGGCTCTCAGCCAATCCTTGCAGAGCAGGACGCTGCTCGCTCGCGCGAGCGAACCGGGTTCCTCTCTCAGCAGCCAGGCGAGGACGGGAAGTGTGTAGCCCGGGTAGACGACGTTGCCCGAGATGTCGAAGATCCTCTCGAGGCGCCCGTCTGACTGCCATTGGGCCGTCAGCTCTGCGGCCCGACCGTCATTCCAGAGGATGGCCGGGCGAACCGGCTCCAGCGAGCCATCCACGAGCCATGCCCCACAGGCAGTTGCGCTGATGCCGACCGCCTCGACGCGCGCCGGGCCCACGTCCTCCAGAAGGGCTCGAAGTGCGTCGAGCACGGCCGCCTCCACGGCGGACGGGTCTGCCTCTGACCACCCCGGTCTTGGCGTCGCCGTTACCGCGTCCCGCCGCTGTACGCGGATCGGCTCGTTGAGGCCATCGAGCTCGAACGCCGCGCATTTGATGGCGCTAGTTCCGACGTCGATCCCGATGACGAGGTCGCCTGAGGGCATGGTCTCCACACTTCACACGGCTGGCCCGCGAAACCTACACGGCGCGCCGTGGCGTGTCAACATATGAGCGCTTGCATCTCAGATGAGCGCTGGCTAGTATGGCGGTCCTGGCGCCGAAGAAGCGGGTAGGGAGGCGGATCGATGGTCGTCATGCGCAGGCGGTTGGGCTATGAGGTCGCTCGGTGAGCAATGAAGGGATGGTCGTGACAGTCCTGGGGCCGGTCGCCCCCGCGGCGATCGGCCCGACCGACGCCCACGACCATTTGTTCTTGCGTACACCCGTTTTGGCGGGCCAGGAGATCGACGAGCTCGAACGCTCCATCGAAGAAGCCGAGCTCGCTGCGGCGTCCGGCCTGTCCACGATCGTTGACATGACGCCCATTGGGTGCGGACGCCGACCGAGCGCCCTTCGCGAGCTGGCGACTCGTGCGGGTCTTCACGTCGTCGCTGCGAGCGGCTACCACAGGGACGCGCACTACCCCGCGGACCACTGGGTCCGGACTGCGACCACCAAACGGCTCGCCGATAGGATCACACGCGACCTGATCGACGGCATCGACTCCGACGACTGGTCCGGACCTGATGCGGTCCCCGATCTGGCTCGCGCCGGCGTCGTCAAGGCGGGCGCCTCCTACCATCACATCTCGGCAGGCGAGGATCGTCGACTCGAGGCTGGGGCCGTCGCCGTTCGACGGACCGGAGCCCCGATCCTCATCCACTGTGAGATCGGCACGGCGGCGCACCAGATCCTGGACCGCCTGGAGGCGCTCAGCATTCCGCTCGACCGCGTGATCCTGTCGCACCTTGACCGAAACCCAGACCCACAATTGCACGCCGAGATCGCCGCGCGTGGGCCGTTCCTCGAATACGACACGGTGGGTCGAATCAAGTACCGCCCTGACAGCCAGCTTCTCACGCTGATCGAGTCGATGGTCACGGCGGGCCACCTCGGGCAGCTCCTCGTCGGAATGGATCTTGGGCGGCGCGACTACTTCCGTGCCTACGGCGGCGGCCCAGGCATTGCGTACCTGATGGCGGTTTTTGTGCCACGACTCGAACGGCTCATCGGACAGTCCGGCGTCGAGCGGATCCTGGTAGAGAATCCGCGTCGCGCCTTTGTCTGGCGACGGGCGCTCGAGGCACCGGAGTGAGCGCAAGGTTCGACGTCGTCGTGATCGGCTCCGGGTCGGCGGGATCGTCAGCCGCCATCTCGGCGGCACGTCTGGGAGCCCGCACTCTGCTCGTCGACCGGATGGGCTTCATGGGAGGCATCTCGACCGCCGTTCTCGACACGTTCTACGCCTTTTACACGCCCGGCGAGGATCCGCGCCGGGTGGTGGGCGGTCTGGGCTACGAGGTCGTCCAGGGCCTGATGGCCGCCGGCGCCGCTTTCGAGCGACCGAATACGTACGGCGCCGGCGCCGGCATCACCTATGACCCGGAGGTGCTCAAGGTCACCTGGGAGCAGCTGGCTGACGAGGCTGGCGTGGCTGTGCTGCTTCACACATGGGCGACCGGGGTCAGACTCAAGGATGAAGCGATCAGGGGAGTCCGCCTATGGAACAAGGGCGGTGAGAGCTGGGTCGACGGGGAAGTCATCGTCGACGCCTCCGGGGATGCCGACATCTGCGCCATGGCCGGCGTCCAGTATGACGATCCTGCCAGCAGCGAGCAGATCCAGTCGCTGTCGACCGTCTTCCGCCTGGCCAACGTCGATGTTGCTCGAGCCAGCGCGGTCCCCAAATCGGAGATGTGGGCAGCGATGGCGGCAGGCGCCGCGAGCGGCCAATACCGACTGCCCCGGATCGAGGGCTCGTGGCACCGCACCCCACATGCGGGGGTGGTGATGGCTCTCATGACCCGCGTGCCCAACGTGGACGCCACCGATCCGGTTCAACTCACCCGCGCCGAGATCGACGGCCGTCGCCAAGCCTTCGAGTACTATCGATTCCTGCGCGAGCAGATCCCGGGCTTCGAGTCCGCCGTACTGACCTCTACGAGTCCCGCGATCGGCATCCGCGAAAGTCGACGGGTCCACGGCGATCATCAGCTGACCCGTGACGATGTCCTGATGGCCCGGCGGTTCGGCGACGAGATCGCGCTGTGCGGTGCTCCGGTGGAGGACCATCACGCCGGGGCCGACACGCGCTGGCAGTACGTCGGGGGAAAGGGTGTCTACGGCATTCCGTACCGCTGCCTCTTGCCGCGCGGCGTGGAAGGGCTGCTCGTCGCCGGACGCTGCTTCTCGGCGACCCACGACGCCCACGCCTCCGCGCGTTCCATGGGAACGTGTATGGCCATGGGACAGGCGGCTGGCACCGCCGCAGCCCTGGCGGCGCAGCTCCGAAGGACCCCGCGCGAACTCGACGTTGCAACGCTTCGAGAACGGCTGGCGGCAGACGGCGCGCTGTTCGAGCCACTCGCCGCGGCCGGGGCCGTGGCGCCATTCTCATGACGCAGGCAAGGATTGCGGAAGAGATGCGACAGGGGCCCGTGGCGGGGCGCATCCGGGAGGCACGCCTGATCGCCGTCCTGCGACGGGTCGCGCCCCAAGCTCGCCTGCTCCGGCTCGTCGACGACTTCGTCGAGGCCGGTGTCGTGGCGTTCGAGATCACCCTTGATGGACCAACGGCGCCAGAGGACCTTGCCGCCGCCCGTCGGCAACTAGATCAGCGAATGCACGAGCGGTCCTTCGTCCTCGGTGCTGGAACGGTCCGGACCGTTGCGCAGCTCCAGCAAGGACGAGATCTCGGAGCGGACTTCGCGGTCTCGCCCGTGCTCGATCCCCGGGTGCTGGCGGCCGCTCTGGAGCTGCGTATCCCGTTCTTCCCCGGCGCCTTCAGCCCGACCGAGGTCGACGTGGCCTGGCGGCAGGGGGCGACATTCGTCAAGGTCTTCCCGGGCTCGTCGGCCGGCCCGCAACACATCCGCGAGATCGGAGGCTCGTTGCCCGAGATCGAGCTGATCGTGACCGGCGACGTCGACGCAGCCAACGCCCGATCGTTCCTCGACGCGGGAGCGATCGCGGTCGGTATCGGATCGGCCATCGCCCGGGCAGATGGTCCGACGAGGCGGGCGATGGTGGCCAACGTGCGGGCTGGTTGATGGCGATTGTCGAACCCGTCGCCGAGCCGGGGGTCCTGACGTCCCAGGTCGCCCGGCTCTTCTTCCAGAGTCAGCTGACGAAGGTCGAGATCGCCCGCCGACTCGGCATGTCCCGGTTCCGGGTCGCTCGGATGATCGACGAGGCCCTGACCGCGGGTCTCGTAGAAATCCACTTCCGCGACACCATGGCCCTTGAGCCCGAACTTGCGCGCGCGCTGGAGCTCCGCTTCGGTCTCGATCTATGCGTGGTTGCCAAGGCCGCGTCGACGTCCGGCGCTGACAGACTCGAGCTCGCCAGGGTAGCCTCGCTCGTTCTCGCAGATCTGCTCCGCCAGGACGAAGTCCTCGGCGTCGCGTGGGGATCGACCATCGCGGGCCTGGCAGCAAGCATGGTCCCTCACCAGGTGCCGGCTGTCCGCGTCGTTCAGCTCTCGGGTGGTTCGATGCGGATCGCCCGCGATGAGAATCCGAGCGAAGTCGCCCGACGGTTGGCCGATCGGCTGGGTGCGGCCTATCACCCGCTGTACGCGCCAGCGTTCGTCGAGTCCGTGGACTTGCGGGACGCCCTTGTTCGGGAACCCGACCTTCGCGAGACGATCGACTTGTTCGACCGCATCACCCTCGCGGTCGTCGGGATAGGCGCCTACGGCCCCGGGAGTTCAGGCGAGCACCGATCCGCGCTGATCGCCTCGGGTGTCCTCGGGCCCGAGGACGTTCGCATGATGCGCGAGGAGGGAGCCGTCGGCGACCTGATCCTGTACCCGTTCGCACTCGACGGACGGTTTGTTGCAGCCTCGGTCGCGAGTCGTGCCGTGGCGATCGCCGTCGAGCAGCTCAGGCGGGTCCCACGGGTGATGGCCGTCGCCGGAGGTGCGCCAAAAGCCGACGCTATCCGGGGCGCCCTCGCCACCGGCATCGTCAAGATCCTGGTCACTGACGAACATGCGGCACGGGCGATTCTTTCCGAGCCCACAGGAGGGCAAGATCGGGTCAAGCGCGGCGCGGCCCTGCCGAGAGTACGTGCCAAGACCCGCAGCGCGAGACATGACTGAGCGTCCCGGCACACAGCGGCGTCGGCCGGTCCTCGTCGCGAGCTGAATTCGAAGATCTCGGTCACGACCGCGGCGGTGGAGCATCGAGCTTGTCGAGTCGGCGGAGCATCGCCGCGAGATCCAATCGCTGGCGAGGGCCCCACGCTGAAACCGCGCGCGCGACGAGGGCTGGGACGACGAGGCCGATCTCGCCGCGGTCCTTGCCGGGCCGAACCGCCATGGCTGTCGCGGCGCGAAGGTCGCACGCCGGAATAGGGAGTTGAGCGCGCCCGACAGGATTTGAGCGCGCGGGCGCCAGACATACTCGGATACCGATCGAGGGTGCGTAGGTCAGCCTCGCGCATCCTCGGCGAGCTGCGCGTGCCCGCGAGCAGGGCCACCCCCCGCACGAGGCCGGTGATCGCGAGCGCCGCGGTGGCGATCTGGCAGGCGGCCAGGAGCGCGACCCAGTTCCGGATGCCTCGGCGGAGCGTCGCGGACAGAACCGCGCCAACCGCCAGGCCGAGGAGGAACAGCGCCAGGATCGCCGTGAAGACGTAGGTGGAGCCCCCGGTCCCCGACGCGAGCAGCCGGTTCCACAGCGTCTGGTAGCCGAGCGACGTCAGACCGGACACGAAGGCGACGAGCACCGCAAGCGTCGGGCGGGACGGCGAGCCGCCCGGGACGGGGAGCGCCGCGACGGACGTCGCTACGGTCGTCGCGAGCGCTCCGGCGTGCCGCCCCGTCCACGAGCCGGTCCACCGCCGGTGACGCCCGCGCGATGAAGACCGCGACGATCCCGGCAATTCCGGAACAGGCCGCGCCGACGACGAGAGCCCCGGTCAACCCGAGCAGCTCGATCAGCACCACACCGGCCAGGAGCGTCCCGACGATCGCACCGGCTGTGTTCAACGCATAGAGCCGCCCGAACGCGCCGGCTCAGGTGCTCACGCCCCGCGAAGTGGCGGGTGAGCGTCGGCAGCGTGGCGCCCATCATCACCGTGGCCGGCCCGAGCGCCAGCAGCGCCAGCCCGAACCGCAGCAGCGCCA
>Ga0136621_1000473_pt1 | contig 15955 bp, 17 predicted proteins | sample AntDryUQ445A2306_FD_104673 | JGI IMG/M metagenome (GOLD analysis project Ga0136621, IMG submission 104673) | Polar desert sand microbial communities from Dry Valleys, Antarctica - metaG UQ445A (23.06) | ecosystem: Environmental > Terrestrial > Soil > Desert | place: Antarctica: Dry Valley...
TCTTCATCGGCCGGAAGAGACTGCCACCAAGCCTTCTCGCCGTCGTCGAGTTATTGGCGCCGGCGATGCTCGCTGCGCTTGTGGTCACCCAGGCGGTGGGCGGCGACCGCCGGCTCGTCTTCGACGAACGGCTGCTCGGTCTCGCAGCCGCCGTTGTCGCCCTGCGGTTACGAGCACCGCTGCTGATGGTGATGGTCGTTGCCGCTGCCACCGCGGCGATCGCCCGCCTCCTTGCCTGATCAGCTCTCGAGCGCGGCCTCCTCGGTCCCGCACAGCCTCCGCCACAGCCGGATCACATGACGACCTCGCTGGGGAGGCGACGCCCCTCAGCCGGGTGGCCGGAGTACGGCGAACTGGTCTGTGATCTCGAGACGCCGCGTGCGGAAGCGATACAGAGCCGCCGGCCGGCCCCCGGCACGCCCCGGGTCGCGTCGGCCACCCGCCGGCTCGAGCATGTTGCGTCGGAGCAGCACGCGCTTCAGGTTGGTGGCCGAGACCTCGTGCCCGAGGGCGGCGGCGTAGAGATCCCGCAACTCGGGCAGCGTGAAGATCGACGGCGCCAGAGCGAAGCCGACGTTCGTGTAGGAGAGCTTCGCCCGCAGTCGCTCCCGGCCGGCGAGCACGATCTCGCCGTGGTCGAAGGCGAGTGAGGGAAGCTGGTCGAGCGGGTGCCAGCCGGTGTCGGCGGGTAGCTCGGGGTCGGCGTCGAACGGCACCAGGCCGAGGTGAGCGGTCGCGAGCTCCCAGCGAGCCGGGTTCCGCTGGGGATCGCTCCACGTCCCGAGCTGCTCCGCGTGCGCGAGCTCGGAGACCTCGACCTTGGCCGCCAGGTGGCGCTTGATCGACTCGTCGAGCGGCTCACGGGCACCGAGCGTGCCGCCGGGGAGGGCCCACCTGCCGGCGAAGGGCTCGCGCGCGCGCTGCCAGAGGACCACGCGGAGCTTCTGCCCGCGCACCTGGAGGACGACGGCGAGAACGGCGTGCTCGGGGCGTGTGGTAGGATCGATCACAGTTTCCGACTCTCAGGCTGAAACCTATCGAAAGGCCGCTCGCGATGCGCAGCCAGACTCTCCGTGCCGTTCTGGTCGCCGGTTTCCTGGCATTGGCCCTGACCGGTTGCGGCTCGAACGGCGACGAGGAAGCGGCCGTCCCGACAACCGCACCGTCAGAGCAGACGGACGAGAAGCTCAAGGTCGGACTCATCACCGATCTCGGCCAGCTGAATGACGACGGCTTCAACGAGCTCGCCTTCCGCGGCCTGAGGCGGGCGGAGAAGGAGCTCGGCGTGCAGGGGCGCGTGATCGAGTCCGCCTCGGCCGCGGACTATGTCCCCAACATGATCTCGCTCGCGCGGCAAGGGTACGATCTGATCATCGGCGTGGGCTTCGCGCAGGGTGACGCGGTCGGCAAGGTCGCGCGGCGGTTCCCGCAGGTGAATTTCGCGATCATCGACGTCGACCAGGCCTTCGTCCCCGGCAAGCCCGCGAATGTTCAGGGCCTCCTCTTCCGCGAGGAGGAGGTTGGCTACCTCGTCGGCTATCTGGCGGGGCTGGTCGAGAAGCGGCGGGCCGGGGAGGACGTGATCAGCGCCGTCGGCGGTATGAAGGAACCTCCCGTAGATCGCTTCATCGCGGGCTATCGCGCCGGCGCGGAGAAGGCGGCGCCCGGCGTGAAGCTCCTACTCGACTACTCGCAGGACTGGGACGACCAGGCCAAGTGCAAGGAGCTCGCGCTGACTCAGATCGCGCGGGGGTCGGGCGTGGTCTTCCAGGTGGCGGGCGGCTGCGGGCTCGGCGCGCTCAATGCTGCCGGCGAGCGAGGCCGCTGGGGCATCGGCGTCGACGCTGACCAGTCCCATCTCGGCGACCACATCCTCACGAGCGCGCAGAAGGGCGTCGACGCAGCTGTCTTCCTCACGATCCAGTCGCTCCTCGATGGCAAGTTCGACGGTGGAGGGAACGCGACGTTCGGCCTCACCGAGGACGGCGTGGGCCTCGGCAAGGTCAGCCCGAAGATCCCGCAAGCGGATGTCGACCAGGTCGAGGAGATCGAGCGGCAGATCGCCGACGGCGAGATCTCCGACATCCCGACCGAGGTCGGCTAGCCTGCTAGCCGCCGGCGATTGCGGCGACGATGCGGACCTGTGCCGCGGGAGTGAGTGGCGCCGCGAGATCCCGCTCGCGCTCACCGTCGACGTAGACGTGCACGAGCGAGCGCACCTCACCCCGCTCGTCGAGGATCAGGCTCGAGACCGGTAACGCACGCAGCGCCTCGTTGAGCGTCGCTGCGTCGAGCTCGAAGCGCTTCTGCCCGCCGGCCTCCGTGGCGAGCAGCCCGGGAAGAAGGACGACGACCACGTCGCTACTGGAGTGGCGCGGCCTCGACCGAGAGGATCGGCGGCAGATGCCGCGCGGCCTCGACGACCTCGCCGTCGCGCAGGGCGTACACATGGCCGCTCTGCGTGCCGGCGTAGACGGCCTCGTCATCGAAGCTCATGCCCTCGCGCAGCACCGCGGCCCACGCGGGCTCCTCCGCCACGATCAGCTTCCAGCTGACGCCGGCGTCGGTCGTGCGGTAGATCCCGATGCGGCCGTCGCAGGTGACGCGGTTCTCCGCGCTCTCCTCGGGGATGACGAACGCCGTGTCGGGGTCCGAGGGATCGAGGGCGAGGGCGAAGCCGAAGCCGGACGGCAGCCCGTTCAGATCGAGTCGCTCCCAGCTCTCTCCCGAGTCGTCCGAGCGATACACGCCGCAGTGATTCTGTTGCCACAATCGGCCGGCCCTCCCCGGGTGCGCGAGTACCTTGTGCACGCATTGCCCGACCTCCGGGAAGCGGTTCTCAGGAAAGAAACAGGCCTCGGTGCCCTGGTTCGCGGGCTTCCAGGTCGCGCCGCCGTCCTCGGTGCGGAAGACGCCGGCGGCTGAGATCCCGATCCAGAGCTTCTTCGGGTCTTCTCGGTCGAGCGTGATCGAGTGGGTGATCAGCCCGCCCGCTCCTGGCTCCCATCGGGCGCGCGTCTCGTGCTCCAGAACCGCCTCGTTGACCTCCCAGCTTGCCCCGGAATCCTCGGAGCGGAAGAGAACGGCAGGCTCGCCTCCGAGCCAGAGCGTGCCGGGCTCGGTTGTATGCCCGGGCTCGAGATGCCACGTCGAGGCCAGCTTCAGCCCGGACTTCTCCGGCAGCCCAAGATTCTCCGAACGCTCCCAGGTTGCGCCGTCGTCGTCCGAGCGGTGCACGGTGCCGCCGTAGACCCAGTTGTTCGTGCACGCGTAGAGGACGCCGTCACGGGGGTCTGAGACGGCGTGATTGATCGTCCAGCCCTTGAGGTAAGGACCCTGAACCTCGAACGACCGGCGTTCGTCGTCGCCGCGGATGGTGAACAGGCCCTTACGCGTTCCGACGAGTAGCTGCACGCCCACCAAACCAGCCTAACCGGAGGTGGTTTCCATGGCAAAACTGAGTCCATCGCAGGGCCGCTTCCTGCAGGAGCCGAACTATGCGGTGGTCGCCGCGCTGCGCGAGGATGGCTCGCCTCACCAGACCATCGTCTGGGTCGACTGGGACGGCGACCACGTGCTGCTGAACCTGAACACGTGGCGGGCGAAGCTCCAGCACATGGAGAACGACGGCCGGGTCTCGGTGCTCGTGGTCGACCGCGATGACCCCTACCGGTGGATCGGCATCGAGGGGATGGTGGTGGAAACGACAGAGGAAGGTGCCGCGGAGCACATCGTCAAGCAGGCCGGCGTCTACCTCGGGCGCGACTCGTATGACTTCAAGCCCGGCGAGCAGCGGATCCTCGTCCGGATCGCACCCGAGCGCGTGGAGCCGTACAAAGTCGACTAGCCGCGGCTTCCGCGGCGCGCGGCCACGGCAGCCTGCCCGTAGCTGATGCCTGCGTCGTTCGGCGGCACTAGACGATGCGTCAGGACCCGGAAGCCGCATTCCTCCAGCCGGCGACAGGTCGAGCCGAGCAGTCGGAGGTTCTGGAAGGTGCCGCCGGAGAGCACGACCGTGCGCGGCTCTTCATGCTCTGCGCACGCCGCTGCGGCCGCCGCGGCCACCGTCTCGTGGAACGCCGCGGCGATCTCGGTCCGCGGCCGCCCCGCGGTCAGGTCGTCGTGAACGACGGCGACGAGCGCCGTGCCGTCGCCGAGCCGCCAGTCATAGGGCTCGGCGACCGTCACGCCGGCGAGCTGCTCGAGCTCGATCGCCGCCTGACCCTCGTAGGTGACATGCTCGCGTACCCCGAGCAGCGCCGCGACCGCGTCGAAGAGGCGGCCCATGCCCGAGGAGAGGGGGGCGTTCACCTTGAGCGAGTGGCGGACGACCTCCCAGCGCTCCCACGGCACGGGACGGTCGGCACGCTCGAGGTGAACCGCCGCGACCCGCCACGGCTCGCGGATCGCCGCCTCCCCACCTGGTAGCGGTACGGGCTCGAGGTGTGCAACGCGCTCGAAGGTGGCCAGGTCGCAGCGCAAGAGCTCGCCTCCCCAGAGCGTCCCGTCGAGGCCATATCCGGTTCCGTCGAAGACCAGGGCGAGCGTAGGCCCCGATTCGCCGTGCTCGGCCAGGCAGGCCGCCGCATGGGCGTGGTGGTGCTGTACGCCGACGAGCTCGGCCTCCTGCTCGAGGGCCCACTTCGTCGCGAGGTACTCGGGATGCAGGTCGTGCGCGACGACCTCGGCCTCTACGCCGAGCATCGCCAGGTAGAGCTCGAGGTCTGTCTGAAACGCCCGGTAGGCGAGCTCCGAGTCGAGGTCGCCGAGGTGGGGTGAAAGGAAGGCTTGGCGCTCCCGGGCGACACAGAAGGTGCTCTTGAGCTCGGCGCCCGCGGCGACGATCGGCCTCGCGGCTCCCACCGGAAGCCCGAGCGCTCGCGGAACATAGCCGCGCGAGCGGCGAATCGGGTGTGCCTCTCGCACGACGGAGTCCTCACATCGGCGGTGGATCGGCCGGTCGTGCGCGAGGAACGCGTCGGCGATCGAGCCGAGCCGTTCCCGGGCCTCCCCGTCCTCGAACGCGATCGGCTCGTCCGAGCGGTTGCCGCTCGTCAGTACGAGCGCGCCCTCGAAATCGGCGAGCAGCAGGTGATGGAGGGGTGTGTAGGGGAGCATCAGGCCGAGCCAGGGTGTCCCCGGCGCGACCGACGGAGCGACGGGCGCGGCCGCGCGGCGGCAGACGAGGACGATCGGGCGCTCGCGGGATTCGAGCAGCGCACGCTCGCCCGCCGTCAGCTCGGCGAGTGCTTCGGGCTCGGTCGTCATGACCGCGAACGGCTTGTCCTCGCGTTGCTTGCGCGCGCGCAGACGCGCGACCGCCGCCTCGTCCGCGGCGTCGCAGGCGAGGTGGTAGCCGCCGAGCCCCTTGACCGCGATGATCGCCCCGTCCCGAAGCAGCCCCACCACCTCCTCGAGCGGCAGTGAGAGCCGCGGGCCACACACGGGGCAGGCGATCGGCTCCGCGTGGAAGCGGCGGTCGCCGGGATCCTCGTACTCCCGGCGGCAGTCGGCGCAGAGCGGGAAGCCGGCCATCGTCGTCAACGGCCGGTCGTACGGAACGCCTGTGACGATGGTGAAGCGCGGGCCGCACTGCGTGCAGTTGATGAACGGGTAGCGATAGCGGCGATCGCCGGGATCGAAGAGCTCGCGCAGGCACTCGTCGCAGGTCGCGACGTCAGGCGGAATCAGCGCCGTCCCGCCCTGTTCGGCGCTCACCTCGACGGTGAACTCGGTCTCGCCTCTTACCGGGACGGTGCGCATCTCGATGGACTCCACGCGCGCGAGAGAGGGTGCCTCATCGACGAGAGCGGTGCGAAAGGCGTCAAGACGGCTCCGCGGGCCTTCGACCTCCACGACCACTCCCTCACCGTCGTTGAGAACGAAGCCGCCGAGTCCATGACTCCGCGCGAGCCCGTAGACGAACGGCCGGAAGCCGACGCCCTGGACGGTCCCCCGTGCGCGAATGCGGCGACGCTCGGCGCTCACGGTGGCGATTCTCGCGCCTCAGGCGCGGCGCGTGCGGGGATTCCAGCTGTCGGATAGGCCATCCCCGAGGAGGTTCGTCGCGAGGATCAGGACGCCGAGAGCGATCCCGGGGAAAACAGACGTCCACCAGGCGATCCCGAGATACGACTGCGCGTCCGCCAGCATCGCTCCCCACGAGACCACGTTGCGGTCGCCGACGCCGAGGAAGGCGAGCCCGGTCTCGATCAGGGCCGCCTGGCCGGCCTGGAACGACGTGTTGACCGCCACGATCGGAAGCGTGAGCGGGAGGAGGTGACGCGCGAGGATGCGCAGGTCACTCGCCCCGAGGGACCGCGCCGCCTCCACGAACTCCCGCTCTCGCAGCGAGATCGCCTCGGCGCGAACCAGGCGCGCCGTGCTGGGCCAGAACGTCGCAGCCAGGACGACTCCGACCAGCCACAGATGCCCGCCGAAGAAAGCCGCGGCGACGAGCGCGATCAGGAACCGCGGCACGACGAGCGTGAACTCCATCACCTTGAGCAGGAGGCCGTCGACGAGGCTGCCGAAGTAGCCGGCACTGAGGCCCGCGCCGATTCCGAGGATCGCCGCGGCGAGTACGGGCGGTATCGCGACCTTCAGAGCCGTCGCGGCGCCGTGCAGGACGCGGGTGAGGACATCGCGGCCGAGCTCGTCGGTGCCCAACAGATGTCGGCTGGACGGGGGGTCGAGAATGGTCGCGCTCGGTCGGAATGGATCTTCGCCGATGATCGACGCGAGGACCGCCCCGGCGAGCACGAGGACGAGGAAGAGCCCTCCGAGCAGGAAGCGTCTCGATCGTAGGAGGGCGCGCACGCTCATCGAAAGTCGGTGCGCGGATCGAGGACGCGATAGATGATGTCTGCGATGAGGTTCGCGACCACGACGAGCGACGCCGAGACGATCAGGAGTCCGGCGAGCATCGGGGTGTCGCGCGCCAAAACCGCGTCGTACAGCAGGCGCCCGAGCCCCGGCCAGACGAACACGGTCTCTACGAGCACGGCACCGGTGAGCACGAGGCCGAGGTAGCCGGTCAGAATTGTCACGACGGGTCGAAGCGCGTTCGGCAGCGCGTGCCGGAGTAGGACTTGCCGCTCCGACAGGCCCTTCGCACGAGCGACCATGACGTATTCCTGCCCCAGCGCGTCGATCACGGATGTGCGCGTCACCCGGACGAGGAGCGGGACGAGAAGCAATGCGAGCGTGCCCGCTGGGAGGATCAGGTGTCGGAGGACGTCCACCACGCCTCCGGGGTCCTCCGCCGAGCGAATCCCGCCGGCCGGCAGCCAGTGAAGCCGTACCGCGAAGAGCGCCACCAGGAGCTGGCCAAGCCAGAACACCGGGAGCGAGTACGCGAGCAGGGAAGCCAACGAGATCGCTGCGTCGACCGATCCACCACGTCGCGAGCCCGCGATCGAGCCGAGCGTCACCCCGATCAGAGCGGCGAAGGCGAGGGCGGTTCCGGCGAGAAGCAGGCTCGCGGGCAGGCGGTCGAGGATCGCGTCGCGCACGGGCCGGCCCTGGACGAGCGAGTACCCAAGATCTCCTTGCGCCGCCGCCTTCACGTAGGAGCTGATCTGGTACGGCAGAGGCCGGTTGAGTTGAAGCCGCTCTCGGATCAGGACGAGGTACTCCTCGTCGGCGCCGGCCTGTCCAGCGAGAACCTGCGCGGTATCTCCTGGTGCAGAGCTGATCAGGACGAAGGTCGCGGCGGTGACCGCGGCGAGCAGCGCGACGCCCGAGATCAGCCGGCGGACGAGGAAGACGGCGAATCCACCGCGGCCGCGCGCTTCGGCGGCGCTAGCGCCTACTCGTCGACCCCTTCGTCCACCAGACTTTCTCGCCGAAGGCAAACTGCTCCTTGGAGCCCGCGTTTCCGAAGCCACGGAACTCCGAGTTACGGTAGATCCAGGGACCGATCCCGTCGGCGATCGGGATCACGGGGACGTCGCTTGCGAGCTTCCGCTGGAGCCGGCGGTAGAGCTCGCCCCGTTTGCGCCGGTCGAGCTCCCGGGCGGCCTGCTCGAAGAGCGCGTCGACCTGCGGGTTGCAGTACTGGGACCCGTTCGTGAACGGTGCCTGCACGATGTTCGAGCAGACATAGATCCGCTTCCAGCCGACGTCGGGGTCGGCGGGATGCGTGAAGTTCGTGTACCCCATGTCGAAGTCCTTCTCGATGTAGAGCCTCCGCACCCAAGAGTTCATGTCCATGAGGCGGAGATCGACTTCGATGCCGACGTCGCCCAGCTGCGTCTTGATCAACTCGGCTTGGCGGGAGAAGCCCGCGTCGTAGATCAGCGAGGTGCGGAAGCGGACGCCGTTGCCGCCCCGACGGACCCCCGCCTCGTCCAGCAGCGCGTTCGAACGCGCGGTGTTGTGCGGATACTGCTGCACCTTCGAGGTGTACGCCCACGGGATGAATCGCGTGAGCGGGCTTTTCGCCGGGCGAAGGACGCCGGCGTAGGCGGTGCGCGCGATGAACTCGACGTCCAGGGCATAGGCGATCGCCCGGCGCACCCGCACGTCGCCGAACGGGCTCCGCTTCAAGTTGAGAATCAGCGGGACAACCCGCGCGGCACCCTCTCGACCCCGCTCGGTGACCGTTATTCCGGGGCGGTTCAGGAAACGGAGCGCATCCTGCCCGCTCGGAAACATGTACAGGTCGACCTCGCCCGCGTCGAACGCCTGCGCGGCCTGGGCGGATTGCATCGCACGGAAGACGAGTCGGTCGAGGCGTGGCAGGCCTTGCTTGAAGTAGTTCGGGTTGCGAACGAGGACGACCCGGTCGCCCGGTGTGTACGACTCGAACTTGAACGGACCCGTACCGACCGGACGCAGGTTGACGGGATTGGTCAGCGGGTCGCTGCCTTGGTAGAGATGTCGCGGCAGGATCGCGCCGTTGTCCTCGTCGAGCCAGGTCAGGAAGGGCGCGTACCGCTGCTTCAGCCGGAAGACCACGACGTTCCTGCTTGGTGCGGAGATGCGCTCGATCACGTCGGCGAGCGTGCGCGTGCGCGGGTGGAGCTTGAGCAAGACCTCCTCGTAGGTGAACTTCACGTCAGCGGAGCTGAACGGGCGGCCGTCGTGCCAGCGCACGTTCGGCGCGAGGTTGAAGGTGAAGGTCCTGCCGTCCTTCGAGACGCTCCACCGTAATGCGAGATCCGGCTTCGGCTCGAAGTAGCGGTCGAGGCGGATCAGGCCGTTGAACATCTGGCCGGTGACGGGATGGGCCTGCCCCGAGCTCGTGATTGCGGGGTTGAGTGGCCCGGGGTCACCCGCCGCGACGACGAGCGTGCCGCCGTAGCGCGGCTTCGGTGCCGGCGCTGTCTCGGCGACGTTCGAGGCGGCCGGCAGCGCCAGCAGGACGAGCAGCACCGTTGTGACGACGACCCGAGGGAATCGCGATCTCGGCATCGCAAGACCCTAAGGGTCGTCCGGACCGCGAGTAAGTGCGAGGGACACTTAGCGTGAGGCAATCACCGCTGGTGGAATCCGGGCGGTGGGTGCATTCGCAACCGGCAAGACGACAGGATCCGAGGAGGCGATCAGCATGGCGACACCGACGAAGATGGTCGTGGATGAGCAGATGATCGAGCAAATCGTCGAGTTCCACGGCCACATGTGCCCGGGTCTCGCGATGGGCGTGCAGGCGGCGGGAATCGCACTGGCGGAAATCGGTCCGCACGCGGACGACGAGCAGGTCGTGGCCGCGGTCGAGACGGACATGTGCGCCGTCGATGCGATTCAGTTCCTGACCGGCTGCACCTTCGGCAAGGGCAATCTGATCCACCGCGACTACGGCAAGAACGCCTACACGTTCTGGCGGCGCTCCGACGGGAAGGCGATCCGCATCGTGGGTCGGCCAGGCGCTTGGAAGCGCGATCCCGAGCACCAGGAACTGTTCGCGAAGATGCGGCAAGGTGACGCAACAGCGGAGGAGCTCGGCAGGTTCCGCGAGCTGCACGTGCAGAAGGCGCGGGAGGTACTCGAAACGCCCGCGGAGGAGTTGTTCCTCGTCATGCCGGTCGACGACGCGCCACCGCGAAAGGCTCGTATCCACGCGTCAATCGCGTGTGCGAGCTGCGGGGAGGAAACGATGGAGACGCGCATCCGGCGTTTTGGCGGGCGTGAGCTCTGCCCGGAGTGCTTCGAGTGGGAGCTGTCGGCGAGCTAGCAGTCGTCAGGCTGGGGCTGGGCGGTCGAGCGACCGTGCAGCCCCAGGCCTCGTTCTCACCGGCCGGGATTGCTCCGAGAGCTCCCCGAGCGTCACGAACTCGCCGTAGCGGCTGAGGAAGACGTCCAGGCTCTCGCGAGTGCGAACCAGCGCTTTGGCGGAGCGATACAACTCCTCCGCTCCGGCCCGCGTAAGCTCGTAGATCCGGCGGTCCGGTCCTGCTCGAGACTGCTCCCAGCCCGAGCGGACGTAGCCATCGCGCTCAAGAGTGCGCAACGTCCGGTAGAGACCGCCGGGATCGGGGCGCGTGAAGCCGAGCGGGGCCAGCCTTTCCAGCAGCTCGTACCCATGGGCGGGCTGCTCGCGCAGGAGCAGAAGCAGACACGGGCGCAGGAACCGCTTCGGGAACGCCGCCGTCTCCTCAGTGATGGACATGAGCCCGCTCATCGAGACAGCGTGCCGCCTCCTCGGGCGAGTCGTGGCACCAGCAGTCCTCGTCGCACTCCCCGTGGCCTGGGCGAGTGAGGTCGGCGAACTCCTCGGCGAAGGTGCGCTTGCCCGCCTCGACGCCCATCGGCGTCAGGCCGAAGCCCTCTCCGGCGAGCTCAAGGTACCCCTCGTCGACGAACCGCTCGAGGTACGGCGCGAGCGTCGCGGCCGGAACGGCGAGGAAGCGCGCGAGCTCGTCGAGGGGCGGCGCGTCGCCAAGGCCCTCCGAGCGCATCCAGTACAGCGCCTGAAGCACCTCCTCGCGTACCCTCAGCGCGTCAAGCTCGCCCATTGCTCCGCGCGAGGTTCTGGGCAAGTGCGGCGATCGCCTCCATCGCCGGCGAGTCGGGCGCGAAGTCGAGCGGCGCGGCACCCGCGCGCTCGGCCGCCGGCAGCTGCTCGTCGAACGGCACCACGCCGGCGAGCTCGAGCTCGTGCTGCGCGGCGAACTCCTCCACCGCTGCGAGATCACGCTCGTCCCGAATCTTGTTCGCGACAAGGGCCACGCGCTCGAGGCCGAGGTCCCGCGCGAGCCCTGCCATCCGCCGACCCGTCTCCAGGGACTTGAAATATGGCTCGACGACGGCGATCATCGCGTCCGCGTAGCGCGCCGTGCCCCGTGAAAGATGCTCTGGCGAGGCTTCGGTGTCGAGGATGCACACGTCCTCGGCGGGGGCGGTCTCGATGACGCTACGCACGGTAGCGTGCATGCCGCACAGTCACCCGGTGCCCGCGTGCTGCGGGTGCGCCATCACGAGCAGCGTGACGCCGTCGGGGCCTTCTACGGAGTGGGAGGCGCAGATCTCCTCCAGAGTCTTCGTGAGCAGGGCGCTGCCCCCGCTCCGGTCGAGGAGGTCGCGCGGGAGCGTCGGCATTGCGCTCATCCGCTCGGCCGGGATGCCGAGCGTGAGGGCAAGGTTCGGGTTCGAGTCGCCGTCGATCGCGAGCACCCGCCGCCCGTCGCGTGCGAGCAGGCGCGCCATCGTCCCGGAGATCGACGTCTTTCCCGATCCGCCCTTGCCTGCGACTGCGAGCTTCATGGTCAGGAGTCTAATCAGATCCAGAGGACGCCGAGCTCGCCCACGAGGCATCGCACCTCGTGCGCCGCCGCGTCGACGGCTCCCGCCAGCGCCGGCGAGAGCCCCTCGCCGAGGCGCTCGGCGTCGACGACCTGGCAGCCGACGAGCCACACGGTCGCCGGGAGAATCTCAAGCCCGCGCGCGAACATCAGTGCCCGCTCCGGCGTCGAGTAGTGCACGTCGGCCAGATCGTCGGGACCCGCGATCTCGCGGATGTCGGGGCGCTGCACCACGACCGTCCCCGGTGTGCTGCCGAGGTCGATGGCATCGACGACGACGAGCGCGTCGGCACCCGCGAACAGCTCCTGGACGAGATGGATGCCGCCGATCCCGATGTCGAGCACTTGAACCCCCTCCGGGACCGCCTGCTCGAGCAAGCGGTGGGCCACCGCGACGCCGAAGCCGTCGTCTCCACGCAGGACGTTGCCGACACCCGCGACAATGATCCTCATGTCGAGCAGGATAGGGGCCAGATGGAGCCGATCCTGGAGCTGGAGCAGAGACTCGCCCGCTACGACGCCGCGCGGTACCCGATCCAGCATGCGACGACGCGGTTTCATCTGGGCGTCGTCCTGGCGGACGCGGGGCGCGTGGAGGAGGCGATCGAGTCGCTCGCGAGTGCCGCCGAGCTGTTCGATCCCGACGCGCTGCCGGTGGAGCACGCGAAGGCCGTGAATGCGCTCGGCGCCGCGTTGCGTCTCGCCGGAGACGTCGAGTCTGCGGGCGCGTCATTCGAACGGGCGGCCGGGCTCTTCGAGAGCTCGAACCTGGAGCCGGAGCAGGGGGCCGCCCTCTTCAATCTCGGTCTCGTTCGGCGCGAGCGCGACCCGGTCGCCGCCGCCGGGTGCTTCCGACGCGCCGCAGCGTTGCTTACCGGTGGGCAGGAGGCCGCGGCCGCGCGGGAGCTCGGCGCAACGCTGCTCGCTCTCGGCGAGCTCGACGAGGCGACGCGAACGCTCGAGAAGGCGGTCGAGCTGGCCGCGGGGGGCGATGCGACCGGCTACGGCGGCGCCCTCAACGCGCTCGGTCTCGCCCGGCTCGCGGACGGGGAGCTGCAGGGAGCGGTCGAGGCGTTCCGGCAGGCGGCCGCCGCCCATCCGCGCGCCGTTCGTCCCGCCGAGTTCGCGATGGCGAAGGCCAATCTGGCGCTCGCCCACGAGCAGCGTGGCGACGCGCCGAGGGCCCGCCTGGCAGCCCGGCAGGCCCTCGGGGTCGCCGATCCGCCCGTGCCCGTCGCCGTCCAGTCCGCTGCGGTGCTCGAGCGGATCGGCGGCGCGACGGCGCACGACCTCCAGCTGGTACTTGACCTGGAGCCGCAGGCGAGCTGGGAGGGGATCGTCCGCGAGGAGCTGGCGCGCTCCGTCGAGGCGCCGCCGGCCGAGCGGCAGGAAGATTCCGCCACGTGGATCGACGGCTCGAGCGTAGAGCGCACCGAGACGTGGCTCGGGTGCCTGCTCGAGCTGCCGCCCGAAAGCATGGAGTCGCTCGTCCGCTCAGCGCTCGAAGCGCTGGGATCGCGCGACGCCCTTGCCAAAGAGCGCTTTCACGCAGACGTCTCTCGCGCTGCTGCGCGCTTCCACGTTCCGCAGCTCCTGCGGCTGGAGGAGGTCTTCCGCCGCATCGCTGCCGAGCTGGGAGAGCCGTGGAGCTAGGCGAAGCGCTCGAGCAGGCGCTGCCCGACCGGCCCTTCCGCTTCTATCCGGCGGTGCTCTCGACCGAGGCCGACGCGCTCAAGTGGGCGCGTGCTGGCGCGCCCCCTGGGGCGGTCGTGACAGCTGGCTATCAGGTGTCGCCGCGGGGGCGCGCAGGGTTCGAGTGGGACGTCGGGGCCGGGCTCGCCTTCTCGGTCGTCCTGCGCCCGCGGCTGCCCGCCCCACGCGAGGGCTGGGTCTATACGGTTGCCGTCTCCGGCCTCGCGGACGCGCTCGGCGAGGAAGCGACGATCGAGTGGCCCGACGAGGTGCGGTCCGGCGGCGTGCGGGCGGGAGCGGTCGGAGCCCATGTGGAGATCGGATCGCTCGGCGTCGACTGGGCGGTGGTCAACGTGCTGATCCACGACCTTGATCCCGATTTGGTCGCGCGCAGCGTCCAGGCGATCGAGGCTCGCCTTGCAGAAGCGTCGGCGCCCGTCCTCGCCGCCTACCTCCGCCGCTGCGAGACGATCGGCCGCCGTGTCGTCGCCCGCCTGATCCCGCTGGGGCCAGGTGGGCCGGAGGTGAGCGGCCTGGCTGTCAGCTCGTCAGTCGACGGCTCTCTGGTCGTGGAGACGCCGGAGGGACGACGGCTGGCGATCCCGCCGCAGAACCTGGGCCTGCTCGAGCGACAGCTTCCCTGACGAGCTCCAGGACGACCCCCAGCGCCGCCTCTCCCTCCCTGGACAGGTGTTCCGAGGATTCGACACTGGCAGGCTCGACCTCGATCGCGATCGTCCGCGCGGGCAGAGCTCCCAGACCCGCTGCAACCTCGAGCACGAGGTCGATCCCGACGTAGCCGGTCACGGCGTCCCCGACCGCGCGCTGAACCTCGGCCGCATCCCTTGGCGCCTGCTCGACGACCCTCTGCTCCACGGTGCCCGGGGGTCGGCCGCTCACGACAGCTCCCACGAGGATCAGCAGATCCGGCCGCAGATCCTCGAGCCGCTGGGCGACTGCGACAGCGCCGTAGTGGAGCTCCTCGACGAGCACACCTGGGCCAAGGTCTTCGGCCGTCAGTCGCTCAACGGCGCGCCGGCCGAGGTCGAGATCGCCCTGATAGAGCTCCCCGACCCCACCGACGAGGACGCTAGTCAGCGCCGCAGGCGCAGGTGTTCACCTCGCGCACGACCGTCCCGCTCCCGGTGTGGACGTGGGTCGTGCACGGCATACACGGATCGAAGCTGCGGATCGTGCGCAGCATGTCGATCGAGGTGAACTTCGACGGGTCCGACGTGTCCTCGATGATCGGCGTGTTCATGACCGCCTCCTCGTATGGACCCATCTGATCCCAAGGGTCGCGAGGGGAGGCGTTGATCGTCGAGGGCGTGCAGATTTGGTAGTTGACGATCTTCCCGTGGTCCATGACGAGGTGATGGGCGAGGTAGCCGCGCCCTGCGCCCCACCAGCCGACGCCGATCCGCTCACCCTTCGGGATGTGCTTGTCCAGCTGGTCGGGCGGGACCGCCGCGACCTTTCGCTCGCCTTGCTTGAAGAGCCGATAGGCCTCGAGCAGGCTCGCGAGGCCGACCAGTTGCGAGAAGACGTAGTGGTAGGCGCGGCCGCGGTTGCGCTCGAAGGCATTCCAGACCTCGGGCACGTGCCACTCGCAGTCCATCTCCGGGGTGAGACCCTTCGGGACGTTCAGCTTCAGGCTGCGCCCGGTCGCCTGGATGAAGTCGTTTGCCGGCTGCTTTTGCGCCATCGCGGTCATGAACATCCGTCCGTACGCCCCCGCCTCGACGACGTTCCGGTCCCAGCGAGGCGCACAGGCCCACGTGTACTTGTCCTTCCAGCTCTTCTCGCTCGGCTTCGGCAGCGTCTGCTTGTTCCAGGGGTGATAGGGGCTGATCGGGTCGCCGCGAGGGTCGGTCGCGTAGCGGTCGCCGGCCCACTGCTCGTAGTAGGAGTGCTCGACGAACTCCTCGAAGCCGATGTTGATGTCCGTCAGCCGGGTCGTCACGAGCTCGCCGTCGATGACGACGCCGGGCGTCGACCAGCGCCGCTCGCCCCAGTCGTTGCAATCCTCGTAGCGGGCGTTGTAGGCGTGCGGATCGTCCCAGAAGCCGGTGTCGATCAGGCTCATCGGCCGCGCGCCGACCTGCTTGTAGCGCTCGTCGCAGCTGTAGAAGAACTCGGGGATCTCGTCCCAGACGGCGAGCATCCGCTTCGCGTAGTCGAAGATCCGCCCCAGCTTCGAGTGGTACTCGTTCAGCGTCTGGAGCGAGACCGTCGAGGAGACGCCGCCCGGGACGACGGTCTGCGGGTGCGGGTACTTGCCCGCGAGGATCACGAACATCTCGCGCGAGATGCGGGTGAACTCGAGCCCCTCCCGGTAGAGCGCGCCGGTCAGCGGATTCAGCGCCGTCATCAGGTCGGCCATCGTCTTGAAGCCGTGGTGCTCCTCGTGGCGGCAGCGGTACTCCTTCGCCTTCGGCCAGAGCTCGGGGTTCACGGCCCGAACGACGGCCTCCGAGTAGTCGGGCCCGGCGAGCAGGTAGAGGTGGAGCGGGTTGTCA
>Ga0136621_1000474_pt1 | contig 15944 bp, 13 predicted proteins | sample AntDryUQ445A2306_FD_104673 | JGI IMG/M metagenome (GOLD analysis project Ga0136621, IMG submission 104673) | Polar desert sand microbial communities from Dry Valleys, Antarctica - metaG UQ445A (23.06) | ecosystem: Environmental > Terrestrial > Soil > Desert | place: Antarctica: Dry Valley...
ACCTGGTTGAGGATGTCGCAGACGCCGCAGTAGCCGACGTAGGTGGCGTCGCCGATCACGTCGATCGCCGACATGCCGTTGCCTGGATCGGCTGGGCTGGGCGTCGCGGTCGCGTCGCCCGGTCTGCTCGCCGTGCCGAGATCGTAGACCTTGACCCACGACTTGTTGTTGGCGGGGTCGGAGTCGAACGGGCCGGTCGTCTCGGGGCCGAACGTGGTCTCGACGACCTCGTTCCCTGCCGTGACGAGGTGGCTCGCGTCCGTCGGATCCATCTCGAACGGGTTGACGAACCGGGCGCCCGTGACCTTCGGGTCGATCGACTTCCACGACCTGCCACCGTCGGTGGAGACCTTCATCGCGTTGAAGACGTACGCCTCGTACGCGATGTCGCTGTTGGCCGGATCGACCTCGGCGAAGGTGCCGTCGCCGCCGAAGGTCTCGAACTGCTCGCGTGTGCGCGAGTCGATCTTCATGTGGCCGTTGTCCTGCAGGCCGGCCCAGACAGTGCCGTCGTTCGCCATCGCGACGTCGTACGGCAAGAGCGTGGCGAAGCCCGTCTGGTTGCCGTCGCCCCAGCGGCCGTTGTTCATCTCCTGGCCGGCAGTCGTGTGCTGCTTGTAGAAACCGCCGTCGTTGCCGACCGCGAGCGTGGCGCCGCCCGAGCCGTCCGGAATCCAGAGTGCGTCCTGCTGGTCCGGGTGCGTCGTCGTGCTGACGGTCGGGGGACGGTTCGTCGGGCACTCGGGCAGACCGAGCGACAGGAACATGCAGGTCTCGCCCGCGAAGTACCGGCCGATCACCTTGAACGTCGTCGGCCCGCTCATCGGCGCGGCGATCTCGTTCTGCCAGACCTCCTCCAGCCCGAACGCGAGACGCGTCGGCACGCCGCTTCCGTCCTGCCGCGTGGGATCCGGCGCGACCCATTCGTTGTACCAGGCCTGGATGCCCGGCTCGTACCCCGTCGCCTGGCCGTAGCCGACGAGCGCCGAGCCCGTAGCCGGGTTCTTGGCGATGGCGTTGTCGTCTGCCATCACGAGCCACGTCGCGCCGAAGTCCTTCGACACGTAGATGCCGTTCAGCACCGTGCCTTGGCCACCGCGCGGGTCGGGCACACCACTGGCGTCCACGACGTCAAGCTGGCCGTTCAGCGCCGCCGCGTCCTGCACGATCGCATAGAGGTAATCCTTGTCCTGCGCTGCGCCCGTCGTCTCACCGAGCTCGACGCGTCCGATGCGATCCTGCAGCGCGAATCCGGTCGCCGCGAGCTTCGTGAAGCTGCCCGGCGCGCCCGTCGCTGACCGGTAGACGCCGTTCGCCGGGGACTGGACGGTGCCGTCCGAGTTCTTCCGCTGACCGGCGCGCCAGCCGACCACCGCGGCGACGGTGCCTGGCTCGACCTGACCGTTGACGCCGCCCGCGCCGCGGACGACGACGTCGGTGACCATGTTCGCGAGCTGGCAGCTGCCGCCGCCCTCCACGCCGGCGCACGCGCCCGTGGGGAGCTTGACGTTGACGTAGCTCTGGCCGCCGTCCGTGGAACGGAAGAGGCCCTTGGAGGTCGCGGCGTAGACCTCGCTCGGATTCGTGGGGTCGGTCTCGATGGCGAAGCCGAGCGCGCCGTCCGGCACGCCGGCCGCCTTCTGCCACGTCGTGCCGACGTCCGTGCTGTAGAAGGCGCCGTAACCCGTGTAGCCGCCGCTGCCGTACGTGCCGTCGCCGCTGATGGCGAGCACCGTGCCGCCGTTCGCGGTGGTGTAGCCGACGGCGCCGACGATCTGGCTCGGCAGCCCGTCACCAATCGAGCGCCACGTGTCGCCGAGGTTCTCGGACACCCAAATGCCGCCCGTGCCCTTGGCCGCGAAGAGGCGTCCCGTGGCCGCGTCGTACTCGAGGCTGTCGAGCCGGCCCATGTTGTCGACGAGGCCCAGGCCGTTCACCGACGTGTAGTCGGGATGGTCGACCTGGAGCGGGCCGCGGCCGTACAGCTCCCAGTTGCCCGCGGTGCCCTTCACCTTGCCGGCCTTGGGATTCGACTTCGCCTGGTTCAGCGCGTTCGCGTATGCGCCCGGGGCCACCGTGTCGTACGGAGCGCTGCGGACTGTCTCCAGACCCTCCTGACGCAGGATCAGCTCGATGAGCTTCTCGGGGTGCTTGGCCGTGTTGATGCACGTGCTGTTGGCGAGCACCTCGCGGTAGAGCGTCTCGTTCTCCCGAATGCCGGCCCGCCGCTCTGCCGCCTCCTTCTGGGCGACGAGCTCAAACCCGGTCGGACACGCCGCGGCCGAGGCCCGCACGCCGCCGTCGGGTGTGAAGGCGGCGCCGGCGAGACCGACGCCGAGACCGACAAAGAGCAGGGCCGCGATGGCCGCGTAACGCACGCGTGCGTGCATGATTACTTCCTCCCTTTTGAATTCAACCGCGCAGAAACACCCTGCTTATAGCGGCCCGTTATCGGAATGTAAACAGTGAGGAGTGTTTAGCTTTACTGGGGTTTGGCTAGGCTTGTTCCTGCGATTGAATAGTCAGTCAAATTGACTGACGGATCAGTCGGGGTGACTGATCGGTCAATCGGATGGTTGCCTTCGCAGTAAGGACCGGAGTTCCGCGCGCTCAGTACGCGAACGCGGCGCGCTGTTCGTCGGCGCGGTACGAGGAGCGGACGAGCGGCCCGGCGAAGACGGAGCCGAAGCCCATGGCCTCGCCCTGCTCGCGCAGCCGGCGGAACTCGTTCGGGTGCACCCAGCGGTCGATCGGCGCGTGCCTCGAGGACGGCTGGAGATACTGGCCGATCGTGACCACGTCGACCCCGTGCGCGCGCAAGTCGCGCATCGTCTCGACGATTTCGTCGTTCGTCTCGCCGAGACCGACGATGATCCCGGACTTGGTCAGCACCGGATAGTCCGAGAGCTCCTTGGCCCGGCGGAGCAGCCAGAGCGCCTTGTCGTAGGAGGCCTTCGCGCCGCGCATCCGGCGGTGCAGCCGGCGCACGGTCTCGATGTTGTGGTTGAAGACCTCTGGTCGCGCCGCCAGGACCGTGCGGAGCGCCTCCTCCTCGACGCCGAGGAAGTCGGGGGTCAACACCTCCACCGACGCGTGCGGGAGCTTGCGCTTGAGGGCGCGAATGGTTGCCGCATAGTGGCCCGCGCCGCGATCGGGCACGTCGTCGCGGTCGACGGAGGTGACGACCACGTGCGTCAGCTCCATCTGCGCCGCGGCCTGCGCGAGCCGGAGTGGCTCGAGCGGGTCGGGCGGGTGCTCGGGCTTGCCGGAGTTGACGTAGCAGTAGCGACAGGCGCGCGTGCACGTGTCGCCGAGGATCTGGAAGGTGGCCGTGCCGCGGCCCCAGCACTCGGAGATGTTCGGGCAGCGCGCCTCCTCGCAGATCGTGTGCAGGCTCGCGCCGTGGATGAGTTTCTTGACGTCGAAGTAGCGCGAGTCGGCGTTCGGCGCGCGCACCTTCATCCACGCGGGGCGGCGCGGCCGGTCGGCGACGGGACGAGAGCCCTCCATCGCTCCCAGTCTAGGCCGTGCGCTCGACCATCAGCGTCACCATTGTCGAGTTCTCGGTCCAGAGGCGGTGGGGAGTGTTCACCGGCCAGACCACACGCTCGCCGGCATGAAGCGGTGCGCTCTCGCTGCCCACGGAGGTGAAGCCTCGTCCTTCGAGACAGATCGCCGTGATCTCGTGTGGAGCGGTGTGCTCATGAATAGTCGCGTTCTCGGCGAAGCGGAGAAGAGCGAGAAAGAGGTCCTCTTGGGCAGCCCCTTCGACTCGACCCCGTTCGCCTGCGGATCTGGAACCCGGCCCCAGCCGGGCCGTGGCAGCGGGGCGACGTCGAGGCTCACCGGGCGGCGAGCTGCGCGTGGACTCGTTGTGGCCACAGCCCGTGCCCTCCCTCGGCGGGCAGCTCCTCGAACTCGAGCGCGAAGACCTCTGCGAGCGCAGTGAGCGCATGGGGCCGGACCTCGTCCAGATGGACCGGCCGGCCGAGCTCGCGCGCGACCGTCGTGAACGCCGCATCCTCGAGCCCGCAGGCGGTGATCCAGTGGGTAAACGGGGCCGGGTCGAGATCCACGTTGAGGGCGTACCCATGCGTCGTCACCCACTTCGAGATGTGGATGCCGATGGAGGCGATCTTCCGCGGCGCGCCAGGCACACCGGAAGGCGTCACCCAGACTCCGGTCAACCCCTCGATGGGCGTCGCCTCGACGCCGACGGCTCTAAGCGTGCCGACGAGCGCGCGCTCCAGGTCGCGCACGTAGCGCTTGACGTCCTGCCCGTGGCGCTGCAGATCCAGGATCGGGTAGCAGACGAGCTGACCCGGCCCGTGATAGGTCGACTTTCCACCGCGATCCGTCTCGACGAGCTGGACGTCAGCGTCCGCTGAAATGTGAACCTCGCCCTGCTCTGTCCGTCGTCCGAGGGTGATCACGGGCGTGTGCTCGAGCAGGATCACGGTGTCGGGGATTGCGCCCTGCGAGACGGCGGCGGCCAGGGACCGCTGGAGATCCCAGGCCTCTTCGTAGGGGACCGGGTCGCGGAGGTCGAGGAGATAGGCCCCGTGGCTCATCTGCCGAGCGTAGCTGCCGATCGGCGCCGGGGTGCGCCCCTGAGCCACACGACCGAGTTAGTGGCTCGCGCTCTGAGCCACTAACTCCGGCGGGCGTCTGTTCTCGCTGGCGAGCCCGCCTGGGCCCGGCCTGAGAGCTCGGCGCGCAGCCGCTTACGCTCACCGTCCGAATCGAGCGCCGCGGCAGGGTTCAGTAGGAGCTTTCGTCCCAGGTCTCGAGGCGCTTGCGGAGGTCGCGGAGGAAGCGGCCTGCCAGCGCGCCGTCGACCAGACGGTGATCGTAGGTCAGCGTCAGGTTCATCATCGAGCGGATGGCGATCACGTCGGCGCCGAGCTCGTCCTGAACGACCCAGGGTCGTTTAACGACCGCATAGGTGCCGAGGATTCCCGCCTGTGGCTGGCTGATCACGGGAGTGCCGTGGAATGTTCCGTAGCCGCCCGGATTCGTGATCGTGAAGGTGCCGCCCTGGACGTCGTCGGGAAGGAGCTTCTTGTCCCGCGCCCGCTGGGCGAGCTGCGCGACTCCCTTGGCCATTCCGAGCAGGTTGAGCGTCTCCGCGTTCTTCAGCACCGGGACGATCAGCCCCTTGCCATCGGCAAGCTCGACCGCGAACCCGAGGTTGACGAAGTTCCGCGTGACGATGGTCTCGCCGCGGATCTCGCCGTTCACCCACGGGTACTCGCGCAGCGTCTCGACTGCCGTGCGCGCGATGAAGGCGAGGTACGTCGGGTTCACGCCGTAGGCCGACTGGTACTCCTTCTTGAGCTTCTCGCGTATCCCGACCACCCTTGACATGTCCACCTCGATCGCACTCGTCACGTGCGCAGAGGTGTCGAGCGACCGGCGCATGTGCTCGGCAATGCCGCGGCGCATTGCGGTCATGGGCTCGAGCTGCTCGCCCGCCGCCGCCGCCGGCTCCGGGCTGGGCGGACGTGGCGGAGCGCCAGTCGGGGCTGGAGCCGGCGGCGGCGGCGGCGCGGTCGCCCCGGCCGCGCGCTCGGGTACGGCCTCGGGCGCCTTTGCGGGTGCCTGGGGGCCAGCCTCGAGGTAGGCCATGATGTCCTTCTTCGTGACACGCCCCCCACGGCCCGTACCGGAGACCTGACCGACGTCGACGCTGTGCTCCGAGGCGATGCGGGCGACGACGGGCGAGACGAAGGTCTTGCCGTCTGCCGCGCCGTCGGTCGGTGCGTCCGCCGGAGCAGGCGTCGCCTCGGTCGTCTCGGCGGTCGGTGTCCGGGCCGGCGTCGCCTCGGTCGTCTCCGCGGTCGGCGTCACCGCCTCGCCGCCGGCGGCTGCATTCGATTCGGCCGCAGCCCGAGCCGTCGCGGGCTCGGGTGTCTTCTCCGGCGGAGGCTGCTCGGCGGAAGGAAGGCCGGCCGCGGGGGCAGCACCTTCCGGGGCGATCACGGCGAGCTTCGTCCCCACGTCCACCGTCTCGCCTTCGGCGACCAGGATCTGCTGGAGGACTCCATCGCCGGGGCTCGGAACCTCCGTGTCGACCTTGTCGGTCGAGATCTCGAGCAGCGGCTCGTCGGCTGCAACCGGCTCGCCCTCGCTCTTCAGCCACTTCGTGATCGTTCCCTCGGAGACCGAGACGCCCATCTGCGGCATGACGACGTCGAGGGCTGTATTCGTTGCCATCTCTAGTATTCGGTGAGCTCTCGGAGGCCGGCGAGGACGTCTTCGACCTGGGGGATGAAGGCCTTCTCGAGCTTCGGCGAGAAGGGTACGGGCGCATCCGGCGCGGCGATACGCTTCACCGGCGCATCGAGGTCTTCGAAGGCCTCCTCGGCGATCGTGGCGGCGATCTCGGCGCCGAAGCCACCCGTGCGCGTGTCCTCGTGTAGGACGAGGGCCTTCGAGGTCTTGCGCACGCTCTCGAGCACCGCCTTCTTGTCCCAGGGGAGCACCGTTCGGAGGTCGATGATCTCCACGGAGCCATCGCCGAGCTCTCTCGCCGCCTCCTCTGCCGTGTACACCATCGCGCCCCAGGTCACGACCGTGATCTCGTTGCCCTCCAGGTGGGTGCGCGCCTTGCCGAGCGGGATCGTGTAGCGCTCGTCGGGGACTTCGGTCTTGATGCGGCGGTAGAGATGCTTGTGCTCGAAGTAGAGCACGGGGTTCGGATCCTCGATGGCGCTGATCAGAAGACCCTTGGCGTCCTCGGGCGTCGCCGGGCACACACATTTCAGCCCGGGGATGTGCGCGAAGGAGCTCTCCGGGTTCTGCGAGTGGAACGGGCCCCCCGAGAAGCCGCCGCCCGAAGGAAGCCGCACCGTGATCGGGACCGGGGTACCGGCACGGTAGCGCTGCTTGGCGGCAACGGTCACGAGCTGATCCCACGCGCACGAGATGAAGTCGGCGAACTGCATCTCTGCAACGGGGCGCATGCCCATCATCGCGGCACCCGTGCAGCCGCCGACGATCGCCGTCTCCGAGAGCGGAGCGTCGATCACGCGCCAGGCTCCGAACTCCTCCTGGAAGCCGAGCGTGACCTTGAAGGCGCCACCGTAGACGCCCACGTCCTCGCCGATCACGAAGACCCGCTTGTCGCGGCGCATCTCTCCGCGGAGCGCGTCCGAGATCGCCTGGAGATATGTCATCTCAGCCATCGGAGCCCTTACTTGTGGTGAGGCGTGTCAAGGTCTTCCGGGCTCGCGTAGACGCCGTCGAGCAGCGTCGCGGGATCGGGCTCGGGCGATTCCTCGGCCCGTCGCATCGCGTCGGCGAGGAGTCTCTTGACGCCGCTCGCGATCTCGCCCTCTTCGTCGTCGCTCAGATCGGCGTTCTCGCGCAGCCAGGCCCGGAAGCGCTCGATGGGATCGTTCCGCGCCCACTCCTCGAACATCTCCTTGGGGACGTAGAAGGCGTCGTCGTGTACGGCGTGACCCTCCATTCGCAGCGTCAGGCACTCGAGCAGCGTAGGCCCGCCACCCTCGCGCGCCTTCTCGATCGCGCGCCTGGCCTCGCGGTAGACGGCGAGGACGTCGGTGCCGTCCACGACCACGCCCTCGAAGCCGTACGCCTCCGCGCGCCCGGCGAGGTTCTCCGTCGCGTACTCGAGGTGGGTGGGAGTCGAGTAGGCCCACTGGTTGTTGTCGCAGACGAAGACGACGGGCAGCCGGCGCACGCCCGCAAAGTTCATCGCCTCGTGTGTGTCGCCGCGGGCCGAGGCGCCTTCGCCGAACCAGCCGACCGCCACGCGCTTCTCCTCGCGGATGCGAAAGGCGAGGGCACACCCGACCGCAACCGGCAGCATCGCGGGCAGATGGCTGACCATCGCGATCAAGCCGAGCCGGGAGTCGGCCATGTGCACGTTGCCGTCCCTGCCCTTCGTCGGCCCGTCCACCCGCCCCATGTACTGGGCGAAGATCCGCCAGGGCTCGACGCCGCGCGCTACGTGTACGCCCATGTCGCGATGGAGCGGAGTTCCGACGTCGTCCGGACCCATCGCGGTCGCGACGCCCACCGAGGCCTCGTTCCCGCGACCCGTGTAGAAGGAGCCGGGAATCTTGCCCTGCCGGTAGAGGATGTGGCCGCGCTCCTCGATGCCGCGCGTCGTCAGCATCTTGCGGTAGACCTCGAGGAGGTCGTCGCGGTCGAGACCCGCCTCTCGCACCTCCTTGAGCGAGCCGATCGGCTCTGCTTCTCTCGCTATCGCCATCCTTCTCCTCGCTCGCGCACGGACTTTCGATCAACTCTAACCGCTCGGGCAGCGCGCGCCCCGGGTCCGGAGGATCGGCTTGGCTAGAGTCGACCCCGTGGGGAAGGCCTCCGACTGGCTGCGGGAGGAGCGGCGCAAGACGCTCGGCGACTGGGTCTCGTTCTGCCTGGCCTGCGGCTTCACGCAGCGCTACTTCGAGGACTCGGAGGCCGAGCTGCCCGCGGAGTGCCCCCACTGCACGGGCGAGATCCGCCGGCGCTGCCCCGCGTGTGCCGCGCGCTTCAGCTCTGCCTTCTCCGTCACGTGCGAGGCCTGCGGGGGCGAGTTACGGCCGCCGGAGCAGTTCGGCGTTCGCATCCGCAAGGCCGGCCGGTAGGAACGCTCTAAGCGCGAATCTCGGAGAAGCGGATCGCCGTCACGGTGTCGTCGAGCGACACCTCGCGGTTATAGAGCTGGCTCAGTGAGTTCGCCATCTCTTCGGGCCGCCTGATCTCTGGATTGTCGTGCTCGATCTCGCGCGGCGAGAGCTCGCTCAGCTTCTTTACCTCGACCTTGTCGATGACTGCGTCGAAGATCCGTTGCCGTGGGCTGAAGCGCACTCCCACGAGGACCTGGACGACCATTCCCTTCCGATACTTGTGCGACTTGTCGCCGAGCCGGATCGTCGCGGTCTTGCGACGATTTCGCAACTGGTCGGCGACCAGCGGTGAATAGAAGTTGAGGGCATACATCGACTATTCCTCAGTCCGGGAAGCGAAGCGGCCGCATCATAGAGCCTCCCGGCTCAGCGCGGCGGCCGCCTTCTCGGCCATCTCGCGCTCTCCTCGATAGGCGAGCAATTCCGGCGCGCCGGCGAGCGGGAGCCATCGGACCTCGGCAACCTCGTGCGCATGCTCCGGCGCCAGGTCGCCCAGCCTCCCCGCGCGGTAGCGCAGGAGGTAGAAGCTGACGACCTTGAAGATGCGCTCGCCGGCCCACGTGTAGACGTACCGTACGTCGCCGAGCTTTCCGAGCGAGCGAGCCTCGACCCCTGTTTCCTCGCCCACCTCGCGCAGCGCCGCTTCCTCTGCGGCCTCGCTCGGCCCGATGATGCCCTTCGGCAGCGCCCAGACCCCCGGCGGCTTGCCGCCGGGCCGGATTGCCGCCAGCACCCAACTCGAGCAAAGCCGCCGAACGAGTACGCCGCCCGCGGAGAATTCTCGCCGCACAGGGCGATGCTAGCTTCGCGGCATGCGAAGGGTGCTCATTCTGGCGTGCGCGATCGTGATGGTCGACACGATGCTCTACGCGGCGCTGACGCCGCTTCTGCCGGAGTATGCGGACGATTTCGGCCTGTCCAAGGGGGCGGCTGGACTGCTCGTCGCGGCATACGCGTTCGGCGTTCTGCTCGGCGCCTTGCCCGCTGGGCTGGCGGCGGCCCGCTTCGGCGCTAGGGCGGCGGTGCTCACGGGTCTTGTGCTCGTCTCGCTTGCGAGCCTGGGATTCGGATTCGCCTCCGACCCGCTGGCCCTCGGTCTGGCCCGGCTCGGCCAGGGGCTCGGCAGCGCGCTCTCGTGGGCGGGAGCGCTCGCGTGGGTGATCGGCAGGGCGCCACGTGAGCGGCGCGGCGAGGTGCTCGGAACCGCCCTCGCGGCAGCGGTGTTCGGAGCTCTCCTCGGCCCGATCGTCGGAGCGTTCGCCGGCGTCGTGGGGGCGCCCCTCGCATTCGGGAGCCTGGCCGCACTCGGCGGGGCGCTCTTCGTCGCGGCTTGGAGGACGGATGGTCCGGCACCCGAGTCGGCGACCCTTCGCTCGGTTCGGGGCGCCCTGCGCGAGCCACTGTTTCTCGGCGGCCTCTGGCTCGTGATCCTGCCTTCGCTCCTCTTCGGGGTGCTGATGGTGCTCGTGCCGCTCGAGCTCGGCGACGCCGGCTGGGGTGCGACTGCCGTCGGCGCGGTCTTCCTCTCGGCGGCGGCCCTGGAGATGTTCCTCGGACCGCTCGCCGGCCGCCTCTCCGACCGCAGAGGGCGACTGCTCCCCGTTCGCTTCGGCCTCGTCGCCTCCGCGCTCGTCTCACTCGCCCTCGCCTTCGCTGGCCGTCCTGCCCTGCTCGCTTGCCTGGTGCTTGTTGCCTCGCTTTCCTACGGAATCTTCTACGCGCCGGGGATGGCGCTGATCGCGGATGGAGCCGACGAGCAGGGTCTCGCCCAGGCGCTTGCCTTCGGCGTCATGAACGCGGCCTGGGCGCTCGGCAACGTCGTCGGGCCGGCCACGGGCGGCGGTCTCGCCGACGTCGCGGGGGATGCGGTCCCCTTCACCATCCTTGCGGCCCTGTGTCTGGCTACCCTGGCGCTCTCGGGAAGACTGCGACCCACGCCAGCCTGGGTCGCGAGCTTGTGACATCGGCCAGGCTTCGAAGCCGCCGGCGCCCCTGCCTCACCGTTTGCAGCTGCCCTCTCAATACGTTACGATGACCTGGCACTCGCGTCGTTAGAGTGCCAAGGACTGTCACAAGCTCGAAGCAAGAGGAGGAGCTGTATGGATCTTCAACCGTTGGGCGACCGTCTGATCGTCGAGGCCCTCGAGGAAGAGGAAATGACGGCGAGCGGAATCGTCCTGCCGGACACCGCCAAGGAGAAGCCCCAGCGCGGCCGAGTGATCGCCGTCGGGCCGGGCTCTCGCGACGAGGACGGCGAGTACATCGCGATGGACGTCGCCGAGGGCGACGAGATCATCTTCTCGAAGTACGGCGGCACGGAGCTCAAGGTCGGCACGAACGACGTGCTGATCCTGCGTGAGTCCGACGTGCTCGCCAAGGTCGTCGGCGACCGCGAGCTCGCGGGCGCAAAGGCCTAGAGACCAGAAATCGCTTCTGACAATGAACGGGAGGTACTAGATGGCTCATAAGGAGCTGAAGTTCAGTGAGGACGCACGGCGCTCGCTCGAGCGTGGCGTGAACACCCTCGCCGACGCGGTCAAGGTCACCCTTGGCCCCAAGGGACGCTACGTGGTGCTCGACAAGAAGTTCGGCGCACCGACGATCACGAACGACGGCGTCACGATCGCGCGCGAGATCGAGGTCGAGGACGTGTTCGAGAATCAGGGCGCACAGCTGGTGCGCGAGGTCGCCACAGCGACGAACGACGTCGCTGGCGACGGCACCACGACGGCGACCGTTCTCGCGCAGGCAATCGTGCGCGAGGGCCTCAAGAACGTCGCTGCCGGCGCGAACCCGATGGCGCTCAAGCGCGGCATCGAAGTGGCCGTCGAGCAGGTCGTCGAGAACCTGAAGACGCAGTCCAAGGAGATCTCGGGCAAGGAAGACATCGCTCGGGTCGCGACCATCTCCGCTCGCGAGCGGGAGATCGGCGACGTGATCTCCGACGCGATCGAGAAGGTCGGCAAGGACGGGGTCGTCAACGTCGAGGAGGGTCAGACCTTCGGGCTCGAGCTCGAGTTCACCGAGGGCATGCAGTTCGACAAGGGCTACCTCTCGCCGTACATGATCACCGACGCCGAGCGCATGGAGGCCGTACTCGACGATCCCTACATCCTGGTCGCGAACCAGAAGATCGGGGCCGTCAAGGACCTGCTGCCCGTGCTCGAGCAGGTGATCCAGGCGGGCCGCCCGCTGCTCGTCGTCTCTGAGGACGTCGAGGGCGAGTCGCTCGCGACGATCGTCGTCAACAAGCTCCGCGGCACATTCACCGCCGTCGCCGTCAAGGCGCCGGGCTTCGGTGATCGCCGCAAGCGCATGCTCGAGGACATCGGCATCCTCACCGGTGCCGAGGTCATCACCGAGGAGATGGGCCTGAAGCTCGAGAACACCAAGCTCTCGCAGCTGGGTCGGGCCCGTCGTGTCGTCGTCGACAAGGACGCGACCACGATCATCGACGGAGCCGGCGACTCCGAGGGAATCAAGGCGCGGATCAAGCAGCTGAAGGCCGAGATCGAGACGACCGACTCCGACTTCGACCGCGAGAAGCTGCAGGAGCGGCTCGCGAAGCTCGCGGGCGGCGTGGCGGTCGTCAAGGTCGGCGCTGCGACCGAGACGGAGATGAAGGAGAAGAAGCACCGCGTCGAGGACGCGCTTCAGGCGACCCGCGCAGCTCTCGAGGAGGGCATCGTGCCGGGCGGCGGCGTGGCGCTTCTGAATGCCGTCAAGGCGGTCAAGCTCGACGGCTTCGAGGACCCAGACGAGCGGACGGGCGCCTCGATCATCGTTCGGGCACTCGAGGAGCCGGTTCGCCAGCTCGCCCAGAATGCGGGGCTCGAGGGCTCGGTCGTCGTGAACCAGATCCGGACGGCCAAGAAGGGCCACGGTCTGAACGTCGACACAGGCGAGGTCGAGGACCTCGTCGCGTCGGGCATCATCGACCCGACGATGGTCACGCGCTCGGCGCTGCAGAACGCTGCGTCGATCGCGAAGAACATCCTCACGACCGAGGCGATCGTCGCCGAGCCGCCCGAGAAGACCCCCGCCGGCGCCGGCATGCCCGGCGGCGGAATGGGAGACATGGGTGGAATGATGTAAAGGGCGTGGGGGAAACCAGGTTTCCCCCACGAGCCCCCTTCTTGGGGGTGCTCTTCTTCGCTTTTCGGGGAAGAGAGACGTGCTACCAAAGAACGGAAAGGGCCGGCGTCGTGCCGGCCCTTTCCGTCTTTCTCCTGCATGCCGAATGGCTCTCTACGGAATCAGCTTCCCCGCTCCGTAGATGTTCTGGTCCAGACCGCCCGCATTTCCGCACGTGTCTCCGGTGAACGGAGCGTCTCTACGTGCCAGCGGGATGTCGGCGGAGCCGAGGCCCTGCGCGACCGTGCCGAGATCCGTGCGGCACTGCTGGACGTCGAAGCCGTCGATGAAGCCCGGGTTGGGATCGGACTGGGTCTCACGCGGGTCGACCCCGGGAACGACGTCTCTGTTGTCCGTCCAGGTCATGTACGCGTAGACCGTTCCCAGACCGAGAGACGGCGGGAGCGTTGCCATCTGGATCCAGTTGTAGTCGCCGTGGAACGGAATCTGACGGCTCCCGAACATCTCGTACTGGGACTGGTGTCCCTGCGTCGAGACCTTCTCGGACGCCGCGAAGGTGAACCCCACGACGCTCGAGGATGCGAGCTTCGCGAAGAACGAGTTCACCACGTTTCCGTAGGGCTCGGCGAAGTACGCCGACGAGAACGCCCTGTTGCCGAAGAGCACGTTCCCGATCGGGAACTGGACCGTGTACGCCGGATCGGTGCGGTTGTCCTGCCAGACGACTCCGAGCCGGCCGCTCAACGCGTCGATGTCCGGGAAGAACTGGTGCCCTCGAAGAGACGGGTCGACTGCGACGGGATTGCTCCAGGTCTGGCCGTTGTCGATCGACCGGATCACGTACGTGAGCGACTGGCCTACCCTGCCGGAACCGGCCGAGCTGTACGAGGTAACACTGGGCTCGACGCTGTCGGGCCTGACCTCGTTGTAGACGAGCCAGACGCCCGGGAGTTGTCCGGTCGGATCCGAGGTCACGCGAGCCTCCAGGGGCACCCGATGGAAGACGAAATCTGCCGGGCAATGGAATGGGCCGTCGCCGCAGTTGCGGCTGCCGTCGAAGGGGAAGTACGGAACGATGTTGCGAATCTTCTCAGCGTTCTGGAAGGAGTTGCCCCCGTCGGTGGAGCGCGCGACCCCCAGCGCATTCGTCGTCTTCGAGGCGTTGTCGTTGAACGTCCGGAAGGTGACGTACACGTCGCCGTCGGCCTCGACTGCGATGTCGCAGCCCTGGACCGAGTGGATGTCGTTTGCTCCGGAGATCGAGATCGGCTTCGAGAACGTGTTGCCCTTGTCCGTCGAGCGGCTGAAGAAGATCTTGTTCTGGCCGGCGCCCGTGAACCGAGCCCAGCACACGTACACGTTTCCTTGGTAAGGGCTACTCGTTCGGTCGACCTCGAGCATCGGCTTGTCCTGGAAGATGCCGCCGTTGGGCGAGGACGGCGTCCCTCGAGCGACGATGCGAGTGCGTAGGTAGTCGACCGGGTAGCCGCTGGGATGCGGAGTGGTGTCGTAGGTGGCCACGTACACATCCCCGTTTTGAGGCTGCACGCGGTTGAAGGCGATACCGCCGACGAACAGGTTGCCCTGCTTGTCGAAGGCTGCGATCGGATCGCCCGCGTCGGAGTGCGTGCCGTAGAGCGGCGAGGCGCGACCCTCGAGCGAGGTGTCCTGCGGATAGCCCGGGACCATCGAATTGAGCCACGTCGTGCCTCCGTCGAGCGAGAAGGCAAAGCCCTGCCAGCCCGCAGCGAGATCGCTGAGGCAGTAGTCGTTCCAGCCGGCGAAGATCGCCGCCGGGTTGGTCGGGTCGATCACCGAGTAAGGCTCGTTTCCCTGACGGCGGCTGCCGCCGTCGTTCGAGTCCGAGTCGGCGTCCGTGGTGACGTCGTCGGGCGCCGGGTTGGTGCCGGTGTTGTTGCAGTGCTGGATACCGGTATCCGTGCCGCCGTCGTGGCGTATGTACGTCTGCCCTGTGACCCGGGCGTCTGCCCAGGCACTCGAAGCGACGGCGAGGGCAAACGCCATCACCGCCGTGATCGCTAGAACCCGTTTCATTTTCTCCCCTTTCGCACAAGAACGTTGTGGCGATGGATGAGGGTATCAGCGCTTCCGTGCAAACCGGCGCGAAGCGTTCTCAGCGGAAGTTGGGTCTCGGCGACGTCGCCGGCGGAGCCCGGCTTTGCCGGGCGGGCGCCACACAGCGACGGGAGACGCTGCGGCGAAGAAGGGGGCATTGGGGGAAACATGGTTTCCCCCAACTACACTGACGGGGTGGGTGTCCAGGAATTCCCTGTGCAGGCCATGTCTGCGGCTCGTCCTCGCGCCTTTGTCGGGGTCGTCGGCACGGACGCCGAGTCGCTTCTTCAGCGCCTGCTCTCCAACGACGTGGCGGCGCTCGGGCCGGGTGAGTCGTGCGACGCGCTTCTGTTGACGGCCAAGGCCCGGGTGATTGCTCCCCTGCGCGTTCTGCGGCGCGCGAAAGACGATTTCCTCCTCTGGACCGAGCCGGAGCTCGGCGAACGGCTTCGCGGGGAGATCCTGCGCATGCGCTTCGCGGCTAAGGCCGAGGTCGAGCTCGAGGATCACCGGTCATACGTCCTCCTCGGCCCTGAGGCGCGCTTGCCCGAGGGGTCGACCGCGTTGCCGACGGCGGAGTACGGAGTCCCCGGCTGGGAGGTTCTCGACGAGCGTCCAGACGCTCCCCGGGACGAGCTTGATCGCGATCGGCTCGAGGCGATGCGAATTCGCGCTCGCACCCCGCGCTACGGTCGCGAGATCGACGACCGCGTTCTCCCGGCAGAGGCCGGCCTGGTCGAGCGCGCAGTGAGCTTCACGAAGGGCTGCTACCCCGGACAGGAGCCGATCGCCCGCTTGCACTATCGCGGTCACGCAAACCGCGGGCTGCGCGTGCTGGAGCTGGAGTCGAGCGAGTTGCCCGCTTACGACGCCGAGGTCGATCTGGACGGAAAGACCGTCGGCCGGGTGACGAGCGCTGTGCGCGAGGCGGACGGCCGGATCGTGGCGCTTGCGTACGTGAGGCGCGAAGTGCCGAAAGACGCCGACCTTCGCGTGGGGTCGGCCGCCGCTCGCTCGCTAGACTGACCTGGTCCCGCGCCCGTAGCTCAGGGGATAGAGCGCTGCCCTTTCCCGTCACGGAACTCGCGCCGGCTGCGCCGCCGCTCCGTCCCGCGC
>Ga0136621_1000476_pt1 | contig 15887 bp, 16 predicted proteins | sample AntDryUQ445A2306_FD_104673 | JGI IMG/M metagenome (GOLD analysis project Ga0136621, IMG submission 104673) | Polar desert sand microbial communities from Dry Valleys, Antarctica - metaG UQ445A (23.06) | ecosystem: Environmental > Terrestrial > Soil > Desert | place: Antarctica: Dry Valley...
ACATATCGGGGCGACCGAGGACGCAGTCCGGCGCCGCTTTGCAGCCGCCCAGGGCGCGAGTGATTTCCGGGACGGAGCACTAGATCTCGCGTTCGATGTGGCTCGCGCTCATCGCGAGCGCCAGGAGCACGGCGAGCCCGACGTAGGTGACGGCAACGGCGACGCGCTGCCACGGCTCGATGCGGTAGTACCCCGCCTGCGCGGCGACGTGCCGCTCCCGCCAGCGGCGCCACAGCTCGAGCCCGCCGACCACGAGCACGAGGATCAGGATCGGGTTCGGCGCGAGGATCGTCAGGCCGACGAGCGCGAGCAGACCGACAGCCCAGAGGGCGGGGTGAAGGGCGGCGACGGCCCGGCCGCCGTCGAGCGGCACGATCGGCAGCAGGTTGAACAGGTTCAGGAGGAAGCCGGTGAAGGCGAGAGCGACGAGCAGGTCGGAGTCGTAGGCCTCGCCGGCGACCCAGACCGCTGCGGCACCGAGGCTGCCGAGAATTGGGCCCGCGAGCGCGACCTGGGCCTCCTTCCAGGCATTCGGCGGCATCTGCTTCATGCCGACGACCGCGCCGAGGAAGGGGATGAAGAGCGGCGCCGTAGCGGGGATCCCTTGCCGGCGCAGCTCGAGCACGTGCCCGAGCTCGTGCACGAAGAGCAGCAGGACGAAGCCGAGCGCGAAGCGCCAGCCCCAGAGCAGCGCGTAGGCGCCGACGGAGACGAGCATCGTGCCGGCCGTCGTGAAAATCTTGAACTTGAAGATCGCGACGAAGACGAACTTCGCCTTCCAGATCAGCAGGCCGAGGGCCAAGATCGGCCCCCAGATGCGCCTGAGCAGCGCTCGCCAGAACGGCTCCGGCTGGATCGGCTTGTAGTCGCGCTGGGGCTCGGGGAAGTACTGGGGCTCCATGCTGAGACCTACGGTAGCGTCCGGCTCCAGCCCGTCGCGACCAATCCCGACGCGGGCTGCCACTGTCTGCCCCCTACGACCCGGTTCCGATCCACTCCTCCCCCCCCGCGTACACCTCCTTCTTCCAGAGGGGCACCGTCCCCTTGAGGGTGTCGATCGCGTCGCGGCACGCGGCGAGAGCGTCGTGCCGGTGAGGCGCGGAGACCGCGATCGCGACGCTCGTCTCGCCGATGCCGACCCGCCCGACGCGGTGCGCGATCGCGACCTCGCAGAGGTCGTACCTGGCTTTCAGGTCCGCCGCGAGGTCCTCCATCACCTTCTCCGCCATGCCGGGATAGGCCTCGTACTCGAGATGCGTCACCGTCCGGCCGCGGGATTGCAGCCGCGTCGTGCCGACGAAGCTCGCGACGGCACCCGCCCGCTCGTCGGCGACCTCGGAGACCACGTCCTCGAGCCCGATCGGTTCCTCGCTGAGCCGAAACGCCCCGCCCGAGACTGGCGGGATGAGGGCCACTTCCGAGCCCTCCCGCAGGGTCGCCTCCCGCGGCGTGTACGCCCGGTCGACTGCGTACAGGAGCCCCTCGGGCTCTGCGCCGAGCCCGAGCAGCGGCCAGATGTCCTCGACGCGCGAGCCTTGCGGAAGCTCGAGCTCCCGCTCGCGCAGGCCCGCACGCTCGCGCAGGCCCGCGAAGAGCTTCACGGTGACCTTCACTGCCCGGCAGCGTATCGGGGCGTACGATGGGAAAATGGCCACCACGCGGGATCCGCGCCTGACCGACTCTGGTATCGAGGTGAAGCCGGTCTACACGGCCGACGACGTCGTCGAGCCGCCAGCGGAGCTGCCGGGAGAGTTTCCCTTCACGCGGGGCCCCTATGGCGACATGTACCGCGGGCGCCCGTGGACGATCCGGCAGTACGCGGGCTTTGCCTCGGCCGAGGAGACGAATACCCGCTTCCGCTATCTGCTCGAGCGCGGACAGACCGGGCTCTCGGTGGCCTTCGACCTGCCGACGCAGCTCGGCTACGACTCCGACGACGCGAGCGCACTCGGAGAGGTGGGGAGGACGGGCGTCGCGATCGACTCGCTCGCGGACATGGAGCTGCTCCTGAAGGACATCCCGCTCGACCAGGTCTCGACCTCGATGACGATCAACGCGCCGGCGGCGCTCCTGCTCCTGCTCTACGAGCTCGTCGCGGAGGGGCACGGAGTAACCGGCGAGAGGCTGCGCGGCACCGTCCAGAACGACATTCTCAAGGAATATTGCGCCCGGGGGAACTACATCTTCCCGCCGCGGCCCTCGATGCGGGTGACGACCGATCTCTTCGCCTACTGCGACGAGCACCTGCCTCGCTGGAACACGATCTCGATCTCGGGCTACCACATCCGCGAGGCGGGCTCGAGCGCGGTGCAGGAGCTCGCCTTCACGCTCGCGAACGGGATCGCGTACTGCGAGGCCGCCGTCGCCGCCGGCCTCTCGCCCGACAGCTTCGGCGAGCGTCTCTCCTTCTTCTTCAACGCACACAACCACTTCTTCCAGGAGGTCGCGAAGTTCCGCGCCGCCCGGCGGCTGTGGGCGGCGATCATGCGCGACCGCTTCGGCGCGACGAACGCGCGCGCTCAGGCGCTCCGCTTCCACGCCCAGACGGGCGGCTCGACGCTCACGGCCCAGCAGCCGGACAACAACATCGTGCGGGTGGCGGTGCAGGCCCTCTCGGCCGTCTGCGGAGGAGCGCAGTCGATCCATACGAACGGCTTCGACGAGGCGCTCGCCCTCCCGACAGAGGGCTCGGCGAAGATCGCCCTGCGGACACAGCAGCTCCTCGCGCACGAGGCTGGAGGAACCGACACGGCGGATCCGCTCGGGGGCGCGTATTTCATCGAGGCGATGACCGACGAGCTGGAGCGCGAGGCGCTTACGCTGATCGCCCGCATCGACGAGCTCGGCGGTGCTGTGGAGGCGATCGAGCGGGGCTTCATGCAGCGCGAGATCGAGGATGCCGCCTACCGGCACAACGCTCAGGTCGAGGCCGGCGAGAAGGTGATCGTCGGCGTGAACCGTTACGTCGAGGCGGAGGGAGAGCCGATCGAGCTGTACCGGCTCGACCCGGAGGCGGAGCAGCGACAGCTCGAGCGGACAGCGCGCGTGAGAGCCGAGCGGAACGCGGGCGAGGCGGCTCGCGCGCTCGAGGAGGTGCGCCGCGTGGCGCGGGGAGACTCGAACCTCCTGCCTCCGATGCGAGAGGCACTGCAGGCCCGCTGCACGATCGGCGAGATCTGCGACGAGCTCCGCGCGGAGTTCGGGACCTACGACGCGCAGCGCGCCTAGCCGTCAGGCGGGCGGCCAGGGAACCGGAGGAGGCGCGAGCCTGTGGAGAGATCGTTGCGCTTTCTTGACACTTCGACTCGTCCAGCCGGGACATCGTCTGGGGTCAGACCCCCGTCGGAAAGCGTCACGAATCGTCCACAGGGCACCGGCGCCGCGCACGCGTCAGGCTGACGGCGTGCGGATCCTGCTCGTCTCCCAGATGTACCCGGGGCCGGATGAGCCCGACTACGGCGTCTTCGTGAAGGGGATCGAGGATGCGCTTCGCGGGCGTGGCCACGAGGTCGAGCGCGCAGTGCTGACCCGGCGTGCTCGCGGAAGGCGGAAGTATTTGGAGCTCGCGTGGCGCGCGGCGAGGACACGCCGGCGTTTCCGGCCGGACGTGATCTACGCGCACTTCCTCGTTCCGACCGCGCTCCTCGCCGGGCTCGGGTCGAGGGCGCCGCTCGTGGCGACGGCGCACGGGCAGGACGTCGCGAACATTGGCCGCATTCCCGGGGTCCGCGCCGCCACGCGTCTACTCGCGCGCCGAGCGGCCGCCCTGATCGCGGTCTCCGACTACCTCCGGCGCGAGCTCGAGGCCAAGGTGCCCGAAGCGCGGGGAAAGACCGATGTGATCTCGAGCGGGGTCGATCTCGATCTGTTTCGGCCCGCGGACGCCTCGGCGGCCCGCGCCGAGCTGGGCTGGGAGGGGGAAGAGCCCGCCTTCCTCCAGGTCGGCTCGCTGACCGAGCGGAAGAACCCACTCAGGCTCGCCCGCGCATTCGAGCGCCTGGGCCGCGGTCGCCTGGCGTTCGTGGGCGACGGCCCACTGCGGGCAGAGCTTCAGGGTAGGCCCAACATTCAGGTCGCGGGCCGGGTCGCCCACGAGCAGGTCGCGCGCTGGATCGCCGCCTGCGATGTGCTCTGCCAGCCAAGCCTCGTCGAGCCTCTCGGTCAGTCGCTACTCGAGGCGATGGCGTGCGGGCGCTCGGTCGTGGCGACTCGGATTGGGGGGCCGCCCGAGTTCGTGACGCCTGGAGCGGGATTCCTGATCGAGCCGAGCGACGAGGACTCGATCGCGGCGGGACTTGCCGCAGCTGCCCGGCTGCCGTGTCCGAATGCCGCGGCCCGCGCGGCCGCCGCAGCCTACGACGTCAAGCTTCAGGCGGCGCGGGTGGAGCAGGTGCTCGAGCGAGCCGCTCGAGGTCGGCCAGCCTAGCGAGCCCAAGAGCTCCAACAAAACGAAGCCTTGTGCCGCCGGGCCGCGCTGAACGGCGCGAGGACTTCGTCCTCAGTCGCTTACATGTGCCTGCACATGCGCGCTCCCTGCGTCCTTGCCTCGCCCCGTCCATCGCACCCCGACGACGAAGCGTCATTCTGTTAGGAGCTCTGAACGAACCGCGGTGGGCTTCCGGCCGAATAACCGGTCTCGTACCCAGAGACGAAGGAGTCTGAATGAAGCGATTTACGGCACTCGTCGTCGGTGTGGCCTCGGCCGCCGCCCTGCTCGTCTCTTCGGCGTTCGCAAACCACCCGGTGCTCGTCGAGGGCAACTGCCTCGGCACCGGCACCGCGCAGCGCACGGCCGTCCCGCCGGGCACCTGCGGCGACTACGACGGCGACGGGCGCATCGGCTCGGCGGAGGACACCGACGAGGCAGATCGGGTCTTCGGGACGATCAACGCCGCTCTCGGCCCCGGCAACATCGGCAGTCCGGCCGTCAGCACGGGCGTGAACCAGAACGGGAGCGTCACGATCGTCGCCTCGGGCGTCTTTCCCGAGGTCGTGACCATCACCGCGGCGAACGGCAACGTCACGCTGCAGGCCGCTCCCGGCGTCGAGGCGAACATCGATGCGGTCGTGCAGGGCGACGCGGGCACGACGCCGCGTCAGAGCCAGCCCGGAATCATCGTGAACGCTCCAGCCAACCGGTACGTCGTCGTCCGCAACATCACGAGCCGCAACTGGACGAGTGGCATCCAGGTGCTCGGCAACTCGCGCGTCGCGCTCGAGAGCGTCCGGGCGGAGAACAACGTGAACTACGGCATCGAGATCGCCGACAACGCGCGCGTGACGATCGCGAAGAGCGAGGTGCACGGGACCGGCTTCCGGACGAACCCCGTGACCGGGAACTTCCCCACGCCGAACGTCCCCTCACCGGGCAAGGGCATCGAGTTTGACGATTCCTCCTCCGGCACTGTCTTTCTCACCACCGTCTCGGGGAGCTTCGGGGCCGGCATCTCCAACATGACCGGACGTCGCTTCAACGTCTGCGTCTCGAACGTCAACGTGTTCGACAACAGCCCCAACTTCGAGTCGGTCCTCACGACCTGCCCGAACGGCTCGGGCACCGGCCCGACACCCCAGTCGAGTGCCAAGAAGGCGAATGCGAAGCCATCGGCCAAGAAGGCACCCGCCAAGAAGGCACCCGCCAAGAAGACCTCAAGGAAGGCGCCGAGCAAACGCGGCAAATAGAGCCGCGGAGCGTCCTTCCGCAGCTCGACCGACCCGGAATGCCCCTGCTCGAAGGGGCGTTCCGGGTCTCGGCATTGCTATCCTCGCCTCGCCATGCTGCTGGCGGCCACTGCAATCTTCCACGTCGTCGTCTCGTTCGCCCTGATGGGGCTCATCCTGATGCACTCGGGGCGGGACGCCGGGCTCGCCGGCATGGGGTACACCCCCGCCTCGCAGGGCGGCACGCACATCGTCGAGCGCAATCTGACCAGGCTGACGATTGTCGTCGCGACCGTCTTCTTCCTGAACACGGTCCTGCTCTTCCACCTCCTTACCTAGGGTCCGGTGGCGCGCGGGTCAGCCGTCGCGCTCGCTCTCGTGGCGCTCGGGGCCGGCTGTCATTCCGAGCGAGAGGCGGCCTCGCCGCCCGTTCTCGCGTCAGGCCCCACCGGCGTGATCCGCGTCGGGCTCGCAAGGCTTCCCTGGCCGCTCGACCCGGCCCGGCTCGAGGGTCGCGACGAGCTGACGGTGGGAAGGGCGCTCCTTGCGACGCCCCTCCGCTTCTCCCCCGACGGCTCGCGGCTTCGGCCGGGGCTCTGTGGGCGCTGGCGGTCGGATGCCTCCGGCCGCGAGTGGCGTTTTCGGTGCCGGCATGCGCGCGCGATCGCCCGTAGCCTGCGGGGCCTCCGCCGGCAACCGGACTCGCCATCGCGCTTCCTTGTCGCAGACGCCGTCCGGATCGCCGCGCCGACGCCCAGGACGCTCGTCGTGCGCCTGCGATTCCCGTGGCGGCGCTTCCCCTGGGCGCTTACGTCGCCGGCGACCGCGCCACGCGGCGTCCCGGGGCCGTTTCGGCTCGTCTCCGGCTCGAGGGAGCGCATCGTCGCAAGACGCGGCGGGTCGCGCCTGGTCTTCCGGCGGCTCGAGCCCCACCGGGCTGCGGTCGCGTTCCGGCGCGGAGCGCTCGATGAGGCGCCGATCCCGCGCGGCGACCTGCGTGCAGTCCTTGCCGACCCCGTCCTGCGGCCAGCCGTCAGGGCGCGACCGATCCTCGCCGTCGATGTCGTCGGACTGGGTGAAGGGATCTCGAGGAGCGTCCGGCGGACGCTCTGGCGGACGGCCCCGCGTAGTGAGTACCGAGCGCTCGTGCCGGAGAACGGGGCGCCGCTCGCCTTCGGCCTGCTCGCGGGCCGCGCGCCATCCGGCGTGGTGAGCGCGAGCTCGGTGCGCATGGCTCGAGCGGGCATTCCGTCCCTGCCGAAGACGCCGGTCACGATCGCCGTTCCCGCAGAGCCGGAGCTTCGTTACGCCGCGGCGATCGTGTGGGCGCACTGGCGTGAGCTCGGCTTGCCCGTCCGGCTACGCGGGCAACCCGGTGGGCCTGCGACGGCGCGCTTTCAGCGCCTGCTCGCTGCCTACCCGCACGAAGAGGCGCTCTTTCTGGCCTTTCGCTTCGCCGGGGGTCGGGGGGAGCCGGCTCTTCTTGCGATGCTCGCCGCTCCGGACCCGGATCCTCTGATCCGGCGCCTCGACCGCCGGTTGCGAGACGAGGCACTGCTCGTCCCACTCGCCCGCGCCCAGGACGCGCGGCTCGTCTCGTCGCGCCTCCGAGGTTGGGCACACGACATGCTCGGCTCGGTCGACTATGCCTCCGTTGTGTTGGGGAGGCCCGTCCGCAAAGCGAGCCAGGCCGCTACTTGACGGACAGGCCCTTAACAGCTCGCTCAACCAAGGGGCCTATCCGCAAGGTGAACCAGGACGCCTGACAGGCGCCACGCGGCCCGATGCTGCGTCCTCGGTCACGCCGATATGCCTGCATATCGGCGCTTCCTGCGTCCTTGCCTCGCACCACGTGTCGCGTGTCATCCACCGCGGCCACATTACGGACAGGCCCCTGGGCGTCGTAAACTGCTGTAGTGGTGCGACCTCTCGCCTCGAAGCCCCCGACGGTCGGCGAGCGAACCGTCACCGCCCGCGGCACCGACGTCCGCTCGATCCGGCCCTATCTTTTCTCGCGCGTTTCTCTCCTCGCGGCCGTGCGACGGCTCGCCAGCATTGGCTCACTCGCGTTTCTCGACTTCTGCGGGCTCACGCTCGGCCTGTACGGAGCGCTCGCCCTGCGTGAGATCGCCTACGGCAACACCCCGCTGCTCTGGGGCCTGCTCTGGGATGCGGTCAGCGATCTGCTGCCCTTCCTCACGCTCGTGATGGTGCTCGTCTTCTGGCAGGCGGGCCTCTACGGGGCTCGCGAGCTGCGGGGCGGCCTCGGCAGGATCGTCGGCTCGCTCGTCGTTGTCGCGCTGCTCACTCTCGCCTTTGGGCTCGGGACCGGGCACGAGTTCACGACGCTCGGCTTCTTTCCGGTCGCAATCGGCCTGGCCAGCATCTGCATCGGAGCCCTCCGCGCGAGCTACGAGTCGCTGACGGAGAGCCTGCTCCGGCTTGCGGGGGTGCGGCGGCGTGTGCTGCTCGTAGGCCAGGGCGAGAACCTGGAGCATCTCCACCGGACTCTCGGCTCTGGACGCAGCGGGATCGACTACGACTTCGTCGGAGCGGTCACCGACTCGGCGGACGGCGTCGAGCTTCCGGTCCTTGCCGAGGTCGCCGCGCTGCCGTCCGTGCTGGCGCGGCGAGAGCTCGACGAGCTGATCGTGGCCGACTCGGGCTTCAGCGAGAGCCAGCTGCTCGAGATCGTCGAGCACGCTCATCAGCGTGGCGTGAAGGTGCGGATCGCCCCGAAGACGACCGAGCTCCTGATTCAGCGAGGCGAGTACGTGCCGGGCCAGGCTGTACCGCTCTTCGAGCTTCGCCCGCCTGCCTTCGCCGGCACGGACTGGGTGCTCAAACGCGTGTTCGACGTCGTCGTCAGCGCCGGAGTGATCGTGATCGGGCTGCCGCTCTGGATCATGATCGCAGCGGGCATCAAGCTCTCCTCGCGCGGCCCCGTCTTCTACCACGACCGGCGTATCGGCCTCCACGAGCGCGAGTTCGTGATGCTGAAGTTCCGCACGATGGAGGAGGGGGCTGAGCACCGCCAGCACGAGCTCGAGTCGGTCAACGAGGCCGACGGCCCTCTCTTCAAGATCAAGAACGACCCGCGCGTGACCAGGATCGGCGCGCTGTTGCGCCGGCTTTCCCTCGACGAGATCCCCCAGGTGCTGAACGTGCTGGGTGGTGAGATGACGCTCGTCGGCCCGCGCCCGCTGCGTCTGCGCGATTACGCGAAGCTCGAGGACTGGCACCGGCAGCGGTACCTCGTCCTGCCAGGGATGACCGGCCTCTGGCAGATCTCCGGCCGTTCGAGCCTCTCGTTCGACGATCTCGTGCGGCTCGACTTCTACTATCTGGAGAACTGGTCGATCTGGCTCGATGTCACGATCCTCGCCAAGACGATTCCCGCGGTTATCGCACGTCGCGGCGCGTACTGAGCTCTTGCCTTCGCCGGGAGATCCACTTGGTGGAGGCGGAGTTCAGATAGCCGGGGGACTGGGCCGAGCCCCGAAGGTCCTGGCCGTTGCGTCCGCAGTCGAGCTCGAGTTTCGTTACGGGTGCACGCCCGCGTGGTGGCAGCTGTGGAAGGGCTTCTACGCGGCCGGCGTCGATCTGATCGTCACGCCCTACCGCGGGCGGCCGGTCGAGTCGCCGTGGTGGCGAACTGCGCCGAACCCGTGCTACCGGGAAGGCGAGGCGTTCGCAACAGCCCGCAGCGCCCTCGCCCGCCTGAAGGGCGACTCGTACCTTCGCCGCGCAGAGGAGAATCCTCCGGATACGGCAGCAGACAGGCTCACCCGCGAAGCGATCTGGCGCTGGGTGACGCCGCGCTGGCAGCGTCACCTCGAGCGCATCCTCGAGCGCGAGCGTTCGATCGACGCCGTCGTCGTCTTCACGGTGCCGATGAGCCACCTTCGCGGTATCCCGACGGCTCTGCGCGAGCGCTTCGGCGTGCCGGTCGTCTACTACGACGGCGACGTGCCGATGAGCCTCCCCGAGTACGGAGGGATGGACACCGGCTTCAACATCTACCACGGTGCCGATCCAGCGGAGTACGACCTCGTGGTCGCAAACTCCGAGGGCGGCCTGCGGCGGCTCCGCGAGCTCGGCGCCAGGCGCACCGAGGCGATCTTCTGGGGTGCGGACCCGGATCTTTTCGCGCCGATGCAGGTCGAGAAGCGCTGCGACGTCTTCTTCTACGGCTACGGAGACAAGTTCCGCCGCGACTGGATGCGAGCACTCGTCGGCGAGCCGAGCCGGTCGCTGCCCGAGGTCGACTTCGTGCTCGGCGGAGGCGACTTCCGCGGCGACACGGGCCGTGCGCGCCACGTCGGGCACATCCCCTACAACGCCTTCAGCCAGGCGATCTCGGCCGGCCGGATCAACCTCAACATCACGCGGCGCCCGCACGCGACGGTCGAGGCCTCGTCGACCAGCCGCCCGTTCGAGCTGGCCGCGGCAGGCGCCGCGATCGTCTCGAGCCCGCACGCGGGTATCGAGCGCTGGTTCGAGCCGGGCGAGGAGCTGCTGCTCGTCGGCAGCGCCGAGGAGGCCTGCCGCGCGTACCGCGACCTGCTCGCCGATCCTGGCGCGGCCGAGGAGATGGGCGCGCGCGCGCGTGCGCGCGTGCTCGACGAGCATACGTACACGCATCGCGTGCGGCGCCTGCTCGAGCTGATCGGCGTGGATGTCCCGTCCGGCGCGGTGGTGAGCCCCCGTGGCTGAGGTAGCCACCGGCGCGCCCGAGGCGCCGAGCAGTCGGCCACTCGGCGCTCCAGAGCTGGTCTCGGCGCTCGCGAAGCGGCGACGCATCGCCATCGTTCCCGCGCTGAACGAGGAGGGCTCGATCGGGGCGGTGATCGACGAGATCAAAGCCTTCGATCCCGGCTTCGAGATCGTGGTCGTCGACGACGGCTCGATCGACGGAACGAGGGAGATCGCGCGTGCGCGCGGTGTCCACGTTCTGCGGCTCCCCTTCAACCTCGGCATCGGTGGTGCTGTCCAGACCGGCTACAAGTTCGCTTTCGAGCGCGGCTACGAGCTTGCGGTCCAGATCGACGCGGATGGACAGCACGACCCACGCGAGCTGCCGGCGATCCTGCGCCCGGTGCTCGCGGGCGAGGTCGACATGGCCGTGGGCTCGCGCTTTGCCGGGACGAAGGGGTACCGGGTGCCGTTCATGCGCCGCCTGGGAACCCGCCTCTTTGCGGGCGTCATCTCCGCGATCGTACGACAGCGGGTGACCGATACGACCTCCGGGTTCCGCGCCGTCAACCGCCGCGGCATCCGGCTCTTCGCCGCCGATTACCCGCACGACTACCCGGAGGTCGAGGCGACCGTCCTGCTGATCAAGCATCGGCTGCGTCTGTGCGAGGTGCCGGTCGCCATGCGGGAGCGCACCGCCGGCCGGTCGTCCATTCGCGTCCCGCACTCGATCCTCTACATGGTCAAGGTGCTGCTCGCGGTCTTCGTCGGCATCTTCCGCCGCACGGTTCCGCTGGAGGAACGCTGACCCCGCTTCGCGTCTCGCTGGCCGCCGCGCTCGCGTCGGTCCTCCTACTCCTCGTCGTGCTCGAGTTGATCCGCAGCAGGCGCCTGCGCGAGCGCTACGCGATTCTCTGGCTCGTCACCGGAATCGTGCTGCTCGCCCTCTCGCTCTGGCGCGACGGCCTGAACACACTCGCGGGCTGGCTCGGCGTCGAGACGTATCCGCCCTCGGTGCTCTTTGCGGTCGCCTCGCTCTTCATCCTCGTCGTCCTGCTGCACTACTCCACCGTGATCTCGCGTTTGGCCGACCAGAACACCATTCTGGCGCAGCGGCTGGCGCTGCTCGAGCACGAGCTGGAGGGCCGGGGGGAGAGTGCGGCCGGCGCCACGCCGTCTGGGCCGGTGGAAGATTCCGCCTCGGACCGCCGAGCTTGACCGGCCCGCGCCGTCGCGAGAGAATCCAGCCACGCAAACGAACGGAGGAGTGATGGAGCAGAACCGTTGGGAGCGGCTCGCGCCGGCAACCGGCATCGCCGCCGTCGTTCTTTGGATCGTCGGGGCGATCGTCGTCTTCAGCGACGAGCCCGGGGACGACGCTTCGCCGCAGGAGCTCGCCGCTCATTTCGCCGACAACGACGGTCAGCTGCTCATCGGTGCGTTTTTCTTCATGCTCGGCGCCGGGTTCTTCCTCTGGTTCGTCGGCACGCTCCGCGCTGAGCTCGCGCGCGCCGAGGGTGGAGTGGGACGCGTAGCCGGAACCGTCTTTGCAGGCGGCGTCACCATGGCGTCGATGCTGTTCGGGATGGTCGCGCCGACCGCGGCCGGTGCGCTCCAGGCCCAGAACGAGGACCGCGGCCCCAGCCCCTCGGCGGCCGATGCGCTCGCGGCGCTCGGGGACGGCTTCTTCCTCGCGGCGGAGATCGCCGCGATCGTGCTCGTCGCCGCAACGGCGGTCGCCGTTCTCCGGACGGGCGTCTTTCCGCGCTGGGTGGCGTGGGTGAGCCTTCTCCTTGCCGTGTGGCTCGTGATCGCTCCGATCGGGTGGCTCGGGCTCCTCTTCGGCGTTCCGGCGTGGACGCTGCTCATCAGCGTGCTGCTCTGGATGGGGGCGCAGACAGCCGATACGGCGCCGAGCGAGACGGTGAGGATGGAGCGTCCGGCCCCGTAGAAGGAGCACTGGCGAGGTGTTTCGGGTCGCGGGCCCCTGCTGAATGGTCTTTCGCGAGGTCGTCATGGAAGCGCCCTCGCCCGCAACCATGGGCGCCTTCTACGGCGGCGCCCTCGAGCTGCCCATCGTCGCCGAGAGCGATTCCGAAGTCGCGGTACGAGCAGGGGTCACCACTTTGCGGTTCAGGCGGGCTGCGCCGGGCGCCGCGCCGACCTACCACTTCGCCCTCCAGGCCCCGGGAGACCAGTTCTCCGAGGCGAAGGCGTGGCTCGCGGGGCGAACGGAGCTCGTGCGCCAGGATGATCAGGACGAGTTCGAGTGGGACTTCTGGGGCGCTCGTGCCGTCTACGCCCATGACCCCGCCGGGAACATCATCGAGTTGATGTCGTTTCCGGAGCTCTCACCCTTCTCCGACGGCCCCTTTCGCGCAGGTTCACTCGTCGGGCTCGCGGAGCTCGGATTGCCTGTCGCCGACCCACGTGCCACAGCCGCGCGGCTCGCGGACACCTTCGGGATCGGCCTGTGGGACCGCGACGACGTGACGGCCGATGGACTGACGCCGGTTGGCGAGCAAGGAGCAATGTTTATCGTCACTCCGGTCGGCCGGAAGTGGTTGTTCGGCGAGGCTGCCGCGGATCATCCGCTCGAGGTGGTGCTCGGCGACGTTCGCGAGGGATCGCTCGAGTTCGCCGACCATCCGTACCGGATCGCGGGAGTGGTCTGATCCTCGACCGCAGGGCCTCGGTGCCACCGGTCGGTCACGGACGCACGCCGGCGCTCGGCGAGGGGTGACGCAGGTGCAGGTGCGGTTCGCCCGCCACACCGACCGGCTCGCCGAGATCGTGCGGTTCTATCGCGATGGGCTCGGCCTGAGAGAGATCGGCTCCTTCGAGAATCACGACGGTTACGACGGGGTGTTCTTGGCATTGCCCCATACGGACGCGCACTTGGAGTTCACCACTGGAGGTCGGCACGATGGCCCGGCGCCGCACCCAGAGACCCTGCTCGTGCTCTACCTCGGCAGTGTGGAGGCAGTCACCGAGACGTGCGAGCGCACTGGCGCTCCGCCGGTCGAGCCGGCAAACCCGTACTGGAAGGCACGCGGCGTCACACTGATCGACCCCGACGGGTTTCGTGTCGTGCTCGTTCCCGACTCCTGGACGGCGGGCTGACCCCTCAGCCGGCCGTGGCAGCCAGTCCGCGCGAACCAATGACCAGTTCGCCGCTCGTCGGGTGGGGGGACTTGAGCCCTCGCTCCCGACACTGCCGCTGTGCCGAGTTTGTGGCTCAGAGCCACTAAGTCTGGATGAAGCGTCGATCGCACCGGCTCCACTTCTGGCTACTCGATGACCTGGAACACCGTCTTGCGGCGGCGGCGGCGACGCGGCCCGCGCCGTACTTGCCGTTGCGCGAGCGGCCCAGCTTGGCTGCCCGATCGGGCGCGAGTCCGGTAGGACTATCATCCATGACCGCCACGACGCCGAGGTCGGGAGCTGCGGCTGTCGGCACCTCCGGCTTCGCCTACCCGAGCTGGAAGCCGGGCTTCTACCCGGCCCGCGCGCAGCGAGAGGACTTTCTGCGGCTCTATGCGGAGCGGCTGCCCTCCGTCGAGCTCAACACGACCGGCTACCGGCTGCCGAGCGAGGAGAGCTTCCGCCGCTGGGCTGAGCAGACGCCCGAGAGCTTCCGCTTCGCCGTCAAACTGCCGGGACACGTTCTGCGCTCGCTCGGCACCTTCGTCGAGCGGGTCTCGCTCCTCGGCGAGCGGCTCGGCGTGCTGCGCGTCGTCGTAATGGAGGCTGCGAACCCAGGCCTGCTGGCGCTACTGCTCGGCTCGCTCGACCCGTCGTTGCGCGTCGCGCTCGACTGCCGCCACCCCTCCTGGGCAGAGCTCGACGTGCGGCCGGCCGTGCGCGTGAACGACTGGGAGGTCGACGCGCCCTTTCGCTACCTTCGCTTCCGCGAGCCGCCCTATGCCGACGACGATCTCGTTCGCCTGGCCGGCCGGCTCCGTGCTCTGCTCGAGAGTGGAATCGACGTGTACGCGTACTTCCGTCACGAGGACGAGCCGACCGCTCCGCGCTACGCCGAGCGCCTGCTCGCCCTGCTCGCCTGACTTGCGCTCGACGGCCGACGGCAGCTAAACCGATCCTGTGCGGTTCCAACTCGTCCCCCGCCCAGGGCAGCCCGACTTCCTCGACCTGCCCTGGGACCGGCCGCTCGACGACTGGACGTCGGAGCGCCTCGCGGTCGTCGAGCGCGGGATCAGCCGCCACGTCGTGCGCTTCGTCGAGTACGACGGGACGTTCTTCGCGCTCAAGGAGCTGCCTCACCGTTTTGCCCACCGCGAATACCGGCTCCTGCGCGCACTCGCGCAGAAGGGGCTGCCGGTCGTCGAGGCCGTAGGAATCGTTCACCGGCCTGAGCTCGAGGACGTCCTGATCACGCGGCACCTCGAGTTCTCTCTCCCCTACCGCCTCATGCTGGCGCGCCAGCCGGTCGACGACCTGCGGCGGCGCCTGCTCGACGCCCTCGCCGACCTGCTCGTGCGACTGCACCTCGCCGGCTTCTTCTGGGGTGACTGCTCGCTCTCGAACACGCTCTTCCGCCGCGACGCGGGAGCCCTTGCGGCCTACGTCGTCGACGTCGAGACGGGAGAGCTCCACGAGCAGCTGAGCGACGGGCAGCGCGGGCACGATCTCGAGCTCGCGGAAGACCACATCGTCGGCGAGCTGCTCGACCTCGAGGCAGAGCGCGGCGGAACCGGGTTCGGTGATCCGTCCTCGCTTGCCGCCGAGGTGCTGGCCGAGTACGAGCGTCTCTGGGAGGAGCTGACGGTGGAAGAGGAGTTCGGAGCGGGCGAGCGCTCGCGGCTCCAGGAGCGGCTCAGCCGGCTGAACGAGCGGGGCTACGACGTCGACGAGGTCGAGCTCGATGCGAGCGGCGGCCGCTACCGGCTGCGCGTCCGGCCGCAGGTCGTGGAGGCCGGCCATCACCGCCGCCGCCTCCGGCGGCTCACCGGGCTCGAGGCGCAGGAGAACCAGGCGCGACGGCTGCTGGACGACCTCAACGCCTTTCGGGCCGCGCTCGAGCGGAACGGCGAGCTGCCCGTGTCCGCTGCGGCCGTCGCGGGCCGCTGGCTCACCGACGTCTTCGAGCCGACGATCGCCGCCATACCGGCGGACCTGCGCGGCAAGCGCGCGGCAGCACAGGTCTTCCACGAGCTCCTCGACCACCGCGGATACCTCTCGGAGCAGGCGGGGCGCGAGGTCGGGCTGAACGAGGCGCTCGATTCCTACGTCGCAGACGTCCTGCCCAGCCTGCCGGAGGAGCGTTCGGTGATCGGCACGCGGACGGAGGGGGCTGCGTGAGGCGCGTGGGCGGCCAGGCTAGACTGGCCCACGAGCGCCCTCTTAGCTCAGCTGGTAGAGCACCTCCATGGTAAGGAGGGGGTCGACGGTTCGAGTCCGTCAGAGGGCTTCCGATTATTGCCTGCTCAGGGGCTGCTTTCGTTGTCTGCGCGGACGTGATCCGAGCGTTTCGGCGTCCACCGAGCGTCCACGAACGTCCACGGAGGGAG